>Ga0187846_10001335_pt1 | contig 13948 bp, 22 predicted proteins | sample TC_taG_FD_161473 | JGI IMG/M metagenome (GOLD analysis project Ga0187846, IMG submission 161473) | Biofilm microbial communities from the roof of an iron ore cave, State of Minas Gerais, Brazil - TC_06 Biofilm (v2) | ecosystem: Environmental > Terrestrial > Deep subsurface > Cave > Wall biofilm...
CATTGCAAGAATATTTGGTTTATGTCAACGGTTGGTTTGATCTAGACATGGGTTAGGTAGAGATAATAAACCAGCGATCCCGCGCGCGCGTCGCGTTTTCGTTTCGTAATTGACGCATCTTGGCGAGCGCACGGCGGGTGACGGTAGCTCCCCGGTCATGGGTGATCGGGACAGCACGGAGCGCGAACGGTTTCCCCAAGGTTTCCCCAATGGGCGTGCATTTGTTCATGGGAAATTCCTCCAACGCGGGTAAGGCGCGTTCGCTAAAGGTTTAGGGATTGTTTACGGTTTGTTAAAGGATTAGGCCGGATTTCGGCGCCCCTCGCCGTCCGGGGCACGGGCGGGGTAGGGTGTTTAAATACAAGGAGTTAGCCCCGGTTTCCCCAAACCGGGGCGCAGCATTTCTTTCATCCTCCTAATTTTGGAATCGCACGTGAGAGTGCGCCGCGGACAACATCGACATTGGCGGATTGGTAGCGCATCGATGATCGTACGCTATCGTGCCCTAGCGCCTCCATGATGGTACGGAGTCCCGCGCCGGAAGCGTTGAGCGCGGTGCCGAGTGTGTGCCGCGCCATGTGCGGCGTGAAGCGGATGCCGAGCGCTGCACAGTACGGGCGGAGCCAATGGTAGACCCCAGTGCGGTCGCGCCACGGGAAGACGTAACCCGCTCCCGCCCCCGGCCCCGCCGCTCGCAGCGCGTCGGTTACGTCCGGGTGAAGTGCAAAGGTGCGCTCGCGTCCGGTTTTGGCGACCGTGAAGGTAGCCGTCCCGGCCCCCAAGTCTAGCATTTCCCAGCGGAGCCGGAGCGTGTCGCTCACGCGGGTTCCCTGGCCAAAGGACCAAATCAGAAACAGGCGTTGCGCCCCCGCCGCGCGCCTGATCAACGTCGCGGCGAGCTCCGGCGCGAGCGCACGGGTGGTCGCGGGCGCTTCGTGGAAGCCCTTCAGCCGCAAGTAAGGGCAGTAGCCGTTCTCCGCGGCATAGTGGAGCACCGCGGCGCCTCGCTGGATAACGGCGCGGTTCATGGTCGCGGGATGGGCGGCGGGGCCGTAGAGCGCGCGGGCGGCTTCGACAAGATCAACCTGCCGGATTGCATCGACGCGCTTGGGGCCGAGAATCCTCCGTAAACGGTTGAGCCAAGCGAGGTTCTGCGGCGACTGCTGTTTAAACGCCGCGAATAGCTCGCATGCTTGGTCGAATGTCAGGGGCGCGCCGGGTCGAGGGGCGCCCTGTAAGCGCAATTCTAACGCGCGAGCTGCGCGCTGAGCGTCGGCTTTGGTTCGCACGTCAGGACCGAGCGATCGTTCGACCAAGCGCCCCTCGACCGAGCCGCGCGCGGTCCAATGTTTGTTGCGTCGCGCGCCGGGCGGTATAAGTTGCATACCTATTCGGCGCGCCGCAACGGAGCATTCGCCAACCCAATTGTAGTAATCAGATTGGCGCGCACTGTTTGCGCGTGCTCGCCCCAGATATAAGCCGCCGTCAGCGGCGGCAGATCGCGTGCCATTCGCATAGCGGCGCGTTCGGGATGGCTGCGCGCCAGGATGGCCATGGCGCTAGTAGGATACGCGTACGCGTAACGCACATCATCTGCGAGGATCACACCAAAGCCGCCGGATCGGTCGAATCCAAAGACGGACACTTGGTTACTCATGATCTTCCTCTCGTGCGGCCTTGGTCATATGCCGTATTTCGCTCATCTTCGGCCTCCCCGGCGGGCGCCCCCGACTCGGTACGGTTAGGATAGGAAGATCGGATATTGCCTCCGATTCGCGGTCCCCGGCCGCTGGCCCCAACCAGTCAATCGCTGCCAGCTTACGCCACAAGCGTTCGTATTCGAGGTTAATGATTTCGGTCATTGTCATTTCCGTTGGGAACATGGAGACAGATAGAGCCGATTATGGGGAGTGCGTCAATAGGATAGATAAAATTTGAAATGATAAGACATGCTACTCGCGCTTTAGGACTGGGCAAACGTGTTTAAAGCATGTATAGGGAGGCTTCCTTTTGGGAGTGGTGGCCGAGTATGGCGCAAATGCGCGAAAATCCGTTCACCGGAATGCGCGAGAATCAGTTCACCGGAACGTGTCGGGAATGCGGCAAGAGCGTGCATCCACGCGACGGGCGCGTGCTTAAAATACAGAGCGTGTGGCACGTCTATTGTGCCGTGTGCTTCGATCATTACGAGGCAGGCTTGTTGCCTGTTCCGACGATCGAGCCCGCGCCGGAGCCTCCTTCGCCGCCGGAGCCGCCGCCGGCGACGAAATCTGGGCTCAAAACCGCCGCAGAACGGATCGCGGAGGCACTGGCGGCGATCGAACCAGCGCTCAACGAGGAGCGCGTAATTGAGCTGATCCGGACACATGCGCCGGTGCCTGAGACGATCACCCATGAGCGGATTGTTGTGGTCCGTCAGGCGGAGCGGGTTGAACTCGCGGACAAGCCGCGGCATGCGGTTTTCCCAGACGTTCTCGCCGCCATCGGTTGTGGTTTAAACGTTTATCTTGTAGGCCCTGCCGGTTGTGGTAAAACGGAACTGGCATCCCAGGTTGCGGAAGCCTTAGGGCTGCGCTTTGGGCACACCGGCGCTGTCGGAACTCGGTATGATCTGTCCGGCTACAACGATGCGCAAGGCAACTATTGCGCGAATACGGAATTTCCCGAGTTCTATGAGCGCGGCGGCCTGTTCTTGTTCGATGAAATCGACGGTAGTATTCCGAATGCTGTTCTGTTTGCTAATACAGCATTAGCGAACGGACATTGCGCATTCCCGCATCGGACAATTGCGAAGCACGCCGACTTCCGCTGCATCGCGGCGGCGAATACGTACGGCAACGGCGCCGATCTCCAGTATGTCGGCCGCAATCCGCTCGATGCGGCGAGCAAGGATCGGTTCGTCGTAATCCCGATGGATTATGACGAAAAGTTGGAGTGCGCGCTGTATGGTGACACGGATTGGCTAGCCCGCGTGCACACTGTGCGCCAAGCTGTAGCGCAACTGCGCCTCAGGCATGTCATCAGCATGCGCGCCATCGCGCAGGGGACGGCATTGCTATCTGCTGGGCTGTCTCAAGAGTCGGTTGAGCAGTACACCCTATGGCGCGGGTTGGAAGCCGATCAGGTCGCCAAAATCGAGCACTCGATAAATAAAGGTGCATAATGGCTATATCCCAGGGCACGCACGTGCATGATTATTCGTGTTGGGAAGATTTTGTCGCCGCCGCAGAGGATGCAGCCGACCGGCCTCAGTGGGATCGGTGGTTTGTATGCGCGCAAAATGTGTCCGAGGATGAGGATACCTGGCGAGGGACACAGGATTGGGCAACGGCGGTGGCGTATGCACGTTATGGATGGCGCGAAGGCCGCGAGCAAATCGTTGCCGGCCTGATCGCTGCCGCGCGCAGTGCGCCGCTATCTTATCGGTCGGAGCAATACGACGTAGGCGGTGCCTATCCTTGCATCCCGATCGCGCTCGCCGGCGATCCAGCGTGCATGGTCGAATTAGGCGATCAGGCGATTTCAGCGCGGCCGGTGATTCGGCTGCGGGTCGATTTAGCAGCGCCATCGAGAATCACGGGCGAGCAGATAGTCAATCACGGGATCGCCGTGTTATCTGCGGCCGATGCGCTGCAATCAGCGGGCTATTCGGTCGAAATTAGTTTGGCTTGCGCCACTAACGATCCGGCAGCTACCGTCCCGCCGTTGTTACAATTGAGCGCGGTGTTCAAACGCGCCGGGGATGCGCTCGATTTGGACCGCGCCGCGTTTGCGCTCGCCAATCCGGCGGTATCGCGGCGGCTGTATTTTGCGCTACTCGAAAGTCATGCAGATATCAGTTACCTAGGCGCTCTCAATCACGGTAGGCCGTGTGTGAGCTCGCGCGAGGAAGGGATCGTCGTATTACCGCCGGCCGACGAAACCTGCATCGATATAACGGCCGCGAGTCAGCGCATTTACGCGGCGCTCGCCGGAGCGGGCGTTTCCGTTAGCTGGATCGAGGGGCGAAAATGAGTGAACCAAACGACTGCACCGTGTGGGCATTGGCGCATTGCACAGGCATACCGTACGCAGAGGCACACGAGACCCTGGCGCGCCTAGGCCGTCGGCCGAATTGCCGCTTTCCGCTGGGGCGCGCCATAGTCGATGGTGATCTTGGCGCATGCTGGCGACGGTACGAATTTGCGACCGGACACTATCTGGTCGGTAAGCGCGTGGCGGATATAGCGCGCGAACCGGGACGATGGATAGTCATCACTTGGGAACATGCGCTCGCGATCGTCGAAGGTGCGATCAGCGATCCGTACCTGGAAGACCCTGAGGCGTTTGTCACTTTTGCATGGAGGCTAGGATGAACGAGACCAAAGTCTGCCGTATCTGCGGGCAATCGCATGTGTGTGAGCATAGAGCCGGGGCGAAACAAACAACCCGGCTTGTCAAGTGCGTTTGTCCGGACTGCGGGTATACGATCCGGGTCACGCGCAAGTGGCTCGATACGGGACTGCCGTATTGTGCGTGCCAAACACGCTTTGTGGAGGCCGGAGGGAAATGACGACGAAATACCAAGGGGTCGTATTTACAGCCGTGCGCTATGCGCACGGCTTGGACATTTGGCGCGGCGGCGATCGGCTCCAAAGCGTGAGCGGCCTGCTGGCTGATCAAGCTGGTTGGATGCTCGCTGATATCGGCGCGAGGCGGCCGAGGCATATCGATCGCATATGCGCATGGGCACTAGACGGGAACGCGGGTTATCTCGCGTTTTCCGCGTCCGCGGCATCGCCGCTCGCCGAAGCGGGCTTCGACGAAAGTCTCGTAGGGCTTTCGGCCGCCGACCGCGTTTAAAGATCGGGCGCGCGCGGGGGCCGCCGTTCGCCGTCCGCCGGGGAGCGTTTAAATCGGTCGCGGCGGGCCGCTCCGTCCGGGGATAGGACGAGGAAAGGCGGATCAAGGCGTTGATATCGCTAGGGTTTCGCGCGCCGTCCCCAAGCCGGGCGCCCACGCGCGACGTGCATTTTGGACGGCGACGGTATACCGGGGGTGGGGGGATTCTCCCATCCGGCCATGGGTCCTCCGCATGGCGCATGGGTCCCTGGAGTGAAAAAAGCGGGGAATGGTCATAGGGAAATCAATGGGTTAGCGGGAAGTGGCCGCCGAGACCCCAGCCGGAACGGTCGATGGTGCGCTTTCGCTTCGGCGGCTCCCATACTACGGGCTCGCTTCGCTCGCCCTACCGCCCGCTCCCCCGCCCTGTCCGCCCCTAGGATATAGGAATAGTCAAAGATATTACGGGGGCCGGGGGTCGCCGCGCGCGGCCTTCCCTGGGTGGAGTAGGATGGCGTTCATAAGTCGGGAAAAACACCGAGGAAAGTCCCGTGAAAGTCGCTGTTCTCGTTTTTGCGCTGGCGGTCGGCGGATGCGCGCCGCTTCTCGCCGGGAGCGTGGTCGGCGCCGCGGTCGGGCCGGTCGTCACGCCGCAGGTTGATCGGATTTTAAACGCGGTCGGTCTCGGGTTCCTCGACCCCGGCGGGGTGGGGGCCGTTAAAGCAGTACCGGCACCGAAATGACCAAACGTGTTCTCGTCCCCGGCAAGCTGCGCGACCCTGCCGCGCCGAAGATGGGGCGGCCTACGGCGTCCGATGTCCGGCAGCGCAATATTGATGAAATTCTCGATCAGGTAAGCGCAGGGCAATCGCTTGAGGAGGTGTGCCGGGGCGCCGGAATGCCGACGCCAACGGAATTCCGCCGATGGACGCGCCGGGACGGCGAACTTCGCAAGCTTTGGAACATGGCACGTCGGGATTATGCCCATTCGCTGTTCGATCGGATGGCGGCGATTACGAGCGAGCTGGCGACGACCGACTGGGGACGGGAGGATAATCCGAAGGTAACGGCGCTCGGCAAGGCGCTGGACGGCCTGAAGCATATCACCGCCCGGTTGCATCCGGAAGAATACGCCGAACAGAAGCCGGGCCAACAGGCAATCGTGGTCAATCTCGTAACCCCGCTAGCGCTTCGCGGCGGCCCGGAGGCGCCGATTGATACGGCGTTTCGGGTTGTCGGGCAGTTGCCGGCTCGAAAGGAAAGCGATGGCTGACGGTGAGATTACTATAGAGTTCTCGCCCAATCCTACGCAGCGGGCGTTTATTACTTCGCAAGCTCGGGCGGATTATTGGAGTTGCCGTGTTCGGGAAGGAAAATCCGTCGGGCTCGGATGGAGCGCGTTTTATCACGCCTGTCACAATCCCGGCTCGAAGGGCGTGATGATCCGGGACACTTGGGAGAACCTGCAACGGACGACGCTGAAGACGTTCTTCGAGTGGTTCCCGCCGGGAATCATGGGCGAATGGCATCAACAGCAGAAAAAATGGACGTGGTATCCTGGCACCGGTGCGACGGGTGTGATTCATTGGTTCGGGATGGATGACGCTAAGGATGCTGGTGCATTGCAGTCGATGGAGCTGGGTTTTGCCGGCGTGGATGAGGTTGCGCCGTCCGAAGGCGACGGCGGAATTCCCGAATTGGTGTTCGACCTGCTCCTGACCCGGATGAATCAGGTCTGGGAAAACCCGCTGGCGTGGCGGGCGATCAAAATGGCGTCGAATAACCCGGATGAAAGCCATTGGTCCTATCGCCGGTTCGTCGAATACCCTGATTCGGGGTTTAAACTGTGGCAAAGCTTGAGCCCGGAGAACGAGCACAATCTGCCGACGGGCTATTATGGCGATCTTCGGCGGCTTCTGGCGCATCGCCCGGACTTAGTGCGCCGGTTTCTTGATGGAAAATTCGGATTTCAGCAGGCCGGCCGCGCCGTCACGCCGCAATTCAACGACGATATCCACCTCGCGACCGGATTGGTGCCGCTTAAAGGCCCGGAGCTGGTGCTTTGTTGGGACTTCGGGCTCAATCCGACGTGTTTGATTACGCAAGTTAGCCCGATGGGGCATTGGTTAATCCTGGAGGCGTTCGTTGGCGACGAAATTGGCGTCGAAGAACTCATTGTGGACACGATTAAGCCGATTCTGGCGAGCCGTTATCGCGGTTTTCGGTGGCGCCATGTCGGGGACCCGGCCGGTCAGCAACGGGAGCAGTCGTCGGCTAAGCGTTCGGCTGTCCGAACGGTGCGGACCGAGCTTGGCGGAGTGTGGCGAAGTGGCCCTGTGGCTCTCCGAGAACGCCTGGAACCCCTCCGCGCGGTCCTTAGCCGAACGATCGGCGGCCGGGGTTTGGTACAGATTGACCGCCGTCAGGCTCGGGCCGTTTACGCCGCCCTCCGCGGCGGTTGGCACTTCAAGGAGAACACCGGCGGGGTGATTTCCCCCGAGCCGGTAAAGGATATTCATTCGCACCCAGCCGATGCCCTGTCCTACGGGGCCGCGCTGCTCTTCCCGATGGGTCGTATGCAGGCTCCGAGGGGCGGACGCCGCCCGCAGCCTGCTACATTCTTTAGCGGCGGCGTAGTCACTCGGCCACGAGTGCCGCCGGAAGCACGACAAATCGCGAGGGCTTGATGGCGATCGCCGGTACAATCACCGGAGTTTTCTCGACCACCACTCGACATTGGTTGGTGGCGATCACCGGGATTACGAACCCAAATGTGAGCCCGTCCTTTGACGGGAAAGGCTATCAGAACTCGTCTTATGTCATCTCCGGCACTTTCGCGAGTGCTTCGGTGCAGGCGCAGGGTTCGAACGACGGCGGCGTGACCTGGGTGAACATCGGAAGCGCGGTCACGGCGGCGGGTGGCGGGACATTATCGGCCGGCGAGGTGTTCGAATTGTATCGGTTCAGCGTCTCCGGCGGCGGTGCGACAACCCTCCTGAATGCGAACTGTACGTTCGTCTCGAACAACGCGAGCTAACCGATGGCGCGGCTTACGCGCAAAGGTAATCCGGCAATTGTCACGTCACAAAAGCCGGATCAGCCAAGCGAAATCGTTGACGCAAAGGCCGACAAGCGGAAGATCGTTGATATCCTTGAGGGTTATCGGATCGAGGCGGAGTATGCGCGTTTAAACGGCTCTAACTCCCGCGATGCCGTATGGCTCCAGCATTGGGACCTCTATTGGAACCGATATGATTTCTCGAAGAAAGCCGCGTGGCAAAGCCGCGAACTTCTGCCAGAGTTCCCACAGTACGTTGACCGCTTTGCTGCCGCTATGCGGATGGCTCTGGTGGCAGTTGAGCGTTTTTTCACAATCACCGCGGATGGGGACGACGACGGAGACCTAGCGAACGTCATCCGTAAGTTAATGATCGCCGTACTTCGGCGCATCGGTCGGTCGCCGTCCGGACATCCGGTTGATTTTATGACCGTATTCGAGGACGCGATGAAGATGGGCGCCCTTAGCATGTGCTCCGCGATTGTCACTTGGAAGGAGAACGGCGACGGCGGCGGGTATACGGCGATCGATTTGGAAGACCCGTATAACGTTTGGCTCGACCCGACGGGGCGGAGTCTTTATCGCATCCGGCGGGTTGAGATGGACCTGCATGAGTTCCTGGCGCTGTCGGATGCTCGCGACGGCGACGGGATGGCGCTCTATGACCGGTCGGAGGTGATGGATTGCTACGCTTCCACGATGGCGTTGATGATGGCGGAACGCATGCGGCGGACCGGCACGGGCCAGTGGAGCATGTCAAACCGGCGTCCGGTGGTGTTGCATGAGTATTATTGCACGCTGCTTGATAATGAGGGCGAGGTGCTGGGGACGAATGTGCTTTGTGTGGTCGCGAACAATCGCTATCTGATCCGAGGCCCCGAAGAGAATCCATTTTGGCACGGCCATGACTGGCTTGTGACGGCGCCGATTATCACAGTCCCTTTGGCGCCGTATGGGAAGACCTACGCCGAAAACTTCGCGACCATCGCGCGGACGTTTAACGAGCTGACGAACCTGATACTCGACGCAATTCAGACGAGTGCGCTGAAGGCATTCGTGGCGACGCCGGAGAATTTCGAGGACCCGTCGCAGATCGAGGAGGGCATTTATCCGAACGTCGTAATCCGCGCCGCACCGGGCATCCAGCACCAGGAAATCCTATCAGCGCTCGATATGGGCCAGCTCCCGCCGGAGGTATTCCAGCTCTGGCAAGCGCTCAAGAAGGAGCTGCAAGAGGGCGCCGCATTTAACGAAATGACGCTCGGGCAGGCTGCGCCGAACTCGCGGACCTCGGCGACCGAGATTAATACCGTTGATAGCAACGCGACCAGTTACATCAAATCGATTGCGTCGAACATCGAGCATCTTTGGCTGGAGCCGTTGTTGGACCTGATTTGGAAAGTGACGATTCAGCATTTAAACAAAGGCGACACCGACCTGAGCAACGCGGTCGGCGACCAGTGGTTTCAAACGTTGCTCAAACAGAAAAAGGAATTCGCGGAGTACAAGGTGCGGTTCGTCTGTCGCGGCATTACCGGGTTGCTGGAGAAGCGCCAGAAGTTCCAGCAACTTATGCAGTTCCTCCAGGTTATCGGCGCGAACCCGGTTCTGGCACAGTACGCAGTTCAGGAATTCACGCCGCAGAAGCTTTACGCGTACGTTGCCGATTTGATGGATGTGGAACTCGACCGGCTGAAGCCATCGCCGCGCGAACAGCTGATGCAGCAGCTTCAAGGACAGGGTCAGCAACAACAGCAGCTTCAGCAGCAAATGGCGCTTAAGGGCGCCGGAAAGCCGGCAGCCGCTCCGGCGCAACCGTCCTTCGATCCGCAGGAGAAGATGATGGATGCGCAGATGAAGGCGCACGAAATCCAGCTTAAGGAAGGTTCGGCGATCCGAACCCACCAAGCTAAGCGAGCGATAGACCTGCAATACGAAATGGCAAAACCGAAGCCGCCGCCGCGGCCGGCGCAACGTGGCGGGCCTCTACAGGTCTAAGCACGCCGTCATCTGTTAGGATCGTTCGAAGAAAGGACTTCTAGAATGAGTTCACTTGCGCGTAACGACGCGACCGGCGGGAAGCTGGTACGGAAAGGTAAGGTCCCCGGACGCGCTGGGATCGACCAGCACGATGGTCTCGGTCATATCTCGAAGGGCCGGCCGCACCGGAACGAGACGGGCGCCAAGCTTGTCCGCGGCGGGAAGTCCTACGGCACCCCGACCCCGCGGAAGCCCCACGTTGGCCTCGGTGCGAATCCGGTCGAGCGGGCATTCTCGCATCCCGACATGGGCATTCCCCAGATTAAAGGGTCGGGCGGCAAGGGCGGTCGGGTCTAATGGCCGTCATCCGCGAAAATTCAATTCACGCACCGGCACAGGCGCCGTTTAAAGCGCCGACGGCGCAAACCTTCGGCGATGTCCACAACGTCGCTTCACGCGTCTCGCCGGGCGGCATGAACTCCTATCTCGGCCACTTCGCGCAGCCTGGAAACCTCATGCGCGGCCACAATTCGGGCGGTCATCCGCGCGGGCAGCATCCGGGGTTCAAGGCTGTGCAAGCGAAGATCGCGAGCAAGGAAGGCGTCTCCGAAAAGGCCGCCGGCGCGATCTTGGCGAACAGTACGCGGCACGCCTCTGCCGGCGCCAAACGGCGCAACCCTCGGCTCAAGAGGGTCAAATGAGCAAATACGTTTACATCGCGGCTTGGGGCGCAACGACCCTTGCGGCGGCATTCGCAGTCGCCGCGCACGTCGATTGGCATACATTGCCTGGCGCATTCACCGGCGGGGCGATGATTTCTGCCGCCATCGCGGCGGCCTTGATGCATCCGCCCGCGTTTGATAGCGGTTCTGTAAAATTCCAGGTGTCCAATGGTTAAGCAGTTTCGCGGTAAGGCGTCCCCGCGGGTTCGCGATGAGCGACCGCCGGGACCGGATGATCATTATGCGGCGCACGGTTGGCGCGAGGATATGTTCGGCGAATCCTACGTCGGCGGTCAACTCTGCGGGGATAGTTTCGAAGAAGCCTATGAGGCGGGTGGTGTCGGACGTTTCGGCGAACCCGGCGATTGGGATGGCGACGCTAACGATTTGACGCACGAGCTTGAAAAGGTCGATGGTCTGCCGATCGCGCGCAGCGAAATCAGCGGACATTTCAAGAACGAGCGCTACCTGCGCGAGGGGCACAATATCCTGGGCGGCATGTCAATGCACGGGGCATTTGACGAAGAAGGGAACACCAATTTCCCCGTCGCTCACATGGGCGAACCGCGATCCGATGCCGGCGATATGCTCAACTCGCCGTACGATAGTCCCGATATGCGGGGCCGGGCAGTGAATGACAATCCGCGCCTCCGATTGGTAAAGTAAATGCGGCACGAAGCGGACATGCTCGAAGGCGATTTGCCGATTGCCCGCGACGGACTTGACGAACATTTTCGGCAACCGAGCGTTTTGCGGGCCGGCCACAATCCCGGTATGGCGGAGACCATGCATGAGTGGAAGCATGGGACTTTGCATTCCGGCTCGAAGCATGGGCCGATAGTAACATCGCGGAAGCAGGCCATCGCTATCGGAATGAACTCTTGAACGACGTTATCGACTTCGGGCGGATTTCGCTTGGGACCCAGGTCCGTGAAGTTCTCCCGCTTATCGAACGTGCCATTGGCGATGAGAATGAGCGAATTGACAACGCCGCCATCGCCGCTCACCTAGCCGGAACGCTGACCGGCGAACAAGCGCTAGCGGCCTTTGCGGCCAAGGGAGCGTTGAGCAGCATTTTGCGAAAACTTCGTCAGTACGACAACACCGGTCGGGCGGCAGCGCGCCGTGTGGCCCAACATGAGGACAATTATGGCTCTGCCGGATAACCCACACCAACCGGAGCACCTTTTAGAGACCGATGACGACCTGCCGGCCGATCCCGGCGGCGGTGAAGGCGCGGTTTCAATGGACCAGCTTCGCGAAATCCTCGCCGACCAAAACCGGTTAAACCAAGAGGCGCTGCGCGCGATCCTCCAGGGGACGGCGAAGACCCCGCTCCAGCCGGAAGACCAATTCCCTGAGTTGAACATCAGTGCTGAGGGGCTACCGCATCCCGGCGCGGACCTTGATGGTTTTATCAAAGGTTGGAGCGAGCGGACCAACGCTGCGATGAAAGAGGCGCTCCAGGGCGCCGTGAATCGCGCGGCAACGCAAGCGACCGCGACCGCAACCGCCGCGGTCGATCAAAAGGCGCTGACACAACGCGCGTTTGAAATGATCAAAGAGGCGGCGCCGGAGATGTCCGATGACGTGATCGGATTTTCGGCGATGAAGATCGCTGAGCAATACCGAGCACAGGGAATTGATCCGCTGACGGCCCTTCGGTCTGATGTCGTTGGGATCGCTCAGGCAGTGCTTGATTACGCCGATGAACGTTTCGGTGCCGGGACTGATATGAGCGCCCAGCAACTTCAGCGGCGCGGACCCGGCGGCGGCAACCGCACCGGGGGCCTTCCGGGCACTGGAGGCGCGCGGCGGAGTCGGCAGCCGGCTCCCGAGGATGCCGGTGACCTGACCAAGGATGTCCGGACCTTTCAAGCCGAGTTCTTCAAAACTCGTTAAGGAGCGTAAGATGTATCGCCCGACAATCGACGAATGGGTTGAGTACGAAAAAGATGGCGAAACGCGCCAAGTATGTGCACATTGCGACGGGGCCACTGCCCAAATTGTTCGCTTTCAGATTAGCGGCCTTTGGCAAAATCTCCGTAAAATGGAGAAATCTTTAGAAAACCCGTTAAGAGGTTGAAGGCGCCCCGGACCCAACCGGGGCCTATTGTGGCGAGAGAGGTAGGCCGTTCGGTATTCTCCCATCATCACCCCACGATGTTGGGAGGCCAGAGATGGCTAGACAATATCAAACCGGTAAGGACGAGGCAACTCTCCGCCGAGAAGCGTATGCGAGACGGGTCGCGGAAGGATGCGATGGGGCAACCAATCGCTATCATAACGACCCAGAATATAAGGCACGGCGGCTCGCTCAAAATCTTGCAGCGCAACGCCGACGGAATTTTGGGCTCACGCTGGCTCAGTTTGAAGAAATGCAAATTGCGCAGAATGGTCAATGTGCAATTTGTCAAAAACCACCGAAAGGGCGTGACCTGGACGTGGACCATGACCACAACACGGGGGCTATTCGAGGATTGCTGTGTCGTAATTGCAATCTGATGCTCGGGAAAATAAACGACCGGGTAGAAGTTTTGGAGAAGGCGATACAGTATCTGAGGAAGCACGAATAAAAAAGGCCAAGAAAATCAATGACTTGGAGCATTGACGCCCCGTCGGGGGTCTACCGTAATCATGCTCTATCAGGTCAGATACGCAGGGAAGCGATGTATTGAGCGAAAGCTCTAGTACCTTCGGGGAGTAATCCCCGTCGAAGAACCGGGTGAATTCAGGGGAAATCCTTTGGGACTATCCTGAGCCAAGCCGCTAAAAGCGGAAGGTGCAACGATCAGAGCGCAAGCTCGTAGGGCCAAGCGGCCCGAAGCGCCCGGCCCCTCGAAAGAGGGTGATGATATGATCTGGTCCCTTGGGAAACCAAGGGCTCCCGTGAAAGGGAGGACAAGGAAGTAGCGGGCCTTGTCAAACATAAGCGGATGTGCAGACCCTGAAGTTTCTGACCCCGGAGCCTGGGTTCGGCAAAAAGCGCGGTGATACGATCACCATAACCCGCTTTATGCAGCTCCCGGTCGCAGGCCGGATTGGTGAGCAGGATGCGTTGCCGCAGGGCCGTCCGGCGATCAATACAAAGTCCTTGCAGATCGGTTCGTGGGGTTATAAGGTTCCGGTGACGGAGTTTGAGGAATATCTTACTTACTTCGATATCACCAATTACATCCAGCAGATGTTGCGCGACCAGATGGCCCTAACGATGGACCTGATGGGCGCGACTGCGCTGAAAAAGACCCCGTACAAGTATACCCCAGAAGTGGGGGGCGGCGTCTTCGCGACGAACGGCACGGCAGCCGGGACGGCGACAGCGAACCTTGCGATTTCCGATTTGCGGTTGATTCGTGACCAGTTGCGG
>Ga0187846_10001336_pt1 | contig 13937 bp, 11 predicted proteins | sample TC_taG_FD_161473 | JGI IMG/M metagenome (GOLD analysis project Ga0187846, IMG submission 161473) | Biofilm microbial communities from the roof of an iron ore cave, State of Minas Gerais, Brazil - TC_06 Biofilm (v2) | ecosystem: Environmental > Terrestrial > Deep subsurface > Cave > Wall biofilm...
GCGACTCATTGGCCGTGATCCGCGCCAGCGGTCGCGCGTTGCAGCCGAAACGCCGGGCGACTATCGTCATTGACAGTCGTTGAATTCGTAACTCGCCAGCATCCGGTCCGCGAGCTCGGTCACCTCGCCGCCGTACAGCATCAGCGCCGAGAGGTCGCGACTCCGGAGCGCCTCCTCCGCGCCGGTCAGAAGCGCGCCGGCATCGATGAGGTGGCGTTCGAGTCGTCTGCCATCGCCGCTCACCACGGGCTCTTCCATAAGCGCTCGCAGACGTTCGAGTGCGGCATTTGCCGCGCCGACCGCTACGAAGGCGTCTTCCCAGTCAGTCTCGGTAGCGGCGTTGGTGAGCGCCTCGGACTGATGTCGCACTTCGCGCAGGAGATCGGCCGGAGTCGGAGACTGCCAATGACCATCACGATCACCGATCGCTGCAGCGGGCGATGCGGCCTGTGCCCAGGCGAACACGGGCATAAAGGCCGTCACAATCAACAGCAACAACCACCGCGCGGCCGCGGCCGAGGACACTCCATGACCTTGCCTCGCTCTGCGGCCTCCCCCTGCGGCACGAGGACTCGCAATCCTCATCGCGCCCTCCACTGCCGAGCGCTCACCCGGCGCCGCGAACCCCACGACCCCGTGTGGGGCTCGTTCCAGAGCGGTGCCGGGTCGGCGTCCAACACGAGGCTCGCGTCCGCCCGCCGCACATCCCACGCGCCCGCGCGAGGCTCGTCGTCGAGCTCGCCCGGCTGCGAAACCACGAGTCCGGCGAAGTGGCGCGCGGCGAGTTGCTCTATCTCGACGCGATCGCCGGTGGGCACGTCCATCGTTAGGACCAGACCCGGCATCAGTTGGATGACGTCCCTGCCATCCGGCGCGTCTCGGGCGCGCGCCGGTGGGCCTTCGGCTGGGCGCCGAAGGAACCGCGGGTTGCACGCGCCTCGGGCGCGGGCGTCGTACCGGCCGCAGAGCTCTCGAGTGCCATGGAATCTCTCCTGTTAAGTGCGCCAGTCGGCCGACCGGCTCCGCGCCACTATCGCGCCGCCAGATGTGGGAACTGTGGCGGCGTCCGACGCTAGCGTTACCCGTGAAACGGGATCGCGCGGCGCTGCGCGAGACGCCTCGCAGGTTGCCTTCGAAGGGGACGTGGAGTGCCGTCTCATGCCATCCTCGGCCGTGGCCGTTCTCGCCGCGGTAGGGTGCGCGGCCGCCGATACGCTCTTCCATTGCGTCCAGTGCACCTGCCCGCTGGGCGCTCGCCTGGGCCTCGCGGCCATCGCGTGAGTCCCGGCGCTCGCAAGGTTGGAGACTTCTCGTGCGGGTCAGCGCCGCCGAAGATCGCCTGGCGCTCGGGGGGCCGGAAGGCCCGGCACCGGTAAGGTTCGGGCGAGACGGTGCGCGCGGTCTCGTTCCGACCGTTTCAGCCGTAACTCGCGCGCCTCGCTCCGCCATCCCCGCGTAGCACGCGCACGCGAGACTCCCGACCATGCAAGTCGCTGCGTACTCCGAATCGACCCGAAACGAGGCCGCGATGAACGTGATCCAATCGGACGAGCTCGAGCATCTCGTGCGCACCACGTTCCCGAGCAAGGGGCGCTTTTCCGTGGAGACCGAACTCGGCCTCGGCGCGCGGGCGGTGCCGCCGATCGCCTTCGTGCATGGCGGTCCCGATCCGTTCCTCGACCGCCAGTTCGACGACTGGATCGCCGGCGCGGCCGCATTTGTGCCGCTCTACCAATTGCTGAATCGCCTCTGCCGCGCGGGGGCGCTGCGGCCCGGGAACTACGCGGTGACGCGAACCCGATGAACCGCGCCGGCGCCCGGCAATCCTTGCCGTGGCGAGTACTTCAGGGGGCGCGGTGCAGGGCCCGTGCGAGCGCCGCTGCGAGCTCGCGTGACTGGACGGGTTTCTTGAGCAGCTCGCTGATGCCCGCGCCTAGCGCTCGCTGCTTCAGGATCGGCCCGCTGTAGCCGCTCACGAGCACGACCGGCAGGTTGGGGCGGAGGTGGCGCACGCGGCGGGCGAGCTCGGTACCGGTAAGCGCCGGCATCACCTCATCCGTCACGAGGACCTGGAAGGCCTCTGGGGTTTCCTCAAACGCCTCGAGCGCCGTGCGCCCGTCGGTGAAGGGGGCCGCCCGGTAGCCGAGCTGGGTCAGCACCTCCGCGGTCATGGCGATCAGCGGCTCCTCGTCATCCACGAGCAGCACCCGCTCGCCGTTGCCCCGCGGCACTGGACCGTCGGCAGCCTCGGGGATGATCGCCCGCACTTCCGCCCGCGGCAGGTAGATCTCGAACGTGGTGCCGCGGCCGACCTCGCTCGCTAGGTGGATCGCGCCGCCCGAATCGGTGACGATGCCATAGATGAGTGACAGACCGAGCCCGGTGCCGCGTCCGACCTCCTTGGTGGTGAAGAACGGTTCGAAAGCGCGCGCCAAGGTCGCGGCGTCCATCCCGCTCCCGGTGTCGGCGACCGTCAGCCGAACGTAGCGCCCCGGCGCGAGTGTCCCGTGCGCCAGCACGCGCTCGGCCGCTATGTCGGCGGCCTCGAGCGCGACGCGTAGCGTCCCGGAACCGCTCATCGCGTGGAGCGCGTTCGTGCACAGGTTCATCACGACCTGGTGCAGCTGGGTCGGGTCGCCGATGACGATCTGCGGCGCGGCGGGCAGCGCGAGATCGAGCGCGATGCCGGCGGCGAGCGATCCCCGCACCAATTCGAGCGTCTCCTTCACGACGCGGTCAATCTCGACCGGGACGCGGTTCGCATGCTGGCTGCGGCTGTACGTGAGGATCTGATCGACCAGGTCGCGCGCGCGGTTCGCCGCCGTGAGGACGTTGCGCGCGTAGCGCTTCATGCGCGTGCCCTCGGCGGCTTCCGCGAACACCATCTCGCCGTAGCCGAGGATTCCGCCGAGGATGTTGTTGAAGTCGTGCGCAATGCCGCCGGCGAGGCGGCCGACCGCCTCCATCTTCTCCGCCTGGCGCAGCCGAGTCTGGAGCCGCGCCTGCTCCGCTTCCGCCAGCTTGCGCTCGCTGATGTCCCGGTAGAGCGCAAACATCCCGATCAGCTTTCCGCCGAGCATGATGGGGGCGCCCATCAGCGAGACATGGATGCGGGTGCCGTCCTTGCGCCGGCGCTCGCACTCGATCGTGGCCCGCTCGCCGGACATGACGACCGCCTTAAGGCCGTGCGAGCTTTCGAGCTGGTCCTCGGGCACGATCAGCTCGAAGATCAGGCGGCCCGCTGCCTCCTCGGCCGCATACCCGAAGGTCACGCCGAACTCGCGATTGGTGCGAATCACACGCCCGTCCAGGTCGAGCAGCACCACCGCTTCGGGCCCGCTCTCGAAGAGCTCATCAAGGAGCACCGTCTGGCGCAGGAGCTCGGCTTCGTTCCGCTTGCGCTCGCTGATGTCGCGGAAAATGAGGAAGGCGCCGATGCGCTCGCCCCCGACCCAGATCGGCGCGCCCAGCGCCGACACCTCGAGGAGGGTTCCATCCTTGTGCTGGCGCACCGTTTCCAGGCTGACGTGCTCGCCGAGACCCAGGCGGCGGCGCGCGTCGTCGACTTCGGCCGCGCGATCGCCCGGCGTCAGCCGCTTCGTCATGTCTGTCCCGACCACCTCGTCCACCGCGTAGCCGAATAACCGCGTGAACTCGCGATTCACTCGCACGACGCGCCAGTCGGCGTCGTACATGATGATCGCCTCGGGCGCGCTGGTGATCAGCTCGTCGAGGACTACCGTCTGGCGGTGGAGTTCGGCCTCGGCATGGCGCTGGTCGGTGACGTCGAGCATGAAGCCCACCAAGCGGCCGGGGCTGCCGTCGGCGTCCGCGAACATGCGCCCCTTGGCCTGTATCCAGTGGACACTGCCGTCGGCATGCACGACGCGGTACTCGGCCGCAAAGTCGCCCGTCCTCCGTGCGCGCTCGAGCGCAGCGTTCAACGCCGGCAAGTCCGGCGGATGGACGAGATCTCGCCAGGTCTCGTAGGTGCCGTCGTAGGTGCCGGGCGCAAGCCCGTGCATGCGCTCGAGCTCGGGCGAGCAGCGGTTGACGGCCGCGCCGGCGCCGATTAGCCACTCGAACGCCGCCGCATGCGCCGCCTGCTGCGCGAGATCGAGCATCTCCTGGCGGCCGCGCAGCGCCCCCTCGTAGCGCTTGCGCTCCTCGATGTCGGTGACCGAGCCGGCAAGGCGTGTCGCGCGACCGTCCGCGCCGCGGGTGCACAACCCGCGACTCTTGACCCAGCGGTACGCGCCGTCGGCATGGCGCACGCGCCACTCGCCCTCGTAGAACGGCGTAGCGCCGGCGATGTGCTGCGCCATCGCCGCTCGACGCCGCGGGAGATCCTCGGGATGAAAGTCGATCAACGTCTCCCACTCCTCGAACGGGCGGAATCCTTCGATGGGCGGATCCACGCCGAGCAGCTCAAGCGCCCGGCGGGAGTAGTACATCCGGTCGGCGACCAGGTCGCGATCCCAGATGCCGTCATTCGCGCCCGCCACGGCGAGCGCATAGCGCTCCTCGCTCTGCTGCACGCGCTCGTCGGCTGCCGCTCGCCGCGCGAGCTCGCGCGCGGCGAGCGCGATCAGCGCCAGCATTGCTGCCGAAGTGAGCAGCGTGCGCACGCCGATGCGCACGGCTTCCTCTCGCCATGGGGCTAGCACGGCGCGCTCCGGCGCGCTGACGACGACGTTGAGCGGCCGATCGGGAATCGCGGCAGCGGAGATCAATACCGGAGCGGGCTCGGCTCGGCCGGCGCCGAGCGACCAGCCGGCGAAGCGGCCATCGCGCTTCAGGGCGGCCAGCACGCCGTCCGGATCGGCATCCAGCGGCTCGAACGCCTCGCGCGGACCGGGGACGCGCGTGATCGGCGTTCCGCTCGTCGTGATGAGTCCGACAAAGCCGCCGCCACCGATGTCGAGCGAGCGGTATAGGCGCTCGAAGTAGGCGATGTCCATCTTCGCCACGAGGACGCCAGCGAACCGGTCAGCGCCGTCGGCGATGCGCTCCGACACGGCGAACTCCCAGTGTCCCGACGCGCGGCCCTCGAAAGGCTCGCTCACGAAACGTCCGCCCGCAGCGCCGTCGCGGTGCGCCGTGAAGTAGGTCCGATCGGATAGGTCGAGGCTGCCGGGGATCTGCCCGGCGGTGTCGACGAGGACGCGCCCGTCGGGACCGACCAGCAGCAGCGACCGAACCTGGGGTACGCCGGAAATGCGGTCCCTCAAGCGCGTTTCGCGCGCCGCGGGCTCGCCCATGCCCGTTGCCCGCATATCGCTCGCCGCGGCATCGAGCAACAGATCGACCGATCCGAGCGATCCCGCCGTTTGCTCGGCGAGGAGAGCGGTGAGGTTAGAGAAGTTGCGCAATGCGTCCTGCTCGACCCGAGCCCGGTCTGCCCGGACTGACCACAGCGCAGAGGCAACGTTGATGCCGACGAGCAGCGCGCCGAACGCGAAGAGCCCGCGGCGCAGCGCGATCCGGGAACAGGCCGGGCGGGCGAGCGCCGTTGACATGCGGTCTAAGCGCGAGCCCGCCCAACGAGGTCGGCGACCGCCTCGACCATCTCGTTGCGCTGGAAGGGTTTGGCGAGCGCGCGCGCCGCGCCGAGCGCGATGGCGCCCTCGGGCGTTAGGCCGTGGCCGCACCGGAATCGCCCAGAGATCGCGATCACCGGGATCGCGGGATGGGTCCGTTTGAGCTCAGTGATGACCGTGGCGCCGTCGCAGCCCGGCATGTGGATGTCAGTGACCACAAGGGCGGGAGGGTGATCGCGTACCGCAGCGAGGCCGGCGCTCCCCCCCGAGGCCAGGCGGACCCGATAGCCTACCGCCTCCAGCCACTCCGCGAGAAGATCGCGCAACATCTCGTCGTCTTCTATGATCAGGATGTCGCTAGCGGTAGTCATGGACGGGTGTCGGGTCAGCTCGCGGCCGCGCGGACCGCCCCTCGGTGGCTCGCCCGGCCGACGCGTCGATTTGACGGTTCTGCCATTGCGCCAAGGCTACAGCACGCAAGCGATTATGTTACAGCTGTAACCGGCCGCCGCCGCTGCCGGTAGAGTGTAGCGCCTGGTAGACAGCCGAGCGGATCTGACCACCATCATGCAAGCAACGAACAGACGCACCGATCCGTCCGCGCGTAACCTCGGACCGTCAGCGGAACCGGCACTGCCGCGCGTCCGCGGCAATCCGACGCTGCCGAGGCGACTCAAGACTCACCAGCGTCGGTCTTTTCACCCATGAGTCTGCAGACGATCATGAACACGCATGCGCAGGAATACGGAGCAGCGCCGCCGCACGTCCTTGCCGTCGACGACGACCCCACGATCCGAGAGCTGATCGCCGATTACCTCGGGCAGAACGAGGTGCGCGTCACTGCCGTCGCGGACGGCCGGTCGATGGGCGAGGTGCTCGAGCGCGAGGTGGTCGACCTCATCGTGCTCGATCTGCGGCTGCAGACCGAGGACGGCATGAACCTTGCGCGCCGGCTGCGCGACGACTCGGCGATCCCGATCATCATGCTCACCGGCCGGCGCGACGAAGCCGACCGGGTGATGGGTCTCGAGCTCGGCGCGGACGACTATCTCACCAAACCGTTCAGCCCACGGGAGCTGCTTGCGCGCATCCGCACCGTGCTCCGCCGGCGCCGTGCCGAGGTGCGCCAGGGCCGACCCGACGGGGTGCGAGCCTATCGCTTCGACGGCTGGGAGCTGAATCTCAACACGCGCCGGCTCATTGCGCCGGACAAGCGCGAGGTTGTCATCAGCCGGGGTGACTTCAGCCTGCTCGTCGTCCTGCTCGGCGCCTCGGGCCGCATCCTCAGCCGCGACCAGCTCCTCGATCTCTCGCGCTTGCACAACGACGACGTGTACAACCGTTCCGTCGACGTGCAGATCATGCGTCTGCGCCGCAAGATCGAGCTCGACCCGACCGCTCCCCGCTACATTCGCACCGAGCGCGGCGTGGGCTACATCTTCAGCGTCCCCGTCGAGACGGTGTACTAGCGGACGCGGTCTCTTCCGCGCTCCGTTTGCGGACTCTCGTCACGCGCGCCGGGCGCGTTTGCGTTCATTCGCCGCCGCTCGCTCGCATTCCTGCGGGCGTGGTCGACTACCGACGTAACCTTTGGCGGCGCTGCTCGACATCATTCTGTGATGCCCGCTCGCGATCCTACAGGCCATGGCGACCTTCGTGCTCCGGCCGCAGCGGGCAGGAGGATCGCCGGGACATCGCAGATGAAAGCACTCAGCTCAAAGCCGTCGTGGCGGATTGCCCTGAACACGGGTCGGTTTCTATTGCTCCTCCTTCCGGGGGGGATCCCGATGTTCATGCTCGCTTTGTGGTTGACGCGTCACCAAGCCAAACCGGCACGCTCAGCAGCATCGTCTTGAGTGCTTCCGCGAGGCCGAGCGCGTCACGGATAGTGGCCCGCCACCTGATCGAGCGTTTCAGTTGTAACCGCGGCGGCGCCTCTTGCAACACCGCAGCAACGGTGGACACGCACGATGGGGGGCCCAAGCTCCGACGGATTGCCCCGGAGTCGGGGGTTGGCGAACAGAAGTTCCTGGGGCACAGACTGTAGCCTTGCTATCTGCAAGGCGAGAAACCCGAGGGATGCAACGATGAAGCCCGCTTACTCCATCCTCGACGACTCGTTCCGGTATGTGCCGGCATCTTCGACATCGGTGGCCGAGACATGGCGCCGCTTTGGCTGGCGACCGACTACCGATGAGAAACGGAAGGGAAAGCGCCGGCCGACAGCAGAATTGGTTGTCGACGCGGTGGCTGCGGTCACGCCCATCAGACGCGCGGCCTCGACCACGGCGCCCTCGACCCTGCAGCAGTTGCCGTGGAAAGCGCGCGGACTCGCACCGGTCGTTTCCGCCGAATCGATCGAGAGCGCCGGGGCGCCGTACTGAGCGCGATGCGATGCATGCATTGAACTCAAGGCAGCCAACACGCCGGCGACGAGCCGCGCCTGGCCGACAATCCCGCGCAGTCGAGCACGCCGAGTTCCGGTGACCGGTAAGGTCACGACGACCGCTATGATCGGTCCGGGCGACGCAAGAACAAGGCGAAACCTGCGAGGCTGCCTTCATCTTGGAGTTGCAGTGCGTACTTGCGTCGACGCAAGTGGCAAGAGAATTGCGCGTGGTGCAGGACAGGTGGAACACCGCTTGCGATGCGACTCCGCAGATCGGCAAGCGCGTCCATGTGGTCAGGCGTTCCCGCGGGAATGTTGCGCCGGGGGCGGAGTGCCTGCGATTCGATTTCGAAGCGGCTCTCGATCCGCCTCGCCGTTGTAAACGGCCGGCGATTTCATCCGTAGCTTGAGCGCGACCCGTTGAAATACTCCGCAAATCCCGCGGTACGAAGATGTGAGTACTCCATGTGGAGTGACTAAATCGAAGTAATTGATCATGAAACTTGCTCAAATCACCGCTGCAATTGCCATCGCCACGAGCATGGCGGGCGCCTTCGCTGCCCCCGCGGACGCCGAGAACGCAACCGAGCAAACAACCGCTGCGACCGCGCAACATCAGTGGTACCAGGCGGGCGACCGTGAATTGCAAAGCCAAGGGCGGAGCACGCAGCAGCCTCAAGGCTTGCCGCAACCCGGACAGATCGGGAGCGACTACTAGCTCCACCGGCCGCGTCGTGCCCACACGATGGTAAGCATTTGCGCGATCTGTGATTCCGGCGCGCGCGGCAGCCAACGGCTGCCGCGGGTGCCGGGTCCCCGTCCGATTCGCACTTCCGGAACTAGCTGCCGGACGGACATGGCGCGAAAGCCGCCGTTCGCAATTTGACCCGGAGGGGTCGTCAGGAACGGTGGGCACTCAGTCGGAGAGCGACAAGTCGACTCACGCGCTCAGTAAGCCCGCCGTGGAGGTGATCCGCCGCGTGATGCTGCGAATGTGAATAACAAGGACACCTGCACAAACGATTTCGATCGCCATCGAGAGGATTGGGATCAGGAAGTCGACTGAGAAGCGGGCTCGATGCGCGAACTACACGCAATCGGCTCGAGGTGTCGCGTTGCGGCGCGGCGCAGCACGGGCGCCGTGGAGTACGATCGGCTGGTCGCCCGAGACCACCGTCGCCAAAGCATCGGCAGTGCCGATGGCAAACTTGACGCTCGGGTTTCGTCAACCAGCAACGTTCCGACACGGCCGCGGGTGCGATGCGCCGCATCGCACCGGCAACGCGTCGCACTTTGCCAACCCCTACGCGGCCAAGATGCAGGGCCTTAGCAATGCCGCACTCGCGCGCCCCTGAAACGCGAACGCGCCCTCGCGCGGCGCCGGACCCAAATCGCTAAAACTGCTCCTCGGTGAGCGCGAGCACGCCGGAAGCGCCTTGGACGATTGCCTCGCGCAGCCCCGGCGCCTGCGACAGGTAGTGGTCGGCGAAGAACCTGGCGGTCGAAATCTTGGCCGCCAGAAACGCCGCATCGCCGGCACCGGTCGCGCGCTTCGCGTGCGCCGCCAGCGCACCGCGTGCGAGCTGCCAGCCGCCGCAGAGGATGCCCATCAGCCTGAGGAAGGGCACCGCGCCGGCGTACACTGCCTTGACGTCGGTCGCATGGGTCGCAACGATCCAGTCGACACTCTCCTCGGCCGCCGCCGCCGCGAGCGCGAGCCGGGTGCGGATCGCCGAGAGCTCCTCGCCCGCCGCGCGGCCGAGCTCAGCATCGAGCATCCGTATCGCATTCAGCACCGCCTTCGCCGTCGCGCCCGCCTCGCGGGCGATCTTGCGCCCGACCAGATCGTTCGCCTGGATGCCGGTGGTGCCCTCGTAGATCGTGGTGATGCGCGCGTCGCGCAGATGCTGGGCCGCGCCCGTCTCCTCGATGAAGCCCATGCCGCCGTGCACCTGGATGCCGGTCGAGGCGACCTCGATCGAGGTCTCGGTCGACCAGCCCTTCACGATCGGAATCATCAAATCGACGAACGCCTGTTGGCGCGCGCGCTCGTCCTTGGCCGGATGGTGGTGCGCCTTGTCGATCGCGCCGGCGACGACGTACGCGAGCGCGCGCATCGCCTCGGTCTGCGCCTTCATGCCCATGAGCATGCGCCGCACGTCCGGGTGCCGGATGATGGGGACGGACTTGGAGCCGCTGCCACCCAGCTCGCGGCTCTGAATCCGCTCTTTCGCGTACCCGAGCGCCTGCTGATAGGCGCGCTCGGAAATCGCGAGCCCCTCCATGCCGACGGCGAAGCGCGCGGCGTTCATCATGATGAACATGTACTCGAGCCCGCGATGCTCCTCGCCCACCAGATGGCCGATCGCCCCCTCCTGGTCGCCATAGGCCATCACCGCGGTCGGGCTGGCGTGGATGCCGAGCTTGTGCTCGATCGACACGCAGCGCACGTCGTTGCGTGGGCCGAGCGAGCCGTCGGGATTCACGAGGTACTTCGGCACGATGAAGAGCGAGATGCCCTTCACGCCCTCCGGCGCCTCCGGCGTGCGTGCGAGCACGAGATGGACGATGTTCTGCGCCATGTCGTGCTCGCCGTAGGTGATGAAGATCTTCTGGCCGTAGATGCGGTAGTGGTCGCCCTCCGGCATTGCCCGCGACTTCACCAGCGCGAGGTCGGAGCCCGCCTGCGGCTCGGTCAAGTTCATCGTGCCGGTCCAGGCGCCCTCGATCATCTTGGGCAGGAAGAGGCGCTGCTGCGCCGCGGTCCCGCGCAGCAGCAGCGCCTCGATCGCGCCGCCGGTCAGCAGCGGGCAGAGCGAGAACGAGAGATTGGCCGACTTCCACATCTCCATGACCGGGGCCGCCACGAGCTTGGGCAGCCCCTGCCCGCCGAACTCGGCGGGGAACTGCAGCGCGTTCCAGCCGCCGGCGACGAACTGCCGGTACGCCTCCTTGAACCCTTTCGGCGTGCGCACCTCGCCGTCGCGCCACACCGAGCCCTCCTGGTCGCCCGATTGGTTAAGCGGCGCGAGCACCTCCGAGGCGAACGCCGCGTTGCCCTCGAGAATCTGCTGCACCAGCTCGGCGGAGAGCTCCTCGTTCCCGGGCAGTGCCGCGACCTCGTCGAATCCCGCCAGCTCGTGCAGCACGAACTGCATGTCGCGCAGCGGCGCCACGTAAGCGCTCATCAGTTGAGCTCCTTCACCAACTCGGGCACCACCTTGAACAGATCGCCGACGATGCCGTAGTCGGCGACCTGGAAGATCGGCGCCTCCTCGTCCTTGTTGATCGCCACGATTACGCGGCTGTCCTTCATCCCCGCGAGGTGCTGGATCGCGCCGGAGATGCCGACCGCGATGTACAGGTCCGGCGCCACGATCTTGCCGGTCTGGCCCACCTGCCAGTCGTTCGGCACGAAGCCGGCATCGACCGCGGCGCGCGAGGCGCCCATCGCCGCGTTGAGCCGGTCGGCGAGCGGCTCGAGCAGCCTGAAGTTCTCGCCCGATCCCATGCCGCGGCCGCCGGAGACGATGATCCGCGCCGAGGTGAGCTCGGGCCGCTCGCTCTTGGTGAGCTCGCGACCCACCAGCCGCGCGAGCCCGGTGTCGTTCCCGCTCGCGATCGCCTCGACCGGCGCGGCGCCGCCCGCCGCCGCCACCGCATCGAACCCGGTCGAGCGCACGGTGACCACCTTGATCGGATCCAGCGACCGCACGGTGGCGAGCGCGTTGCCGGCGTAGATCGGCCGCACGAACGTGTCGGGTGTCTTCACGGCGACGATCTCGGACACCTGCGCCACGTCCAGCAGGGCAGCCACGCGCGGCATGAAGTTCTTGCCGAAGGTGGTGGCGGGAGCGAGCACATGGCTGTAGGCCGGCGCGGCCGCAACCACCAGCGCGGCGAGATTCTCCGCGAGCTGGTCCTGGTAACGGGGCGCGTCCGCGACCAGCACCTTCGCCACGCCCTGCGCCCTGCTCGCCGCCTGCGCGACCGGCTGGCAGCCGCCGCCGGCCACCAGCACGTGAATCTCCCCGCCGAGCGCGCGCGCCGCGCCGAGCGTATGGAGCGTCGCCTCCTTGAGCACGCTGTTGTCGTGCTCGGCGATGACGAGGACCGCCATCAGATCACCTTCGCTTCGTTCTTGAGCCGCTCGACCAGCGCTTTCGCGTCCGGCACTTTGACGCCGCTCTTGCGCTTCGGCGGCTCCTCGACCTTCAGCGTGACCAGGCGCGGCGCCACATCGACGCCGAGCGCCTCCGGCGTCAGCACCTCCAGCTGCTTCTTCTTCGCCTTCATGATGTTCGGCAGCGTAACGTAGCGCGGCTCGTTCAGCCGCAGGTCGGTGGTGACGACCGCGGGCAGCCTGACCGCGACAGTCTCGAGGCCGCCGTCCACTTCGCGCGTCACCTGCGCCGCGCCGGCGTCGATCGTCACCTTCGACGCGAAGGTGGCCTGCGGCCAGCCGAGCAGCGCCGCCAGCATCTGCCCGGTCTGATTGCAGTCATCGTCGATCGCCTGCTTGCCGAGGATGGCGAGCTGCGGCGCCTCCTTCGCCGCGACCGCGCGCAGCAGTTTCGCCACCGCGAGCGGCTGCAGCTCGGCCTCGGTAGCGACGAGGATCGCCCGGTCGGCGCCGATCGCGAGCGCAGTGCGCAGCGTCTCCTGGCACGCCTGCACCCCGCACGAGACGACCACAACCTCGGTCGCCGCGCCGGCCTCCTTCAGCCGCACCGCCTCCTCGACCGCGATCTCGTCGAATGGATTCATCGACATCTTGACGTTCGCCGTCTCGACGCCGCTGCCGTCCGCCTTGACCCGCACCTTGACGTTGAAGTCGACCACGCGCTTGATGGGGACGAGGATCTTCATTCGAGGCGCCGCACCGGAAGGAAGACGAATTCTAGCCGAAAGGGCCGCGGCGACCGCAAGCGCGCTTGCAGCCGCCGCGACGAGCCCGTAGCCTTCGCGCACGGGAGAATCTCATGCCACGGCCCCTGTCGCACGTCCGCGTTCTCGACCTCACGCGTGTCCTCGCCGGCCCCTGGGCGACGCAGAACCTCGCCGACCTCGGCGCCGAGGTGATCAAGATCGAACGGCCGCGGACCGGCGACGACACCCGCGGCTGGGGCCCGCCTTGGCTCAAAGACCACGCGGGGCGCGACACGCGCGAGGCCGCCTACTACCTCGCGGTCAACCGCGGCAAGAAGTCGGTCACGGTTGACCTCTCCCGGCCGGCCGGTCAGGAGCTCGTGCGCGAGCTCGCGGCACGCAGCGACGTGCTGGTCGAGAACTTCAAAGTCGGGGACCTGGCGCGCTACGGCCTCGCCTACGCCGACGTGCGCGCGGCGAATCCGCGCATCGTCTACTGCTCGGTCACCGGCTTCGGCCAGACCGGACCCTACGCGGAGCGGCCCGGCTACGACTTCATTTTTCAGGGGATGGGCGGGCTGATGAGCATCACCGGCGAGCGCGACGACCGGCCCGGCGGCGGACCGCAGAAGGTGGGCGTCGCGGTCGCGGACGTGCTGACCGGCATGTACGCGAGCCTCGCGATCACCGCCGCCATCGCCTACCGCCAGGTGAGCGGGCTTGGCCAACACATCGACACCGCCTTGTTCGACACCATCGTCGCGTTCAGCGCCAACCAGATCCTCAACTTCTGGTGCTCCGGCGAGATCCCGCAGCGCTACGGCAACGCCCACCCGAACGTCGTCCCCTACGAGGTGTTCGCCACGGCCGACGGGCACCTGATCCTCGCCGTCGGCAACGATGCGCAGTTCGCGAGCTTCTGCCGCGTGGCGGCCCGGGCCGAACTCGCCGACGATGCGCGCTACCAAACCAATTCCGACCGCATCCGCAACCGTCATACCCTGGTGCCGATCGTTCAGGAACTCATCGCGCAGCGCCGGAGCCGCGAATGGCTCGAGGCGCTCGAGGCGGCGGGCGTCGCGTGCGGTCCGATCAACGACCTGCGCCAGGTGTTCGAGGATCCGCAGGCGCTCGCGCGC
>Ga0187846_10001337_pt1 | contig 13935 bp, 13 predicted proteins | sample TC_taG_FD_161473 | JGI IMG/M metagenome (GOLD analysis project Ga0187846, IMG submission 161473) | Biofilm microbial communities from the roof of an iron ore cave, State of Minas Gerais, Brazil - TC_06 Biofilm (v2) | ecosystem: Environmental > Terrestrial > Deep subsurface > Cave > Wall biofilm...
TTTCATCTGAGATCTCTGCAAGATACTTTCACCTCTACAGAGTCTCACATTTGAGAGCCAGGTTCATGAAGCTTTTTTTATCCAGTGAAAGGATTTATGGTTCAGTTTCTAAGTGCAACTGTAGTGAGGCAGAAACGGGGGACCTTTCCATCACCATATCCTCCTAAAAAGCGAGAGTACCTTGCATCTTTCCAGGAGTATATCACCGAGCATTAATCAAGGCAGCAAGCAGGCACTGTTCCCCCAATCCTGGGAAGAGCCAGCGAGACGCTGCCCCAGCGTGATCAGCGTTGCCGTGAGGGCATCAGCGACCACGCCAGGAATCTTGAGCACCCAGACAAGCGCTCCCTGGAGGCCCATGCCTAACGCGGCCACGCACAACAGCAGGATCTGCACTCCTGCTTGCTGACTCAGGTCGCTCGTCACGTACCAGAGGATGACATAGACGAGCAAGAGCAGCCATTCCATCAGCAGGTAGCGGGCGAACGTGTAGTGCCAGGCTGTCCCGCTTTGTTGCTGTGGCGCTCGTTCCAGGTAAAACGAGCCGAAGGTGACACCCAAGATGAAGACCAGCACCGCTACCAGGGCGCGTATGAGCAGTCCAGGATTTCCCTGAACCACGCCCAGCCCAATGAAGAGGAGGTTGCCCGTCATAAACGAGGCGAACACGTGACCCAGGGAGAGGTAGGACAGCATGTCGATCCAGGCCGCCGTGAGCGTCAACAGCGCGATGAGCAGTCCGAGGCGTCCACGTTCGTGCGGGCTCGCCACTAGCTCTGGCAACGTGCTCTCAGTTCCTCCTGGTGAAGGAGGGATCGCCTCTGGGTGGGCAAGCGTCACCGACTTCCCCGGCTTCTCTTTCAGCATGGCTTGCTCTCCTTTCTTAGACGACCGGTCGCTTCTCTTTGTGCAAAGCATTCATCACTGCCGGAGTCAGATTCAAGTGCGCCTGCACCAGTTCGGGCGGTGTCAACGCCATCCACTGATTGAGCGAGACATCGGCGAACCGATTGCTCTTAAACATTTCCAGGAAGCGCAACGTCGTGTCGCCCGTATTCTCGATGTAGTGCCCCATGGCGAAAGGCACGTAGCCTACATCACCTGCCTGGAAGTCAAAGGTGCGGGCTTTGCCCTCGGAGGCAAACACCGTCATGCGCCCTTGGCCTTCAATGTAATACTGCCACTCATCGTTAGTGGGATGCCAGTGCATCTCGCGCATGGCCCCCGGCTCCACCTCCACCAGGGCTGCGGCAATGGTGGAGGAGGCCGGGAAGTTGCTCGAGTCGGTGATGCGTACGGTGCCGCCACTGGTCCTGATCGGCTCCTGGGCCAGCATGCGATGGCTAAAGGTCTGCGGCACCGGCCCGGCAGGACTGCTCACCCGGTCGGAGGAGAGCGGACCCGGCACCGGGACAGGGAATATATAGCGCGTGTGATCGATATCGCGGGGCAGATCGGCGAACTCGCTGGCCGCTACGCCAAAATTCTTGGCCAGCACCTCTTTGGGTGTATGGGTGAACCAATCGCTAATCAGGAAGGTCGAATCTTCCGAGAAGTTGCCGTCGTCGAAGACGAGCAGGAATTCACAGCCCTCTTCCAATCCCTGGATGGAATGCGGAATGCCAGCTGGGAAGTTCCACAGGTCGCCGACGCCGACCTCGTCCAGGAAGTTGCGTCCCTCCTGATCCACCGCGCTGATGCGGGCGCGCCCGTTGAGCATATAGGCCCACTCCGCTTCCTTGTGCCAGTGCAACTCGCGCACCCCGCCGGGATTGAGACGCATATTGACCCCGGCCAGTGTGGTGGCGATGGGCAACTCGCGCGCCGTCACCTGCCGCGCCCAGCCTCCTGTCAGGAGGCGATTGTGCGCCAGACTAAACGAGAACTTCATGTTGGGAATAGTACCCGCGTCGGTGCGCGGCGGCGTGAGAATATCGGGATTCTGCCCATCCAGTGGAACATTACGTGGACCGGGATCGGTCCCCCCTTCGTGGCCTCGGATGGGTTGAGGGACCCCGTTCATCTGATGACCGTCTTGCTGCGAAGTCTTTTGCATATTGAGTTTCCTTTCTTATTCGTGACGAGAATGTCGTGTTCCGCGAGGAGATGAAGCGTTGGCGCTCATCCCTGTGGATCAAGGATGACTTTAATATAGCCATCGATGCGTTGATCGAATTTTTGAAAGGCAGCGGGTGCCTGCGAGAGCGGCAGGCGGTGCGACACGATCTGACTCGGCTTGGCGCGACCGGCGATAATCAGATCGCGCAACTTGGTGTTGTAGCGCTCATTAGGATCACGGCCCATGCCAACGGTGATTCCTTTCCGGAAGAGGGTTTGCCAGTGGACTAGCAGATCCCCACGTGCTTCGATTTTCCCGACCGGCTTGGCATCATTGGGGAGGAATACCCCAATGATACCGAGGCGCCCATTGGGATTGATCAGGCGGGCCAGGTCATGAATGACTTGATCGGGCTTCTCCCGGGTAGGATCAGCGCGGTCGCGTGCCTGAAAGCCAATCGCGTCGATGCCGCAGTTCACTCCACCCATGACCTCTTCCCCACCCCACGTCGCTCCGGCCTGGGTGCGGAAGCGGCCGCGCTGTTCCAGGATTTGTGCCACCGGGTCGCCCTTGCGGAAGTCAATCAGAATTGCTCCCAGCTCCCCAGCTTTCGCCAGCCGCTCGGGGATGTAGTCCACTACGTTCACTTCGGTGGCCCCACGCAGGTGCAGGGCACAATACGCCGCCAGCAGCCCGATCGCGCCAGCGCCGAAAATGGCCACGCTATCGCCTGATGTGACCTGAGCGAGTTCGGTCGCATGATAGCCCGTGGGAAAGGCATCAGCCAGCAGTACAAAATCGTGTTCCCACTGATCTCCAGGTTCTCCTGGCAGGCTCAGGCAGTTGGCATCGGCAAACAGGATACGGACCAACTCCGTCTGGGTCCCCCGGTAGGGTCCCATGCCAGGATAGCCATACGCTGCTCCCGCTGATCCAGGATTGGTCACGAGGCACGAGGCGCTATAGCCGCGCACACAGTTGTAGCAAAAGCCACAGCAGATATGCGTGGGCACTACCACCCGATCCCCTTTGCGGATGGAGACCACGGCCGAGCCGACCGCTTCGGAGGCGGCATTCACGATAGCGCCACCACCATGGCTCTTCATGTATAAAATTTCGTACTTTGTGCACATCCACGCGCCTTTGAGATTCACCGCTATGACGCGATCAAATGTGGACTCGTTGGTGTCCGTAGTGACCCCTTCCACATCGATGCCCGCGTTATTGTAAGCAAAGTCGAGACGGCCGTAGGCAGATACTGTCGTATTCAGCAGGTGCTTGACCGCAACGACATCAGTGACGTCAGTTGCCATGAAAGTCGCTTCACCACCGGCCTTTCGAATCTGATCCACCACCTCCTCACCGTGCGCGCGTGCGATTTCCAGATCGGCTATCACAGTGGACGCTCCTTCTTTTGCGAAAGCGATCGCCGAAGCTCGCCCGATACCGCTCGCAGCCCCCGTCACAATGCCCGCCTTATTGTCGAATAGTCCCATGTGAACCTCCTGTTCGCCTGGACTGAGATAGTCCAGCGGTGAGTGTTTCCGAACCCAGTTATAGAGGTCTAAGTACCCCGCGAAAGCCGGTATCGCTCTTGTTGAGACAAACAGGGCCAACAAAGCATACGAATGAGTTGGTGCTGCAACTGCTCTGAGAGACACCCCGAAAAAGCAGTGCACGTTTGTAACAACCTGGTCTTTTTGTATTCATCCTGCAGTGTGCTCAATGCAATCCGTTGTCCGATCTCCTTCTAGTGTAAACGGGGAGCGTTACAAACGGCGTTACAAACGCACAGTGCGCTCATTTCCTAGGCGGTTCGGAAGCAGTGCCCTCCCTGAGCGAGGGTTTCGAGCGGGAGTGGGAATCTTTGCGCTCCACTGTGGGGAAAGGTTTGAAAGCATGGCTCCCCGGTGTGGATCGTCCGCGCCGTTGCAGCGTGATGAGCGCTCACGTCGGCTCGCACCTGCTTTCCCTTGGACACCGTCATGCTCGCCCTCTGGCACACGAGTATCGTGTGTTCGACATGTTTCGCCACAGAGGGGCAATCCCAGGCATGTTCTGCCCGAAAACATGAGCGAGCCGTGAGTGGAAAGATACTCGAAAGCGTGACTGTTCAAAAACCGGTAAAACTGGGATAAACATGATATGCGGTATGGGAGCCGCCTGCATCTTCTCGGCTCAGCCTCATGCCGCCTGCTCCGCGTTTCTTGATACCTGTGCATATGTTTCGTTCCCTCCTCATTATGAATGATCTCCTCCAACAGTTGGCACCACGACCTGCAACTCTTCACGCGTGACCTGAACCTGCATTGGTGTCTGACCTCGCATCTCCCCACCGAGAGTTGCATCCTGTGGATCACTCCTCGTGCCTGGAGATGATGGATGCCGGGAATACCCGTCAACTCCGCAGGGTAGCGCGTCAGATAGGATGCATGTGTCCTGGCGGATTGTTCCGATGGGTGGTCCTCTGGGTGAAAGAAATGAGCTAATCGTTTATTGAGATCTCCGATATCTCGCTCCTCGATCACAACAATATCGAGTCGGCGATCACTGAAGCTGGCCGCGGGAATGGCGAACTGCCATCGGCCACCGAAGAGAGGGGTATTGACAACCGTGACCTGGAAAGCACGACAACGTAGTGCTGGGAAGGCGTCGAGCGAAGCGGGCGAGGCTTGTCTTGCTCTGCGCCTGAATCGATGGGCTGGCGGGAAGAAGAGTCCGTCAAAGTGCAGCCCAACTTCCAGAGCCTCGTGTGATCTCAGGGCTTCCAAGGCAGCAACCGGATAGGCCAGGCGACCAAAACGCTGGCGGGTTGCGACATTGGTCGCGATGCGGGCGAACTGCACATTGAGTCCCACTGTCAGCGCATGGGCGAAGCATGCCTGTTTTTGGGGCGCCTTGGATGCAAGGATCGATTCCTGTTGTGCTTGTCGTGGTGCCTGCGCGGCGGGCCGTGCCACCCCGACATCGATGGGCTGGGTATGCCCCTGAGCGAGGACTTCGACAGCATACGGGAGGTGCTGAGGAATGCGAAAGGAGCGGGCAATATCATTGGCGGTTCCCAGAGGGAGGATCCCCAACGGGAGCTCGCTGGCTGCGAGATGAGTAATGACCCCGCCGACGACCCCATCACCACCCGCCGCTATGGCCAGCTTCATCCCTTGCTCCTGCCAGATTGCTCACTGGGATGCTAGGGAATCCAGTGTAGCGATTGAAAGAACCCTGGCTACCTTGACGCCCACCCGTTCAAGGAGGATAAGAGCCTGGAGCAGGAGCATTGATCTGCCCGCATGCGAACTCTGTATCACAATGGCACGGTGCGCTTCTTGCATGGTTGCCTCCACTGTCTCTTCGTCTTTTATTAGACTTTCCCTTTGGATGATGCCTCCTTACATCAGGATGCGCAACGGGGACAGGATGCGTTCACTCAGCTTCCTGTACCATGGGCGGCTCATCCACTGCTCTCGTGTCAATTCAAAGGCATTGCTGGTATCGCAGGTGAACAGCTCTTCCATTTGCTGAGCCAACGCTTCGCTATAGACTTCAGCATTGATCTCATAGTTGCCAACGGCGCTGAGGCGATCCAGATTGGCCGTCCCGATGGTGGACCATTGTCCATCAATCGTGCAGGTTTTGGCGTGGAGCATGTGACGGTAGCCAAAGACGCGAATCCCCGCCTGCAAGCATGCAGTGAAGTAGCCACGCGCGAGCCAGTCAACGACCACATGATTGGAGACCCAGGGGACCAGCACGCGCACATCAACGCCACGTCCCGCCGCTGCTTTCAGGGCAGCGAGCAGCATCCCATCGGGCACAAAATAGGCGTTGGTGAGTCGAATGGAGTGTTCTGCCCGATCGATGGCTTCAATGTACATATCGCGAATGGGAAAGGTCAGCCGCAGCGCATTCGTTCCGCGAAAGTTGATGCGTGAATCGAAGCGGCGCGGATAATGTCGCGTGATGCGCCTGTGTCCGGTTGCATCCCCATTCCAGAAATCGATGAAGGAGTGGGCTAGATCGGCTGCGGCTGGGCCAGTAATGTGCAGATGCGTATCGCGCCAGGTGGTCGCGTAGATGCTCCCCAGGTTATACCCGCCAATGAAACTGGTAGCACCATCCACGATGAGCAGCTTGCGATGGTCCAGAGCGTAGCGCCGGAGGTCGAGCAGCTGCCAGGGACGGCGTATCGCCTGGTAGGACAGCGCATGAATGGTCGGTGGAAACACCTTGAACGCGTGCGGCACCACGGTATTGGCAAAGCTGTCGAAGACCACGTAGACCTCTACACCCTCAGCGGCTTTGCGTACTAAGTGCTCCTTGAACGCCTGACCAACGGCATCGTCTTTCCAGATGTAGGTTTCCAGGTAAATGCTCTCCTGGGCCGTATCGATAGCGGCGAGCATGGCCTCGTAGAGGTCGCGCCCATAATCATAGAGCTGCAGGCGATTCGTACCGACACGCACTTCACTCAGGCGCGGGTGGGGGAAACTCCCCTCTTGCCGATGTCGCTTGCGTTGCGCTGAAACGATCTCAAGAACAATCACAATGATGGTTTGCAGCGCAATGAGCCCGCCTGTCATCTCCAGCAGGGTTCGCATGATGGAGAGCCGGTGCCATCGACGTACGGCATGGGAGAGGCGCATGACGTATTCTTTTCTCGACATCTCTTCAACTGTCCTTCCTTGCATTCCTTCCTTTTGCCTCGTTCCTTTCGCTGTTCTTCTCGCATGGCCTGCCTGCCTGACTGAACTCCCTTGTGTACGATACGAACTACGCTTTCATCTCACCAGGAAAAGACCCTTTTTTGGCCGGAACCAGCGATGCAATGAGATGCCCGATGAGCAGTCCCAACGCGAGGGCCAGCCCCAGCGATAGCATACTGAACACGTCATGAAAGCCCTGCAACACATTCCCACCAATCCAGGTGGTGAAGCCACGCAGACCTAAGGAGCCTACGGTGAGGACAAAAAATGCGCCCAGTATCAGGACCAGGAGCGGGGGATGTGTTGGATTACGCGCAAGGAGACTTCCCAGGAACGCAATGACGGTTCCACCTAAAAAGACGCCGCCGAGTTCTCCAAAAGCGAGGGTCGCGATGAGCTGTGTGAAGTACGCGAGGTAGATAAACAGCACGACCCAGCCAAAATCACGCCAGCGGACCGAGAAGGTCAGGACAAGACCAAGTGCGAAGACGAACCAGCCGAGAGCGGTGAACTCCCAGCCAAAGTCAGGGCGTACATTGGCGTCGAATAACGCACTCGTTGGCGTATGCGTGATGATGACGCCGAGATAGACTCCCACAAACAGCGTGAGCAGCAAGAAGGTCGAGTAGATGAGCCGGATGGACCCTACTGAGATATAGCTCCAGGCCAGTTCGGCTAGCGCGACGCTGAGGTAGTCTCCAGGAATAAAATAGAACAGGACTGGAATCATCAGTTGAATGGGTCCTCCTCGTAGTATTCCCAGCCGAGAGATCAGCAGGACACAGACGGCGACTACGAATGCAGCGAGACAGGGCAGTGCCAGCAGCATGCGCGGTCGGCGTTGGGAGAAGACGACGAGCGGTCCAATGATCCAGCCCAGGAGCAACGACAGGAGCAGCTCTTGCCATGTCTGTTGGACACTGGTCCCGAATCCAACGGCGAAGAGCACAATGCCCAGAGCCTTCAGCAGTGGTGGATAGAGGGGCGCCGCGTTCTCGAGCACGTTCAAGCGCTCAAGCGCTTGCTCGACAGAGACATTCCCGCCCATGATCTCAACCACCAGTTCGCGCAGGTGCGAGAGGAGATCCAGGCGTATGACCTCGGGACGCGCCGGGAGAAGGTGTGTTGTGGTCGTCTCAGGCGTCTGGACTTGCAAGGTGACGGAGTCTGGCAGAAACTGCATCCTGACAGGCGTATCATACGCCTGGGCAACAAGTTGCACCAACTGCTGGATGATGAAGGCCCCTTCGGCGCTGCCACGCAGGAGGATCATGGTCAAGCGGGTGAGAAGCACCTGCACTCGATCTTGCTCGCTTTCGCCAACAGGGTCATGCTGCTGTTCGCGTGGCTGCTGCATACGGCTATTCCTTCCTCTGCATCGGCAAGGGGTGACGCAGATGGGTCAAGGTGGGATCGATGAAGCTACTGAGCGCGATCCCCATAGCGATCGTGCCTGCTATGGCGACCGCCTGTATCAGGAGGACCACTCCATTGGTGCTCTGCCCTTGCACAATGGCGAGCATACCCTGGTAAACCGTATACCCTGGCAGGAAGGGAACAACTCCCGGAATCGTGTAGACGCTTACCGGAATACGTTGGAGCGCCTCGATGAGGCGACTGATGCAGCCAACCACCAGCATCGAGAGAAGGGTCGCAAGGAGGAGTTCCTGTCCTCCACTCTGTGGAATGAGCAATGAGATCAACCAGCCACACCCTCCAATAAAGCCCGCGTAGAGCAGCGCGGACCTGGGGATGGATAAGGCTCTACCATAGCAGAGTGAGACGACACAGGCCGCACCAATTTGCCAGGGCCAGGCCCATCCGACTGTGACTGCACGGCTCACTTCTGCCCCAAGGGAGAGATGCACCCCTATGTCTAGTGTGAAGCCAACCCCTGCCGCGATAGCTGCACCGATCAGGTCCTGCGCACTGCTGACGATGGCGGCTCCGGGGAGCAGACCAAACAGGCTCCCCGCGATCACCAGGTTCGTATTCACTGCGGGACGTCCTCTGGAAATGTTAAGCGTGATGGCGGTGACTAAAAATGCCGCGAACATATCCCCAACGGGCGATGGGACGTCTTTCTCCGCAATCCATTGCCTGCAGAACTGTGCAGGCAGCACGATGAGAAAACAGATCACGATTTCGACCACGTTTCCCCCCAGCAGCAGTGTAGAAGCGGCACATACCCCGGCCCAACCGAGCAGGTGTATCCACAGCGGATCTTTGACCGGCTTGCGTTCCAGTTCTTCCAGTGCAGAGAGTGCAGCTTCTGGACTCAGTTTGTCCCGCTGGAGACGCTCAACCAGTGCGGATACCATCACGAGGCGATGATAGTTGGTAACACGCTGTCTCACGCGCCGAATCTCCGTCAATGGATAGTCCAGGCCAGGATGATCCAGGGAGAGTGATAAGGAAGTGAAGGAGGCATTATGCTAACAGCGTGGCAGGCCGTAGGACTTGGCAACCTGCTGCATGGTGGCTTCAACGGCCCTGGTTGCAGCCCCATTGGCGAGCAGGAGTTCTCCTACTCGCAGGGCCAGCTTGAAGACACTTTTGATCTCAGGCGCATCCATAAGCTATCCTCTCCAGGCGACACCCTTCCTGGCTCGGTTTTGTGCTTGCCTTCAACGACATGTTCTGTGCGTCATGTCTTGCCCAATTGCGAAAGGGCCGCGATGGTGAGCGCCTGGAGACCTGTCTTCAACGAGGGCTCCCGGTCAGGGGCATAGTAGGGCGAATGCGGGCCTGGAACATCCCCTTTTTTCTCCTTATAAAGCTCAGGATTAGTGATGCCAAGAAAGTAATAGCAAGAAGGCACGCCTGCCCCACCTGGAACGTGTCCGTAGAGCGAAAAATCTTCACTGGCGGTCATCGCGGCGATCTCTTTCACGCGGTCGGCTCCAAAGTACTGGGTGAGCCCGGCCGCGACCTGCCTGGTTGGTTCAGCATCGTTATAGGTCGCCTGGGAGGCCTCCATAATGGAGACCTCGGGGGGCTTGGGCGCGTTGGACGCCGCCGCTTCTGCCTGCGCCATGCGGGTGAGCGCTGAGTAGATGTGTTGAAAGACCTCGTCTTTGAAGGTACGAATACTGAGTTCGAGTTCCGCCGCATCGGGAATAATGTTATAGCGCGTGCCGCTGTTGATCGCGCCAACCGTGACGACGGACATCTCTCCCGGTACGATCTCGCGTGACACGATCGTTTGCAGACGCATCACCAGGGCAGAAGCCATCACGACCGGGTCGATACTCTTTTGTGGCATCGAGCCGTGCGCGCCGACGCCAAAGAGACGAATGCGCACATTATGCTCCGCCGCTAAGGTGTAGCCAGGATGATAGCCGATGGTCCCTGCAGGGAAGAACATGGTATGCTGTGCCAGGGCCACATCAGGTTTGGGGAACCGAGTAAACAGTCCATCATCGAGCATCGCCTTTGCTCCTTGCATCGTTTCCTCACCCGGTTGCGCGACGATCATCAGGGTGCCTGACCAGGTTTGCTTCCCCTGTGCGAGCAAACTGGCCGTGCCCACCAGACAACTGGTATGCAGATCATGCCCGCACATATGCCCGACCGGGACCACCTGACCATCGCGGTTCTTCACTTTCACGGTGCTGGCATAGGGTAAGCCCGTCTTCTCTTCTATAGGGAGGGCATCCATATCTCCGCGTACCATGACCGTGGGACCGGAGCCGTTGTGGAGGATGCCAACCACTCCTGTGCCCCCAACGCCACTGGTGACTTCAAGACCGGCGTCTTTGAGACGGGAAGCCACTTTCGCGGAGGTCTGGACCTCCTGCATCGAAAGCTCGGGATGCTCATGCAAGTCGGTATAGAACGCTTCAATATCGGGATAGATGGCACTCAGATGGTTGAGTACCGCGGCTTCACGCGATTGCTGTTCTGTGGTCATGGGAGTCTCTCCTTTCTTTGCGTGAACCCACACTACAGCTTTGGCTGGCTTTCTTGGTTGCGCACCTGGTACGCATTTCGAAGGAAACAGTAAGTGCTGAAGATACTATGAAGGACATATTCAAGCGAACTGCACGTTTGCTAAAAATCACCCTTGTTTCTTGTTCGTCTCATAGAAAGTATATGTACCACTTCTTTTTTGTCAAGTAATCGTGCTGCGATGGGTGTATGAAAGACGTTGCTGGGAAATTTTGTCTGGACAAGGAGTTGTTTCCCAAACGGGAAAGAGCCGCCTCATCCGAAGAAATCTCATCCCTAAATAATTTTGACCCGCCTTATTGGCGTGCAGATCATGAAAGCTCAACACATCAACCAGGAGGGCTGACTAACTCTGTACTGGTATCTGTGTTCAGGAGTTTTGTTGCTACCCGACGAAGGAGCGTGCAAGTTCTGCTTCCTGTTCTGGCGACCACCCTTCAAGTAGCTCGGCAAGGCTGTCGTGATAGGCGTCGGCTAATTTTTCACGCGTCTGCTGCCCGGCAGGAGTGAGTTGAAGTTGACCGCGTGCCTGTCCATCTGATGGTGAGGTCACTATGATCAACTCGTTCTGGGCAAGGGATTCTATGGCTGGACGCAGTTTTTCGCCTGGCACGCCGAGTCGCTTTGCCAGGTGCTCCTGGGAGATCGGCTCCTGGTCTTGGATACGGAACAGGAGCCAGCAGCAAAGCGGATCAAGAGCAATGCCGACACGGCCTGCGAGGCGACGATAGATGAGGGACCTGCTGTCACGGCTTGCCAGCACATGGAGTGCCCGCTCGATCTCCTCCTGCGAAGAGCGTGCTGCCGATATGGTGAACGTATGTCCTACATCGGTCGCCTGGGTTGTCGTGCGCAGTCGTACCTCTGGCAGGTGCCAGGTCAGCAGGAAGGCGACGGCGGCAATTGGCGCGGCTACCAGGAACACCGTCGAGAGCGACTCGACGTAGGCATGCCCAAACTCGGCACGCACGGATGCCAGCAACTGCTGGATTGCCGCCGCATTCTCCGCGTTGCTGATGTTGAAACCAGGTGGCAGTGAGGAGGCCAGGGAAGAGAGATGGGAAGCAAGAAGCCATAAAATTTGTCAAGCCCCCAAAAAGGCTTGGATGCCGACCAGAGTCCAAAGACAAACGCACTCCTGCCTAAGCGGCCCCAAGAGGCTGCTTACCTGGGTCTGGCCAGCGTGGGTGCGCCTCGCCTAGCGCACAGCGGCACCCACGCTGACTTTCTGGGGATCATACTCCTCTCCTGTTTGGAGTCAAATGGGCGGCTACCGCCAGCATTTTGCGCATGACGGCCATTAAGGCCGAGCCTTTCTTGAGGCCGCGCTCGACTAAACGATAATAGTAGGCACCAAAGGCCGAGCCTTCCAGGTGAATGCTGCGAAGGGCTGCCAGGTAGAGCATGCGCCGCAGCAAGCCACTGCCACGTTTGGAGAGCTTGGCACGACCTTTCCACACCCCGCTTTCTTTGATCTCGATATCCATGCCGCCGTAGGCAATCACCTCATCAGTGCGCGCAAAGCGCTGCACATCGCCTAGTTCGGCACGCAAGACCGCTACTGTCTTGGGACCAAATTCGGGGATCTGCAGCAGGCCCTTGACCTCTGGGTCATTGGTGAGCAACTGCTCGATCTCGGCTTGCAAGCGAGCAAGATTGGCTTGCGTGTGCTGCAATTGATCACAGAGAATGCGCAGACTGGCCGCCCGTCCGGCGACCGCCCGCCCACTGCTCACGCTCTGTTTCGCGAAGGTCACCAGTTTCTGTGCCGTGGGGTGGCCATAATGCGCAGGAGTCTTCTGTGCCTGGAACAACTGGCAGGGGGGTTCAACGCCCGCTTCGGCGATAGCCTGAGCACTCGGAAAAGCTGTGAGCACCGCAAGGGCGGTGGGCAGACAGGGGTCGGCAAAGACCTGGGTGAACTCTGGGAAGAGTACGACCACGAGAGCATGGATCTCGTTTTGCGCTTGCTGCAGCCTCATCCGAGAGTTGCATATGCAGACGGACCAATTCCCGATAAGCAGTGATGCGCTCGCTTGGCACATAGCCGGCTCGTGCCTCCCCGACTCCGCAAGACCTTGGCGATAGTCATTGCGTCGAGCCGATCGGTCTTGGCGCGTAGCCCTTGCCGCTCGTGAAACTGATGCGTTTGCCGTGGATGCAACAGCCAGAGCACATAGCCGCGCTGTTCTCACTCCTGCTAGAGATTCTCTCGCGTCTCGGGAGGTGGCTTCCATCCCGATGAGGATTTGGCTGGGAAGAGCATCCAACTGGTCCAGTTTCTCTTCCCAAACCTGCCAGCCTTCCCTGGTATTCGTTAAGGTGATCGGCTTGACCACCACGCGGCTGACCAGGCCGACAGATACAGCCTGCACAGGATTGGCTTCCCAGGTCAATCCCACAGATGTACTTGATCGTCGTTTCCCGCCTTCGAGGAAGTCTCTTGTGTTGTACTCATCACACCCCTGCTTTTGCTTGCTCTCACGCATCTCTGCAACAATTATCCGCTGCACCCTTTCACTGGGATCAGCGAGAAACCCGTCCGATCAGAGCGAGCGTCAGCTCATCTGGGATAGGCAATCGGGCTTCAGCGGTCCTCTTTCCACAAGCCGCTGGCCGTTGCAACAAGCATCATCGACCCTTTTTGCCCCGAGAGACGGGGAGCCGTCTTGCTTCGGAGGTCACTGTTCCCTTTCAAGGAGAACAGGCCACATGCAGGCACTCGGGCTCTCCCACTGCTTCCAGCAGTGTATTCCTTTCTGGGGCTTTCCTGTGCATGCTTGCTTCCAATTTATTATATGAGCAGGTTAGAGAAGATAGGTCCAAAGACAGCCGTCCCGAACGAGCCGCCAATGAAGCGGAAGAACGTCGCGCCGGATGTTGCTGCGCCAAGATTACGGTGCTCAACGGCGTTTTGTACCGCAATCACCAGCACCTGCATGACCAGTCCCAATCCCAGCCCCAGCACAAGCATAGACAGCGAGGCAACGAGCACGCTCGTGTGCTCATTCATGCGTGAAAGCAGGAACAGGCCGAGCACCATCAGGGCCGTATCGACAAGATGAGCTGCCCACTGGTGATAGAAGTCGTAAGCACTCCAAGCATCATCGGCAGCAGACGCAGGCCTGAAGTGGTGGGTGATGCGCCATTGACCAATGTTGATGGACAATAGAAATGACCGATGATGGGAGATTATCCTTACCGCCTAGATCTGGTACATCG
>Ga0187846_10001338_pt1 | contig 13921 bp, 12 predicted proteins | sample TC_taG_FD_161473 | JGI IMG/M metagenome (GOLD analysis project Ga0187846, IMG submission 161473) | Biofilm microbial communities from the roof of an iron ore cave, State of Minas Gerais, Brazil - TC_06 Biofilm (v2) | ecosystem: Environmental > Terrestrial > Deep subsurface > Cave > Wall biofilm...
CGCCCCGCTCGCCCCGTCCCACAGACGCAGCGTCCCGTCCGTGGACCACGACAGGATGCGCCCGTCCGGCAGCACCAGTGCACCCTCGACCCCGCTGGTATGCCCCGCCAGCACCGGACCCGGCGCCCCGCTCGCACCGTTCCATAGGCGCAGCGTCCCGTCCTCCTCGGACCACGACAGGATGCGCCCGTCCGGCATCACCAGCGCGCCCCATACACCATCGGTATGCCCCTCGAGGACGCTCAGGCAGGGGTTTTCTTCGGTATTCGGCGGCCGCACGAGGCGCCGCAGCCAGTGCCAAGCGCAATAGCCGGCGGCGAGCCACTGGTCGGCCTGTTGGCTGATCGGACTGTCATCGCCGTGCTCGACCGCGGCTTGCAGCAGGATCTTGTATGAGGGCCAGTCGGTATTGCCGCGGCGGAATATGTGGGCGCGCTCGCGCCAGAAGGCTTCGGCGCGGCGCGCCTTGCCCTCGCCGCGGCCGGCGGCCTTGGCCACCGCCAGCCAGTCCTCGGTGATCCCATTGGCTGGCGCCGGGTCGGCGGCTGCGAGCGCGATCAGCCGGTCCATCAGGTAATCGAAATCGGCGAGCAGGGCGCGCGCGTCCTCCGCCTGTCCTGCCGCGACCAGGTGGTGCACGCCATTGCGGTAGAGGTAGGGTGCGGCGGCGTCGCCAGCCGGCTGCTTTGCGCTGGCGAGCAGGACGCGGCGCTTTGTCGCCAGCGTGTCCGCGAAGCGCGGGCTCTGGTCGAGATGCTGGCGCAGGCTGTCATGATAAAGGCGATAGCCCCGCGTCTTCTCCGGCGTTTCGGCCGGCAGGAGCAACGCGCCGATGTTGGCGAGCGCGGCCTCGACCTTTATCGCGCCGGTCGCCGGGTCCAGCGCAAAACCCTGGCGGCGCAGCAGGGCGGCGAGCGTTTCCAGCGACAGCGGCTCGCGTGCAAGGGTCAGCGCAGCGGCGACGAGACCGCGGATCGTGGTCAGATCGTCGAGGCCGTGCCGCTCGATCAACGCCTCGAAATAGTCGTCGAGGTTCTTGGGCAATTGCCGCGCATCCGCCGCGTCGAGGATGCGAAAGCGCTGCCCCAGGATGTCGTTGACGACCAGCTCGACATAGATCGGCAGGCCGTCGGCGTTGGCCGCGACCTGCTCGACAAAGCGGTTCACCAGATTGCCGTCGGCCGCCTCGCGGTCCTGCCGGATCAAGGCGTTCGCGGCGCGCTCGATGCGGGCGAACAGCTGGGCGCGGACGTCGCCGGCCGTCATCTTTGGCACGCCGTCCGGCCATGGCTCGATCGCCTGCAAACGGTCGCGCAGGGCGAGCAGCCGCGGCTCAGGTCGGCCGGCGCAAACCAGAAGCACCCCGGGTCCGCGCAATTGCGGCAGCACGGCATCGGCGATGCTCGGATCAAGGCGATCGATCTCGTCGAGGCCGTCGAGCAGGAGGATCAGCCGGTTCGGGCTCACGTGGGCGAGCAAGAGGCCGATCTGGCGCAATTCGCCGAACCCCTGCCGCTCCTTCGCAGCCTCTTGTGTTTCAGCGGCGAGCCCCTGCCATGCCTCCAGCCGTTCGAGCAGGAATTGGAGAAACTTATCGCGCTGGCAGCGGTCGTCGCCGGCGCGGAAACGATAGGCCAGCACCAGCCATTTCTGCCGGTCGCGGCGCCGCTTGCGCTCTTCCGCCTCCGCAGCGAGCGTGTGCGCCAGGCGCGCCATCAGCGCGCTCTTGCCGATCCCGGCCGCGCCGCCGATCCATAGCGCGCCCTCGCCGGTGCCGGAAGCCATCTCCCATAGAAGATCGCTTTCCTCGGCGCGTCCGACCATGCGCCGCGATTCTTTCGCGATATCGTCTTCGAAGCCGCGCACCCAGCCGCGCCGGCGGGCCTCATGCCGGATCGCGTCGAAATCGAACAGCTTCTCGAAGGCTTCGGTCAGCGCCTCGGCACCGAGGCTCTGCAACACGAATTCCGAGCCGATCGGCGTGTAGAGCAGGCGCACCGGCCCGCGGCGGGCATAGGCCTGCACCGCCGGGTCGCTGTCCGGCGGTTCTTCTTCCGCATGCAGGCGAGGCACGTCGAACACGACGAGCGGATCGAGGACCAGCAGCCGGTCGCCGCGCCGCACCGCCGCCGCACCACTCCGCGGCGGCATGTCGGAGGGCGCCGGAATAACCGGCGTGGGGATGCAGTCGGCGCCGGCGATATGCCCGACGGCGCCATCGGCATGGCGCACCAGCAGCCCGACTTCGGCGAGCCATTCCGCGCTGCCGATCAGTTTGTCGAGCTGCGGCTGCCACAATTCGAGCAACGCCGCAGCGCGCCTCTCGGTGACGCCGCCGCCATGGGCGAAGGCGTTGCGCACCGCGAGCAGAGAGTTCTCTTCGTGTCGCTGGTCGCGCGGTACCCCGCCCCGCAGCAATCGGCCAAGCCGCTCGACCAAGTCCGGCAGCTCCCCGAACAGGGGGGCTTTGAGTTGCTCAACGCGCCGCGCCACCGCCTCGGCCATGCCTTGCCAGGCGCCCAGGGTCGGTTCCTCGATCAGGCCAAACAGCTCGCGCAGCAGATCGCGCGGCAACTGCCCCTCGTTGCTAGCGGCCACCTCGGCGATGCCGAGCACGACCATCAGCCGGGCCAGCATCTCGAGAAGATCGCAGGCGGCCCACAGCCGCACCCGCGCCGGCTCGGCCGCCGCGTAAAGATCGCGCAGCGGCAATGCCGCGATCGGCGGCCAAGTATCGATCGCGTGTTTCACGCTGTCGTCGGTGGATGGCATCTCTGAGTTTTGGCCCTCTGATTAGACAATTGTCCGAGGATCGGATGGGCCGGCGAGCGGCCCTTGCCCTCGGTTCGCTTTGTTATGCAGGCGACTGAGCACAGAGTGAAGCACTGGTTACCCCGGACTGACGGCCTCTATGCGATCGGCGGGCTCCGGGTCGTCCTGTGCCGGGATCCGCCGGTGCTCTACAAACTCCGGTAGCAGCACCCCGTCAGTTCGAAGCCTGTGGCGGCAATGGTTCGGCCGACGAGATCCTGGCGAATAATACGCTATCGCCTTCTCCCAGCGTCGGCCTAATCCGTTTTGAGCGGACCCCCGGTCGGCGGCGTGCTGACCGGGCGCGGTGCCGACATCATCATCATCGACGACCCGCTGAAACCCGAGGAGGCATTGTCCGAAGCTCACCGGCAGGGCGCCAACGAGTGGTTCGACCACACGCTCTACAGTCGCCTCAACGACAAGCAGCAGGGCGCGATCGTACTGATCATGCACCGGCTGCACGAGGACGATCTGGTCGGCCACGTGTTGGCGCAGGAGGATTGGGAGCTCGTCCGCCTGCCGGCGATCGCCGAGGAGGACGAGACGTTTGTCGTCGACAGCCTGCTGGGGCAACGTTGCTTTGAGCGCCGGCGCGGCGAGGCGTTGCACCCGGCGCGCGAGCCGCTGCCGATGCTCGAGCAGATCCGCTGCACAATCGGCGAGTACAATTTCGCCGGGCAGTATCAGCAGATGCCGGCGCCACTGGGCGGCGGCTTGGTCAAGGCCGGCTGGTTCCGGCATTACGCGGCCGACGAGATGCCGCAGTTCGAGCGCATCGTGCAGAGCTGGGACACCGCCAGCAAAGCGACCGAGCTCAGCGATTTCAGCGTCTGCACCAGCTGGGGGATATTGGGCAAGGACCTCTATCTGATCGACGTGCTGCGCCGGCGCATGGAGTACCCGGAGCTGAAGCGCGCGGTGCGCGCGCAATACGAACGGTTCCGTCCGACTGTCGTATTAATCGAGGACAAGGCGTCGGGCACCCAGTTGATCCAGGAGCTGATCGCCGAAGGCCTCTACCGCCGTGACGCGCTACCAGCCGCATTCGACAAGGTCATGCGCATGCACGCGCAGACCGCGATGATCGAGAACGGCTTTGTCCACCTGCCTGACGCGGCACCGTGGCTCGCGCACTATCTGCACGAGCTGACGACATTCCCCAATGGCCGGCACGACGACCAGGTCGACTCGACCGCACAAATGCTCGACTGGTTCAAGCGCGGCAGCGGCCCCAGCTCCAATGCGGGGATCTTCGAGCTCACCCGGATGCGGGCCGAAGCAGCGCGCGGGCAGCAGGCTGGGCGCGAGCGCCGGGTGCGGCTGCGCGCTCCTCCCGGCATTGGCCGGCTGAATCTGCTGCATCTGAATGTCGGACCCGACGGCACCGTCGAGATGCTGGAGAGCGAAGCCGAGTCGTTCCTGCGCGCGGGGTGGGTGCGGGTGGATACCAGCGACTTGCTGGGTAGGTGAGAGCGGTTTTATCCGATCTGGATACCCCTTTACATACGACTATTAATCGCCGCGCCGTTAGCTGCCACAGGACTAAGCACATCGTGAGAGGGTCGCTGCCGGTTCACTGCAGGCTCGAAGCTCAGCAGTCGGTAGGACCAACACGAGATCCGCGAGAGCCGCGCCAAGAGGATCAGCGTCGCGGGTTCAGGGATGCACTGGTAGGACACCGCGATGCTGTCAGGAAGCGCGACCGATGGAGATTTGCGCTCGACGAAACCTCCCATCAGACTGAAATCCACGATAGGCGAGAGCTGCAGTGGGTTTGAGCCCGGAATTTTTTCAACCGAATCTTCGGCGGAAAATTCGAAGCTCGCGGAGTTCTCGGTGGCCGACACTGACGGGCTAAGCATCGATGCGGCCCTTGGAGTGACCGCAAACCGCGGCTCAGTCTCCTATCCGTTACTCGCTCTACCTCGCCGCTGACGGCATCGAACTGAGCTACCGCGGAAAGAAGAGGTGGGGGCCTTTCACCCCCTCGCCCGCGCGCGCACGGGTAGGTGTTGGTTAGGCGAGAGAACCTCTCGATGCTGCTGAAGCAAAGTCGCGTGCAGGCCCTTTACGCCGTAGGTCTCGAGCGCATGTTGCCAAGTCAGAAACTCCTCTTCCGAAAGCTGATAGCGGCGACACGCCTCCTCGAGTGAGATCACGCCGGCGGACACTGCCGCCACGACCGCGGCCTTGCGGCGGGCAACCCACCTCCGAGTGTTCTGGGGCGGCAGCTCGGTTAGGGACGAGGTTGGAGCCATTGATTGCGCAAACCTTGATCAGTCACCGGCTACCAGGAGCCCGAAAGCCCAGAAAATAATCGCCTGCGAGTCTCGATCCTCTGCTGGCGTAACCATTCGCGCGCAGCCGCATAATCTTTAAGCGCAGCGCGGTCTGCGTCGTCAATGGTGCCTTGGGTTCGCGAAACGCAGGCAGTTAGACAGCGCGTGATGCCTTTTGTCCGCATGAATGTGGCCACTATAGCCTCATACTCATCTTGACCCATGGTCCGTATCCCCTCGACAAACCACCGGTAAAAAGAGACGCTTGCTGTCTGCTAGTGGGTTTGCTTTTCTTACTGTGACGTTCCTCCAGTGCTCGTAGCTTGTAGTACTGATCTTAGTCGCGGGCGGCAGCGGACGGACGCGGGGGGTGCTCGCAGCACGACCTTCGTCCTCTGGAGGTTGTCCGCGGCGGGCACCCGCCGCGGACCCCTCGATGTCTCTCAGACTCTCTGCGTCGTCAGGGGTCTCCCGTCCGGGCCGAGACGCTCGATCTCCACCTGCTGGCGGCGGATCTTGTCACGTACAGTCTCGATGTGATCGCTGCCGATCTTCTTCAGCGCGACTTCCTCGACCACCCGCGCAGTCTTGCTGACCAGAGCCTGCTCGGCGGTCTCGCGGACTTCAATCGTGGCGTCTGCCCAATCGATATCGTCGATGTATTTGGGATCGGTAATCGCGCGACGCAGAACGTCGGCGTGCTCCTCGTGCAGGGTTACGTCGGCCGAGACTTCCTTTTCCGTTACAAACCGGCGCACTCGTGTCATGCCGGTTTCGACCATGCGCTTGCCGACCTGCAGTTGCTCTTCGGCGAGCCGCAGCACCTCGTCATGCGCCTCGGCCAACTTGGGAGAGACCGCCACCTTCTGTACAGCGGCAATCGGAGCAGCGGCGACCGCCGCAGCGGCGGCTTCGACCTTGGCAGCCGGAGCAAGGCCCGTGGTGATTGCGCGGTCTTTGACATCGATCGGTCGATGGATGTCCAAGATGCCAGTCGCGTGCGCGACTTCGCTGTCCGGCACGCGCACCGCGACGACCATACCACCGCGCTCGAGCGACTGGGTGTACACGTCTGCTTCGTGTTGCGCCAGCCCACCACCGAAGATGCGCTGCCATAGGCCGGGCTCACGCAAGCCGACCCGATTCCTATCAAACGCACTGATGTCGTCGGCATGGAAACCGCCTGCCTTGAGCGCCTCTACTGCGGCCTGGGCATGGGTGGCGGTGTCAAACGCGGCGACGATGGTTTGGTAAGCCATACTATCCCTCCTGCTTGGACTGCTGCGGCTTTGCGCCAGCTGCGGGGCTCTCCCCGGCTGCTGGCGGCTCCACCGGAAGGCGCGTGACCATCGCTTCGTGATAACGAAGGGTCACGCTCTCCTGGTGTCTCTCCGTCGAGCGCACTCGCCGAACGCGTACCTCCTCTTTCAAGAGCAGGCGGCGCTCGACAACGAGCACCTCCTCGACGATCGGAATCACGACGATGTCGCCCTCTTCTCTGACAGCGGGCATCGTATCGATCTGCCGGCCAATCGGGGTCCGATCGATCTCCACCGTCTCGTGCGCGAGCAGCTCGTCGATCAACTGCTCCCGCTCATGAGTGATTCTCGCGACCTGGACGTGGCCTGTTTCAACCACCTGCTTCGAGACTGCAATCTCTTCAGCGAGAAGAGGGATGACGGTCTCGCCGGTCTTGTCTGGGACGCAGTCGTCTTCGGTCCGAGATTGCACGGTCATTTCCACCAATATCGCCTCTGCTCACCAGGCCGCGTCGTATGCGCGGTTCGCCCCGCTCTCGTCGGGCTCGGCTCCCGCGGGCCGGTCGCGAGGATTAGAGGATGCAGCATAGGGAGCGATCGGTGGTGCGCGATTGGAGCCGCTTGCTGTGTTCATAGTGAATCCTTGCGGAGATGCCTCGCCGCGGATCTGGGCCGGAGCAGGCCCGGTCAACGCGGCGTCGCCGCGAACCGAGGAGAGCCTTCAGATCATGCGTCTAGTCCGCGGGACCCGCGGCTGCAGCTCTCTTGAAAACGGCGGCCAAGCGTTCGCCTGCCGCCACATTAATTCGAATTTACCGGATCTTAACTATCATGTGTGCGTTATTATCACATGGATGTTAGATGCTTGATCACGAAACATGACGACGAGGGTAGCGAAATATCGGATTGTGGAATGACCACCGTGTTCCGAGATGGCACGCGGAAAGTGGCATACGAGCTCCAGTCTCAAAACGGAAGCAACCCTAAGGAATGGAACACGGTCGGAACCTCTCCGACTTTGGCGCGTGCCCGTAAAGCGCTTCTTTTCTACGCCCCGATTGGTGGTTTCGGAATTAGCTGAACGGTCATGGACCAACCGTTATCTAAAGAAGAGTCGCTCGCTATTAGGAGACGGACCTATCAAGAGGTGATTGACACGCTGCTATACATTTCGGACGAGATGGAAATGCAGTCATTGCCCGCGCGAGACGGCGCAAGCGCGCTCCGGTTGGCTGCGAGTCTGCTCGCGCTCACCAAAGAATTGACCTGAGCCCGCTGAAGTTGAGGTTTCGTCAACGGTCGAGGAAGTAGTCGATCCCCGACGCCGCGCCAATCAGGACGAGTGCGAGACCCCAAAGAGCAGGGGCCGACCAGCTCAAGATAAGATAGAAGACACCAAACCCGCCGAGCACCACCGAGAGCGTCCGCAGGACGGTTCGCAGAAGAAAGAGCTCGGGCATAGCGCGGTTCTCGCCAGATAAGAACAGGTACCGGGAAGATCACCGAGCACCGCTCAAATATCTATAAAATTCGAGGTTAATAGCGGGTTAACACAGATCTTGCTGTCCTGGCGCCAAGATCGAAGCGCTTCGTCAGCGCCGGGTCGGCTTCCGGCGCTTGGCGCCCGGCTCGTGTCGATGCCCGCTCGAGCCCGCGGCAACCGACAAATCACCCACTCAGGGCAGCGACGATCCCTCGTTATCGCCGAGTTCGTGGGCGTGGCCGGGCGCGCCCGCTCCGTCGGCAAATCGAAACACTGTCGCCTGTCGATCGGTTCAGCCTCCCCGAGACGCCGCAACCGGACGACCACAGGGAAAGCATGCCAAAGCGCGACCAGGAGGACGAGAGCGCCACTCGCGATCAGCGCGCCGAGAAATCCGGTGGGTGCGTCGCGATGCAGGACTCGCTCCAGCCCAGTACGGCGTGCAGGCGCTTCTCGCCGCCACACGCGTTGCCCGGCTGCCGGTTGTTACAGGTGCTCGCGGAGTCGCAAAAATAGGCGCAGCGTGTGTGTTGCGGCAGGTTGCCGCCGACGGCCGCGGCGTTGCGCAACTGGGCGGAGGCGCCGGAGGGCTTCGGCGACTGTGTCCACCAAATACAGATGTCACTCGCTCTGCCATTTACAAATGTCACTGCGGTTGGGCGGCGGCGGGCGCGGAGCCCCCGCGCAGCGCAGCGCCCGACCGGCGACCGCGGCACGGCGCGTCATTCGCGCCGGTTGTTTTGCCGGGCGGGCTCGGCCCGCCCGGCTCGTAGAACGGCTCAGCCGACTTTAAAGAGATGCGCGCCGTGCTGATCGCGCCGACGCGGTGCTTTGGTGCTGCGCCGGGCGGGTTCACGGCGAAGCTGCTCCTCGCGGATGAAGGCAAGCGCGGCACCGAGCCGCTTGTTCTCGACGATCGCGGCCTGCGAGACTTGGCGAATTTTGTCAAAGGTCCGATACGCCAGTTCGACACCGCGGTAACGGATTGCCAGCCGACCGTCGGGATGATCAACGACGGTGACCCGCTTGCCGATCGCCGCCTTGGCTTGCTCGCTTGGCTCCAGGATGAACATCACCTTGTCGTATTGCAGGGTCAGCGCCTGTGACAGGGTGCGTTCTTCTTTCCAGGCAAAGGCGTCGTCGAGATCCTCGCCGGCGCGCAGCGGCCGGTGCAGATCCTTGTTGTTGGCCGGGGCTTTGGCAAAGCGCGCGTTGTAGCCGGCGATGAAAGCCGGGAGGAGGGCGTTGCCTTCCGCCAGGGTTGCCGCACCCGCCAGCCGCAATTCCTTGACCAAGCGGTCTTGCAACGTCTTGTTGGCACGTTCGACCCGACCCTTGGCGGGGCTCGAATTGGCGCAGATGATGTCGATGTTGAGCGCGTGCAAGGCCCGGCCAAACTGGGTCATGCCATCGCCGCCCAAGGCACCCGGATGGTTGACCCGGAAGACCCCATGCTTGTCGGTGTACAACGCGACCGGCTTGCCCCAGGCCTCCAGATAGGCGCGGGCCGCATGGAAATAGGCAAAGGTTGACTCGCTCTCGACAAATTGCAGACGCGTCAGTCGGCTGGTCGCGTCGTCGACAAACACCAGCAAGGTGCATTGCGGTCCGCGGTCCTCGAACCACCAATGCTCGCTGCCGTCGACCTGGACCAGTTCGCCAATGCAGTCGCGCCGCCGCCGCGGCTGGTGAATGCATTTGCGCTGCTTACGGATCGCGCCACAGCCCGGCTTCGATCATCCACTGGCGCAGCGTTTCCCGACCAAGGCCGATCCCATGATCCTCGCGCAGCTTCTCGGCCGCCAAGGTCGGGCCAAAATCCCAGTACCACTCGCGAATGATCGTCAGAACCGCGCGCCGCAGCACCTCGGGCTTGCACCGGTTACTGCGGCGACCACGACGTTTCGAGATCAGGCCAGTCGGACCTTCGATCCGATAGACCTTCAACAGCCGAAACACTTGGCGCCTCTCTAAGCCGAGCAGCTGCCCCGCCGCCGCGGGCGTCAGCCGACGCCGATCCAAATCTTGCAGCACCTCGAGCCGCCGCAGCTCGCCATCGCTCATCAGCCGAACCGTCACCCCCAACACCCCCCGATAGCCCCCAGGAAGTGTCATCTGTAATTGGCAGACGGGTGACATTTTGATCGGGCGCCTACAGTCGGCTGCTCGCTAAGATCGGTTATTGTCAAATATTGACCATGTTTGATCCGGGCGACTTTCGGCCCATCTGCCTTCCATACATCACAGGGGCAAGAACTAATCCGTCCTACGTGGTAGGCGGCACTCTTAATGACCGGAAACCAGAACCGGAAAATGGATATTCGCTTTCCACAGTGGGCTTCGGCAGCATTGATACGTTTATGCTGATCGCGTTAATTAGGCTGTATGCCAACACGCCTGCGTACCACGTCGTCGTGGGTGATGTTGCCGGAAAGGAGAACGTTAATTTAGCCATCCAAAAGCTGGGGTTACACATGATGAGCCGGCGATCAGAAACCCGTCTCGAAGACCGGAACATTGGGAGCCCCAGATCTTCCCTCTTCCATTCTGGAGTGGCGTCTAAATTATAGGGTGTGATCAGCCAAGGGATCATATCCGGGGCCGGGAACCGCCGTTCTCGATTGGCGCGAGCGACCTGGGCCCGTAGCTCAGGTTAAGACGCCGAAGGAACCTGCCGTGTCGCCGTCAAAATGAATTACCTGAATTACCTGTATGAGCAGTATCAGCATCTGCTGTATCTGAGGTCTTTACACCGCCAGCTGATTGCCGGTGTCTTAGCCGCCCTCATAGCCGGTGTAGCGGTTCTGTTTTTTACGTGGTGGCTTTGGTGGCGACTGCCGAAGCGACAGGTGGATCGCCTGAAGCTCACGATCCGCGACCCGAAGGCGCGAGCCGATGTCGAAGATAATCTCCGCAAGACGATCGGCCAGCTGCTCGGCGGTGCCGCAGTATTGATCGGGGCTGCACTGGCCTATCTACAATTCACGCAGCAGCAGCGAACGTCTCACGATCTGCCGATCAGTAACCAAGTCTCAAAGGGTTTCGAGCAACTAGGCAGCGACAAGCTCGTGGTACGGCTTGGCAGCATCTATGCACTAGAGGGTGTTATGAACACCTCTGAGCAATATCATCAGCCAGTTCTCGAGGCGTTGGGCGCCTTCGTGCGTCATAACACCAGAAGCGAGACGGGCGAGGGACCGCCAGCCACCGACATCCAAGCCGCGCTCACAGTGATTGGAAGGCGCAAAGAAATGCGGGGCGAGAGGGTCGATTTGGCCAATGTGCGTATTCCGAAAGCCAACCTGAGCGGCGTCGATCTGGATTACGCCGATCTCAGCGGTGCCATCCTGCGCGGCGCCAACTTGATGTTCGCCCATCTAGCCGAAGCCAACTTGAGCGCCGCCAACCTGGCCGGCGCCAATCTTGCCCTCGCCGACCTCAGCGACGCCAACCTGTGGGACGCGTACCTGATCGGCGCGGCCGTCTCCCAAAAACAGTTGGATAAAGCTTGCGGGTCACCCGTAACGCTCGATCCCGGCCTGACGCTTGACCGGGACTGCTGATCCTTTGCATCGGGCGACATGAGAAAAATTAAACGGGAAATCTTGCAACGACACAGACGAGGAAAGGAGCGGTCATCGGCGAAGGGGACGGAAACCGCCCGGGCTCGCCAGCCGATGCCTTGCATACGCCTCGGCGACTTCCGGTGCCGTGAAGACGTTCAGATTTTCTCGCTAGTTGGATGCGCCGCCCCATTCGACCAGTTGTAGCTCACGATCGGCATACACGGCGCTCATGGGCGAGCCGACACAACCCTGCTCGCCGACTGAAACTGGAACCTTCAGTCAGCGCGTGCTGTTTCTGGTGAGTAAGGCGGCCGGATACGATCCCCCATCCATGGCTGCCCGCTCTGAGCCCCGGCATCCCCCCTTGCCGGGGTTCTCTTTTCGGGTTCGCCACGGGATGAGCTGTCACCATAAGCCGCCTCTCGCATACAGCTCGACGAAGACAAGAGCCGTCCCTGCGGTCATGAGGCCAATGCTCAGAGCCTTACCGGCCTGCCCCATGCGGTTCAGCGTCAGATTGAGCCCCATCACGACGAAGCCGGCGAGGGTTAGGATGTTCATGCCGAACAGGATTTCCTTGGTCAGCATCCCCCTCCCTGTGCGCCATCGATGCTACCGCGCGCTCACGGTGAACTATGCAACCCTGCCCCGACGCGCGGCTCCGGCTCATCCTCTCGCACCTGGAAGACCCCGCCGGCCGTCTCGACCTTCGCCCCGGTGCACCACCGGGCTACGAACGCGCTCGCTAGAGTCGCATCGGCGAAATAGATCGACACGGCATCATTCAGCACGCCTCGCGTCCCCGATGGGGTCATGGCCCACCCGTCCGCTCCACAATTCTCATCGAGCCAGGTGGTAATTTGCGTGTGCCGCTGGCCGAGACCCGCTGGCGGAACGGCGATCCTGATACGGACAGGGAAGCGTCGTTCGGCGACCGTGATTATCTCGCGTGGGTTGCCTGGCATCCATTCGTTCCCTATCTGTTCTGAGCTAGGTTCCCACTGCCGCCCGCCCATGTCCAGTCTCTTGGGCAACGGTTTGGCTAAGCCATGGTGAAAAATGTGTGGCCGCGTCCGCCTTTCCTCCGATGTTAGCGAGATCAAACTCGTCTTCTCGATCCCGCCGCATCGGCCCACGCCGAACTTCGCTCCAAGCTGGAATGCCGCACCCACTGACCGACTGCCAATCGTTCGCTTCGATCCGAGGGCCCGCGAGCGCAGCTCGGACTTGGCGCGCCGGGGCCTCGCGCCGTTCTCGACCGAGGAAATCAAGGTCGGGTTGGCGAACATCAACGCAGGCCGAGGGAATGGTCGAGCTATTCACAGCGAATATGATGGAAAAGCGACGAGGCTAAAATGACGTTGGTAGCCAATCGCTTAAGGGAACATTTCATCATTGAGCCAAAAACGTTAAATAAAACAATAGATTACGGTTTGCCTAAGTTTTGGGCAAACATCTAAAAAGCCAAGTAATCGCTCATGCTTCGCCGCCGCCATCAGTTTTTTCAACAGGGTTATCCACCATCTCCGTGGATTGTTTCACAGAACCGTCCTATTGACGATTTATTGACGAGTAACAGGACTGCGGACGAATTAAAGGACACAAACACAAACCGCTTGGCAAATTAGCTAAACACAATCGACGTACCTCTTTGGAGGCAGTCGACCCCTCTCCCCCTTCTTAGGTATATTCATTGGGGATCGCGCGAGGCAGGGCGAATATGGGAAATGTGAAGAACAATGACCCGAGCCTAATCGAGCCGATCGTAGCGCAATGAACCTGCACAGATGGTTCGCCGTACTCCTCGTCTTATTGACGCTCGCCGGATGTGCCCAGGTCGCAACGGGACAGGGTCAGGCGCCGGTCCCGACCTATCCGCATGACAACGGGCCGGACATGCGCAATGGTATGGATATGTAACGAGCTGGGGCAATCGGACCTCGGCGGTATCCTGTGGTTCGGGCCAGCCCAACAGACGCGAACGCTCGATTATCTCAACTCTCCCCGACAGTCATCGACCTGTCCACTCGGAGCCGCGATGGCATAGAAGGACAACCAGCCCGCCACACAGCGCGCCAAGGGCTGAGCCAATAAAACGCTACGATCGACGGATGCCGCCCTGGCGAGAAATGCTGGAGGTATTCGAGGACCCCCGCGTATACCCAGAAGCCACCAATGATCTGCATGCCGCCGCGGCGCGCGCCATACACCGTCATTGTGATCGCCGCAGCTACGGCGTAGGCAACGAAATGTCCAACAGGGGCTGGGACAACCCCGCGCACCATCTTTATCGCCGGCAACAACGACAGAGCGGCGAATGCCCGTACCGGCAACAACGTCAGCGCCCCAAGGAGAATGACGGAGCACCAGGTGAGGGCGCGGAGCGATGTTATGACCGGGCTGGAGCGCATTGGCTGAGGTTTTATCGACGGTTGCAGACCTGACAAGGCTGTTCTCCGCCGCCACATGCTGAGGCCGGCGGACTTGCTGAACGTCGGGCTGAGCCCCCGCGGCAAAGTT
>Ga0187846_10001339_pt1 | contig 13916 bp, 11 predicted proteins | sample TC_taG_FD_161473 | JGI IMG/M metagenome (GOLD analysis project Ga0187846, IMG submission 161473) | Biofilm microbial communities from the roof of an iron ore cave, State of Minas Gerais, Brazil - TC_06 Biofilm (v2) | ecosystem: Environmental > Terrestrial > Deep subsurface > Cave > Wall biofilm...
TCGTTCGGCGCGATTTTAGGTTCGGGCATGTCCACGATTCGCAGGACTTCCGGACCGCCGTGCTCAGGAATGACGACTGCCTTCACGATATGTCTCCTCCAGCCAAATGATTCGGAGATGGCGCGATGGAGCGCGCGGTACGGTAGCACTGGCGCCGAATTGTGTCCACTCCACCGGCTTGCCGCGGCAGAAGAATTCATGTAGAGACGTGAATTTGATCCTGTCTGCATCGCACATTTCGGAGGCCGGGCCTTTAGGCCCGACAAAGAGCGCCGCCCATTGATGGGTTTTAACCCCTGAAGCTTCAGGGGCTAAAGCCCAAGAAGTCAGGTCATGGACGTGGGGGCTGAAGAGCTTGCATGGCAAGCTAGATTTCCAAGCGCCAGCGGCTAAAGCCGCTTTAATTTTGCTGGCTTCATGTCACGGCTGAAGCCGTGACCCACAAAGATATTCATGTTGCCACACAACTACTGAAGACCTCCGAACATTTGAGGCAGCTTCACGAATTCGCAATTGGAGACACTCCCAGAGCGCGAAGTGATTTGACCGCTCGTTTCGGCGTCCGTATAGTAACTGGTTTGAGCTGAAAGCCAGAGAAAATGCCGAGAGAAATCCCTAAAGCCTACGAACCGCAACAGATCGAGCAGCGCTGGGCCAAGCGCTGGGCGGAGGAGCAACTTTTCCGCGCCGACGTGAACGCGCCGGGGCCGGTCTTTTCCATCGTGATCCCGCCGCCCAACGTGACGGGCTCGCTGCACATCGGCCACATGCTCAACCACACCGAGATCGATATCATCACGCGCTGGCGGCGCATGAATGGCTACAACACGCTTTATCTGCCGGGAACCGATCATGCGGGCATCTCGACGCAGCGCGTCGTCGTGCGCCAGCTTGCCGCCCAGGGAATTGACTACCGCAAGCTCGGCCGCGAAGCTTTTCTACAGAAAGTCTGGGAGTGGAAGGCGGAATCCGGCGGGACGATTACCCGGCAGATGCTCCAGCTCGGCGAAAGCTGCGACTGGACGCGCGAGCGCTTCACGCTATCGCCAGAGCTTTCGCGCGCTGTGACGGAAGTTTTTGTCCGCCTGTACGAAGACGGCTTGATCTACCGCGGCCACTACATCGTCAACTGGTGCCCGCAATGCCGCACGGCGATCAGCGACCTCGAGACGGTGCACAGGGAGCAGCAAGGCCACCTTTGGCACATTCGCTACCCCATTGTGGGCAGCAAGGAATACGTCGTCGTGGCCACGACGCGGCCGGAGACGATGCTGGGCGATACCGCCGTGGCCGTCCACCCGAGCGACCCGCGCTACCAGCACCTGATCGGCAAGAAAGTGCTGCTGCCGCTCATGAACCGCGAGCTTCCCATCGTGGATGATCTCGCCGTGGACCGGGAATTCGGCACCGGCGCGTTGAAAATTACGCCGGCGCACGACCCGAACGACTTTGAAATCGGCCGCAGGCACAGCTTGCCCGAAGTTGATGTCATGACGGATGACGCCAAGATGAGCGCGGCTGCGGGACGCTATGCCGGACTCGACCGCTTCGAGGCGCGCAAGCGCGTTGTAGCCGACTTGCAGGCGGCGGGCTTGCTGGAAAAAGTCACCGACCACACGCACGCCGTCGGGACTTGCGACCGCTGCGGCACCATTATCGAGCCGCGGGCCTCAACGCAGTGGTTCGTCAAGATGAAGCCGCTGGCCGAGCCGGCCATCGCTGCGGTCGAGCGCAACGACGTCGAAATCATCCCGGATAACCGGCGCGCCGAGTATTTCGAGTGGATGCACAACATCCGCGACTGGTGCATCTCGCGGCAGCTTTGGTGGGGGCACCGCATCCCTGCGTGGTATTGCGGCGATTGCAAGGAAATCATCGTTTCCCGGCAGGCGCCGCAAAAATGTTCCAAATGCGGTTCGGCGAAGCTAGCACAAGACCAAGACGTGCTGGAGACGTGGTTCAGTTCCGCGCTGTGGCCGTTCTCGACGATGGGCTGGCCCGAGGACACGCCGGACTTTCGGAAATATTACCCGACGAGCCTGCTCATCACCGCCTATGACATTCTGTTTTTCTGGGTCGCGCGAATGATCATGATGGGATTGCGATTTACCGGGCAAGTTCCCTTCCGGCAAGTCTTCCTGCATTCGCTGGTGCGCAACGCCGAAGGCGAGAAGATGTCCAAGTCCAAGGGCACGGGCATTGATCCCGTGGAGCTGAATGAAAAATTCGGCACTGACGCGATGCGCTTTACCCTCGCCAGCATGGCCGCGCCGGGGACCGACATTATTCTGTCCGAAGACCGCATCCTCAGCTACCGCGCGTTTGCAAATAAAATTTGGAACGCGGCGCGGTTCGTGTTTCTCAACCTCGAAAAATACGAGGCCGCAGGCGGCGAAACGCTCGAGGCCCTGGCGGCCCCCGAAGTGCGCGCGGCGGCGCCCTATGCCGCGCACGGGCAGGTCGCGCTGGTGGACCGCTGGATTTTCTCGCGCCTGGCCCGCACTACCGAGCAGGTCAACGACGCGCTCGAGCATTTCCGGTTTCACGAAGCCGCGCACGTCGTGTACCATTTTTTTTGGGGAGATTTTTGCGACTGGTACATCGAGTGGGTGAAACCCGAATTGTCTTCGGCGGATCGCGCCAAGGCTGCTGTAACTTGGAAGAATCTGTTTGCAGCATTGGAGGGCGCGTTGCGCTTGCTTCATCCCTTCATGCCATTTCTGACCGAAGAATTGTGGCAGCAGTTGCCGCAGCGCGCCGGCGCGCGCTCGATCGCGTTGGAACGCTTCCCCGAACCTCATCTCGAGCGCATTCACGAGGACGCGGAAGAGCAGGTTGCCTTGTTGCAAGAGATCATCCAAGCGGCGCGCAACATCCGAGCGGAGATGAAACTCGATCAGAAGGCGAAAGTCGAGGCGCACATTTCGGCGAAGGGTGGTGTGTGGAAAGACGTGGTGCAGCCGAATTTGGAAACAATCTATCGGCTGGCCAATCTTTCTGCGCTGCATTTTCAGCGTACGGAGCAAGGGGCGTTTGACCCTTCGCGCGGCTCGATCCGCACCACAACCGCCTTCGATTTGTTTATCCCCTTCGATGCCGGCGTCGATATGAAGGCAGAGGCCGCGCGGTTGCGAAAAGATCGCGAACGGCTGGCCAAGGACATCGAGTCGAAGCAGCAGCGCTTGGAGGACCAAACGTTTCGTAGCCGCGCGCCGGAGCATATCGTCAAAGGGCTCGAAACGACACTGGCGGAACGCCGCGCCGAATTCGAGAAGGTGGCCCAGCGGCTGGTTCAACTCGAGAAAAATCTTGAGGCGTCGGCGTAGCGGGCCAGCGGCTGAAGCCGCTTTGGTGTTGCTGGCCTTATGTCGCGGCTGAAGCCGCCTTGGTTGGGACGCCGCTCACGGCACGGTTGAAACCGTGCCCTACAAAGCTTCTTACTTCTCACAGGCTGAAGCCTGTGCTACATGACTCAAACTGCGCTTCCAGGCACGACCGACCGGCGCATTGACGCGCTGCTGGCACTGCTGGCCGACAACGCCATGATTGTCATCAGCGGCGCGAAAATTGCCAAAGAAATTGGCGTGGCGCGCTCGACCGTGTGGCGCTGGATTGAAAAACTCCGCGCGTTAGGTGTGCGCGTCAAAGCGCTCAAGGGCACAGGCTACCAGATTGAGAAGGTGCCCGATGTGCTGACGCCGAAGCTACTTCGCGGGCGCCTTCCGCAAGGCCCGCTCGGCAAGCGCATCTACCATTTCTTCAAGACGGATTCGACCAACGCCGTTGCCATGCGGCTGGGCGAGCAAGGCGAACCGCACGGAACCCTTGTTTTGGCCGAGGAACAAACGGCCGGACGCGGGCGCTTCGGGCACACTTGGCATTCGGAGAAGACGGCGGGCATCTACATGACGGCGCTGCTGCGCCCCGCGATTCCCCCGCAGCAAGCTCCGCTGATCACGCTGCTCGCGGGGCTTGCTGTTCGCGACGCTGTTGTGGAACAAACCGGCTTGACGCCCGATTTGCGCTGGCCGAACGACCTACTTCTCGGCAAGAAAAAAATCTGCGGAATCCTGACGGAAATGAACGCCGAGCCGGATCAGATCCACTTTGTCGTCCTGGGCATCGGAATCAACGTGAACCATGCACGTATGCCCGAGGAATTGGCGGCGACGGCGACTTCTCTGCGGATCGAATCGGGCCGGATCCATTCCCGGGTAGAACTTGTCGCGCGGTTGCTGCGGCACCTCGACTCCTACTACAATCGCTTTTTGAAAGAGGGCGCTGAGGCCATCGTCACGCGGTTCTCGGAGGTCTCGAGCTATGCGCGCGGCAAGCGGGTGCGCATCTCCTCCCCGAGCGGAACCTTCACGGGCGTGACGGATGGGCTGGAGCCTGGCGGCGTCCTCCGCGTCCGGCGGGACGACGGCCGCACGCTGCCGGTTCTTTCCGGCGTTCTCACAGAGGCGGACTGATGCTGCTGGCGCTTGACGTGGGAAACACGAACACGGTGCTGGGCGTTTTTCGCGGCGCCGAGCTGGCCGCGCACTGGCGGCTGACGACCGCGCGCGGCCAAACCGTGGACGAATACGGCATCTTGACGCGCAATCTGTTCACGCTGGCGGGACTCGATCCGGCTGCGGTGAGCGGCGTGATTATCGCCTCCGTCGTGCCCCCGCTCAACCCGACTCTGACCGAAATGTCCGACAGGTATTTTCACTTCAAAGCCCTGTTTCTCGAGCCGGGCGTGAAGACCGGGATGCCCGTGCTGTATGACAATCCCCAGGAAGTGGGAGCCGATCGCATCGCCAATGGCGTGGCCGCGTTCGCGAAGTACGGCGGGCCGGCCATCGTGGTGGATTTCGGCACGGCCATTAATTTCGACGTGGTCTCGGCGCGCGGGGAGTATGTGGGCGGGGTACTCGCGCCGGGCATCGGGATTTCCGCGGAGGCTTTGTTTTCACGCGCCGCGCGGCTGTTTCGAGTGGAGATCAAGGACCCCGGCAAAATTATCGGCACCAATACCATGCAGTCGCTGCAATCCGGGCTCTACTACGGGTACGCGGATTTAGTAGACGGGATCGTCGCGCGCATCAAGATGGTTACAGGCGAAAAAACGCGAGTGATTGCAACGGGAGGCCAGGCGGCGTTGATCGCCCGCGCCTCGCGGCACATTGAAGAGATTGACGAATTTTTGACGCTTGAAGGCTTGCGGATCATTTGGGAGCGGAACCCAGCGGTCAAGCGCGCGCCTTCCGAAGAGAAAATCGCGGCCTCTGCAGCGATACCGGCGCTCGACGCGCAGAAGACCCGGCGGTGATGCCCTCCGAAGCCAAGCCGGGATTGAATTACTTCAACTACTTCACGGAAATCGAGGAGTATTTCTGGCAAAAGCGCGAGGCTCATATTTTGGTGTCGCCGCTCGACTGGGCCATCGTCGAAACCTGGCAAAAGGCGGGGATTTCTCTTTCGGCCGTGCTGAAAGGGATCGACCAAGCGTTTCAGAGCTACGCGCGCTCGCGCCGCGGCGCCGGCGGCAAGCCACTCAAGAGCCTTGTATATTGTGTGGACGCCGTGCTCGATGCCGCCGAGCAGGAGAAGGAAACAGCGGCGGGGACAGGACCTGGCACAGGCAGTCCACAGGACCACACCGAATCTTTTTCGCGCGAACAATTGCGAATCTACTTCGCCAAAAATAAGGATGGCCTCGCGGCTGCGGCAGCGCAGCTTCGGGCAATTCAGCCGGAGCTTGCTGACCGGATATTCGAGACGTCCATGCGCCTGGAGGCGCTGCATCCCTTGTGGGATTCTCCGGCAGCGCTGGACCTCGAGGACCTGGAGCGGCAGCTTACGGTGCTCGAAGAAAAGCTAACCGCGGCCCTCACCACTGGCGCGTCCGAAGAGTTTTTGGTGGAGGTGCGGCGGGAGATGGATCGCCAGTTGGCGCCCTACCGCCGAAGGATGACTTCCGCGCAACTCGCGCAGCTCGAGCGGCAATACACGCAAAAAAGAATTTGGGAACAATTTAAGCTGCCCCGCTTGAGCCTTTTCTATCTGACCTGAGGCTGCAGCCGGATTTCCGCGCCCCGCAAAGGAACAGACTGCCCGTGGAGCTAAGAATCGAAAAACTCGTGTACGGCGGCGACGGCTTGGCTCATCACGACGGCCAGACGGTATTCGTGCCGCTGGTCCTTCCAGGAGAGTTGGTCCAGGTCGAGACCTCCTCGCAAAAGAAAAAATTCCTGCGCGGCCGCGTGGGGCACATCCTGGAAGCTTCGCCCGAACGCGTGGCCGCTCCGTGCCCGCATTTCGGGCGTTGCGGCGGCTGCCATTACCAGCACATTCCGTACGAGGCGCAGCTCCGTTATAAAGCGGAGATCCTGCGGGAAACGCTTAGCCGCCTTGGCCGCGTGCAATGGGATGGGCCCATCGAAACGCACGGTTCGCCTCCATTTGGATACCGGAATCGCACGCAATGGAAAGTTCGCGCAGCAGCCGACGGGTCATCTGCATCTTCATCAATTGGGTATTTCGAGGCGGGCAGCACGAGGCTGTGCGCCGTCGAGCAATGCCCGATCTTGTCCCCGCGGCTGCAGGAAGTGCTGGGGTCGCTTCGCAATCTGATCGCGTCGAACAAGGCGCTCTCCGCCATCGACGAAATTGAGGCTTTTTCCGACGAGGCCGACGACAAAATCCTGCTCAATCTTTCCGGCGAGCGGCTGCAGGCGTCAGCTGCGGCGATCGCCGCCGCGTTGTCGGAGACCATGCCGTTCGCGGAGTCCATCCTGGTGCAGGATCGCCGGACTGAAAACTTTGAGCTGTTTGGCCCCGGTTACCTGACGTATTCGGCCGCCGGGTCGCAATATCGCGTGGGGCATCTCTCCTTCTTTCAGGTGAACCGCTTTTTGATTGAAGCCTTGGTGGAGGCGGTCACCGGCGGGAGCCGTGGAGACCTGGCACTCGACCTATTCGCGGGCGTCGGCCTGTTCAGCATCCCTTTGGCGCGCCAATTTGCTCGGGTGATTGGGGTGGAGTCGAATCTCGCCGCCGCGAGGGATTTGGAATTTAATCTGCAGTCGAGCGGCGGGCCATCTCCCGCGTATCGTCAAGCTACGGTCGAGTCTTTCCTCTCGCGTTGGCACGACACGCCGGATCTGGTTGTGCTGGATCCTCCGCGGGCGGGCGTTGCGCCGGAGGCGCTGGCGCGCCTCAAAAAACTCGGGCCGCAACGCATCGCGTATCTCTCCTGCGACCCGGCGACGCTGGCGAGGGATCTCGCCATCTTGCTGGGGGACTCCAAAAGCACAAGCGCATTTCAGATCTCTGCCATTAATTTGTTTGACATTTTCCCACAAACATATCATATGGAGGCTTTGGTGCACTTGCAGAAGGGTGCATGAAGCTTCCCTCGCTCTGGCTCGCGGGCTGCTTCGCCGCAGGAGTTGTATTTTCCCGCGCCCTGGCCGCGCCATATCCTATACCCCCGGGAATTGCTCTCGGTGTAGCCGCCGCGCTTCTTGTATTGGGCGGGCTCGCCCTTCGGCGATCCTTCCTCATTTCGTCTGCCGCCTTAGGATTGGCCGCGTGGGTTTGCTTGGGCGCTGCCACAGCCCGTCTCGGACAACTCGGCGTCCCGCCAAACTTGGCAAGCTCTCTCATCGAATCCGGGAGGCTGGATTCCAGCGTGGCGCTGCGCTGGCGCGGCCGCTTGCGCAGCGACCCGCTTGAACTCCCATGGGGCACACGATACGAAGTGAACCTGCAGGAAGTGGAGCCGGCAGGAGGAATCGCGCCGGTGAGTGGAGGGTTACGCGCAACCCTTTACAAGAACGATGCGAATCCCGCCTTCCCCCCTCGGGCGCGCGCCGGAGATCGCGTCGAAGTCCTGGCACGGGCGTTGCCGGTGCGCAACTTCGGCAATCCCGGCGGCTTTGACTTTCGCGGCTATTTGGCATTTCAAGGGATTCAGCTGCAAGCCAGCCTCCGCGACCCACAGCTTCTTACGGTTCTCGAGCATTCTCGCCCAACCCCGGCCGAAGCGCTGGCACGGCTGCGGGGGCGATTGCTTATCACGCTCGACCGGCTGCTGGCCTCGCGGCCCGACGAGGCTGCGCTCGCGCGGGCCATGCTGTTAGGCGACCGCAGCTTTGTGGAACACGACCGCGTCGCGGAATTTCAGCAGACGGGCGTGTACCACGTTCTTGTCCTCGCGGGCCTCCACGTGGCGGCCCTCACTGCTTTTTTCGTCTGGGGCGGCCGACGCCTGCATCTCTCGCTGATCACCCGAACGCTCATCACGCTTGCCGCACTCGCGGCCTATGTGGGAATTGTCGAAGACCGCCCTCCAATTCTGCGCGCGGCTCTGATGGCGGCGATTTATCTGTCTGCGCGTCTTCTGTTCCGGCGTATGGACCTCTTGAACGTCGCCGGGCTTTCCGCGCTGACCATCCTTGTTGCGCGGCCCTCGGAGATTGGCGATCCCAGTTTTCTTCTTTCCTTCTGCGCCATGGGACTTATCGCAGCCCTTGCCGCCCCTTGGATCGCGCAAACCAGCGAGCCCTACCGGCATGCGCTGGATCATCTCCACGATGTGACCCGCGATGCTTCCCACGCGCCACGCGTGATTCAGTTTCGCATGGAGGTTCGGGCGGCAGGCGCATGGCTCGCAGGTAAGCTCCCGAGCCGGGTTGCAGCTCTCGGGGGGCACTTGGTCCGCGAGCCGCTTCGCGCTGCACTCTATCTGTGGGAACTCGCCGTGATTTCCCTCGTTTTGCAACTCGGATTGCTCGCTCCCCTGGCCCACTATTTTCACCGCGTGATGCTCGCGGGGCCCCTCGCGAACATTCCCGCAGTGTTTCTCACCGGTCTCATCGTTCCACTCGGTTTCTTTGCGCTGGCGACCTCTCAGGTATGGCGCGGCCTGGCTATCATCTTTGCGAAACTGTTGGGCCTCTTGCTCGCCGCGCTCGAAAGCTCCGTGCAATGGTTTGCGCGGTGGCGCTTGGCAAGCTATCGCATTCCAGACCCGCCATTCATCCTGCTGATTGCGTTCGCCCTTTGCGCCGCTTTGCTCGCCGCCGCCATCCGTTCGCGCCGCCGGAGATGGCAGTGGATGGGAACGGGAGCGTTGCTGGCGATGGCGAGCTTGATCGCAACGTACCCCTTTGCGCCACGGCTAAGCGCCAAGAACTTGGAAGTCACGGTCCTCGATGTGGGCCAAGGCGACAGCCTGTTCGTCGCATTTCCGGGGCGCCGCACGATGTTGATTGACGCGGGCGGGGCGCTCGATCGCTTTCATGCAGGCGGCATGCATCGGGGATCGATATCGGGGAGGAGGTGGTCGCGCCGTACCTCTGGGCGCGGGGGCTGAAGCACATCGATGTCGTCACCCTGACGCACGCTCACCAAGATCATCTGGGAGGAATTCCCGCCATCCTCGAAGACTTCCACGTGAATGAATTGTGGGTCGGCCGCGACGTGGAGAGCCCCGCATACCAAAATATCCTGGCGCTCGCCTCGGCGCGCGGCGTCCGAATCGTGCACGTGAATGCGGGCCGCCGATTCGCGCGCAGCCAGGTCTCAGGCAGCATTCTTTGGCCAGAGGACACGTCGGAAGAGCAAGCGGCAAAGAATGACGATTCGGTGGTCATCCGCCTGACCGACGGCTTGCGCTCGCTCTTACTCCCGGGAGATATCGAACGCCCGTCGGAACGCCAGATTGTGGCCGATGATCCGCCATTGACCGCGGATTTCCTGAAAGTGGCGCACCACGGCAGCAGGACTTCAACGACGGACGCTTTTCTCTCCGCCGTGAGACCCGCATTCGCAGCGATTTCCGCCGGAAGGAACAACAGCTTTGGTCACCCCTCGCCAGAAATCGTTGAAAAACTCAAATCGGCAGGGGTCCGAGTTTATCGAACCGACCGCGACGGCGCGATCACCGTCACCACGGATGGCCAGGCGTTGACAGTGACCACCTTCTTGCACGCGGCTCCATAAGGACACGCCGCTCACCGGCGCCAAAGCATCAGCATCCAGAGCAAAGCCATGCCCAGCACCAATCCGATTCCCGCTTCATATTCCCGGTTCCGGCGATACAGGGCCCAGGAAAACGGCTCCCCGGGCGCCCCCTCGGCGAAAAACCTCGGCCAAAATGCCGGTACACGCGCGGCGTAGGCGGCAAATTCCGAGCCGTACAGCTTCTGAAGCTCCTTTTCCTCGCGGCGCATCACCATCGGATAGAAAACTAGCAGATACCCGGCGAGCAACGTCGTGAACACCCAGGAATGGACCGCGACGGCGCAGCCGAGACCGAGGAAGGCGCTCCCGAGATAGAGGGGGTTGCGCGTGTACGCGTAAGGACCACTCGTGGCTAGCTTTTCATGCTTTCGAAGATGGCCGGCGGCGAGAGTCCGGAGCAACACGCCAACGGCGGCAATTCCGGTCCCAAAAAAAATCCACCTTGGCTGAGGATTCGCAAACCAAAAGGCGGCTAACCCCACTGGGTACCCTGCACGAACCCGCCAGCGAATCCAGAAATCGGTCGCGCCGCTCATGGAGATGTGTCCATCAAGCGACCCACGGCGTCGAGCACACGCTCCACCGTAATTCGAAGCATCGCCGGCGAGTAGGACAATCGCCGCTTATAACTGATCTCCTCAGGCCGGGCTTCGCTCACGATGACCGCACCGGGCACATAGGGGCCATTGCGGGCTGGATCCGTGGGGCCGTATAAGCCCACCACAGGAGCACCCAAAGCGGCGGCCAGGTGCAAAGGGCCGGAGTCCGCGGCTACCACGCAGCGAGCCCTCGCCAGCAGCGCCATCAACTCTTCGATCGAGGTCGCTAGCACTATGGGAGCAAAGGGAGCCGCGGCCCGGCAGACATCCTCCACCAATTTCTGTTCCCCGGGCCCCTGAATCACTACAGGCTTCCGAGCATACCTCTTCTGGAACTCGCGACAGAACTCTCCAAACCGGTCAGGAGGCCAGCATTTTGCACGCCAACTCCCTCCGGGCGCCACGACAATGTAATCCTCAATCCCATGCTCGGCCAAACGGGCGCGCACCGAGGCCGCGCCGCCGGCAGGTATGCGCAGCGGGTAATCGGGCTTTGCGGGACGCGCCGCACCGGCTCTTTCCGCAAGCGAGTAGTTCAACTCCGCCACATGCCGCCCCGCAGGATTGACGCGCTGAGTGTAAAACAGCGCCGCGCCTTCCTCGCGCGCCCAGCCGCGTTCGAAACCGATGCGGCTCGGCGCGCCGGAAAGCAGCGCCAGCACGGCAGACTTGTACAGCCCCTGGAAGTCGATCGCGCAGGTGTACCGCGTCCGGCGCAAGCGGTTCACGCATGCGGCTGCGCCTAGAAGCGACCTTCGATCGAAAGCAATCACTTCATTGATCGCGTAGGATCCTTCAAGAACCGGCCCCCACTTGCGCTCCACCACCCAATCGATTCGCGCTGCCGGGTGGGCGGCGCGCAGGGCTGAAACTGCGGGGAGGGCGTGCAACACGTCACCGAGAGCGGTGAGCCGCACGATCAGGAAGCGCTCCGCAGCTTCAATCATTGAGGATGAGTTGCACCGCCTGAGTTAAGTTCTCTGCGAGCGCGTCCGGCTGCCGGGGCCATCGGGAGCGATGCAGCTCGTACTCTCCGCGCCCGTATCCCGTCATCACCAAAATTCCGCGCCCGCCGGTGGCATGCGCCATCTCGAGGTCGGCATAGCGGTCGCCGACGGTCCAGGAAGCGGCAAGATCCAGGCTGTGCTCCTTTGCAGCGCGCTCCAGAAGACCCGGGTTCGGCTTCCGGCACTCGCAAGCTTCCTCGGACTTATGCGGGCAAAAGTAAATGGCGTGCACGCGCGCCCCGCCGGAGGCGAGTTCCGCGACCAATCTCCGGTGGACCTCATGGACCAGGGACTCAGGGAAAATTCCGCGCGCTACTCCCGATTGATTGGTCACCACGACGACAGGAATTTGAGCCTCATTCAAACGCCGGATTGCGGCGGCGGCAAATGGGAAAACGCGCAGGCGGTCCACGTGGTTGACGTACCCCATCTCCTCGCAAATGGTGCCGTCGCGGTCAAGGAACGCCGCGCGGCGTCGTGCCGCCGCTTCAGGCATCCTGCTTGCTCCAAAGATGGGACGGCGCAGCGCGCTTCTGGATTTCGAGCACCGCAGCGAAGACGGAGGCGACCTCAACCCGCGTCATGCAGCGGTGGTCCACCGGGCACTTCCGCAAAAAGCAGGGGCTGCAAGAAACCGGCTCGCGGATCAAGGTGAAATCATGAGTTACCGGGCGAGTTGCCTCCGGGTCGGTCGGCCCAAAAATGCCGACGACCGGCAGACCCACCGCCGCAGCGATGTGCATGGCGCCCGAGTCGTTGCCCACAAACACCGAGCACGCAGAGAGCAGGGCCGGGAGATCGCGCAAAGTCGTTCGGCCGACGAATGAAATGGCGCGGCCCTTCATGGCGGAGCCAATGCGCTCTCCAATTTCCCCTTCGCTCGGCGCTCCGAAAAGTATCACATCGGCGCCGCACTCAGAAATCAGGCGGTCTGCGAGCGCTGCATACCGCTCCGGCAGCCAACACTTCGCCGCGCCATAGGATGCGCCAGGAGCGATGGCGCAGCGCCAGGCGCCCTGCCGCGATCCTGAGGCTTGTAGCTTTGCCTCCATCGCTTCCCGGGCGGAATCCGATACACGCAAGTGGATTGGCGCAACGTCACCGCGGGCTTCGATCCACCCCGCCAGGCGCAGCAATTCCAAGTAGTAATGCGATTCGTGCGGAGGAACCTCACCCGCCGGGGGCACTGGAATGGGCTTGGTCAGCAATGCACCGCGCCCGTCGCGCGCATACCCGATACGGTCGGGAATTCCTGCGCGCCAAGCGAGCCATGCAGCTTCAAATGCGTTCTGAAGCAAGATTGCAGTCGTGAACTTTTCGCGTCGCAGTTCCCGGATGAGCCGGCCGCGGCCAAACCAGCCGCGGTGCCGACCTTGATAGTCAAACTCCATGAGCTTGTCTGCAAACGGTTGTTCGCGATAAGCGTCTGCGACGGCCGGCCGCGCCAGGATCACCATTTCGGCGCTTGGGCGGGCGCTGCGGATTGCTTCGAGGGCCGGGATGGCCATGACAGCATCTCCCGCCCAATTCGGAGCTCGCACGAGTATTTTCATGCGGCGGGCTCGCTGCGGCTACGGCCGAGCGACGCCCGGACGGAATTGTTGAAGGCCTCGGCCGGAACCTCAAATTTTATTCGGCAGCAGTAAGCTGGGATCCCGGCGAAATGAATTTGGCGAAGGTTCCACACATCTTTCTCCGTACAGAGCAAGGCGTCCGCCCTGCAACTCTGGGCCGATTGTTCCAATTGAGCAGCCTCATGAACGGTATAAACGTGATGGTCGGCGAAGCTGCGCTGACCGGCGAGCTGAAAACCCCATCGGCGCAAATCCTCGAAAAACGCCGCCGGATTGCCTATCCCGCAAAAAGCGAAGAACCGCGCGCGTGTCCAATCTTCCGGGGGCAAGGCCACATCAAGTTGTGGAACGCGAAGCACGTTCTCGAGCCGCGTGGTGGCATAGTGGATGGGGCAGTGTGTGAACCGCCGGACCATTGCCTCAATCGCCGGTGCGGGCGACTGCACACTCTTCGTAATTAATACGATGTCGGCGCGCCGAAGCGCCGAGATGGGCTCACGCAGACGCCCCGCAGGCAGGGTCTTCCCCCCGCCAAACGGATCGGTGGCATCGAGCAGCACAATGTCCACGTCCCGGGCCAATTGGAGGTGTTGGAAACCGTCATCCAGGACAAACCACTCCGCGCCATGCCGCGCCAACGCCATGCCATTCTTGTACCGGTTGGCTCCGACGCCCATCTGCACCTTGCCGTTCAGGCGGTTTCGCAGCATAGCAACTTC
>Ga0187846_10001340_pt1 | contig 13915 bp, 13 predicted proteins | sample TC_taG_FD_161473 | JGI IMG/M metagenome (GOLD analysis project Ga0187846, IMG submission 161473) | Biofilm microbial communities from the roof of an iron ore cave, State of Minas Gerais, Brazil - TC_06 Biofilm (v2) | ecosystem: Environmental > Terrestrial > Deep subsurface > Cave > Wall biofilm...
GGGTTGTGGATGCGGCGGCGTAGGGGGGCTGGGCTAACACCCAGCCCCCCGGATTTTCGGCAAAAAATTTCCTCCGTCTGCGTGAGAGGCAGCCGTCAGCTTTTGAGGGTACTTGATTAGCGCTCGCGTCCCACGCGCAACGGGGCATGTGCACGTCCGGTCAATCGGCGGCTTGCGGCGGTAACCGCGTCAGCTACGATCCATAGTATGTCCATCCGACGTGTCTGCGTTTACTGTGCCTCCAGCCGGCAGTGCGATCCCGCGTACCATCAGGCTGCCGCGCGGCTGGGCCGCGAACTGGCGCACGCCGGCGTCACGACGGTCTTCGGCGGCGGAGGGGTCGGCTCGATGGGAGCGCTGGCGGACGCTGCGCTGGCGGCGGGCGCCCGGGTTGTCGGCGTAATCCCGCAGTTCATGTACGACCTCGAATGGGCGCATCGCGGGCTCAGCGAGCTACTCGTTGTCAATGATATCCATGAACGCAAACGGCTGATGATCGACACGGCCGACGCGGTCATCGCGCTGCCGGGCGGATGCGGCACGTTGGAGGAGCTGTTCGAGGCGATAACCTGGAAGCGGCTAGGCCTTTACGGTGGCGCGATCGTGATCGTCAACACCTGCGGCTTCTTCCGTCCGCTGATCGAGTTGCTCGAGAGCGCGATCAACTGCAGCTTTATGGACCCGCGCCATCGGGCGATGTGGACGGTCGTCGAGGAACCCGAAGCCGTACTCGACGCAATTCGGACCTCGCCGCCGTGGCCGCACGACAACCGGCGATTCGCGGCGTTGTAGTTTGACATGTCAAGGACGTCACCGATTGGAATTGGTCATCTCGCATATACAAGAGGACCCGGAACCAGTGAGTATTGTTGAATATATGGCCGTGCCAATAAGATAATTCGAAAGCCATGCCAACGTCAGATCGACAGCACCGCAGCCGGCTGCTCGCCACCCTCAAGAAGCTGAACCGCGTCAGACTCAACGATCTTGCGCGCGAAGATCTGCATAGTCAGACCGGGCCCGACCTGAGCTTTCGAAAGGGGCTGCCGTATTTTGAGAAAACGATGGGTTTATTTCGCGCGCTCGCGCACAGCAACATCAAGCGTGTGCCGTCGGAGTATCTCAGAATCGTCGCCGATCACGCCGAGCGAGCGCTCGCCCAGTTCGAGGAGATCCTGCATTTCACCGGTGAGGGGATCGAGGATCCGGATCAGGTGCGCAATCACCTGATCGGCGAGGTCCGCGACTATTACCGAATCATGCACGACGACATCGGGCTAATCGTCACTCGTTCCCGTTCGCAACGTGAGAGGGTAACAAGTCCGCCGTGGTACGCCGGCACGCCGCTGGCGCTGGTTCTGCTGCTGATGGTGGTGATGGCATTCGGTGTAGCCTACCACTACACCAACATCAGCTACTGGGCGCAGAGCTTCATGGAAACGTTGCACGAACTCGCCCACCCATAAGCCTTCGCGGCATCGGTCCGATGCCCGAGCGGCGAAACTCCTGCCCGTTTGCCAAGGCTACGCGTGCGACGGGCTCAGCGGGCCATTGGCAGGCGCGACGGGCCCGGATCCTCCATTAGTGGCGACCTCGCGCGCCGCGACCATCGCGTCGCGGATCTGCCCGGCTATATCGCCCAGCGCGCCGGGCGAATGCGGCAGCATCAGCGTGTTCGAGCGTCCGCCCACGTCCTTGAGCATGTCGAAATACTGCGTCAGGAGCAGCACTACCATCGCCTCCTGCACGTTGGCGCCCGGCAGTCTTTGTTGAAGCATCGCGGCCGAATCGTGCAGTCCGCGCGCTATCTCGGTGCGCTCGCGCGCGATTCCGTTGCCCTGCAGCGCCTTACTTTCGGCCTCTGCCTCCGCCTGCTTGACCTTGAGCACTTTCTCCGCCTCGCCCTTGGCCTTGGCGGCCTCGAGCAGACGCTGATTGGCGTTGATCTCGTTCATCGCCGCCTTGACCCGCTCGTCGGGGTCGATATCGGTCACCAGCGCGGTCAGGATGTTGTAGCCGTACTCGGACATCTGTGCGCCCAGCGAACCCTTGGCGGCCTGGGCGACCTCGTCCTTCTTCAGAAAAACGTCGTCGAGGTCGAGGCTCGGGACGTGCGCGCGCACGACATCGAAGACGAAGGCCGTGATTTGTTGCGTCGCATCGGTGAGGCTGTAGTAGGCCGCGTAGACCTTTTCGGTGAAGACCGAGAATTGCACGGCGACGGTGACGTGAACGAAGACGTTGTCGCGGGTCTTGGTCTCGACCTTGACCGTCAGTTGCTGCACGCGCATGTTCACGTAGCCCGCTACCCGGTCGATGAGCGGCGCCTTGAAATTGAGTCCCGCACGCGCGAGCCGCTGAAACTTGCCCAGCCGCTGGACCACCCCGACCTCCTGCTGTTCGACCGTGAACCACGAGCCGAACAGCCCGATCAGGACGATCAGGACTCCCACGAGAGTCCACCCCACGACCATAAATTCGGGCGAGTTGTTCATCGCTTTTCTCCCCCCGGACGCTCCGCGAGTCTCACGCGCTCGCTCAAGCAGTGAGCATAGGACGCGCGTAAATGGCAATTCTCACATTTTGGTGGCATTGAATCCAGCGGGGTCCGGCGGGTCGAATGTTTGGAGCGTCGAGGCCGGGTCTAAGGAAGTTGGACGCGATGAAATGGCTAATCGGAACTGGGCAAGCGTTCAGCGCTCACTCGCTGACCGATTCCATCACGTGGCCGTTCTGTGCGTCGGCGATGTCGACCGTTACTTTACTCGTCACTTTATACGCGGCCTTGGCACGCTGAAGCCCGGTCCGGATGTCAGCGATGAACTTGTCGCGTGCAAACGGCGGCATCGCCTCCATCGGGAAGTCGTCCATCATCACCTTGGCCCGCGTTGGGGCAGGCCACTTGATTGACGCGACCTTCGGCCCCGCCACCGGCAGATTGCGCATCATGTCGTCGACGGCATCCTGAAATGTGGCAGGCGATGCCGCCGGCACCGAGGCAGATGTCGCGCTGGTAATTTCGCTGTCTCCTGCGCTCGCCGCCGAAGAAGCGTCGACCGTGACGGATTGCATCAGCCGCTGGCTCGCTGCGTCGGCTATCTCGACAGTGACGGGTCCTTTGACGTGATGCGAGTTCATCACGTCGCGCGTACCCGATTTGAGATCGTCAACGAAGCGCGCCGCGGCGAACGGCGGCATCTGGTCCATCGGGAAGTCATCCATCAGCACACGCGCACGATTGTTCCCGGTCCATTGCACGGCGTGGACCTTCGACCCCGCGATCGGCAGGGCCCGCATCATCTGCTCGAACGCATCCCGGAAGGTGGCCGCGCCTCCAATTTCAGGCGTGCTTATGGCTGCGCCGGACGCCGGTTCGCCGCCGCCCCCGACCGCCGCGAGCATCCGGTCGATCTCACCTCTGGTCTGATCGTCCGGCGCAAGCGCACGCGCTCTCTGGAAGGAGCTTCGCGCGGCCGGCTTGTTGTCCTGCTCGGCATACGCGACGCCGAGGTTGAAATAGGCCTCGAAGAACTTCGGGTGCGACGACAGCACCTTCTTATACTCGACTTCCGCGAGGTCCGGATTGCTGCTGGAGAGGTACATCGTGCCAAGGTCGGTGCGCACGCGTGGATCGTCGGGCCTGCGATCGAGATAGTGCTCGTAGGCGGCGATCGCCTCGTCGTAGCGATGGCGGTCGTAATCGACATTGCCGATCCCGCGCAAAGCGTCGAGGTTGTCAGGGTCGAGCTTGAGCACATGCCCGTAGGCGCCCTCGGCGGTCGCGCCATAGGAGGGGTCTAACGTCGCGGCTCGCTCGGCGACGTCGCCCAGCCGGTCCCACGCCGCCACATCGTTGGGCGCGGCCTGCGCCTTAGCCTGGATTTGCTCGATGAACTTGCGCGCTTCGGCAGGGAGTTGAACGACTTCGGGATGCCCGGGGGGCAGATTCTGCAAACCGCCGCCTGCGGCTGCCGCCCCGGCAGGATTGCGCCGATTCTGCGGCATCCGTCGCGCGATCAAGGTGGCAACGGAAAGGCCAGCGACCAGTATCCCGGTGAACACCCAGACGAAGGCTGGTGTGATGGGATGAGTAGCCGGGACGGAAGTTGCGGCACGCGGGCTGGGGCCGGCCGCCGCGCCTTGCGCGGCGGCCGGCCCCAGCCCTGCGGCGGTCGCGGCCAGCGGATCCCCGCATCCGACACAAAACTTCGCGCCGGAGACGACCGACGTACCGCACTGAGGACAGAATCGCATCGAGGCCAACGGCGAGCATTATGAAAAAATCACAGCGACGGCCGGCCGTGCAACGGCTATTGCACGGCCGGCCCAAGCGCAGGCGTGCGGCGAGTCGCGCGCCCACGTTTGAGCCGGTGCGCCACGCGTGCGGTGCCGATGGGCGCACGGGCAGCGGAACGGTTCACGCGCCGCCGGCAAGCGTGTATAGTTCGCCCGGCGGGCTGCCAATCACGGATAGCCTCACGTCCCCGCCGCCTCGACAACGTTAGGGAGAACAACGCCATGCAGATGTACAATTCCTTTGGCCCCAATCCGCGCGCGATGCGTATGTTTCTGGCGGAGAAGGGAATCAATGTCCCGATGCGCGATGTCTACCTGATGGGCGCCGAAAACCGACGGCCTCCTTACACTGACCGTAATCCCGGAGGTCATCTACCGGCCTTGGAGCTCGATAACGGCCAGACGATCGGCGAGACTGTCGCTAACTGGGAGTATCTCGAGGAGAAACATCCCAAGCCCGCTCTTATCGGGGAGACGCCTGAAGAGCGCGCCCAGACCCGCCAATGGCAGCGGCGCGTCGAACTCAATAGCACCGAGAACATCTATAACGGCTTCCGCTACGCCGAAGGACTGGATCTGTTCAAAACGCGCATCCCCGTATATCCGGAAGCTGCGGCTTCTCTAAAGTCGCTCGCGCAAAAGCGGCTCGAATGGCTTGACGGCTTGATCGGCGGCCGCGACTGGATCGCTCCCAGCCGCTTCACAATCGCCGACATCATCCTGTACTGCTGCCTCGATTTCTCGACCGGAGTGGGTCAGGCGATTCCTGGATCGGCCAGGAATCTTCAGGCCTGGTTCAAGCGTGTCGAGTCGCGGCCGAGCGCAATCGGGAGCCTCCATCCCGCCTCAGCCAAGCTTAAGACGCGAGGCTGAGAAGCCATCGATGCTTAACGAATGGCGGAAGGTTCGCGGCGCCGCGCTGGCTCTGCCCCGGTATGACCACGGAAACTGACGGAATAGCGCCACGGCTCACGCGCTTCGCGCGGGAAAGAACGCAAGACTCCCGGGCGCAGGTCAGCGGAATCACCGAGCTGCCCGGCCACGCCGGCTTGAGCTACAGCTTCGAGCTGATCAGTAACGTCGGCGGAACTGAGCACCCCGAGCGGCTGGTAATCCGGCTTGCGCCCGAGGGTGTCCCGATATCCGGGCCGACTGACGTCGTGCGCCAGGCCAAAATTATGGAGTCGCTGGTCGGGGCGACGGTGCCGGTGCCGCCGGTACGATGGTATGACAGTGACCCGCGATGGTTCGGGCGGCCGTTTTTCGTCGTCGGGTTCGTTGCCGGGGACAAGCTTGCGCTGGGCGAGCGCGCGTACACGGCCCAGGAGACGCGTGCGATGGCGACCCTTGCACTCGACGCGCTCGCCGGGCTGCATGCCCTGCCATGGGAGCCGCGTCGCGAGGTCTGGGGCGGGCCATTCGAGCTGGCGGATGAAATGAGGCGGCTCGACAATCTGCTCGACCGGCCTACGCTTGACCCCAGAGTGGTCGGGCGTGGACCGGTTTTGCGCGAGCGTCTGCGCAAGAGCCTGCCATCGGCTGGAAGCGTCCGCGTGGGATGCGTCCACGGGGATTTTCAGTGGTCCAATTTCCTCTTCGACCGGAGCCGCCTTGCGGCGGTCATTGATTGGGAGTTGGCACAGATAGGTGCGACGCTCATCGACCTTGGATGGCTATGTTTGTTTTCCGACCCACAAAGTTGGGAAACGGCTGACTTGATCCCAGCCCAAGTTACGACTCCCGACGAGGTCGTTGCGCTCTATCGCGAGCGCGTGTCGAGCAACATCGATCCTGCGCAGGTGCAATGGTTTCGAGCGTTTGCAGGGTACAGATTCGGAGTTATAACGGCGTTCAATTTGATGCTGCATCGCCGCGGCAAGCGTCTCGACCCAATTTGGGAGGATATAGCCCTGTCGGGTCCACGCTTATTTGAACGCGGCTTAGAGTTGCTAGGCTAGCGCTGCTCTGCTACGGCTATTGATTGAGCCTAGCGCATCGCGTCGAGGGAGGGCGGCGAGATGAAGGCTGTCGCCACACGTCAGGCGGAATTCTCTGAGGCGCCCCGCGAGTCGGCGGCCGCCGCCGATGCCATTCTGGGCGCCAATCCATTTGTAGGCCTGGAGACACACCAAATCCTCGGAACGCTGTCGAATTTCGCCAGTGAAGTTCTGAAGAATCCGGAAACTTTGGGCCGCCAGATCGTCAGCGCAGCAATAGAGTTCGCCAAAATTGCGGCAGGCGTGTCTGAAGTAAAGCCGGAGGATAACGACAAGCGGTTCGCCGACCCGACCTGGGCCGATAATCCCTTCTATCATCGTCTGATGCAGACTTATCTGGCCTGGCGCTCGACGATGCAGGCTATGGTGCCGACTGGCTCCGACGGCGACTGGAAGCAGACCGAGCAGCAGCGCTTTGCGATCCGGTTGCTCACCGAGGCGCTCGCGCCGACCAACCTGCTGGTCGGAAATCCGGCTGCGCTGAAAAGGGCATTCGAGACCGGCGGCGCCAGCCTGGTGCGCGGATGGCGGAACTTCCTGGACGACCTTTGGAACAACAACGGGATGCCGCAGCAGGTCGACAAGCGCCCGTTCGCCGTCGGTCGAAATATCGGGGTCACGCCAGGCGCGGTGGTCTACCGGTCCGAGCTAATCGAACTGCTGCAGTACGCGCCAACGACCAAGCAAGTGTATGAAAGGCCGCTTTTGCTCGTGCCGCCGCAAATCAACAAGTTTTACATTATGGACCTGGCGCCCAGGCGCGGTCTGACCGAGTACGCGGTCTCGCACGGCGTGTCATTTTTCACCGTCAGCTGGCGCAACCCGAAGCCGGCGAACCGTAACTGGGGTCTCGACGACTACGTCGGCGCGTGCAAGGAGGCGCTTTCGGTAATTCGCGAGATAACCGGCAGCCGCGACGCCAACGTCCTTGGAGTGTGCGCCGGCGGAATCACCTCAGCCTTGCTGCTGGGATATCTGGCCGCTGCGGGAGAGCGTCTCGTCAACGCCGCGACTCTGGTCGTCACGATGCTGGATTCCAGCACGCCGTCGATGACCGGGATGTTCACGACCGAAGAGGGGGTGGCGGCAGCCGTCAAGCGGTCGGAACGGGCGGGCGTCCTCGATGGCGCCGACATGGCGCGGATATTCGCCTGGCTGCGTCCCAATGACCTGGTCTGGAACTATTGGATCAACAATTACCTGATGGGCAATGATCCCGCGCCGTTCGACATCCTGTTCTGGAATGCCGACTCGACCAATCTACCGGCCGCGCTGCACGCGGGATTTCTCGACCTGCTGCTGCGCAACCACCTGGCCCGTGCCGATTCGGTAAAGATTCTCGGCGCGCCGATCAACCTGCGCAGGGTCGACTGTGACATGTTCCTGGTCGGAGGAATGACTGACCATATCTGCACCTGGCGCTCCGTGTTTCACGGCGCGCATCTGTTCGGCGGTCGTGCCGATTTCGTCCTGAATTCCAGCGGGCATGTCCAGACACTTGTATGTCCGCCGGAAAACTTCAAAGCCAGATACTTCGTCAACCCCCGACTGGAACAATCTGCCGATAAATGGCTGAAAGAGGCCACCGAGCGAAAGGGCTCGTGGTGGGACCATTGGCTTGCCTGGCTCGACAAGCGATCCGGGGAAAAGCGTGACGCGCCGGTCGCACTGGGCAGCGAGCGCTTCCCGCCGCTGGATCCCGCGCCGGGACGTTACGTGGTGGAGAGTTAGCGAGAAAATTGAAACCGTCGCGGCTGGGTGGCGGTGGATGAAATGACGGAGAGAGGAGAGACGATGGCATCGGATACGCAGGAGTTGCGAGAGGACCAGATCGTAGGCGAGGGACAGGAGGGCGAAGAGGCGCCGCTGTCACCCGACGGACAGCAACCGGCAGCCGCGGCGGAAAAAAAGCCGCGTGCGAAACGCGTCTCGACCAGGGTGGTCGAAAACCGAGTCGTGTCGATCGAGCAGCAGTTGGAGTCGCTGATTGGACAGGTCGCGCAGATCATCCAGCGCCTCAACAGGGTCGAGGAAATCGCCACCTCGCGTCCGGGCGAGCGCGTGAGCACAGCCTTCCACGACGGCGACCTGGCCGTGCAGGTAAGCCAACTGGACGAGCGCGTGCAAAAGATCGCCGCTATCCTGGCTCAGCAGAACTGGGGCGTCCCGCGCGGTTAGCCCGGAGCGCCGACCGCAGTTCCATCGGCCTCGCCTGATGCCGGCGACGCCTGGCGGGCGCCCGTATGGGCGCGCCTAGCGCGAGGCCAGCAGCTCGGCCAGATGGCGTGTCTCGACCCGGAGCCCCACGCGGCTCAGCCCTCCGCCGATATGCATCAGGCATCCGCAATCGTTGGCGACCACGACTTCGGCGCCGCTTTCACGGATACTCGCGACCTTGTCGGCCAGCATCGACGCCGAGATGTGCGGAAACTTGACCGAGAACATCCCCCCGAACCCGCAGCATTCCTGGAAGTCGCGCAGCTCCAGGAGCCGCACGCCGCTTACCGCGCTGAGCAGCAGCCGCGGCTCGTCACGCACGCCCATCTCGCGCAGCAGATGACAGGCAGGATGATAGACCACCGTGCGCTCGAAGCGCGCGCCCAGAAATCGCACCTTCATCACGCCGACCAGGAATTGCGAGAGTTCGTACACCCACGGCCTTAGCGCCGCAGCCGCGGCCGCTGCCTCGGGATCGTCTGCCAGCAGGTCGGCATAGAACACCTTGACCATCGCGGCGCACGATCCCGAGGGGACGACGACCGGCGTCCCAGGCTCGCACGCGCCGAGAAAGCGGCGGGCCAAGTCCCGCGCCGGCCCGCGCATCCCTTCGTTGAAGGCGGCCTGCCCGCAGCAGAACGCCCGCCGGATCGGACGCACCTTGAGCCGGAGTTCTCCCAGCACGCGAGCCGCCGCGTCGACCGCCGACGGGTAGAATTCCTCGGCAAGGCAGGTGCCGAACAGCCGCACTTCAGTCATCGGCGCGCCATACGATCGCGACGTACAGCTCGCGCGGACCATGGACGCCGAGCACGATACGCTTTTCGATGTCAGCGGTGCGGCTCGGTCCCGTCACCAGCGCCACACGATGGGACGCGATGGTCTCCGTGCCGAGCATCGCGAGCGCGGCTGCAAGATCGGCAACCACTCGCTCGGCGCTGACGATCACGATGTTGACCGGCGGCAGGAGGGTCAGCGAACTGGGTCGCGCCGCCGTAGCGACGATGGCGAGCGTGCCGGTCGCGGCGATCGCGCAGGCGGCCTCGGCCACGCCCAGATCGCATCGCGCAAGCTCGCGAAGTATCGCGGCGCGCGCCTCGGGGTCGCCGGCCGCAGCCGTGCGAATCACTTTGATACCCAGGCTCTCGAGCCCTGCGGCGATCGGCGCCGGATCGTTGCTGACGCCGTCTCCGAGGCTCGCCGTGCGCGCCTTAATTGATGCGGCGACTTCAGCGATTCGCGCCGCGGTCTCTTTGGGAGTGAGCATGCCGAGAAAGCGGCCGCCCACCACCTCGAGCTCGCGCCCGAAGCTCGAGACAAGCTCGACGCGGCGCGAGGCCTCGCTGGGCGGCATCGCGGGCGACGCTTCCGCTCCGTCGTGTGCCGGGGCGCCGCGGTGCTCGAGCGCGCCGCGCACGCTCGCGATCAGCTTGTCGAACTGGCTCACGCGCCTGCCCCACGCCGCGCGCGCGCAAGCCGCTTGTGCATGCGAGGCACGGGAAAATCGCGCGCGCGCGTCCAGTTGCTGAACGGCGGGGGCATCCTGCGCACGTACCCGTGCCAGGCAAATGGCCGCATCAGCACTGCGCCTATCCGTCCGATGACGCGGACCGCCAACGGATGCCGGGCGATGCGAGCGAAGGCGCGGAGGCCGAAACGCGCCTGGCGCGCCGCACGCGGCCATCGCGGCACCGGCAGCGCGCCGCCGCCCTCCGTCTCCTTCCAGCGCAGATGCAGCAGGATGCGCGGGATGTCTATCTTCACCGGGCAGATCTCGCGGCACGCTCCGCACAGCGTCGAGGCGAAGGGAAGCTGGGCCGTTGCGCCCCCGAACAGGCTCGGACTCACGATCGAGCCGATCGGACCGGGATAGGTCGAGCCGTAAGCGTGGCCGCCGATCCTCCGATACACGGGGCAGACGTTGAGACACGCGCCGCATCGCAGGCAGTAAAGCGCCTCACGCAGCACCGGGTCGGCAAGCATCCGGCTGCGCCCGTTGTCGAGCATCACGACATGGACCTCGCGCGGCCCGTCAATTTCGCCCTCGCGCCGCGGTCCGCTTACGAAGTTGGTATAGGTTGTCAGCTTCTGCCCGGTCGCGGTGCGCGCCAGGACCTCCAGGAAATGGCTCAGGTCAGCCATCTTCGGGATAACCTTTTCGATTCCCATCACTGCCACAAACGTCTCGGGCAGCGTGCTCGACATCCGCCCATTGCCTTCGTTTTCGATGAGCACCAGCGTGCCGGTCTCGGCGATCGCGAAATTGACGCCGGTTATGCCCAGGTCGGCCGCGAGGAAGGTCTCGCGCAAGCGCTCGCGGGCGACCGCCGTTAACGCCTCGGGTTCAGCCGTATAGGGGATTTGAAATTTTTCGTGGAAGAGAGAGCCGATGTCCTCCTTGGAGAGATGGATGGCCGGCGTGATGATGTGCGAGGGGCGTTCGCCCCTGAGCTGCACGATGTATTCGCCGAGGTCAGTTTCGACGACCTCGCATCCGGCATCGATGAGCGCCGCGTTGAGCCCGATCTCCTCGGTGGTCATCGACTTGCCCTTGACCACTCGGCGCGCGCCGCGCCCGCGCGCAAGCTCGACGATATAGTTGCGCGCCTCGGCAGCGTCGGATGCGGCGAACACGCGGCATCCGTTGGCCTCCAGGCGCTCCTTGAGCTGGACGAGAAGCTCGTCGAGACGCTCGATCGCCTCCTGCTTTATCCGCCGCGCGGCCGCGCGCTCGTCGTCGTAGGCGGGAAACTCGGCGCGGGTCGCGGCGACGTGTTCCAGATGGCGTCCGCTCGCGTTCTCCAGCTTGCGGCGCAGCTCGGCGTCGCGCACCGCGGCCTCGCTCGCGGCAAGGAAATCCTGCTGCTCGGTTTCGTTCGCCACGACTCGAAGTTCGGCTCAGTTGATGCGGGCGACCTGGCGCGCGAGGCGCACCGCGGCCTCGCGGGCGGCATCAGCGGCAGGATGGTCGGGGGCCTGGGCCAGAAAACTCTGGAGGTCTTCGAGGGCCGCGCCAAAGCATTCCAGCCGCTCGTAGATCGTGGCGCGCTCGAGGATTTCTTCGGCGGCGCTCGGCTCGAGAGTAATGATGCGATCGAGCGCGGCGAGCGCCCGCACCCAGTCGGCGCCGCTCAGGTAGGTGCTTTTCAGGTTGCGCAGCATGCGGGCGAGAATTTGCCGCGCCCCCACCGCCTTGAGCAGCGCGGGCTGGACCTCAACTGCTTTGCCGTAGATCTGCTTGAGGCGGTCGCGGATGTCGTCGAGGCTGAGGATCGAGCCGCCGTTGAAAGGATCGATGATCAGCTCGCCGCGCTGGTCGACCGCCTTGACCAGAAAATGGGAGGGGAAGGAGACGCCGAAAAGCTGAAGTCCCGCGCGCCGTCCGACTTCGAGATATACGACAGAGAGCGTGATCGGGATGCCGAGCCGGCGCTCCAGGACCTCGTTGAGAAACGAGTTGCGCGGATCGCCGTAGTTGTCACGATTGCCGGCAAAGCCGGTCTGCACGAAAAGAAAATCCGAGAGCAGCTCGATACGCTCGATAGTGTTTTGCCCCGCGTCGACCGCGCGCTGGGCAGAGCGACCCAGAGCCGCAAGTTGGTCGAGATAGGGGGTTACGTCGAGATCGGGATACTCTTCCTTGGCGATCAGCAGGGCGCCATGGGCGAGCGGAATCGGCTCGCGGGCGGCCAGCCGGACGAATTCGCTCCGCGCAGGGTTCATCGCTGAAATATATCGCGCCGATCCGCGTTCATCCAGCGCGACCGTCGAGTTGCCGCCGTCCGACCGACCCGAAGCGATGGAGGGAAGGGCATTACGACTTTGATGCACTTGCCCCCCCTAGCCGATCGAGAGTGCGGACAGCGCCGCGCCGATCTCTGCCGCGACGGACGCGTCCAACTCGCGCCGCCGGCACCGCTCCAGTGTGAGTTGCGCCCGTGGCCCGCCTATTTGTCCCATCGCCCAGGCCGCGTGCGCGCGCACCAGCGGCTCGATCTCGCGCTCCAGTGTCTGCGCCAGCGCTGGCAAAGCGTCGCGATTGCCTGTGTTGCCCAACGCTACGGCGGCGTTGCGCAAAAGGCCGCGCCGCTTCGTCCGCCTTACGGCGCTTTTGCCGAAACGCCGACGAAACCCGTCCTCGTCCAACGCCATCAGTTCCGGCAACAGCGGTATCAACGCATCTTCAGAAGCCGCACCCGACGCGATGTTCCAGGGACATACTTCCTGGCAGATGTCGCATCCGAAAATCCAGTTGCCGAGCGCCGGGCGAAGCGCGACAGGAATGGGTCCGCGATGCTCGATCGTCAGGTACGAGATGCACAGGCGCGGCTCCATCACGTAGCCCTGGGCGAGTGCGCCGGTCGGACAAAGATCGAGGCATTGACGGCACGTGCCGCAATGGTCGCGGTACGGCTCGCCCGCAGGCGCAAGGTCGATGTCGGTGAAAATCTCGGTGAGGAAGAAATAAGACCCGTGATGGCGATTGAGCAGGGTGGTATTCCTGCCGAACCAGCCGAGGCGTGCCTCGGCCGCCCACTCGCGCTCGAACACTGCGCCGGTATCGACGTACGCGCGAGTTACAGCTCCGGGGCGCTCGGTCATGAGCCGCGCGGCCACTCCGCGCGCACGCTTGAGCACCGCGTCGTGATAGTCCGGGCCCAGCGCGTAGGCGGCTATCCGGCCGCGCATCGCGCCGCGCCAGTCGATATTGGGCACCGCCGGCGCCGCGTACGGATAGCCCAGGCTGATGACCGAGCGCAGGCAGGGATCGATATGGCGGGGATCCAACCGCCGCTCCGGATCCCGCGCCAGGTAGGCCATCTCGCCCTGGCGCCCCTCCCTGAGCCAGTCGTCGAAGAACTGCTCGCGGTCATCGAGACGACGCAAGCGGGCGAACCCGACCAGCACGAAGCCCTGTTCGCGCGCCGCGATCCGCAGAATCTCTTCGAGGCCGGCCATCGTGATAATATTATCCCACGGAGCATCATTGACCGATCCCGGCCCGGCTGGCGCAGCAGTGAAGGTTTGCGCGACGTCGGTCGGGTGGACTAAAATTGATTGCAGAGGCGGTGAACGCGATGGGGACGCGGCTGCCTTCGGAGGATTCTTTCAGGATGACTGAGGAACTGCGAGAAGAACGTCAGGCTGGTCTTGATGGCGGCGAGGCCTCAAAGGTGCCCGGCGTGAATCTTACGCCCAAGGCGCTCGAGATGGTCAGGAAGATGCGAGCGAAGGAGAAACTGCCCGCTGAGCAGGGACTTCGGGTCGCGGTGGTCGGTGGCGGATGCTCGGGATTTCAGTATTCGTTGAGCTTCGACGCGCAGAAGGAAGGCGACACGGTCCAGGAACTCGATGGGGTCAGGGTCTTCATCGACGAAATCTCGCTGCCATATATTGCCGGCACG
>Ga0187846_10001341_pt1 | contig 13912 bp, 14 predicted proteins | sample TC_taG_FD_161473 | JGI IMG/M metagenome (GOLD analysis project Ga0187846, IMG submission 161473) | Biofilm microbial communities from the roof of an iron ore cave, State of Minas Gerais, Brazil - TC_06 Biofilm (v2) | ecosystem: Environmental > Terrestrial > Deep subsurface > Cave > Wall biofilm...
CGAACCACCCAGACAACTTCATCCCATGTCAGCGTGGATGTATAAGCAGTAAACTCACCGCCCTCTATCTTCCTAAGTACCTGCGTGGCGTCCTTTCCTCTACCTGAATCTCCGTAGATAAGAGGAAAAAGGAAGAGATTCGTGTCAACGTATACGAGCTCGCTCAACGTCTTCCTCTTCCATAATCTTCTTTACGTCAATCTTACGTTTGAGCTTCTTCGAATAAGAAGCGATGTAGTAGTCCACATAGCTCTTGGCTGGGGGCGACGATCTTTTGATAAGCACGTCGTCTCCCTTCATTTCAACCACAACCTCAGAGCCAGCCCTTATGCCGGCCTTGTCTCGGATCTCTTTCGGAATTACAACCTGTCCTTTTTGTCCTACTTTGCTCCGATTATAGGTCATACCAAAAGGAATTACGTATGACCGTTAGTTATACTTTGTTGAGATAGAAATTTTAAACGAATGAAAAAGAAGCACGAACGGTATGAAATTGAGCCTTTTATTAATGGGATTCATACTTATCATCCTATGCATCGTCTTACTCGTTAAGCGGTATTCCGTAGATGATTTTATTCTCACGGGCGCGGGAATAATTTTGCTGGTAGTTGGGATAGTCTGGAAAAACACAGGCATGAAGAAGGTAGTGCCTGCAAGTGGCACAAGCAAGGGTCTAGGATCTCTTTTTGCAGGAGATTTCTATGTGTTTGATACATCGTCGTGTTCGCTAAGTGTTTGTAGCAATAATCGTAGAGTCTTCATCCAGCGCAGCAAGAGCGGACTTGAGCCTCTCTTCATAATGATGGACTTCGTAGGCACCGATGCGATGGTACTTTAGCGCGATCTGCTGCTGTATATCCTCTTGGCGCAATCTGAATATTCGTACAGCATTGTCAGGGATTTGAACCCATGGAGTAAAGCGCCCGCGCAGAAATAAGAGTTATGCTAGAAGCAGTTCGTGAGCTATTCCAATTTCGCACCGATCATTTTCAGAAAATCAATTGCAAGCTCGCTAGCTCTGTAAAAGGAGTATTCGCTCGTGGATTCCTTTTTCATGTAAATATTCTCAACTAATCCTGCCTCCATAAGATCCTTCAAATGATGGTTGAGCGTGCTTGGATTCATGGGCTTGACCAGAGCCTGAAGCTCCTTGAATGAGAGCTCTCCCTTTTTCCTTTCATTCTCGGCTAGTATCATGGTGATGCCTCTTCTAGAAGGCTCAGCTAGAGCTTCAATTATCCCTCTTATCTCTTGAGGGATCTTTTTGTCTTCTTTCTGTATGAGTTCTGATACTGCCATGCTACGAAATCACGTCTTAAGCTAAGGGATATTCCATCTTCGGCACTTATAAACTTGATGAATGTCAAGCTTCATTGATTAGCATCAAGTTCACAGGTCTTTCCTTTACTTATATAGCCTTCTCCGAATTGAGAGGATGGCTTTGGAATGTTTGACAGTCAGGCTGCGGATTGGATATATGAATTTTCAAAATTAAAGCCAAATCTAAGGATCGGAATCTACGGACACTACTTTCCTCCTCCAGAAAAGCAAATTTTCTCGAAACTCAGAGATAGACTTAGATCGGATGGGGATTACAGCCAGACAGTGAAGGATTTAGAAAGGATAACTTTCTAAAAAGCATCTTTGCTCTCGAGAACTCCAACATCAACCTCATAGTACTGACATTCAGGGGGCTTAGCCAAGGAGCGATCAGAGAATTGGATTACATACTAGCCAATCCACAGCTTGTTTTCAAAAGCGCAGTGCTAGTTGAGTCTGAGTATGATCAAGAAGGCAACACTGTCAAACGTGCGTTCACTTCGCTTTTCGAAAAAGATCTGACTGCTGTAAATTTCAGGATGGCTGATTTTGGAAGAGGAGATTTTGAGAAAATGTACAAGCTTGCAAGAGGAATTGTGACAGCCTTATTTTATTACTATATCAAGAATTTGAGGCATGAGATTCAGAAAACACCAAGAAAATAAGAAAAATATTACGTCTTTCAGCCTAACTCTAAATCCAGGGATTTGTGTAAAAAGCATAGTTACTTCGAAGTGTTGATTTTACAGATCCTTATTCTGAATGCTTTGCACTTCTTGGTCCAGTTTTGTCAAGCAAATATCTTACGTACCTAAAAATAGGACTCATGATCTTGCTGATTAACCCGTGCCCGGCTGAAGAATCGCTGAGTCTGTTCAAATCCTCTCTGCTTATGACTCTCATGACTGGAACCAGAGTCAAATAAGATATTCCGAACAGCACAATGTCTCCAATAAGGGAAACAAAATCTCCGAAACCCAAGAAGGAAAACAAGTAGAGTACTAAGTAACCGAAGTAGGAAGCTAGGTAGATTCTAGAAACCGTCCTGTAATCAACTTGTGCACCTGCAAATCTTTTGGCACAATAAAGACTGGCAGTGATAGATACGAGATTCGCAATTAGCATTGAATAAGTAACTCCTACGGGACCTAGCCCTAATGTTACCCCGAGAAACGGAGCTAGGATGAAGATCGTAGCCGCGCCACAGATTGCGACTAGCATGTATATTCGAGTTTTTCCAATCCCATTGAAGAAAGGTTGCATGACTGTTTGACCAAGACAAACAGGAAGGTATGACAGTGCCAGAATATTCAAAAAGATAATTGCCGGTGAGTACGCCGGACCATAAAAAACATGAATGAGTGCAGATGAAGATCCCAATAAGAAGAACACAATAGGAGTCATGAAAAGTGAAACGTACTTCGTAGAATAGGTAAAAGCAAGCTTGGTGTCTGCATTGATTCCTTCGAGCCGAGAAAAGGCAGAAAACAACGCGAAAGCTACTGCGTTAGAAATTATTACCACGGTTGTTGCCACGTTGAGCGCTGCTTGATAGTATCCTACAATCGTGTTTGTAGTAATTACCGCGAGGATGATGAGAACGAAAAGCGGCTGGGAAAGCGATGTAATTACGTTTCCAATGTAGGCTGGAAGCCCGTATCTGTTCATTTCTTTAATATCCTGAAAGAATGAACTCTTCCGATTTACATGACTAACCCCAATGGCGTGCTCCTTTGAATTTGTCTTCAGGGGGGCAATTGGATCAATTGTTTTCGAAGAAACGGCCGTGAATGACCTCAATCTCAAGAGATAAAGTGCGATAGCCGCAATAGCTCCCATAAGAATATACGAAATGGAATGTGCGAAAACAGCTCCGAAGACGCCAAAACCAATCAATATGAGTAAAGGCGATAAAGTTAGTTTCATCATTGCTTGAATAAAGCTAGACAGACCAGCCCAACTAGGCATGTTCCAACCAATGAATGCTGCATTTGTACATGCAATGATTGATTGTCCTACGATGAAGATGGAAGAGACCTGTACAAGTAGTGTAATCTCAGACCTTTGAAGAATATATGCAGAATAGAAGGGAGCACCAATGTAACTCACGAAAGTAAGAAGCAAGCCGAATAAGACTGCAAAGTATAGTGCATTTCTTGTCATCCGTCTTGCGATATCTGGCTCATTTCTAGCAAGATGAAATGATGAGTATCTTGTCACTGCTGTATTGATCCCAAGTCCAACAAGTATCCCTATAAAATTCGGCACAACCAGTGCTAAGGTATATTGACCATAACCATCGGGTCCGAGGAGCCTAGCTACTAACAGTATTGTAACAGTCAATACTGCAGTTGAAACAATGTTTGCGATTGCAAGTATTAGTGTCGCTCTAACTGATTGCCTTGCGACTTCAGCTCCACTTGACAAGATACGAGCTTTTGTTTCCTTTCTATGATTGAATTTATTGATTTTGGGGAGAGATGCACCTAAGGGTTTTAACTAGGACTTGAAATTAGCTTTCTAATATCTCACTCATCTGGGAGCAAAGGTATTCAGTGATTTTGGAATTATACATCGCAATGGGAAATCAAGCTGAGAAGATTTTTTGAAATTTTAATAATCAAACGGAAAGTGACAAAAATTGAGGCGAATTGCGATAATTGTTGGAACTAGACCGCAAATTATCAAAACAGCACCTATTGTGAAAGTACTTGAAAGAATTGGGGAACCCGAATTCATCATTGTTAATACTGGTCAACATTACGATTATCAAATGAACAGGTTATTTTTTGAGGAACTTGAGCTTCCAGAACCATCAATAAATCTAGAGATTGGTCCTGGTACTCCCAACGAACAGATAGCAAGAATAATTGATGGGATTGGGCGGAAACTTCCACTCTCGAAGCCTGATATCGCGGTAATTCCAGGGGATACGAATTCCGCGCTTGGCGCAGCTATTGCATGCTCGAAGTCACAAATCAAGATAGCTCACTTGGAGTCTGGATGTAGATCCTATGATTTACGCATGTCCGAGGAGATAAATCGGCGCGTAATCGACCACATTTCGGAAGTGCTATTATGTCCCACTTCTGCATGCTTTGAGAATCTGAAGTCTGAGAAAGTACCTGCATTCGTCATTGAGAATATTGGAGATACGATGCTTGATTCCATACTTCAATGGAGCAAATTAATTGATGATAGTCCAGTTATGCAAAAATATAGGTTAATGGCAGGATCTTACGTTTTTATGACCTTGCATAGAGCAGAGAATGTTGATGTCGAAACGAATCTCGCTTCCATAATTAGGGCGGTCGGGAAACTTGAAGTTCCGATAGTTTTCCCAGTCCATCCTAGGACAAAAGGGAAACTAGCTCAACTTGGAATAAATGTTTCAAAAAACATAGTGACCATTGAACCAGTCTCGTATTTTGATTCGCTTCGGTTGATTCGTGGCGCGTCGTTTGTTATTACTGATTCTGGCGGAGTCCAAAAGGAAGCATACTGGATGAAGAGACCTGCTCTAATTTTGCGTGAACAAACTGAATGGATGGAGATTGTTAAGACAGGCAATTCAATTCTGGTTGGGAACAATTTTGAAAACATTAGACAGGCGACAGAAATGATCAAAAACATTAACGAAAAAGCATTTGACGAAACTCTTTTCGGAGATGGGCATGCTGCGGAAAAAGCTGTTAGTGTTATTACTAATTATGTACACTAGTTAGATTTGAAAATTAGTTATGAAATTCTTTTTACTTGTGTTAGATAATTGTTATTGGTGATCACAGGTGAATAGACAAATTTCCTCAATTATTCTTTTGCTAGTTGCGATGATATCGATTTATGTTCTTGTTCAGCCTTTTGTTCCTCCTTATACTGAGAAGTTCTCAGACCTCGGAGTGCTTGGGCCAAGCAAGTTGATAGGAGGTTATCCTACATCTGTTTCTACGAATCATACGATCTTACTGTACGGTTATGTCGGGAATTATGAAGGTTCTGCTCAATTCTATCAGATTTTGGTGAAGCTCGGAAATCAAAGTACGCAAGTAAGTAACAGCACTTTTGCTAACGCTCCAATTCTCCAGACATATTCTTCACTTCTTCAAAATAATCAAAGTTCCATTTTTCCCATCAATCTCGAACTTAGTCAACCAGGAACAAATCAACGGCTGATATTTGAATTGTGGAAATTTGCCCCAAATCAGAACGATTTCACTTACACTGGACAATGGTCTCAGGTTTGGCTTAACGTAACATGAAAGATGCTAAAACAACACTCACAGACAAATCAAAACGCAGAGATGTAGAAACGTCTATTGATACAATTATTGAAGCGGCGAGCAAGAAACTATCCGAGAAAGAAAGCCTCCCTCTAGCTTCTTGTGCAGAGTCGATTTCCCAAGAAATAGGTTGCAATAAAGATCTAGTAATCAAATCTCTAATGAAGGCTAGAGAGTCGAAGAAATTTCGACTGATTGAAGGTAGTCCGTATACCTCGTTGGCCAAGTTTGCATTTTCACCGTACGGTTTATGGTTCTGGATCAGCGTCGTCGCGACACTTATTTCGTTTATCTTGATATTCGAAAGTGGTGGTCTTGCATCTTATTTCCGCTATGCTTTCGAGAGCATACTCTTGATATTTTTGCCAGGTTATTCGATTGTTGAGATGACTTATCCAAACAAAGACCAGATCTCAGACTTGACAAGGGCCGCTCTTTCAGTTGCAATTAGCTTGGGACTCGTTGCCCTTGTTGGCCTATTTCTGAATTACACTCCACTTGGCATAAGATTAATTCCTGTCGTGAGCTTACTTTGTGGTTTGACCATCATTTTTTTTGCTCTAGCTCTAGGGAAAAAATTTTCGTCGTATAGATTGGCGAACCTCGCAACGGTACGCTGAGCAAATATGTGTGGAATAAACGGCTTCAACTGGTCTGATTCTAGTCTCATTTCCCGAATGAACGAGATTATTAGGCACCGTGGGCCTGATGACCAAGGACAGTATTCAACAAAACAATTTAGCATGGGAACCGTAAGGCTATCGATTCTTGATTTGTCATCTTTAGGGCACCAACCCATGACTTATAGCAAAGATGGAAAGGAAGTTTGTATCACTTACAACGGAGAAATTTACAATTTTCATGATCTCAAGACCGAGTTAGAAGCCCTTGGTTATTTGTTCAAATCTAATAGCGACACAGAAGTAATACTCGCATCGTATCTCGAATGGGGGCCCGAATGTGTCAACAAATTTTGCGGTATGTGGGCCTTCGCCCTCTATGATCGAGAAAAGAATTTCCTTTTCCTAAGCAGGGATAGATTTGGAATAAAACCACTCTACTACTACTGCGGGGGTGAAAAATTAATTTTCAGCTCGGAGATCAAAGCTATTCTACAACATGAGATCGAAAGAAAACCCAATGAGAAATTAATCTTTGATTATTTGTTTTACGGATTAGTAGATCATACGGAAGATACTTTCTTCCAGCAGATAAAGAGGCTATTACCAGGGCATAGTGCAATTTTTTACCTGGAAAACAGAGAATTCCGAGTTTGGCGATACTACACTTTGAAAGTCAAACAACAGGCCAAGTTAATGAGTAGCGATGCTTCCGTTCAAGATTTCACGAACTTATTTTACCAATCGGTCGGGCAACATATGTTATCGGACGTAGTCGTCGGCTCTTGTTTGAGTGGTGGTCTAGATAGTTCAAGCATAGTTTGTGCTATGAGACAAAACAAACCAAATGGCGAAATCCAAGCTTTTTCCCTTGGTTTTCCTGGTACCACGATTGACGAAACACCTTTTCAAAAGGAAGTCGCGAGTGCTTGTGGTGCAAAACTGAGTTCGACTACCTTTTCTCCGGATGATTTGCTTCGGGACTTTGAAGATCTAGTTTGGAGCCAAGAAGAACCGTTCCTGAGTTTGAGCATATATGGCCAGTATAAGGTGGCTAAGCTTGTGAACGAGAATCATGTCAAGGTTGTACTTGATGGACAAGGAGGAGATGAAACTCTAGGGGGGTATCAATATCAATTCGGGTATTATTATTACGAACTTTTTAGGCGAGGACAATTGATAAGACTAATCAAGGAAATCTTGGCATACAGAAAGAAGCATCATTCTCTTTCTGCTCTAAACTATTTCGCCGGCTTGCTTCTCCCTCAAACACTGAAAAATTTCTTTCTTGCAAGGAACAAATACCATCTTACAAAAGATTTTGTTAAGAAATATTCAATGGAAAATGATCGTAGATTTCAGAGAAAGTCTCTCAACGACTCTTTGCTCGAAGCTACGACATATTCCCCTCTTCCGTCACTTCTTCGATATGAAGACAAGAATTCGATGCGTTGGTCGGTTGAAAGTCGTGTGCCGTTTTTGGATCATACATTAGTCGAATTTTCTATTTCGACACGGAGTGATTGCAAGATTAACTATGGCTCGACTAAGATTCTGTTACGAAAAGCCCTTGATGGCAAGTTGCCAGCAAATATTCTCAAGAGACAAGACAAAATCGGGTTTGAAGTGCCCGAAAGGGCGAATTCCGAGGCTATTCAACAATTTATTCGAAAAATAGTCGAATCGAGTCAATTCAAGAATCGATCTTACTTCGACTCCGAAAAAGTTTCTCGATTACTTTCTGAAACTTTCTCAACCGGTAAACGACCAAAAATTTTCGCGGGGGAAGATATATGGAGAATAGTGATACTTGAGCTTTGGTTTAGGATCTATATAGATCCGCCTTCAATAATTGAAGAAGCAATTCCTGTTAGAAGCATTCAAAGTTCCACCTAAAACAGGAGATTTTCCTTCACGAAGATTTGCGTCATAACTGCAGATGATTTGCGTGTAGATGGCGGTCCAAGTGTCGTCGTTCGCAATCTCGTTTCAGAGTGGAGTTCCTCTAATGAAGTTACGCTTGTGGGTTATTCAATCGGAAATCAGACTCTCCAAAACATACAACATCGGTTAATCCGTCCATCGTCGAATCTGATAGAAAGAGCTTACTTTTGGACCATCGACTCTGGACAAATCGATAAGTTTGATGCCATTCTTGATGCTTCGGGAGTAATCCCAATTCTTCTTTTTTCCAAAATTGAAAAAAGAAATCCAACTTTTCTTTTAGTTCAGAGTAATCAGTACTTGAATTCGGTTATTGCCGGACAATCATACTTAGCTCAGATAAGAGTTAACGTATTTCAACGTCTGTCAATGGATTTGACAAATCATATCATAGTCATTAGCGATCATGCGGCGAAAAATCTTCAACACTTCTTTGGCAACGCAGGGAAAATGAACGTGATTGAAAATGGGGTATCCACAAAGAAATTTCGGCCGTTGGGCCTCGAAAAGGCCAATTTTGTGTTGTATGTTGCAAACCTTAAAGCTCACTTTCTTTTGAAAGGAGGACCATTAATCTTGAATGTGTTTTCCAAGTTATCAAAGGAATATCAGGATCTAACTTTGATAATTGTGGGAAAGAGCGACGAGAGATTGCAGAATCTTTCAGATAATCTTGGCATCTCATCGAAAATACGTCACCTAGGAGTGCTTCGTCAAGATGAACTTGTTGAATGGTACAATCGAGCCCGATTTCTGATTCTTCCATCATTGTTCGATATTGATCCATTGGCAGTGAGAGAAGCAATGGCTTGCGGGACTGCAGTAATTGTTTCAGATCAAGTCGGGTCTGCAAAGACAATAATCAACGAAAATGCCGGTCTAGTCTTCAAATCTGGTGATGCCGAAGAATTGTACAATTGCATGAAACTTCTCTTAGACGAACCGAACTTGACCTCTGCGATGGGAAATAACGGGTACAAGTATGCCGTCCGAAACTTGGATTGGTCAGTAGTCGCCCAAAAATATCTCGAAGTTTTCAGACGTTACTCTAAGTGAGCATCTGAGCAGTCTTCTCCAATTCTTCGGGGAAAATTCAAAATGCGCTACTATCGAATCTCGACAGTTTTCGAAATTAGTCATAGGATTCCATCAGGCTTTATTCAATCCTGAATCCAGCATGACTTGAGGACACACAGGGATGTCAAATGGGATCAACAAAATTGGCGCGTTGTTGATCCTTTCTGTGATAGTATTTTCTTCATTAGTAGCGCTAGGCTTTCTTCAGACTTTCGTTGGTATTGATAATCCTCTCCAAAGCCAAGGAGCTGGTTCCAATTCATTGAATAATATCAAACTGGTAGGCAAGAATGATCCGAATTTGATGACTTCATCGACTAGTGAAACTACAGAGAGTAATCCTTACTCGGGAAATTTGCACGGAAATGATTCGAGTGGAACATATACGTCGACAACATTCATTACATTAACCACGACTGAATTTTATACATGTACCTACAGAATATTCGTTAATCAATCATATTACTATGCAGAAGATTGCTTGACATTTTCAATTGATTTTGGAGGACAGTCGAATATTGGAGGAGTGAATGGATCCGATGCTAGCTCAGTCATTCAAGCCGCTCTTGATGCTCTTCCCTCGAATGGAGGATCGGTTGACCTTTTTGCCGGTACTTATGTATTAACCTCTATGTTGACCATTCCGAGCAACACCGTATTAAGTGGTATCGGAGTTAACAGTACTATTTTACTTGCATCAAGCAATCTAGTTTCTTCAGTGATACAGAATTCTGGCGGGAGCGTTAACCCCAACAGAAACTCAGAGATTCAGGATCTTTCTATTGACGGAATACATGACACGCGCTCGAATGTGAATGGCATCACATGGTATTCTGATTCATCTGAAGCCGCGGGATCCGGTACATATAGCTTGCTGATCTCGAATGTGGTGGTAGAATACATGTCGGGCAACGGGATGAATTTGGAGGCCGGTCCTAAGGGAAATGGATGGTATTTTGTCGAGAATTCTCGGGTGTTTCAGAATATAGGAATAGGCCTGTATTTGGTTGCTCCTGACTCGACCGTAGAGAATGTTTACGGGTCAGGATCGTATACGGGCCCAGTAGTCTTTCTAAGTGGTGGAACTGACACCTTCATTGGCGGATACTTTGGAGGTTCCGGTTACATGGCACAAGTTGAATTGGATAACGCCTTAGGCACTACTTTTCTCGGAACTATTATCGATAGCTCTAACGGTTATGGCCTTTACGTGACTGGTACCTACAGTAGTCCTACTCGTAACATAACCTACGTAGGAGGTGAGATCAGCGATTCAGGAATAAGTGCCGACAATGTCTATTCTAGCGTCGACTTCGCAGGTGCAACCAATGGATTCATATTCTTGGGAACAAAGTTTTGGCAAGCTAGCAGCAATGCAAACAAACCAGAAGCGTTAGTCTTTACAACTTCTGGAGTTACGGGAGTGGTTTTTCAGAACTGCATTATACAGACTGACACTTATGATCGTGGCGTTACAGTGCCCTCTAATCTTTCGCCAAATTCTGTCTTGTTTGTTAATGATACCGGTTTCAATCCAGTAGGTATGATAACAAATCCATTTGGAATCTCGACGATAGGGCTTGGAGGGGTTGCTTCTCAAATATCGCCTATCTCTTCGTATAGCGTTTCGGGTGTTGATTTAACGGCTTTTATCTGTACTGGTGGGAGTGGTGTGTCTATATCAGAAGTAGACTCCAAGGGAAATACCATCCAAACCTTTACCTCGCCATTTACTATGGTAGACGTGCCAGCAGGTTATCAGATAATTACCAATTCTTGGACTACTGCACCGACCTGCTCAGCTTATGGAGATTAAAATGGAACTATTAGCAGCGAAATACATTGTCTAGTTTTGATAACATCAAAGACCAAAGCATGATGAGCCTTCGGTTATCTTATAGATGTCAATTAATACACTGTTCTTAGAATTCAAAAGAAATTGCATGACGAAAGGCTAGTTTATTTGCACCGGGGAGATTCCCGGTACGATGAATTTTTTGTAAATTATCTTTCAGATTTTCTTGACGTCAGGTATCTGACATTAAATCCGCATCCATCAATACAACTCGATAAAGCAGAGATACATAGCTTCAAGACTAGTATAGATTCGCTGTACAAATACACGAAGCTTAGGTCGATAATTTATCTCGTGGGATTGCGCAATATAAAACGTTATGTCAAGGAATCAAAACCGGATATAATGATCGGATGTTATGCTTCCACATACGGATTTTTAGCGGCGATGACTGGTTTCCATCCATTTGTTCTATTTGTGTTTGGAAATGATGTTCTAGTCGATCCAGGCAATATTTTCTTTTCTAGAATAGTGAAGTTCACCCTTTCGAGAGCTGATTTAGTCATAGTGGATAGCCAAGTTCAAGAACAGGCGACGATCAATCTGGGAGTTGATCCAAGAAGAATCCTCAGATTTCCTCGTGTTGATCCACAATCTATCTCAAAAGTAGATCATTCTGGTACCACTTCAATAAGAAATGCACTCGGTTGGGGAAAAAATAAGATAATCGTGCATTCTAGGTGGCATGAACCTGTTTATGATGTCGGAACTGCGATTAGAGCCTTTGCTCTAGTTGTGAAGGCACGTCCAGATGCTAGGCTTCTATTAATAGGTGGGGGGCCAGAAACAGAAAAGCTAAGAAAACTTGTGAAGTCATTAGATATCTCAAATTATGTCTATTTTGCGGAGAAAATGCCCTGGAAGGATCTGATTGCTGCCTATGATGATTCGGATGTATACATTTCCACGTCCTTGTCAGATGGGACTTCAGCATCTCTAATCGAAGCAATGATAAGAGGAATCCCCGCCGTGGTAAGCGACATCCCGGGAAATCGAGAGTGGATTGTGAACAAAGAAAACGGACTACTTTTTCCGTGCAGATCTTTTTCACAGCTTTCTGATAAGATCATCGAACTATTGAATAACCCAAGTCAGGGCTCGATTTACGCAGAAAAAGCCCGAGCGACAGTTTTCGATAAAGCAAACTGGCACGCTAACCGCGATATTTTATTGAAACGTATTCTGGCGCTGACATGAAATAATCGTGAAATGTGTGGGGATTGCAACGGACATGTATTGTACTTCGATACATTTTGGCCTACGCGTAATTAGTCTATGCGATACTTGATTTCTTAGGATCCGGAGCAGAGATCTCGGTTACGGTTAAATACTTAGGATCTATCCCTTAGAATCGCCAATTTGACTCAATATCAAATCGAGGCTGATAACGGCCTCACTAACGCCAATGTCGTTGTTGGCATTCCATGTTATAACGAAGAAGATGCGATAGCAAGAGTCATCGTTGGTCTTTCAGGAATAGCCGACAAAATAATTGTATGTGATGATGGCTCTGATGACATGACTGCTGATATAGCCCGGGCGTTGGGATGTCAGGTGATCCGTCACGAGAGAAATATGGGTAAGGGCGTGGCAATGCGATCACTCTTCAAGGCAGCGAGACAAACAGACGCTGATGTCTTCGTGACAATCGATGGGGATGGACAACATTCTCCAGCAGATATTCCTAGACTTGTCATGTCGGTTCTCTCAAAAGGGTGCGATATCGCAATTGGATCTAGGTATGTTGGTAATTCGTCAGATATGCCAGTTTATAGGAGATTCGGCAGCAAGGTTCTGAATAGTGTGATAAACAAATCATTCAAAATCTCCGTGAAAGATACTCAGTCTGGATTGAGAGCTTATAGCAAGGAGGCTATTGCCAAGATCTCAACTTCCGAAGATGGAATGGCTGTTGACACTGAGATACTAGCTAAAGCGAGTAGCTTAGGAATGCGTGTAAAAGAGTTCCCGGCAAAAATCAGCTACGGTGGATCTAAGACAAGCACGAAGGATCCAGTCAGTCATTCTGCAGAGGTATTAGGTAGTACTATCAAATTCCTATCGATAGGCCATCCGCTGAAATTCTACGGCGTTGCTGCAGTCATATTCTTTGTTTCGAGTGTCTTGATTGGAGTATGGACAGTTTTCAACTATCTACATACAGGAATCCTTCCACTGGGATTGACCTTGATTACTATTTCTTTATTCATAATTTCAGGCATTCTTGCGGCTATCGCCATCATTATTTTCTCATTGACAACAGTCGTGCGTGAACTTCATCAACACAAATTATGACTAGATTCTGTGCATTACCCGAATCTACTATCAAGAAATCAAACCGATTCCGTCACCATTGCGTCTTCCATCCTAATTGATGGAGCATAAATGTCCGTAAGTCATAAATCGCATTCAGGAGGATTTGGTTTTTCATTCTTGTATTCCTTGAACTGACCATTTTGGTACGATTAGGTTTGCATTCCATATGCGCGTAGTAATCATAGTTAACACTCCTGGACAATTCCATTTCTTCAGAAACATCTATGAGCAGCTTACTAAGAGAGGGAACAAAGTATCCTTTGTAATCAGGACAACATGGAAAGAAACTGCAGACCTCGCAAGAGAGCTACATTTTGAGAATTTCATGTATGATTCCAATGTTGAATTAAGAGCCGGCAAAGTGATAGGTCTCCCCTTTGTCGTGCATACGTTGACCAGATATTGTATGGGTTTTAATCCTGACATCATCGTAGGTTTCGGAGTCTATGATGCTTTTGTGTCCGGATTGATTGGCCGAACTTGCATTGAATTTAATGACT
>Ga0187846_10001342_pt1 | contig 13907 bp, 13 predicted proteins | sample TC_taG_FD_161473 | JGI IMG/M metagenome (GOLD analysis project Ga0187846, IMG submission 161473) | Biofilm microbial communities from the roof of an iron ore cave, State of Minas Gerais, Brazil - TC_06 Biofilm (v2) | ecosystem: Environmental > Terrestrial > Deep subsurface > Cave > Wall biofilm...
CTGCAGAAGACCAGCCGAGTTTCGCTTGAAGAACTGAGCGAGCGCATGGCGGCCGGCGAGGTTAAGGAACTTCGAGTTATTCTCAAGGGCGACGTCAACGGTTCGGTGGAAGCGTTGGCAGATTCGCTCCAGCGGCTGTCGACCAACGAAGTCAAGCTTGAGTTGATTCACAAATCGGTCGGCGCAATTTCCGAAACCGACGTTACCCTGGCATCGGCTTCGGGGGCGATCATCATCGGCTTCAATGTGCGGCCAGAGCCGAAAGCGGCACAGTTGGCAGAAAAAGAAGGCGTCGACATTCGCCTCTATACAATCATTTACGAAGTGATCAACGACATCCGCGAGGCGATGGAAGGGCTGCTGGCGCCGACCTACCGTGAAAAGGCGTTGGGTCGCGCTGAGGTCCGCAAGACATTCGTTGTGCAGGGCACTACGATCGCAGGCGCGATGGTTCTGGATGGGCGCATGCTGCGCAACTCCCGCGCCCGCCTGGTGCGCGATGGGCGTGTGATGTGGGAGGGCCGCATTGCCTCGCTCAGACGCTTCAAGGAGGACGCGCGCGAGGTTCAGGCGGGTTACGAGTGTGGCATCAGCCTCGAGAATTTCGGTGATGTCAAACCTGGGGACGTGATCGAAACCTACGAAATGGAAGCGGTGCTGCGCAAGCTCGGAACCCCGCACTCCGAGGTAATCCGGGGCGCTGCCGGAGTTCCAGCCGAAAAACAACTCCAGCCCTGATTCAATAACCTTGGCGAATTCTATGCTCAGCGGGGGCGGCGGCGTGGCTTGGCTGGTGACGCTTTCGGACGGCGCGCCATTTTGCTTTTTGCACGACTGGGCCTTGGCACGCGGGTTTTCGGATTCGCCGGAGACGCGCGCTTTTGTGCAGAAACCTTGACCGGCGGAGTTCGGACTATTTCAGCGGAGCTTGTCGCATCGGCTTCCTGGAAACCTTCAGCGACAAATGCGCGCTTTTTAATCAGCACGCGGCGTTCGCCTTCAAAGACGGTTTCGCCGCGTTGATTTAAGCCCCAATGGCGGAAATGCACGAGGCCGACGTTTCTGTGACCGCGCGGATCGGCCGGCTCATCCTCCTTATTGACTACTTCAGTGAATGCATAGAGCGTATCGCCGTGCAGCACCGGCACGCGGAAGCGCACCTGGTCGAGTCCGACTTCCTCGATCGCATTTTCGCCGGTATCCTGCATCGCCAGTCCGATTATGATCGACGCCGTCACACCGCCGAAGGTAATTCGATGCTGCTGTTCCAATGAATGGGCGAAATCTTCATTAAAGTGGGCCTGCGCCGTATTGAGTACCAAGTTGGTAATCAGTACGTTCTCGAGGGCTTCCACGGTTTTGCCGCGCGCATGTTCATAAACGTCGCCGACGTTGAAATCCTCGAAGAAATTGTTCTTACCAGTGAGGGTAAAAAGCTCCGTGCTCATTCTCCCCCTCCCAGCAGGCGGTCCGATATGATGCGAAGCTGGATCTGGGAAGTGCCCTCGAAAATCTTCGTCAGCCGCGCGTCACGCCAGTATCGCTCGATCGGCAGGTCGCGCGTGTACCCATAACCGCCGTGCAGTTGCAGTGCATCACTGGTCACCCGTTCTGCCATCTCCGAGGCGAAGAACTTCACCATCGAGGCTTCTTTATCGCATCGACGTTTACCGTCGATCTCGTCCGCCACGTAGTACATCAATTGCCGTGCGGCCTCGATATTCGCCGCCATCTCGGCGAGCTTGAAGCGGGTATGCTGGAATTCTGCAATCGGCCGTTTGAATTGCACGCGCCGCTGCGAATAGGTGATTGAATCTTCGAGTGCGCCTCGTGCCAGGCCGATTGCCCTTGCCGCAGTATGGACCCGCGCCGTTTCGAGTCCGGACATCATTGCGTAGAAGCCGCGTCCCTCCTGCCCCATCAGCGCGGAGGCGGGGATTCGGCAGTTGTCGAAGTGTAATTCCCAGGTCTTCCACCCGAAGTAGCCGATTTTGCGAATTGGCGCGCCGCTTACTCCAGGCGGTAGTTTGCCCCGCTCCTTTTCGATCATGAATTGGCTGATGCCGACGTGGCGGCGGTTTTCATCTGGTGTCGAAGTGCGGGCGAACAATTGGATAAAATCAGCACCGTCTGCGAATGTGCACCAGGTCTTGGTGCCATTGATCACCCATTCATCGCCTTCACGGACCGCGCGGCATGAAACGTTGGCGAGGTCCGAGCCGGCGTCCGGTTCGGAGAGCGAGAACGCGCCGAGGAATTCGCCGCGAGCCATCCGCGGAAAATAGGCTTTGCGCTGCTCGTCGCTGATTCCGCCCCACAGGCCGTTACCTCGCGCGATGATGCTGGCAACGCTCATCCAACCCCGCGCCAACTCTTCCGTCACCAGCGCGTATTCGAATGTGCCGAGACCCAACCCACCGTAGTCTTCGGGGATAAGAATTCCGAAGTAACCGAGGTCCGCCATCTTGGCGCGCAACTCCATCGGGATTTCGCCTTCGACCGGGTCCAGCTTGTTGGCGATCGGGAGGACCTCGTTAATTGCGAAATCCCGAGCGGCTTGCTGAATCATTCTGCGTTCTTCAGTGAGATAACTCATGAGGTGTTCGCCAACCTTGACAAGCAATTAAACCCATCGAGCGTGCACGCTGAACCTCGACGGCTTACACGGGCATAATCTCGGAACAGACACCAATTACGCAGTTGAGTAAATCGCTTAAGATTCGAGTCAAGGGAATCGGACTCGCACTCCAATTCCTCCCCCTGACCACGGGGAGGTTAGGAGGGGGTAGTCTGTCACCGGTTGATATTGGCGGTGCAGCCAGAAATTTGCAGCTTTGGCTATTTTTGTCTAGGTATTTACAAACGATCAGGCAAGGGCCATCCCTACCCTCGCCCTGGTCCGGGGGAAGATCAGACAGGTGCCTAACCAACATTCGGGATCCCCGAAGTGAGAACCCAAATCCTTTTTGCAAAAGGTGATGCAAACGCAAAATTAACTCGGTGACAAGCTTCGCTTTGGCACTAGATTAGAACGGTGGAACTCGACAACCCGATCATCATTGTTGGATATCCCACGAGCCGAGCCAAGGACAAACCCCTCAGTGTACCAGGTCACTATTCCAGTTCCGGGGCGGCTTCGCGATTCCCGCTTGTCGACCACTGTGCTGCGCGCAGCCAGAGTATCGCCGGGGTAAACTCTGCGAAGGAACGTCAGCTGGTCGACACCGAGGAAAAGTCCGCCCGCTTCACTGAGGTCCTCCACTGAGAGGCCGAACACCGTCAAAAAAACCAGCATCGGGTTAATCACTATCTGCCGATGCCCGTGCGCACGTGCATATGGCGCATTGAAGTAGAGCGGATTGAAACTGAGTGTTAGGGTGGTGAAGAGCGAATTGTCGCCTTCGTTCAGTGTACGCCCCCAATGATGAGAAAAGACCTGACCGACTTCAAAATCGTCGTACAAGTGACCCTTTGGAATTTTGCGGGTGCGTGCGCGCCAATCGTCACTCATTGCCATCCTTTGAATTGCCCCTTTGGCTGCCTGGTTATCCGATAAACTGTGCCAGTCCCATCGACTCGTCCGCAAGGGTTCTTTCAAATCTTGGAAGCTAGGAGCTTGCGGTTCCCACGATGATTGATTGGCAGGTTCTGCTGGTCGTGCTAACGATATTATGGAGGCTATGATAAATGAGCATCCGGAGTGTTGCTGCGGCAACTGTGTTTGCGGCTATTCTGACCGTGTTGCCCGTATGCGGATACGCTTTTAATCTCTCGCAGATGCTCGGTGGTGCCGAGGAACAGAACCTCAACACCTTTAAGGTGATTCACGTCGCTGATCTAAAGGCATTGCTTGCCCAGCGCGGCAACAAGGTTCACGTCTATGACGCGAATATCGCTGCGACACGCGATAGGTTCGGAACAATTCCAGGCGCCATTCTGCTCGCGTCTGACGAGAATTATCCTCTTTCAGTGCTGCCGGCCAACAAGCATGCCACTCTGGTTTTCTACTGCGCGAACACCCATTGAATGGCCTCGCATGAAGCCGCTCGTCGGGCGGTCAAAGCCGGTTATACAGACGTCAGCGTAATGGCAGACGGCATTGCAGGCTGGAAATCGGCAGGCGAACCAACAATCCCAGCATCCAACTCCCAAGTAAGTTATTCGGGGTAGCGGCAGGAACTTCGCCCCAAACCAGGTCCTGAAGGTTGATCGAACGCTACGCGCGCGGGGCGAATTGCCGGGACGCTGTGCCCGCCGTCCTGACCAGCACGAATTACGATGAACGACTGCGCCATTGATCCGCGAGCCGAACCTGGACGGAGATTCTGATTAACGACTAGTTTAGGTCGTGCTCTGATTGGAGTCGTCTAGAAGCTCAGAAAGAGTAATCACGGCATCGAAGGACACATTTTGCGCCTCGATTTGCTGTCTACCGTTTTCCTCCTCGCGGTCGATCAGCACGATCACGCGCTCAACGATCAAGCCTGCCTGCCTGGCTGCTGTGATCGCCTTGATGGTTGAGGAACCGGCAGTCACTACATCTTCGACGATCAAAGTCCTGTCACCCGGTTTCACGTTGCCCGCAATCAGGCCTTGAATTCCATGCTGTTTGGAGTCCTTGCGGACAACGAATGCCCTGACCTTCGCTCCTGAGGCTCGAAAGATCGCATCGGACACGCATGTTGCGATGGGATACGCCCCCAACTCCATTCCGCCGACCGCATCAAAAAACATTCCGCTCAACCGCTCGAGAATGAGTTGGCCCACTAAGGCGCGCGCCTCCGGATCGGAAAGAGCTTGCTTGCAATCAACGTAATACCGGCTCATGGTGCCCGACGCGAGGCGAAACCCTGGCTCATCCAGTGATTGGAGCGAGGTACTTCTAAGAATTTCGCGCAGCCGGAGTTTGGCTGAATGCATTTAATTTTGTTGAAGGTTGGTGCGCGGGGCGGGACTTGAACCCGCACGGTATTTCTACCACGAGCCCCTCAAACTCGCGTGTCTGCCTGTTCCACCACCCGCGCTGAACGCGATGATCTGAACCCTCACCCTTTCCCTCTCCCTCAGAAAAGCGGGCGAGGGGCCAAACTCCCTGATCGCTACCCTCTTCCGCGACTCACCCACCTTACGTCTCCACCACCACATGGCAATAGGACAGAAGGGCGCGAGGGCAAAACAATTGAGCGGGCAGGCAGTGAAAAGCTCGTGGGGTCAAGGATTTTTCTTAGCCGGGGCGGGAGCCACCGGATGTGCCGCCGAGCCTGGGTTGGCCTTGCTCGACGGTGTGGTTTGTGAGGGAAGAGCCGCCCGGCCCTCGAAAATACTGCCGGTCACCCGCCTGGTCGACACATACGCAAGAAAGATAGAGGTCGAGAAGAAGAGCACGGCACATCCCCATGTAATCTTGGTCAAAAAATTACCCGCACCACTTGCCCCGAAAACGGTCGAACTTGATCCGCCGAAAACTGCTCCGACATCCGCCCCTTTGCCCTGCTGCAGCAGCACAATAATTACCATTGTGATGCAAACAACAATATGAACAGCTACGACTGCCGCAATCATGGCTTCTACTGAAATTACGCAAAGCAGTCAGAGAACCCCCGCCTACCCCATCCCTCACTGGCGCTCCTCAGGGCAGGCCCTCTTCTTCCCTGGTCAGGGGGAGAAATCAGGAGTCCCGGCTTTACCCTCCATTAAACCTACGCGCGTTTTTCTTAAACCATCCCGGCGCGGACTATGCGCGCGAACGACTCGGCCTTTAAGCTTGCCCCGCCGACCAAAGCCCCGTCAATATCGGGCTTTGCGATCAACGAATCAATATTATCTGTGGTGACACTGCCGCCATACAGAACGCGAATCAGATCGCCCTTTTCTTTGCCAAAATGATCACAGAGCGCAACACGAATCGCCGCATGAACTTCCTGCGCCTGTTGCGGAGTCGCGTTGCGTCCAGTGCCGATTGCCCAAACGGGCTCGTAGGCAACCACGAGCTGGCCTGATTTTTCCGGTGCTACCTCAGCCAAGCCGGCTTGAAGCTGCCCGAGTACTACGCGCGTCGTGCCGCCGCGGTCGCGTTGTTCCAGGGTTTCTCCGACGCAAAGAATTGCTGTCATCCGATTGGCAATTACCCCGGTCAAGCGCTTGGCGACTAATTCGTCGGCTTCCTTGAAAATGTGCCGGCGCTCGGAGTGTCCAATGATTATGTGGCTGACACCGAAGATCCGCAGCATCGGCGCGGAAACCTCGCCCGTGAATGCGCCTTTGCTTTCAAAATGTACGTTCTGTGCTCCAAGTAGCATCGAGGAGCCGGCCAGTGCTTGTGATACAGCAGGAATGGTCATGAACGGCGGCGCTAGCAGCACCTCGCGGTCGCGCATCAGCGACGACGTATCAGGGTCGAGGTCAGCCCGCAAAGCCGCAACGAGCACTCTCCCCTCCAGGGGAGTGACGTTCATTTTCCAATTTCCGGCAAAGAGCTTCTTGCGCATTCTTTCACCAACCCGGTCTATGCCTCCTCTGGTAACAGCCCTCCTCGCCCGCTACCCGGAGGTTTTTTGTGTCACCGGTTTATGCCGCGACGCGAGAACCCGCGACGCTCATGCGACTTCCAAAGCCTTGACCCCCGGAAGCTTGATTCCCTGGAGGTATTCAAGGGTGGCGCCACCGCCGGTCGAAATGTGTGTAAACTTGTTCGCCCACGGCTGGCGAACGAACGCCGCCGCGGTATCGCCACCACCAATGAAACTGCTTACGCCGCTCAAGTCGGCAACCGCCTCACCCACCTTCAGCGTGCCCTCTGCGAAGGCTGGGATTTCAAAGAAACCGAGCGGGCCGTTCCAAACAATGGTGCGGGCGGTGGACAGATGCTGGATGAAGTCGGCGATCGTGCGCGGGCCGATATCGAGACCCATTTTATCGGCGGGTATGCTGCTTACCGTTTGGGGGCTTGTGTCGGGTGCCGGCGTTGCTGCGACTATATGGTCAACCGGCAACACGAATGGTACATGGCGTTGTGCCGCTAGGGCGAACAGTTCACGCGCCAAGTCCAGCTTGTCTTCTTCGACGCGCGATTTGCCGACGGCCAACCCGCGAGCCTTCATAAATGTGTAGGCCATCGCGCCACCTATTAGTACAAGGTTGACTCTGGCCAACATCGTTTTGATGACGCCGATTTTGTCCGAGACCTTGGCGCCGCCCAGAATCAGGATGTATGGATGAGCTGGATTCTCGGTGACAGCCCTTAGCGCTTCCAGTTCGCGCATCATGAGGAAGCCCGCAGCGCGGTTGCGCAGGAATTGTGTCACCCCCACCGTGGAAGCATGGGCGCGATGAGCCGTGCCGAACGCATCGTTGACATAGAGATGCTTGCCCCGCGCCAATTCATGGGAAAAATCACGATCATTCGCCTCCTCTTCCGGATGAAAGCGCAGGTTCTCTAATAGCAACGCCTCGCCCACCGCAAGATCCTTCACCATGCGGCCACTGAACTCGCCGATACAATCGGGCGCGAGCGCCACCTTTTTCCCCAATGCATGGCTGAGATATTCGGCGACTGGCTTGAGGCTTAGCTCGGGATTCCGTTCCTTCGGCCGCCCCAGGTGCGAGCATAAGACCGCCGCACCGCTGCGGCCGATGATGTAGCGAATCGTGTCGAGGCTCGCATCAATACGCGAGGAATCGGTAATTCGTCCATTGTCCAGCGGGACGTTGAAGTCGCATCGGACGAGGGCCTTCTTGCCCTCAATGGGAATCTCGCTAATCGGGATTACAGGCATCCATACTCACCATCTAAGCCGCGACTTCATGCCTGCCATCTGGCTATAGCCGTGCCGCGACATAGGCGGTGATGTCGGCGAGCCGATACGAGTAGCCCCACTCGTTGTCGTACCAGGAGAATACCTTCACTAGCTTTTGGTCTATCACCTTGGTTAGCGGCGCGTCGTAGATCGACGAATGGGTATTATTGTTGAAATCGATAGACACCAACGGCGCATCGCTGTATTCAAGAATGCCCTTGAGTTCGCCGTCGGCTGCTTTCCTCATTGCGGCGTTGACCGACTTCTCGTCGCATTGACGTTCAACCGTGGCTGTGAGATCGACCAGTGAGACATTGCTGGTTGGAACGCGTACGGCGATGCCATCGAGTTTGCCCTTGAGCACGGGCAAAACCAGGCCGATTGCCTTCGCGGCACCGGTCGAGGTTGGCACCATTGAGACCCCGGCGGCGCGAGCCCGGCGCAGGTCCTTGTGCGGCCCGTCCTGAAGCATCTGGTCCTGGGTGTAGGCGTGAACTGTTGTCATCAGGCCATGTACGATGGCGAAGCTCTCGTGTAGCACCTTGGCAATAGGGGCGAGACAATTAGTGGTGCAAGAAGCATTAGAGATGACGTCGTGCTTTTTCGGCTCGTATGCCTGCTGATTGACACCCAGGCAAAGTGTGATGTCAGCGTCGTCCGCCGGAGCGCTGATGACAACTTTGCGCGCGCCCGCACTTAGATGCATCGCGGCCTTGTCACGAGCGGTAAAGAGCCCCGTCGACTCGATCACCACCTGGACACCGAGTTGCTTCCAAGGAAGCTTGGAAGGGTCGCGCTCGGCAAGGACTTTGAACGCATGCCCATCAAGCATGATTTGGTCCCCTTCTGCTTTAACCGCCTGGGGCAGCGTCCCATGCACGGAGTCATATTTGAGCAAATGAGCAAGGGTGTGAGCGTCGGTGATATCGTTGACCGCGACCAGCTCTAAATCTTTTTGATGCAACGCCGCTCGCAAGAACATGCGGCCGATGCGGCCAAAGCCGTTGATCGCGATCCTGGTGGCCATGAATAATTCCTCCTAGGTCCCTCGCGCACTACTAGCGAAGATTCATCCCGCAATAATAGATAAAAGACCGGTCGCATAAAAGCTCGTTCGGTCGTGCTCAAACTGACCGCGGCTGTTGAGGAATCCAACTCCTGAGCTGAGCGAACGGGTGCCGGATAATTTCGTCAACACCCACCTATTGCACGTGCCCGGCTTGCCGCACATAGGGAAAAACGACAAGGTGACCGTGGAGTTAATCACGGCTTGAATTCTGTGAACGTTGGGGACATCACATCGCGAGGACAACTCTCCTTGCCTGAGTCAGGCATATTTGCGCATGGCCACCGAGGGCTGACCACAGGTTTGCTGCTGGTGTTGGTCGTCTTGGCTTTTGAAGGGCTGGCGGTCACCACGATCATGCCAGTAACCGTGGGGGCACTGCATGGCCTCGCTCTGTACGCCTGGAGTTTTAGTGGTTTTATGCTCGGCAGCCTGGTCGGTACAGTCGCTGCCGGCGACTACGCAGCTCGGCGCGGGGCAGTGTTTGCCTTCAGCGCAGCGCTTGCGATCTTCGCGGTCGGCCTGCTCACCTGCGGTGTTGCCCCCAATATGCTGGTGTTTATTGGGGGGCGTGTTTTGGAAGGGCTGGGTACGGGAGCGGTGCGATCGTTGACTTGGTTTGCGATCAATCAGGCATACTCGGCGCGCGATCATGTCCGCATGGGCGCAGCACTTTCCAGCGCTTGGATCGTTCCGACGCTGATTGGGCCGACTGCGGCTGGGATTATCGTCGACCTATATGGTTGGCGGGTGGTGTTTCTCGCGCTGTTACCGCTCGTACCCATCGCCCTGTGGTTGATCGTGCCAGCTCTCACACAGTTTGAATCTGCCCCGGCTGAATCCTCTGCGGTAACATCTAAAGCCGGGACTGCCGTGCTAATGGCCGCGGGTTTGGGACTGGCTCTGACGGGTCTGGATCTAAGTTCAATTCCGCTGATAGCAGCATGTGCTATTTTAGGTGGTGTGACGGCTTATGTCGCCGCGCGCCGGGTGCTCCCTCCTGCCACGCTCAGCTTTGGCCTTGGCTTGCCGGCTATTCTAGCGATGCGCGGGATCCTGACCTATGGCTACTTTGCAGCGCTGGCTTTCTTCCCGATGGCGCTGGAACTGCTGCGCGGACTCGCTCCTACTCTCGCCGGAGTTGGAGTGTCTGCCGGCTCGATTGGTTGGACGAGCGGATCGTGGACGGCCGTGGCGCTTGAGCGCCGTTTTGGCATTACCGCGCGTCCTCAGATTGTTCGCGTCGGTCTGGCACTGATAATCGTTGGCACGGCCGGCACCATTGGGACGTTAATTCATGGTTTTCCGCTGGGAATCGCGATCGCCTGCTGGGGCGTGGCCGGACTTGGGATGGGAATCGCATACAATACTGATTCAGTGCTCGCCATCCAGGCGCAAAGCGAGCACAGCGCGGCGAGGGTCACGTCTTCGATGCAATTGACAGACTCGCTGGGGCAGGTGCTGGGAACCGGGATGGGCGGGGTAGTGCTAGCGCTCGCTAGCTGGACGAAGCTGGGCACGCCAGCGGGTATTGGGGTAACCTTCGGTTTCACTATCGTGGTCGCTTCTATCGGAATGCTGTTGGCGCCGCGCATGTCCGGCCCAGCGAATGAAGGGGCCCAGCCCCGTGTCGCAGCCGCGGACATATAGGCTGGACGTATGCGCCTCGTATTAGCACGCGAAATCGGCTTTGGGGTCTTTTCTAATTCGGGCAAGTCGCCATTTTCCCTAACGACTGTCGCAGTCGCACGACCCTGTGGAATCTGAAATAACAGTAGTCGAGGCAACCCAACTATGTGCGGGAAAAACGCTCGATTCGCCCTCATCGGCGCTGCGCTCGCCCTCTTCGCGTTTGCCGGGGTCGTAAGAACTGCCAGGGCCGCCACCACCACCGTAGTTACGATCATGGACGGACGCCTTCGCGGCCTTCGCCACAATGGAGTGCGCGAGTTCTTGGGGATTCCATACGCCACGCCGCCGGTTGGAAATCTGCGCTGGCGCCCGCCTGAGGCGGAGCACCCGGCTTGGAAGACAGTTGTCGCAGCAACCCGCATGGGTCCGTCTTGTCCGCAAATTCTTCCTGACGCCGAGCCCATTCCGACTTCTGAGGATTGCCTCTTCCTCAACATCTACGCACCCGATCCGCCCCGCACTGGTTTGCCGGTGATGGTGTGGATTCACGGCGGTGCCTTCATTTTGGGATCCGGCGCTTCGTATGACGGTAGCGCCCTCGTCCGGAAACATCACTTGGTAGTGGTAACGATCAATTATCGACTCGGTGCTCTCGGCTTTCTCACGCTTCCCAGCCTCGCGGCGGAGAGTCCGGCTCATATTTCCGGCAACTACGGTCTGCTCGATCAGCAGGCGGCGCTTCAATGGGTGAGGCGCAACATCGCCGGGTTCGGTGGCGATCCTCACAAGGTCACGATCGCGGGTGAATCGGCCGGGGGAATCAGCGTGTGCGCACAACTGGTCTCGCCAGAGGCGTCGGGATTGTTCAGGGGCGCGATTATCGAAAGCGGCCCGTGCCTGCATCAGGCCATCGTGGCTGACGGGGAAAAGATCGGGCATGAGCTGGTGAGCAAACTCGGCTGCAGCAACGCGGGCAATGAGGCCGCGTGCCTCCGCTCGAAGAGTGCTGAGCAAGTGTTGTCTGCGATGCCCGGGAGCGTGCAAGGCCCGCTACTCTGGCAGCCTGTAATCGACGGTCATGTGCTACCGAGCCAACCGGTCGAGGCATTTCGCTCCGGCACATTCAACAAAGTCCCCGTCATCAACGGTTCCAATCGCGACGAAGGCACACTATTCGTTGCCTTCGGCAAACCGCTGGCAGCGGAGATTTACCCCGCAGCGATCGGTTCGTTCGCACAATTGGGGCGCCCCCGCGCTCCATCAGCGCCGACTCCTAACGACGAGTCAGCGAGGGTCGTGGCCGAATACCCGCTAGAGGGTTATCAGTCGCCATCGGAAGGCCTCGCAGCGGTTCTTGGCGATGCGATCTTCAGTTGCCCGATCTTAAAAACGAACCAGCTTCTGTCGTCGTTCGTCCGAAGTTACGAATATGAGTTCAATGACCGCCAGGCTCCATCCACGCTAATAGCGCATCCGCCGTTCCCGCTGGGCGCGTATCACGCTTCGGAGATTCAATACGTGTTTCAAACATACTTTCCAGCCGGGCGGAGATCAGGCAGGCCCGACTTCTCCCCCGAGCAGTTGAAACTCTCCGATCAGATTGCCGGCTATTGGAGCCGCTTTATTGCGACTGGCAATCCAGACAGTGCTTCGCCGGCATGGTCGCCGCAGAAGCCGGGAGATATGAGAATTCTATCGCTATCGCCCGATGGAATTCGGTACGAATCAGATTTCGTACGTACCCACCACTGCGCGCTTTGGAATTCCCTACGGCATGAGCCTAAGCCCTGAGTGAGCACGTCGCGGTGCTTCACTAGCTCGTGTGTCTTCTGTCTACAACCCGGTTGACCCGAATTGCGTAACAGCTGTCGCGTCGGCGCCGTAAAATTGACTAGATTGAATTCCATCAGAATAATAATCGTCAGCTGTGCAGGGTCATTATGCGTCATGGGGTGAGCGGGTGAGCGGCGCGGGCGGGCTTAGTGTGGTCGATATGCTGCTCGGCACAGGACCGGTGGTCCAAGCGGTCCTGATCCTGCTAATCGGCTTCTCGGTTGGCAGCTGGGGCATAATCCTCCACAAATTTGTACAGATCTCGCGCGCGCGCAGTGAATCCGAGCGGTTCATTGCAATTTTCTGGGAATCCAAGAATCTGGCCGCTATCCACTCCGCCGGCGTTGGCCTTAAGGGTAGTCCCATCGCGCAGGTCTTCCGCGCAGGCTATCAGGAATTACTCCAACTCACGCGCGCCAAGCGCCAAGCGGTCGGCGCTGAAAGTGGTTTTTCGACCGATTTGGGCGGAGTGGACAACGTTACACGCGCAATGAAGCGTCAGGAGAATGTCGAACTGACAAAGCTTGAATCAGGTATCACTTTTCTCGCCACAACCGGCTCGACCTGCCCGTTCATCGGTTTGTTCGGCACTGTGTGGGGGATTATGACGGCCTTTCTCGGCTTATCTGCCGCTCACACGTCAAACATACAAGCGGTCGCGCCAGGTATTGCCGAGGCGCTTATCACGACCGCAGTGGGATTAGTCGCAGCGATTCCGGCGCAGATGTTCTACAATTTTTTGACCACGCGGGTGCGTATGCTGGCAACCGAGATTGATAATTTCATCTCTGAATTCCTCAACATTGCCGAACGTCATTTCCTCTCGTAATGAGACTGTCTATTTTCTCTCCGCTGGGTCTTGATTGAAAAAAGAGGGATTCTTCACTTGCGGCGCGCGAGAATGAGAGGCCCGAAAGAACTCGCGCTTTTTGTCGTTCCCGCCCGTGGCTGCGGCGCGAGGAATCCCGACGCGTCTCTTGCTGCTCATGAAGAGCGACAGTCTCGTAGCAAGGCGGTCTGCTGGAGCGCTGATATAATGTACCGGCGGCGCATGCCGGGTAAGTGAAAAACACATGGCATTCGAGCCCGGACAACGCGGTTCACTGGTCTCCCAGATAAACGTTACCCCCTTGGTTGACGTGATGCTGGTGCTGCTGATTATTTTTATGGTGACCGCGCCAATTCTTCAGCAGGGCGTACAGGTCAGCCTGCCGAAGGTCAGGGCGGCTGCACTTCCCGGTAAAGAAGAGCAATTTATCGTCTCGATCACGCGCGACAGCCAGATTTATTTAAACGACACGCGGATATCGCTATTGGCTTTAGCGGTAAAGCTGGCGGCGATTGGGCGCGAGCGGCCCGACCGCGAGGTTTTCGTTCGCGCAGATGATCAGGTGCCATATGGCGTAGTCATCCGCGCGATGGCGGCGATCAAGGCGGCCGGGATCGAGAACGTCGGTATGGTCACTGAGATGCCGGCGCCGGTGGCAAACGGGGGCGAGTCGCAACGTGCCAGCGCCAGTCCTTAGCCACGATGACCGCGTCTCGCGATGGGGTTATGTTGCGTCGATCATCGTTTCGGC
>Ga0187846_10001343_pt1 | contig 13905 bp, 15 predicted proteins | sample TC_taG_FD_161473 | JGI IMG/M metagenome (GOLD analysis project Ga0187846, IMG submission 161473) | Biofilm microbial communities from the roof of an iron ore cave, State of Minas Gerais, Brazil - TC_06 Biofilm (v2) | ecosystem: Environmental > Terrestrial > Deep subsurface > Cave > Wall biofilm...
CGTCCACCTCGCGCGTACCCAGTAAAACCACCCGCCGCAGCGATGAACCCAAACCGCTTCAGTCAGTTACGTCGCGAACACTGGCAAAGTTCGGCCTAATGGACTGAATAAAGACTAAATATAGTCCTTCACGAAGGGGTTGGCAACATCGCATCGCACCGCGGAACAGGCGGCCCCTGACGACGGAGCGACGCCAGGCAACACGACGGTCCGCGGACCATCTGACTGCCGTCCTACGACGGGAATCGCGTAAGCAGACCCCGCTGCGTCCTTATCGACCCATTGAAGTCGGTCGCCGGCGCACCATAGGGGACATTCGGATCGTCACAGTCTACGGGTCACCGCCTAACCTAAAGGCCAGCCACGCGGAAGCCGGTCCGGCTTCGGCAAGTTCGCGGCGACTATCGCGGCTTTATCACGCGGGATCGCGCCGGCGCACGAAGCGCAGCAGCAGGCCGCGGCGCGGCCGCACGGTCACGCCTAGCTCCAGCTCGGGGCGCGCCTCGCCGGGCGGCACCTGCAGCTCGTAGCGCTGCAGCAGCATTGCCGCGACCAGCACCATCTCCAGCATCGCGTAGTGCTGGCCGAGGCACACGCGCGGGCCGGCGCCAAACGGCAGGAAGGCGCCACGCGGCGGCGGCGCGGCGCCGGGCGCGAAGCGCTCGGGCCGGAAGGCCTCGGGGTCCGGAAAGGCGCGCGCATCGCGGTGCGTGATCCACGGCGTGATGCGCACCAGCGCACCGCGAGGGATGCGCCAAGGCCCGATCTGCACCTCGCGCAGCGCGCGGCGCGTCATCAGAGCGGCCACCGGCGGATACAGGCGCATTGCCTCCTGGAGGCTCGCAGCGACCCAGGCCAGCCCCGGCACATCGCCCAGCGCCGGATCACGGCCGGAGAGCACGCGATCGACCTCGTCGCGCAGACGCCGGGCTTCGTCGGGATGCTCGGCGATCAGCCGACACCACCAGATCAGCGCTGCGGCAGTGGTTTCGTGTCCGGCGCGCAACAGCACCAGGCAGTGCTGCTCCAGCTCGGCGTCGGTGAGCAGCGCGCGCCCGCTCTCGTCGCGCAGCTTCGACAGCGTGCCCATCAAATGCGCCGGCGCGTCGCGGCAGTCCGCCGCCCGGCGGCACTGTCGTATCTGGCGCCGGATCAGCGCGGTGAGCGCGCGCAACGCGCGGCGCTTGGCGGCCTTGCCCGGCAGCGGCAGCCAGTCGGGAAGCGTGGCCGGCAGCAGCATCTCGCGCGCCGCCACCCGGCTCAGCAGCTGCACCGCGGCGGCGGCCTGCGCCGCATCCTCGCCGGTCGTGCTGCCGAACAGGGTCCGCAGCACGACGTCCATCGCCAGCGCGGTCATCAGCGCCTCGACCTCGACCTGCGAAGCCTCGCTCGCCGGCGCCGCGCGGTCGAGCGCTCGGCGGGCCGCAGCCACCATCAGGCCGGCATATCCCTGCAGCCGGGCCGGCGCGAACTCCGGCGCCAGCAGGCGGCGCTGGCGCTTCCAGGTCTCGCCCTCGCTGGTCAGGACACTGCGTCCGAATCCCTGTGAGAGGATCGCGGCGCCGCGCTCCCAGCGGACGAACGCATCGGCGTGGTCGACCAGGACCTCGCGCACCAGTTCCGGCGCGAACACGTCGCAGGTGCGCTCCAGCGCGATGCGAGTGAAAGCGGCGTCGCCCCAATCGCGCTGCAGCCCGCATACGAAGCCCAGATAGTCGCGCTGCATCGGACCCAGCAGCTCCAGGCCCCACCAGCGCAGGCGCGGCCCCGGCGGCAGCGGCGCGCGGCCGGCCCGGTCCGCGAGAGCTCGCGAGGGTTCGAGCGCCATTGATGCGATGCCGCTACTTCGACACCGTCAGCCGCGAAAAACGGCGCTGCGAGGCCGGAAAGTCGACGCTCATCAGGATTCCGGTCGTCAGCCCGATCAGCACCGATGCACCGAGCGACCGCCACGATAGCCAGTATGCCGGGTACGCCGGCTCGCCGGCCAGTTCGGTGCCTGCGACGATCCCGGTGAGGAACGTCGCGATCGCCAGCCACTGGTACACAGGCAGGCCGCGCAGCTTCGGCGTCTGTGGCTCGCCCCGATACTGTTCCTCGACAAAGCGCGTCAGCGATGTCAGCACCAGGTAGGCGCCGCCGATCACCGACCAGGATGCGCCGAGCGCCCACAGCCGCCACAGGATCAGTCCCGCGATGGCGTTGCCGCCGATCGAATAGAACTGGGTCGGGTGCACCGGCACCCCGTGCAGCCCTGCCAGCGCAGTCACGCGCGAGCACGGGTGCGTCACCTCGAATCCCGGCGCTCCCGAGACGGGGCGGCCGTGGCAGCAGCCCTGCACGACGCAGCGCAGCCGCCCGATGGCCTGCGTCACCGGTCCGCCCGCGGCGAACCCGGCAGCCAAGGCGCCGATGCCGTGGACGTGCAGGTCCGCCAACGCCACGAGCACGCCCAGCAGCCCGAACAGGAACCCGTAATAGCCGAACGGGCGCGACAGGCGGCCTCCGCCCTCCAGCCAGTATCCCCAGGCGCCGGCGCTGAGCAGCCCGCCGAGCGCGACGACCAGGCCGGCGCCCAGCGTGTCGGGTCCGCTGAAGCCGAACGCGATCAGCATGCCGCAGGTCGCCGCCAGGAAGGACCAGACGAAGTGGTTGATGATCCGCACAGGCCCGATACGCAGGGCGGCCCAGGAATTGCTCAACCGGGTTCCCACACCGACGAGGACGTTCCAGACCGCATCCAGATGCCAGCACAGAACGGCCGTCGCGCAGCCCGCGGCAACGCCTGCGACCGTCTGCAAGCCGCTCAGCACACTGCAGGTGCCGATCGCGGCGGCGAGCGCCCAGGCGAGCAGGGCGAGCGGGCGGGCGAGCGCGGACAGCGCCAGCGCCGACAGCATCACCCAGAACGCGCGAAACGAGGGCAGCGCGAACCAGTCGGCGTCCAGCGCCCCGGTCGCGGCAACCAGCCAGGACGGCGCTGCGGCGCCGTCGGGAGAGGGCAGCGGGGAGCTTGCCGGCAGCGTCAGCATGACGAAGAAACCCAGCACCGAGCCGGTCCAGGCGGCCCGGACGAAGCGCCGTAACCGATCGCTCGACGGCGCCAGCAGCACACCGGCCGGTGCCATCGCGAACGCGAACGATCCCACCCAGACGGCCCATGCGTGGCGCGGAAGAGCCACTTCCCACGTCATCCGCAATCCGTCGGCGGCGTACTGCGGGGCCGGCATTCGCGAAAACATCCAGGCCGCGAGGGCCCACGGCCCGAAGGCAATGACGCAGGCGCGCAGCCGGTCGCGCCGGCCCGGGCGGTCGGTAGCGCCGCGCGGCAGGGCGAACCATGGCGCGCACTGCGGAACACCGAAGCGGCGGCGCAGCTCGGGACCCTCGTAACCGAGCACCAGCGCCCAGGCGGCCAGGGCCGACAGCGGCGTGATCAGCCAGAAGCCCGCCCGCGAGTCGGCGAGCACCGACGCGCCGGCGACGAGCAGCGTGAAGCCGAGGTAGATCGGGTGCGCGAACACCGCGTACGTCGAGCTGTCGACGAAGTACAGCGGCGGATAGGCGTTCATCGGCAGCCCCTTGCCCTTGCGCCACAGCATCCACATCGACACCGCCATCAGACCCGCCCCCAGCGCTGCGAGCGCGGTGCCAGCGCCATGGCCAAACGGCACCGGCCATAGCTGCGGCGAGGACGCGTCGAGGCGCGCAGCGCACCAGGCGAGCAGCGCCGGCCACAGCAGTACGAACAGCCCGGCGTACGCGGCCTGACCGGCTCGCTGTGCTATCGCGGCCATACGACCTCCTCGTGGATCGCGTAGCCGCGGTCCGGCTCAGCCCCGCCGAAGTCGAGCCGGGCCTGGGCGAGCCACTTCGTCTCCGTGCCCCGCAGGAAGTGCAGGGCACCGGCTTTCGCGAAAAGCGGCGCCGTGTAGCGCGCGAAGTGCGCGATCGGTGCCTGCAGCAGCGTCGTGCGTTCGCCGAGCGTCAGCCGCGCGCCGCCGCAGTGCACGTCCTGACCATGCATCCGCACCTCGCACGCCTGCCCGTCGAGCAGGCCCACGCACTTGTCGTGCCTGCCCTGCCACTCGATCCACACCAGGCTGTGCGCGCTGCCGCAGAAGCGTCCCCAGCGCAGCGACGCCAGCCCCAGGTGCCAGGGACCGAACTCGAGCGTCAGCCGTTCCGCGTAGCCGCGCGCGCGCGCCGACAGCCGGGTGCCGCTCACCTCGCCGTTGAGCACCAGCGGATTCCAGGTCAGCGTCCGGGCGCCGCGGTTCCAGAGCTCCTGCGCGCGCGAGGCGCAGCCGTTCCAGACCAAGCGGGCCGGCCCGGGCCACACCAGCGCCGTGCGCTCGATCCGCGGAAGCCTCGCTTCGCCCAGGCGGAACTGCGCGGACTCGGTTTCGCCGCGGCCGATCGTGCGCCGGTAGCCGATGCACAGGGGGCCGAGCTGCAGGTTGGCGCAATACAGAATCGTCGCGCGGCCGTCGTCGACGATGTCTGCGTACCATTTTTCGAGGCGCATCGGCAGCTGACTTCGCGGGGTGATGTCCGGGGACATTCTGCGCACGAACCCTGACATCACGGCGCCATGCAAGGGCTAGAAGCGCACGCAATGGCTACGGCACTCACGAATACCAGCGCACCGATGCCGAGAACCAAGAGGGTCGTTCGCGTCACGCTGATGCCTCGCCGTTCAAGGCGCTCGATGTCCTTGATTGGTATGCGCTGTTCGCGACTGACCAGCGCATCGGGCTCGATCGCTGCAATTTGAAGCTCCAGCCTGCTCCCGTCGCGCATCCAGATGCGAACGTAGTCGCCCGGTGCAACCTTGCTAACAAGCGGCTGTTCGCCAGTAAGGTTGACTGGGCGCATCGTATGGCAGCCGGTCAGCGAAATCGTGACGCAAAGAACAACGATGAATGCGCGGCGGAAGTCCATGCGCTCTCTCCTGCGTGTCAATATTCGGTCGCTGCTGCACTGCGTAAGACGTAAGGGCGCTGAGGTTCCGACATCGCATGAAGCGGCGGGTCGGCGCAACCATGTGGCTCGTGACGAGTCAGTGTGGTTCGTCGATAGGCCGAGGGACCAGCGCCTGACATCCCAGGGGCCTTTCCTACTCCACGGCGGCCTCCATAACCTCCGCAAGGAGTTGGTGGCCGGACTGACTGGGATGCTTGTCGCAAAGATACTGGTCCTGCGGACTCGCGTTCAGCAGCCCCGTCATGCACGTCTTTCCTGCGGCAGAAGGGCTCGATGCGGCGTGCTGGATCGCCGAGAAGGTGTCGGCGACCACCGCTCCGTGCGCGCTCGCTACGACCGCGAGGACCTGGTTCAGCGCACCGATCGCTGCTGTCTGGAAGGCATCCGTGTAGTCCGGGGAGTAGTAGTTCACGACGACCAGAGCCCCGCTGTACCCGGTCGCACGCAAGCCGCTCAGGATCGTGTCCATGTTCGAGCTCACGCCCGCCAGGACGTTCGAAAGGCCGGGTAGCCGATGAAGTTGTCGGCATTCAGATACTCGAACCCCGCCTGCGCGATGTAGCCGAAAGCAACGCTGTCGCCCAGAGCGAGGTAAGCAGGGCCTTCCTCGGCAGCGTATGACGTCGTTGATGCAAACGTCACTGCCCCCGCCATCAGAGCCCCCACCGTCGTGGCGCAAAGCCCACTCGGGCGCTTTCCGTTCAATACGTTCACTTGCTTCTCCTCCTTCTGGTGCTGACCTCACCGGTCGGAGCCTGCGGTGCGTGTGCACGCTGCCGATCCGGACCTGAACGACGTTTCGTTCGATGCCAACTTCGCGTGCACAGACCTGCGGGATTTCCGCCACATCGATCTGCTGATCGGGATTTCACGGGCCGTCCGGCTTCGGGGCCTCGCGCACGAAGGCGAGAAGATCTCCGGGCTGACAGTCCAGGAACTCGCAGATCTTCTCCAAGGTTTCGAAGCGCACGCCCTTGACCTTGCCCTGCTTGAGCAACGACATGTTGGGTTCCGTAATTCCCACATACTCCGCAAGTTCCTTCGATCGCACTTTCCGCCGTGCGAGCATCAAGTCCAGCTGCACGACGATCGGCATCCAGTCCCTCGCTGTTCAAACGAAATTCGCGTTCTCCTCAGCAATCGACTGGCCGTGATCGATGACCGCGGCCATCAGCCAGACCATGCCGATGAACAGCAACGTGTTCGACTCGACTCCGAGGCCGATCACCAAGTGCCGCTCGGCCGGCTCCGCGCTGGCGACCAATACCGCTGCGAGCGCAACGTGTGCAACGTTGTCGGCAACGATCGAGGCCAGAATCCAGGCGGCGAAGCGGCGCAGGCAGCGCACCGCTTCGAGCACGAAGATCAGGCCCGAGGCGAAGAGCTGGAAGCACTTTCTCGATTGCCACAAAGCGGCCATCTGGCAGCCAATCGGGAGCATCCAGATCAGTCCTCCCGCAACGCGCTGCCAGGCGAGCAGCGGAGTCTTCACCGTGCCGGAGGCGAGCTTGGCGATGAGCGTGAGCACCGGAACGTCCCCCCACGCCCAGATGAAGGCGTCGAACGCCGGCATCAGCAGCATCAGGAAGAGGCAGGCGCCGGCAAGGCCGGAGCTGATGCGTCGGATCCGACGGACTTCGGGATTGCCTGTGGCAGTCGCATTCATCGCGCCAGCCTTTCGGAGTTGACATCATTTGTACTGTATTTCAATAATAACTTACTGTCAAACGATAAGTACCGCCATGAGTCAAGATGGCAAAGTCGCGGACACGCGTACAGGGCAGCGAAACTCGCGATGGGCGCATCCGAGCGTCAGATGCAATTGGTCACACTCGGCATCGGCCCGTCTTCCGAGTCGCAGGCGCACCTCGATTCGCTGGCAAGCGAAGAAACGATCCATCGTCTGTCTGAGAAGTGAAGGACGATCGGGCGGTTGAATCCGGTCCGATCGAGCGGCTCTTCAGGATGTGCGGCCTAGTTGATCAGGCGCTCGTTCGATCGACGAGCCTGCCCTGCCTGACTCCTATGCCGCCCCAACTGGGAGGCGCGGCTGAATGACTCTTCCTGGCCGGTAGCACCCAGTTCGCTTCTCGAGGTAGGAGTCGTTCGAACGGCAGGTGACGACGTAAAGGCGGTAACCGCGGAACGAGTGCCCTCGACGAGTCCATCTCGCGCAGCTATGTGCGCTGCGCGCCTTCCGCAATCCGATCGCGCAGCTGCATCCTCAGCCCCACCGGCGACATCGTCAGGCTGAGCCGCTCGCGCGGCTCGGCCCCGTCCGGGGTCTTCGCGGATTCGATCTCGAAGGTCCCGAACAGCGTCGCAATGACCATCTTCATTTCCGCCAGCGCGAGGTAACGGCCCGGGCAGATGCGCGGGCCCGCGCCGAACGGCATTGCAACGCGCTTGGAGGCAAAGGCGGATTGGGCGACGCCCGCCAGCCAGCGCTCCGGCCGGAACGCGCAAGGGTCCGGAAATCGGTTCGAGTCGACGGCGGCCGGGCGCATCAGGCATATCAACAGCGAGCCGGCCGGTACGGCAATGCCTTCGACAACCGTGTCGCGCAGCGCCTGCACCGTGTTGATCGGAACGACCGGCTTCAGGCGCATCGTCTCGTGGGCACAGGCCTCGATGAACTCGAGCTCGTTCAAATGCCGGTGGTCGGTCAGGTGCGTCCTGCCTGCCAGCACGGCGCGGGCCTCGTCGGCGGCGCGGCGTGCGGCCTCGGGCGAGCAGTGCATCAGCCAGATCATCCAGGCCAGGGTGTTCGCGGTGGTGTCCTCTCCGGCCAGCAGCATCGTCAGGACGTTGGCGGACACGTCCTCGTCGCTGAGGCCGCTGCCCGCGCGGTCGCGTGCGGCCAGCATCGCCTCGATCAGGTTGCGCGGCTGTTCACGCAATTGCGGATTGCAGTCGAGCCTGTGCCGCGCCTCGGAAATGAACCCCTGCACGGCGCTCCGGAGTGCGGCCAGGTGGCGCTCGATCCTGCGATCGGCCGGAAGCTTCACGTAATGCCAGTACCGGACCGGTGCCATCACGCGCTTGAAGAAAGCCGGAAACACCTTGTCGAGGTGCGACTGGATGATCTCCTCGTTCGACTCGAGCGTGTTGATGTCGGACCCGAAGGCCAGGCCGGCGGTGACGTCGACCGTGTAGCGCATCAGATCCGCCTGCAGATCGATCGCGCGACTTTGCGCGGCCGCATCGCGCCAGCGCCGCGAAAGCCGCTCGGTCACCTTCGCCAGGGTAGGGAAGAATGCCTTCAGGTGCGCCGGATCGAGGCCGCTGAGGACCATCGGGCGCTGGCGCTTCCAGGCATCGCCGCCCGCGGAGAGCACGCCGCCGAAGCCCATTTCCTTCGCCGTCTCGCTGAAGCGGTTCGACCGCTGGAAGCCGTCCGGGCGGTCACGCAAGATCGCGGCCACCGTTTCGGGGTTGGATATGACGACGAACTCGCGCGAAGTGATCCGGAACCGGAACACGGTCCCGTACACGCCGGACCACTGCTCCAGCGTCCGGTGCACGTGTTCCGAGTTGACCTGCAATGCGTTGCCGAGCCAGGGCAGGCCAGGCGGCCCCGGCAGATCGCGAATCCGCCGCAAGGGCGGGCTCGCTCGTTGCCTTGCAGTCGCGACGGCATCCAACGCAGTTCCCAGGGGGACTACAACACCCGGACGAAAATCGCGCGCCGATTCGGACAGCGGCTACTCGTCATCCCGGAGGTGCCGCCATGTCCTTGCGCCGTCCAGGCGGCGAATGCGAGGGGTGCCGAGCAGCTCGGGTTCGAAGAGTCGGGCATTTACACCGGCTCGACCTTTCTCCGGCTCGGAAAGCCGCTGCCAGTTCACAATACAGCCGCAGTTCGCGCAGCGTACAAAGCGAAGCCACTTGTCGCCCCAGGCGTAAGAGGCCGTAGCGTTGCGCTTCGCGTGGACGTTGATGTCCGCGAACCGGTAGTAGCAACAGAGCGTGCCGTAGCGGCGACAGATCGAGCAGTTGCAGTTGGTCAGGGTACGCGGACGCTGAGGAATCTCGACGGTCACGAGTCCGCAGTGACAGGTGGCCGACAGCATCGAAAAATTTCTCCTTGACCGTCTCAATCGCTCGGATCGACCGACGGTGCGATTGCGCGCCTACTGTGCGAAATCGCGCGGGAAGTTGCGCTGCCACACCGCGCGGAACCGCAAATCGTCGCCGGCGCGGCGCGCGATCGCGGTCAGCTTCGGCGTATTCTGCTCGAACCATTTGCGGCCCGGTTTCCAGTGCGCCATCGTCGCCACGTAGATGTCCAGCCCGGAGAATCGATCGCCGAGGAACCAGGGCGCGCCTGCCGCCGGCTCCACCATGCGCCACAGCCGGCAGCGATATTCATCTACCACCCCCTCGAACGCCTTGGCAGCTGCTTCTTCGTGCACGAAACGGCGTGGGTCGTCCGCATACGTGAAGGTCGGGTAGACATTGGTGACCAGGAACACGAGCCAGCGCAGGAACTGCGGGCGCCCCGCGTGCCCGGGCGGAGGAACGAAGTCGTCGCGGCCGGTCGCATCCGCCAGGTACAAGGTGATCGCAGCGCTTTCCGTCAGCACCGATCCGTCCGGCAGCCGCAACGTCGGCACCTGCGCGATCGGGTTGACCTGCGCCAGCTTGCGGCGACCTTCCTCAGAGGTGAAAAGATCGGGCACCTCCTCAAAGTCGAACTGCAACCCCAGCGCGGCCAGCTGCACTTCTACGATCACCGAACCCCAGCCCGGGCGGCCGAACAGGCAATAAGGAGCCATCCATGTCTCCTTCAAAACAAGTGGTTTCCGGTCGAAGTATCCTGGTACGGTTCCTTCCTTGCCGCGCCTTGCGTGACACCTGACGCAGAGAGTTCATCTCATACAAACAGGTCCGGAAGCAGCTCGCGCGCGCCGGGCACAACGGCGTAACGGCCGAAGTCGGTCACGCCGGCAGCGTGCAGGACTTCCTCGTCCAGGAAGAAGTTGCCGGTGGTCGAGCGCGCGTCCGAAACGAAGACCGCGTGCGCGGCGTCGGCGACGATCTGCGGAGTGCGGCACTGCTCCGGCCGCACTCCCGGAATCATCTGCAGCGCTGCGGTCAGGATCACGGTCCTCGGCCACAACGCGTTGACTCCGATCCCGTCGGATCGCAGTTCCTCGGCATGACCCAGCACGCACAGGCTCATGCCGTACTTGGCGATCGAGTAGGCAACGTGCGGTGCGAACCAATGCGGTTGCAGGTTCAGCGGCGGCGACAGCGTCAGGATGTGCGGATTGCGGCCCTGGTGCGCCGAGCGCCGCAGGTGCGGCAGGCAGGCCTGCGTGCACAGGAACGTGCCGCGAACGTTCACTCCGAGCATCAGGTCGAAGCGCTTCATCGGCGTGATCTCGGTCGCTGTCAGGTTAATGGCGCTCGCGTTGTTCACCAGGATATCGATGCCGCCGAAGCGCTCGACGCCGAGCCGCACCGCCAGCAGCACCTGCTCCTCGTCGCGGATATCGGTCTGCACCGGCAGGCACGCACCCCCGGCCTGCTCGATCTGGCGCGCCGCGGTATGGATCGTTCCCGGCAGTTTCGGATTGGCCTCGGTCGTCTTGGCGGCAATGATCACGTTGGCGCCATCGGCGGCGGCTCGCAGCGCGATCGCGAGGCCAATGCCGCGCGAGCCGCCGCTGATGAACATCGTCTTGCCCTTCAGGGTCACCGGAACTCCTCTCTCGAGCCTTAGCGCTTCGGCCACAACACGAGCTGGGTGCAGCGGAACTCGGCGATCGTTCGGCCGGATTCCACGTGCGAGATCGTCGCATCCCACACCTGGGTGGTCCGTCCCAGATGCAGAGGCCTGGCCTGCGCAAGCATCGTGCCGGACGTGGCCGTGCCCAGGAAGTTGGTCTTCAACTCGATCGTCGTGAAGTTCTCGGCACCTTCGGGCAGGTGCGCAATGCATGCGAAGCCGCACGCGGTGTCGGCCAACGCGATCACGCTGGCGGCGTGCAGATAGCCGTTCGGCGCCAGCAGGTGCGGCTGGATCGCAACGCGCATGTCGAGCGCACTTTCCGCGACACGGACGACCTCCAATCCGAGCAGCGCCGGCAGGCCTATGTGCGCCTTGGCCGCCAGCGCCTCGATCGGGATATCCGTTCGCAGCGACATCGCTTCACCTGCGGCGTTCCAGGAACGCGCGGAACGCATCGCGCGCCTCGGTGCTGCCGAGCAGGCGCACGAAGGCCGCGCTTTCTTCGCGAATCGCTCGCTGAACGGCTTCGCGCCAGCCGGCTTTCATCAGCCGCTTCGTCTCGAGCAGCGCGCCCGGCGGCACACGCGCAAGGCGTTCGCACTGATTGCGTGCGTGGCTCACGACCTCCCCCGGAGGCAGGATCCGGTTGACGATCCCCATCTCGAACGCTTCCTCGGCCGACGCCGGCTCCCCCAGCAGCAGCTTTTCCGCGGCACAACGGTTGCCGGCCGCCAGGGGCAGCAACAAACTGGAGCCGAACTCCGGACACAGCCCCAGATTCACGAAGGGCAGCGAGAAGCGCGAATCGTCCGCGCAGTACACCAGGTCGCAATGCAGCAGCATCGTCGTGCCGACGCCGACCGCGGCGCCGTTGACGGCAGCCACCACCGGCTTGGCCAGGCTGGACAAAGCCGTCATGAAACGGAATACCGGGGCCTCGTCGTTCTGCGGCGGCTCCCGCAGGAAGTCCTCCAGATCGTTGCCTGCAGTGAAGATTTCCGGCAAGCCGCGCACAAGCACCACCCGCACACCACCATCCGCATCGGCAGCGGCGAGCGCGTTGGCGAATGCGGCGTACATCGCCGCCGTGATCGCGTTCTTGCGCTCGGGTCGCGCGATCTGGATTTGCGCGATCGCTCCTGCAGTTTCGGTCAGGATCGCCACGTGTGCGCCCGCTCAAGTGCGCTCGAAGATTCCGGCAGCGCCCATGCCGGTGCCGACGCACATCGTGACCATGCCGTACTTCAGACCGCGTCGCTGCAACGCGTGCACCACGGTGGCCGAGCGGATCGCACCGGTGGCGCCGAGCGGGTGGCCAAGGGCAATCGCGCCGCCCATCGGATTGACTTTGGCGCGGTCGAGCCCAAGATCGCCGATCACCGCCAGGGCCTGGGCCGCGAACGCTTCGTTCAGCTCGATCCAGTCCATATCGTCCAATTTCAGACCCGCCATCTTCAGTGCGGCAGGGATCGCTTCCTTCGGTCCGATCCCCATGATCTCGGGCGGCACTCCGCGAACGGCGAACGAGACAAAACGCGCCAGTGGCGTCAAGTTGAACTGCTTCACCGCCGCCCCGCTTGCGAGGATCAGCGCTGCCGCACCGTCGGAGGTCTGCGAGCTGTTGCCCGCCGTAACGCTGCCACGCGCGGCGAAAGCGGGTCTGAGTTTCGCCAGCGCCTGCGCGTTGGTGTCCTCGCGCGGCCCTTCGTCCAGCGACATCGTGCGCTTTTTCGTCCGCAGCTCGTGCGCGGTCAGGTCGGGCATCTTGTCGACGATCTCGATCGGCGTGATCTCGTCGGCGAATTCGCCCGCCTTCTGCGCGGCGATGGCTCGCTGATGCGAGCCGAGCGCGAATTCGTCCTGCGCTTCGCGCGATACCTTCCAGCGCTGCGCGACCTTCTCCGCCGTGATCCCCATGCCGAAGGCGATGCCGACGTTGCCGTCGGCGTCGAAGATGTGCGGATTGAAGGAGGGCTTGTTGCCCGCCATCGGCACCATGCTCATCGATTCGACCCCACCGGCTAGCATGACGTCGGCCTCGCCGACTCGAATCCGATCGGCAGCGATCGCCACTGCGTTCAGGCCCGAGGCGCAATAGCGGTTCACCGTGACTCCGCCCACGCTGTCCGGCAGTTTCGCCAGCAGCGCCGCGCTGCGCGCCACATTCATGCCCTGTTCGGCTTCCGGGAACGCGCATCCGACCACAGCATCCTCGATCGCAGCCGGATCGAGCGAAGGTACCTGCGCGACCGCCGAGCGGATCGCCGCCACCAGAAGATCGTCGGGCCGCACCGTTCGCAGCGCCCCGCGCGGCGCCTTGCCTACCGGAATGCGCGTCGCCGCAACCACATACGCTTCCTGCACCTGGTTCGCCATTTTCCTGTCCCTTCGCTCAATTTCGGACCGGCTTGCCGGTCTGCATCATTCCCATCATGCGCTCCTGCGACTTCGGATGCGCGACCAGCTTGACGAAGTGCTGCCGCTCCAGATCGAGCAGCCACTGCTCGTCCACCAGCGTGCCGGCGTCGACCTCGCCGCCGGTCATCACGTCGGCGATTGAGCCAGCGATCAGGAAATCGTGCTCGCTGATGTAGCCGCCCTCCTTCATGTTCACCAGCTGTGAACGGATCGTCGCCGCGCCGCTGCGCCCCGCCACCGGGAAGCCTCTGATCCGCAGCGGCGGGCGGTAGCCGATCGCGTGCATCGCGAAGGCCTCGCCGACCGCGGTCCACAGCAACTCATACGGGTTGAAAACGATGGTGTCGCTGTCGGCCAGATATCCCATCGTTCGCGCCTCGAGCGCGGATCGCGATACGGTTGCCGTCGCTGCGTTCTGGAACCAGCCGCGCAAGAACGGCAGCAGGTCGGTGGCTCCGGCTGCGCGCGCCGCGTTTGCGGCTCGCAGCGCTCCCTCCTTCAGACCGCCGGCTCCCGGGATCAAGCCGACGCCGACCTCGACCAGGCCGATGTAGCTTTCCAGCGCCGCCACCCGGCGGGCGCAGTGCAACAGAATTTCGCAGCCGCCCCCCAATGCCATGCCGTGCACCGCAGCCACAACCGGAACGTGCGCGTACTTCACGCGCATGAAGACCTGCTGCATCTTCGCTTCTTCGGCTCCGATCGCCTTCGGCCCGCCGCTCATGAACACCGGCAGCATCGACTTCACGTCCGCGCCGGCCGAG
>Ga0187846_10001344_pt1 | contig 13902 bp, 11 predicted proteins | sample TC_taG_FD_161473 | JGI IMG/M metagenome (GOLD analysis project Ga0187846, IMG submission 161473) | Biofilm microbial communities from the roof of an iron ore cave, State of Minas Gerais, Brazil - TC_06 Biofilm (v2) | ecosystem: Environmental > Terrestrial > Deep subsurface > Cave > Wall biofilm...
GGGGTGAGTGTTGGTGTCATGACGATGTCTCCTTTTTCGTTATTCTCAGATGAGCCAGGTTCCTCATCTTTTAATGCACTTTCTTTGGCAAAAGCAGGGTAGGATTGCGCAGCTGGAGGATATCCTCCATCCGGGCCTGAATGCCCCCTTTGAATTCAGGGGGATAGATGTAGAAGCGCTCCTCGCGGATGGCGGCAAAGGTCATGTCGGCGAGGTGCTGGGGAGACATGCCCTCGCGGATGGCTTGCTGAAGAATTTGCCCGCCTTCCTGCTCTTCCCGAGACAGCTTCTGTTCACGTGAAGCGTGCTCATCTGGAGCGTTCTGCAGGCGGGCCGGACGGTTGCGCTCCGCGTCCTGAATGCGGGTCTTGACGAAGCCGGGGCACAGGACCGAGACCCCAATGCTGGCACCTCTGAGGGTCAGTTCGTGATAGAGCGTTTCCGTCAGGCTCACCACGGCGTGTTTGCTCGCCATGTACACGCTCAGACCGGGACCGGAGGTGAGACCCGCCATGGATGAGGTGTTGACAATGTAGCCCTCGGCTCGGCTCTCAAGCATCCGCGGCACAAAGGAGCGGATGCCATGAATCACCCCGTAGAGATTGACGCCCAGGACCCATTCCCAGTCCGCCAGCGTGCTTTCCCAGGCAGTCTTCCCTGCTCCGACCCCGGCATTGTTGAACAACAGATGGACCGCTGAGTAGGTCTCGAACGCGATCTTTGCGAGAGCTTCAACCTCCCCAGCTTGTGAGACATCTGTCGGCACAGCAAGGGTCTGTGCACCCTGGGCGGTGAGGTCTCGGCTGGCTTGCAGGAGGGCCCGTTCTTCGATGTCAGCCAGAATGACCTTCATGCGCTCCTTCGCGCAGCGTTCGGCCAGGGCACGACCGATGCCGCTGGCAGCGCCGGTGACAACGGCGACTTTTCCCTGGAATGTGTTCATCTTGTTTCCCTTTCTTATCTCTTTGCTTCTCAGGTGCTGTGAGAGATCGATCTTCCCTATGCTCCAGTATAGCTGGCAGAAGCCGGACGGCGCCTGTCCCATCAGTCACGAATCTCTGGCCTATTTCTTGCGCCTCTCTACTGTGACTAGCGTCATAGGTACGCGCGAGCAGACCCATGACTGTAGACACTGGCGAGTGGGAAGGAGCGTCTGGTATACTACAGAAAACAAGCGTATCTCTCACGCGTCAACAGGCAGATCTATGACAGACAAGCAAGGGCAAATCATCAAAACGCTCCCAATGCCGCTCCCAAGCCGGCTCTCTCGTTGGGCCGTCTATGGCGTTGCCGGTGTTGGCTATCTCTTCGGTCTCTTGAGTCTGGAGCACATCACCCTGGTCAGCTTGCTTCTGCTCACGGGGACCTATGGGGCCTGGCTCGCGATCTTTCACCTTCAGATTGGAAAACGGCTCGGGGGAAGCGCACATCCAGGCTTCTGGCTTGCCCTGTTCTGCCTGGCCTGCGTCTCCCTCTTCATCCCCTTGCCGAGTATAAACGTCTATTGGCGCCCAATCCTACCGACGATGACGGCGTGCTTGCTGGTGACGACCAAACCACGGTTTCTCGGTCTGCTTGCGGCAGGTGTCCTCTGGCTGAGTACCAGTCTTGCGCTCGGCCTCCTCACCCAGCACTGGGATGTCGGCGCCCAGGTGGCATTCCTGCTCACGTTTCTTTCCACCTGTGGATTGGTGATGGCGATCCGCGAACTCGCGCTGGCTCACAGGCGCCTGCAAGAGTATAGCGCCCAGGCGGAGGAACTTTCGGTCATGCGCGAGCGCAACCGGATCGCCCGGGAGATCCACGACACGCTTGGTCACGCCCTGACGTTGCTGGCGGTCCAGCTAGAAGCAGCCACGCGGCTCGAAGCGCGCGGCGATCCCCACCTGCGCGAGAAATTGCTGGAGGCACGACGCGTGACGAAAGCCTGCCTGGCGGACATCCGTCACTCCGTCGCGTCGCTGCGACCCGACGAAGCCTCCAAAGGCTCGCTTCAGGAGCAGTTGCGCAGGCTGGCGGAGGAATTTGAAACCACCTGCCCCGAGACCAGGATCACGCTCGATCTGGACGAGGCAACACACCCGCTGCATCCAGACCTGTGCCTGGCGCTCTACCGCTGTGCGCAGGAGGCGCTGACCAATATTCGCAAGCATGCACACGCCACGAAGGTGCTGCTGCGCCTCTCCACAAGCGGTGGGCCGGAGGGACAGGTGGAACTGACGGTGCTGGACAACGGCCAGGGTGGCCCGCCTCTCCACGAGCAACGAGCGCCTGGTTTCGGCCTGCTGGGCATGCGCGAGCGCGTCGCGCTGCTGAATGGGCGGCTTTGGGCTGGCCCTGAGCCTGAGCACGGCTGGCGCGTCGAAGTGGTGCTCCCGCTCAAGAAGCGAGAGCAAGCGGAGGGCAGCGAAACGGGAGCACGCGAAACCAGGGAGAAGGTCTAGTCATGGCAGAGCGTCTCCGTGTGATGATTGTGGATGACCAGCGCCTGCTGTGCGAGGGCTTTCGCGAGCTGATCGAGCTGGAGCCGGACCTGGAGGTGGTGGGCATGGCTGGGGATGGAGAGGAAGCGCTGGCCATGGTCGAACGCCTCTCTGCCATGCGAACGGCACCCGATGTCGTGCTGATGGATGTGCGCATGCCGCGCCTGGATGGCATTGCTGCGACGCGTGCCTTCCAAGAGCGCTGGCCCGAGATCCACGTGGTCATCCTGACGACCTTCGACGATCGAGAGCTGATCCAGGCTGGCCTGCAAGCGGGAGCCCAGGGCTATGTACTCAAAGACATCACCGCCGAGCAGCTCGCCACGACCATTCGCGTGGTCGCCCAGGGGCAGGTGCTCCTGCATCCCGAGGTCGCACACAAAGTCCTTGCCTCTCTCTCCTCTGCACAAAGCTCGCCCGCCGTGACCTCTGCTGCCACTCCTGCGTTCGTTGGCGGGAGCGAGCTTTCGCCGTTGACCGAGCGGGAGCGGGAGATCCTGGCCTTGCTGGCGCGCGGCGCTTCCAATCGCGAGATCAGCGAGACCCTCTACATCGCCAGCGGCACCGTCAAGAACCACCTCAGCAACATCCTGGGCAAGCTGGGGGTGCGCGACCGGACGCAGGCGGCGCTCAAAGCCAGAGAACTCGGCTTGCTGTAAAGAAAGCACTGGTTGCATAATGAGCTTTCCACAGAACCTGCGGGAGCGCACAGTTAAGAGGTTTCGATACGCTGACCCCGTGCGCCGTTTCGACGCACATGAGATACCTTTTACAGAAAGGAGAGGTTGAGGGCAAACGACCTCTAGGACACGGCCTGACCTGGCGAGGAAACTCAAAGGGGACACGAGCATGGTCTGAAAGCGGAGACCAGCGAAGGGATGTAGCTGGTGCTCCGCAAGTCCTGTGCGTATGGTGAGTCTGCTTGACAAACCCAAGTTTCCACTGGGGTAACGCGTACCCCCACCGCAGCATCCCTGACGCGATGCCATCGGAATACCCACTTTTAGGGGTCAAATGGGAAACGCTCTCTCCGACGGAGACGGAACAGTGAGTTCTGGCAAGGAAACCAACGGGCACCTAAGCGCACTCCACGTCTCATGAGCGTAAAGACGGGATGGCCTACCAGACGCGAGTCTCATGGCTACGGACCCCTCATAGTAGTCTGAGGACGGGAAAGCCGTCCACATGGCGAAGGAGCAAGAGACGAAAGTCTCTCCGAGTTCTGCCCTGACAAAGCAGAGCAGGGGAGGTGTCACCTGAGTTCCAACATGGAAGGACGCGAGATGCGAACAGCCGACACCATCTTAGGACTCATTCACGAACGAGGCAGAAAAGGGGTGCCACTGCAACGGGTCTACCGGCTCTTGTATCAACCAGACCTCTACCTGAAAGCCTACGGGAAAATCTATCGCAATCACGGAGCGATGACCAAAGGCGTCACTGCTGAAACAGTGGATGCCATGTCCGTTGCCAAAATTGAGACCATCATCAAAACTTTGCGCGATGGGACGTTTCACTGGCAGCCAGTCCGACGCGTCTATATTCCCAAACGCAAAGGCGGGAAGATGCGCCCATTAGGGCTGCCCGACTGGTCAGCGAAACTCGTGCAGGAAGTCATCCGCATGATCTTAGAGGCCTATTACGAACCTCGCTTCAGCGGTCACTCGCATGGCTTCCGGCCTGAACGTGGGTGCCATACGGCCTTGCGAGAGATACAGACGCAGTGGACAGGAACGGTCTGGTTCTTGGAGGGCGACATTTCGCACTGTTTTGACGCTTTGGATCATCACCTCCTGGTGTCAATGCTGCGCGAGAACATTCATGATGAGCGGTTTCTGGCCCTCATCAGTCACTTGCTCAAGGCAGGATATTTAGAAGACTGGACATTCCACAGGACGCTCAGTGGGTCGCCCCAGGGCGGAATTGTAAGTCCCGTGCTTGCCAATATCTACCTGGACAAGCTCGATAAGTACATTGAGCAGACCCTTATCCCCGCACACACTAGAGGGGAACAGCGACAGGACAATCAGGAGTATACCCACCTGGCAAACCTGTCGCGCTACTCTCGCAAGAAGGGAGAGAGTGACAAAGCCAACCGGTTCAAACGGCAGGCCCAACAGCTTCCCTCCCTGAATACCTCCGACCCCAACTATCGACGCTGTAGATATGTCAGATATGCCGACGATTGGCTGATCGGGTTCATCGGCCCTAAATCGGAGGTCGAGGCGATTAAATCTCAGCTTCAAGAGTACCTACACGATCACCTCAAGTTGGAACTCTCTGACACGAAAACACTCATTACCCATGCCCGGAGTGAGTGTGCTCGCTTCCTCGGCTATGAGGTTCAATCGCTTCACAATAACACCAAGCGCACACACGCGAAACGGTGTATCAATGGACGCATTGGACTTCGCGTTGATAACGCCGACGTTATCAACGCACAGGCAAACCCCGACACCGGCCAGAACTGATGGCGGAGAGTGATTTCACCATCATGGCCCACTATCAGGCCGAATATCGGGGGCTAGTGGACTATTACCGACTCGCCTACAACCTGCGGAGGCTGAATACGCTCAAGTGGGTGATGGAGCAATCACTCATCAAGACCCTGGCAGCCAAATTCCGGCTGACGGTGCCACAAGTGTACCAGCGCTACAAAGCGACGATCACCGCGCATGGGAGAACCTACCAAGGACTCCAAGTCGTGCGAGCACGAGAAGGCAAGAAACCATTGATTGCCCAATGGGGAGGCATTTCCCTGCAATGGGACAGCAGAGCAATCCTCAATGACCAGCCACCGCGCATCTATGGAGGAAGAACAGAACTCGAAAAGCGGCTCCTGGCGACCACCTGTGAGCAGTGTGGGGCAACTGACCAGATTGAAGTGCACCACATGAAAGACCTCACCACATACACAGGCCGAGACAAGCCTGAGTGGGTTAAAACGATGGCGGCGCGCCGTCGCAAGACGCTGGTGCTCTGTCGAACGTGCCATCTGGACATCCACGCGGGACGCCCACTGACACGACACACGTCAAGTTCGTGAACGTAATCTGTGACGCTGGAAAGCGGGATGCGGCGAAAGTCGCACGTCCCGTTTGGAGGGGGGCAGTTGGAAAAGGGCCAGCATTGGCACCTCGCTAGCTGCCTACCCTACTATTTTGTCATGACTTATTCTGGTTGATAGACGACATATCCGTCAAAGATAAAATGGTGATAAGCTGTTCCCGAGCTTGCAAAGCGCAGTGCGCAGGCCTGCGCTTGTGGGGTTTCTATAGGAAATACATAGCTCGCTCGTCTATCAGCTTGTACAATCACACTGTTGGGCCTGTAGCGGTCCCCCTGCGGCGTTAGTTGGTTAGTCAAGACGCTACAGGCGATTTGTTCTTCACTTTGGAAGATGATACGATCACAGCTCCAGAAGTCAGAATAGATATGTCTGGCCCCGATATGCAAGAGATTCTGAACAAGGTCCTCCTGTTGCTGGTTCAAAGCCTGCGTGCCGGGAATCTCACTAAAAGTCCTTGCGCTTCCAATCAGAAACATGAAAGCAAGGAACACTAAGAGAAAGTGTTTGGAAAATACCATGATAACTCTTGCGAACCTGTTCAGGGACTTTATGCTGGCGCTTGCGCTATCCCAGAGTGGAGAGATCACGGCGGGGATAGCGATCAGCACACATATCAGATAGCGTGCATTTGTATAAGGCGATAGAGTGGCAGTTGGGCTGATAGCGAAGAGCATAAATGAGATACCTGCCCCCAGTAGTACTGCAAGGCGAGCGCAGGAACGAAACATCTCTTGTCGTTCCTCAAATGTCCGTTCTTTCGCTGACGTCTGATGTGCTACTTTCCAAACAGTTCTGATGGCGACAAAGACGGCGCTTAGCCAGAGCGCGATAAAGATAAGTGACCATGCCCCCTGAGTTACTGTGCATTGGACAGCGCCGGGACCAGTGCCACCGAGAAGGAAGGTTGATGAAGCATCACAAATCTGGTTAAAGCTGGAGATAGCAGGCAAACTAATCAGTAAAGTGCTAATAATGCTGCGAATAAGCAGTCGATGCACCGATCCATACGCTCCCCCACCATGATAGAGAAAAATCAATGTAGACAATGTATCTTGTCCATGCTTTGCATGTAGATTATAAGTGATTAGCGGCATTCCGCCTATAATAAGACCCAATAACAGACATAAAGGCGCCCATGTACGCACATCTCGCCAGCAGCAGAGTAGTAGGAGCAACCCTGACATCAGCACGCTAGGAACCACGATTAAGTCACTCCATAGTCCAAGCCCTACAACAGCTCCCCAAGCGAAGTAAGCTACCAGGCGCCACCTACGATGACCAGGAGATGCTACTTGACCTGCTGTGAGCGCAAGCCAGCAGGCGAATAGCAATAGCAGGGAGCTAAACAGTAAAGATTCAGAGTACCCGCCAATTGCTTGTACCTCGCGATAAATCACATAACCAGATCCCAGGCTCAGCAGCAAGATTGAAAAGAGTGCCAACTTCTTCGTGTAAAGCAAGCTTGTTAACAGATACATACTTAGGAGAAAAAGGGCGAATAGAAAAACCAGGCCGATTCGTAGTGAGAAAAACGAGACACCAAATAGGCGAAACACCCCCGCCGCAAGGTATGCCTCTAAGGACCCCATGTAGCTCTGTCCATAAAAAAAGAGTGGATGATCTCCGTGGAAAGCGATGTTCATAGCCATCTGACCAATCGTGCCCTCATCTATGGTCGTGTGGGGCCAACCTTGCGCTACAAGCAGGACACGCATGAAAACACCCATGGCTACGATACCAGCCGCGCAGAGTCCGAAGGTTCCAATTCGTATACGGAACGGCCCTATTTTCAGGTGCTTCAAATGTGTCAAACGCCAGTGGAGCATTGGATCACCTCGCTGCTAGATGGAATGCTTTACGTATGCTTCATCGTGGGAGGTACGCAATAGTAACATGGTAGTCAATAAGTTTAAAAAAGTGGTTGTTGCTTGTGCTATATCTGAGGAGAGAACCTACACGGAAGCATACAAACAGCTTGGAGGTGCTCTTAGTGCTAGATTTCAATTATTTATAAAATATATTATTAATTCCCAGGCTTGCTTTTCAAGTATAAGTATGCTATACTTGAATGTGCCTTAACAGAGAGTTCCCATAAGAAGCGATCTGACAATGCCAGCCTGAAATACAAAAATGCCTGCACAAAACGTATTAGTATTACTAAGATTGGTGACTCTTGCCGGGGAGACGTGGATGCCTTTCTCTGGTGGTCACCCTGGAAAACTTGAGGAAAAGCTATATCTATGCCAATCGAAAAAGCACATGAAGTTCCCGCAGTCCAGACAATTGATTTGCGCCGCGTATACAAGAGTGGTAGCAGTAGTCATAAGGGAATAGCTGCTGCCATCCCCCATAAGAAATCTATCATTGCGCTCGATGGCGTCAGTCTTACGATAGAGCACGGAGAACTCTTTGGCTTGCTGGGACGCAATGGCGCGGGCAAGACAACACTGATCAAAGTTCTGACGACATTGCTATCGCCAACAAGTGGAAAAGCTTTTGTCAACGGCATGGATGTAACCCGTGATGTCGTACCTATTCGCAAGCACATTGCCATGGTCAGCGGGGGCGAGCAGTCAGGATATGGCATTTTAACTGTACGTGAGCAACTCTGGATGTTCGCGCAGTTTTACGGTGTTCCTTCTCGTGAGGCTCACAGGCGTATCGACGAACTGCTGGCCGCCGTTGACCTCACCGACCAGGCCAATCAGAAGGTTTACGCGCTTTCCACAGGCATGCGCCAGCGCATAAACCTCTGCCGCGCGCTCGTCACAGACCCCCAGATTCTCTTTCTAGATGAACCTACCGTGGGTCTAGACGTCGAGGCAGCACGCGCAGTACGCGAATACGTGCGTTTCTGGATGCGTCAGAAGCCAGGCCGCACGGTCCTGTTAACCACTCACTATATGTTTGAGGCCGACGAACTCTGCGATCGTGTTGCAGTCATCAATCACGGCCAGATAATCGCGCAGGGTACCACAAATGAACTCAAGCGGAACCTGGAAGAGCATGTGCGCTTCCAGATCGAGCTTGGGGAGGTCGCAGTGAAGAGCCCGGGGGATTCTTTGAGGGAGGACGGGGGGCTCGAAGCGGAACGGACGCCAGCCTTTGTCGAACTCCTGCGAGCAACGGATGGCGTGATTGATGTGCACACAGAAACACGCAAGGGGCGAACTGAACTCCAACTGGCCCTGAGCCGCGAAGAGTTGATTGCAACAACAATGGCAACGCTGAATGAAGCTGGAGGACGAGTCCTTACACTTCGTCGCATCGAACCAACGCTCGAGGAGGCCTTTGTGCAGCTCGTCGGGAAAGCTGCGGGAGACGAAGAAGATGAACACGTCGAGGAGGCTCACCCATGACCACTACTTCTTCTGTAACACCTGGTACAGCCTGGCACAAGACATCAGGAAGCATGCGACTTGGCTTCAAGACGATGATCGGGCGAGCCTATCCGCGCCTCATCAGCGCAATTCGTGAGCCCGACTGGATCTTCTACGAAATTGCACTGCCCTTATTGCGTGTGACTGCGTTCGTCCTCGTCTACAAGGCATTGAAAGCGCCTCCAGAATATGCGGGCTTCGTGATTCTTGGGGGAGCAATGATGGCATTCTGGCTGAATGTGTTGTGGATGATGGCCGCTCAGCTCCATTGGGAGCGTTTATCGGGTAATCTCGAGCTCTACTTAATGGCTCCCGCGTCGATGCTCTGGATTCTCGCAGGTATGGCATTCGGTGGCATATTCATCACACTCTTACGTGCCGCTGTCATCGTGGTCATAGGATCGCTCATCTTTGGCATAAGTTATGCTATCACCTCTATGCCCGAGCTTGTTCTTATCTTCGTATTGACGCTCGTGGCTCTATATGGCCTTGGCTCAATGCTGGCCAGTCTCTACCTTCTCTATAACCGCGAAGTCTGGGCCATTCAGGAGATGATCCAGGAACCTGTCGCGCTGATTACAGGCTTCTACTTCCCTGTGCGTGCTCTTGGCGGCTACGCTGGCGGCGTGGCCTCCCTCATTCCGCTGACGCTTGGCCTGGACGCTATGCGCCAGTTGCTCTTCCCCCATGGTTGGCCATCATTCCTTCCCGTCGGTTGGGAAATTGCCATTCTAATGGTACTCGTCGTGGTCTTTCTGGTGGGCGCGGCAAAGTCCTTCGCCTTCATTGAACGTAGGGCGAGGGGCGAAGGTCGCCTCACTCTCAAATGGCAGTAGATGGAGAATCGGAAATATGCTGCAAACAGAAACAACAGCGCCTTCCTCACGCTGGCAACGGCTCGCCCGGAATCACACATGGCAAACCCTACGCACAGCCGCCTGGCTTGAATGGCAATCGCAGGGCAATTGGACCAATCCCTGGCTCTTCCTGATATACCTTGTTGCCAGGCCTTTGACAGCAGCATTAGTTCTGGTCTTCATGTACTGGGTCATCAGCGGCTCCCAGGCACATGGAGCCTTCTTCGGCTTTCTAATTGTTGGCAGTGCTGCATGGAGCTTTGTAGACCAGGTAATGGCAGGACTGGCCCGTGCTGTGCTGGATGACCGTGAGCAATATGCAATGCTCAAGTATGTCTACATTGCGCCACAATCATATGTTACGTTTCTGATTGGACGCAGTGCGCCGCGCATGCTAGCAGGATGTCTCTCCTTCGTAATAACGCTGGGATTTGGTATCGTTATGCTTGGCATCCCCATCAACCTGCTGCATGCGAATTATCCCCTGCTCCTGCTCGCGCTGCTAGTTGGCTTTATCGCGATTGTGGCGCTTGGTATCGCTCTAGCCGGCCTATCGCTGGTGATGAAGCGCAACGCCTGGGTAATGCCCGACGCTATGGCTGGAGCGCTTTACCTGGTAGCAGGGGCTATTTTCCCTATTGCCCTCCTGCCCGGTTGGCTCGAAAAGATTGCACTGTGCATGCCGCTGACATACTGGTTGGAGCTGATCCGGCGAGCGCTGCTTGGTGATTCGATTGGCGCAACTTTCCCTATCGCAAGCACAACAACTATTGTAGGGCTGCTGGCTCTTACAACAGCAGTAACCATCGTCGTTTGCATAGGCGTCTTCCGCATCAGCGAGCATATTGCACGCGAGCGAGGCCAGATTGATCGCACCACAGGCTATTGAAGCTTTCACCTGACGTTGTACCACCGGTATCCTTGTGCTATACTGCTCGTGCGTGCAAACATTCGTTCACATTTATGGGGAGAGAGCGCACACATGGGAGATGCAGGACCACAGCAGGTTGGCCATTATGTTATTATCCGGCTGCTCAGTGAGGGTTCAAGTGGCCGCACCTACCTGGGAAAGGACGAACGGCGCAGGAAAAAATATGTCGTCCTCAAAATCTTCAATATTCCCCTTACGAGCAGAGAAAGCAAAGAAGCCTTTCTTTCCCACGCCAAACAGCTCAAAAAACTTAAGTGTAGTAACATCACTGAAACACTTGATTTTGGTATCTTTGCGGATCCAGGCAGCCAAGAAGACCACGGTTATCTTGTAATCGAATACGTTGAGGCCGAGACCATCCTCAAACAATTTGCTGCAGGAAAGCGTCATACGCCTAACGAGATCAAGCCATTTCTCTTTCCTATCGCCGAAACCTTACAATATGCGCATGCCTCACATATTGTGCACGGTAACCTGCACCCCGGTAATATTCTCCTTGGCGAGCATATACGGCTCACCGGTTTCTCACCGGTGCCACAGGAGTTGCTCCAATCGTTTGATCAGATGGGAACACGCGGGCTTCTGTATAAAGCTCCCGAACACTTGCGTGGCACGCTTATTGCCGCCAGTGACCAGTATTCGTTGGCCGTGATGGTGTACGAGTGGTTATGCGGACGGCGTCCCTATGCAGCTACCGATCGTGAGCCATTACTATATCAACAAGAACACGAACCGATTCCCTCACCTCGTAGTCTGAATAGCAAGATTTCGCCACCCGTCGAGGCAGTGCTCCTTAAAGCGCTCTCACTAAACCCTGAAGACCGCTTCGAGCATATGCTGAAATTCTCCGACGCCTTTTTGCGAGCGCTGATGGGTTTCCCTATGACAGATAACAAAGCGAAGTTAGTTGTGGAATCATCACCCGGCCAGACTGCACCTGTAACAGATACAGATAGGAAAGACAAGGAGATGGCAGGTGGGGATGCCACGGGCACGGGCATGATGAGTTGCGCTCCTACGGAAAGTGACGATGAGAAAGGTATTGAGACCGGCGAAAAGGATGTTGCCGGGGTATCCCCCGAAGGTAAAAATGCACTAGAGGATGAGGAAGAAAAGACACCAGAAGAGAGAGGCAAAAGGCCACTACTTGCATATCAATTACGCGAGCAGTTTTCTCAATTGAGCCAGATCGTTGCTATCGACCTTAGCCACGGCGGTATTCTCTCCGAACGCCTGGAGGGTTACGAAGAGCGGCCAGCACAGATCGAAATGGCAAAGCTTGTCGCGAGGTCGCTAACTGAAGAGAGGCCCGTAATTATCGAGGCTGCAACAGGGACAGGGAAAACGCTTTCTTACCTCCTTCCTATTGTACGTTCCGGCAACGTGGCGATTATCAGCACGGCAAACAAAGCGCTGCAAGAACAACTTTTTTATAAAGATATCCCTTTTGTGCAGGAACACGTTCAAGACTTTGAAGCGGCGCTGGTCAAAGGCATGGGCAACTATATCTGCCTGGATCGCATGGACAAGGAGCGCATCGAGAACCAACCTTTGCTCAAGAATCCCGATTTCACACGCTTGCTCAACATCGTCAAAGAATTTGAATTGACCATTACAGGCGACTTTGAAACGCTGGGCTTCACGCTCCCGAATGACCTGCGTGGCAGAGTTAACGCCGATAGAGATCAATGTGCATGGAGAGATTGCACCTTCTTCTCCAGGTGCTACGTCCGTCATATGCGAGAAAAGGCCGAAGATGCGCAAGTAATCGTTGTGAACCATACCCTCCTATTACTTGATGCCGTTTTAAATGGCTTCCTGTTGCCCAGGCGCGATGTGATTGTGGTGGATGAAGCGCATCACCTGGAGGAAGAGGCAACCAGGGCATTCACTGTAACCATCGGAGAGTCGCAAATTTCCGCATTGCTGGCGCAACACCGGCTCAAAGAGCACAGCCGGCTCGATCTGCAGGATGAAGCAAAGCAGACTATGGTGTTTGTATGGGAGCGCCTGGCCCATGTTTCGAAGCCTGCATACAGCAAAGGAAGGGTCAATCTACAAGAGCCATTGGAAGAAGGCCTGCGCCTTGCCACTGTTATTTCCAATCTGGCAGAGTCGCTGCAACTGCAACGTCCTGAATACATGGAGGAGAAAGAAAATGTCCTCTACGACAAGTTAATTGCGCGCACGGAAAACTTAGCGGAGAATATTCGCATGGTCTTCTCTGTCGATAAGCGCGACAGATTCGTCTACTACGTCGAACCAGTAGAGAAGCCTGGGCGGCGCGGTCAACAGTTGGAGGTTTCAGCCGCACCGCTGGATGTCACGGCATGGCTAAAAGAGCATTTGTTTAGCAAGTCGAATGTTATCTGTACCTCGGCGACACTGGCAACGATAAGCCCCAATCCAAATGATCCAGGCGACAGAGGCCCAAATTTTGCATACTACCGGCGTCGTGTTGGTCTCGACTATACCGAATACCCTCACGTGCTGGAAAGCATTCTGCCACTTACTTTCGATTATGAAAAAAATGCACTACTCTATCTACCTCGTCACCTCCCCGAACCTGTCTACGGACCAGAATCAGATGGCTATACGAAAGCTATTGCGGAAGAAATGATGCGCCTGGTCGAAGCTTCACGAGGCCGGGCATTTCTGCTGTTCTCCAGCAAACGCATGCTCAATGCCGTTTACAACATTTTTTTAGACTATTTGCCGGTACACCTGGATTTGGACCTGTTGCGCCAGGGAGATTATAACCGCATCGATCTAGTGCGCGCGTTTAAGGAAAGCCAGGGAGCTGTCCTTTTTGGCTTAAAGAGCTTTTGGGAAGGGGTTGATATTCCAGGGGAGGCTCTTTCACTCGTGGTCATAGATAAGATGCCCTTTGACCCGCCCGATGATCCTGTTCACGAGGCACGAGTGGCACAAATGAAGGCCAGCGGTGAGAATTGGTTTGGCACTTACGTACTTCCCCAGGCTGTGCTGCGTCTAAAGCAAGGCCTGGGCCGCTTGCTACGCTCCCACGAGGACCGTGGCGTAATGGCAATTCTGGATACGCGCCTGTATACGAAAAGCTACGGCAAGCTTGTCATCAACGCTCTACCACCGGCGCGTAGAACTAGTAGCTTGAGGGATGTTGAACGTTTTTTTGCAGCAGAGGAAAATGCTCCTTTCTAAG
>Ga0187846_10001345_pt1 | contig 13889 bp, 8 predicted proteins | sample TC_taG_FD_161473 | JGI IMG/M metagenome (GOLD analysis project Ga0187846, IMG submission 161473) | Biofilm microbial communities from the roof of an iron ore cave, State of Minas Gerais, Brazil - TC_06 Biofilm (v2) | ecosystem: Environmental > Terrestrial > Deep subsurface > Cave > Wall biofilm ...
CGTGCCGATTGAGGCATTGGCGGAATTTCGCAAGAGCCGTCCCGGTCGAGGCCCGCATTCGATTGTCGGTCCGATCGCGGTGCGTGATGCCGAGCCGGGCGATGTCCTCGAAATTCGCTACCGGTCCCTGAAGCCCTTCACCTGGGGTGTGGTGTTCAACAATCCAGGAGCGCTGGGCACGGGACTGTTGGCGGAGGACTTTGCCGAAGGCCAGGTGAAGTACGTGACGCTGAATACGGAACAGATGACGGCGGAGTTCCTGCCCAGGATCAATGTCCCGCTGCAGCCTTTCCAAGGCACGCTCGGGCTGGCACCTCCCGATGGCTTCTTTCCGCCGGTGTCGCCCGGTGTCACGAGTTCCGTGCCACCCGGTCCTCATGCCGGCAATCTGGACCTGCGCGAGCTGACCGAGGGGTCCAGGCTGTTCATTCCGGTCTGGAAGCCGGGCGCACTCATTTATACCGGTGACTCGCATGCGGTTCAGGGAGATGGCGAAATCTGCCTGACGGCGCTCGAGACCCGGATGCGCGAGATGCGGGTCCAGGTGATGCTGCACAAACAGAAGAAATTGAGCTGGCCGATCGCGGAGACCGATACCGACTGGATTGCGATCGGTCTGGACAAGGACCTGAGCAGCGCGATGGTCCTGGCCGCGCGCAATGCCATCCAGTTCCTGGTCAAACGCGCGGGCCTCACAGCACTGGATGCCTATGCGCTATGCAGCATCGCCGTAAGCTTCCGCGTGACCCAGGTGGTCGACATCGTGCGAGGCGTGCACGCGCTCATCCCGAAGAAACTGTTCGCACGCGAATTGCGCGAGCAAATCAGCGTCGTATAAATTCACACGCGCGAACGCGCATCGACGCAGCCGGCATCCGCCGTCGTCTATCGATTCGGCGCGGCCGCTCGGCCTTGCGGGAGGCGGCCGAAGGTGCGTGCGAGCAGTTGCAGCGACTCGGGCGAGTCCCACTCGCGTGCGCCGTAGATCTTGTCGAGTACGCGCCCGTTGGCATCGACCAGAATCGTCAACGGGATCTTGGACGCGCCCAGCATGGTCTCCATCTCCAGGTCGTGGTCGATGAAGTGCCGGATGGTCGCGTTGGAGCGGTTCAGGAACGCCAGTGCCCGGTCCGGATAATCGTCGGTGGAAATGCCGATCAGCGAGAACGGCGGGCGATCTTCGCGCCAGGCGAGCCGTTCGAGCGAGGCCATTTCCGCCACGCATGGGCCGCACCAGCTGGCCCATACGTTGATCAGCAGCGGCCGGCCGCGGTACTGCGCCAGTTGGCTGGGCGGCCCGTTCAGGCCCTGCATCGTGGCCTCGCGCAGGATCCCGCCGACCGGCACTTCGGACGGCGCGCGCGCCGAGGCCGGCAGCGATGCGGCCAGCCCCAGGCACAGCAGTGCGGCTCGAATCATCCGGCGGCGGCCGGGCTGGCTGTGGGCGTCGGCTTCAAGCCGCGACCGCGTGGTCCGACTTGGCGAACTGGATCCGGTACAGGCTGGCATAGGGACCGCCGCTCGCCAGCAGCTGCGCGTGCCGGCCGATCTCGACGATGCGGCCGCCCTCGAGCACCACGATCCGATCGGCGTGCTCGATGGTCGACAGCCGGTGCGCCACGACGAACGTGGTGCGCCCGCGCATCAGGCGCTCGAGCGACAGTTGGATGAAGCGCTCCGATTCGGAATCGAGCGCGGAGGTGGCCTCGTCCAGCAGCAGCACCGGCGCGTCCTTCAGCAGCGCGCGCGCGATCGAAAGCCGCTGGCGCTGCCCGCCCGAAAGCTTGACGGCGTTTTCGCCGATCCGGGTCTCGAAGCCGTTGGGCAGCGACTCGATCAGCGGCAGCAGGAAGGCGGCTTCGGCCGCCGCGCGCACCTGCGCCATCGTGGCGCCGCGGCAGGCACCGTAGGCGATGTTGGCGGCGATCGTGTCGTCGAACAGCACCACATCCTGCGACACCAGCGCGATCTGGCGCCGCAGGCTGGCCAGCCGCAATTGCCCGATCTCGATGCCGTCGATCAGGATCTGGCCCGCGGTGGGACGGATGAAGCGCGGGATCAGGTTGATCAGCGTGGTCTTGCCGGCGCCGGAGGAGCCGACCAGCGCGATCGTCTCGCCCGGCTCGACCGTCAAATCCATCTGGAGCAGCGCCGCTGCGGCTGCCTCCGGGTACTGGAACGTGACGCCGCGCAGCTCGATCGATCCGCGCGCCCGCTCGATGTCGAGCGTTCCCTCTTCGGCCTCCTGGGCCGAATCGATCATCGCGAACACGCTGTCGGCCGCCGCCGACATGCGGGCGATCGGCCCGTTCAGCGACGACAGGTGTCGCAGCGGCTGCAGCAGCATCAGGGCCGCGGTCAGGAACATCACGAATTCGCCGCCCGACAGGCCGCCCGCACGGGCCTGCCACAGCGCCAGCCCGATCACGACCGCCAGCCCGATGGCGGCGATCAACTGGGTGGCCGGAGTGGCGGCCGACCAGGCGACCTGCATCTTCAACGCGAAGCGGCGCAGCTTGTTGTTGATCCGGTCGAAGCGCTCCGTCTCGTAGCCGAAGCCGTCATACACCTTGATCACGCGGCTGGCCTCGTGCGCCTCCTGGACCGCGCGCGTGAGCTCCCCCAGCATCAACTGGTTCTCGATCGTCAGCGGGCGCAACCGCGCGCTGAACACGCGCAGGATGCCGCCGACCAGTGGCGCAAACGCCAATGTCACCAGCGTCAGCGCCCAGTTGTAGTACAGCAGCAGGCCCAGCAGCGCCACCACCGACAGCGAGTCGCGCACCGCGGTCGTCACCACTTCGCCCACCAGGTTCAGCGCATTGCTGGCCTCGTTGATGAATTTCGAGATCACCATCCCCGAAGGCGTGTTCTCGAGCGTGGCCTGCGGCCAGTACAGCAGCCGCGCGAACATCCGCTTGCGCAGCTCCACCAGCACCGCCTGCGATACGCTGCTGATCTTGTAGCTGCTGATGTAATTGGCCAACCCCCGCAACAGGAACACGCCGACGAAGGCGAGCGGCACCCACAAGCCCGCGCTGGCCTGATGCTCGTAGAAACCGTGGTCCAGCAAAGGCCGCGTCAGCCACGGCACCGCCGCGTCGGTCAGCGCCCCGACCACCATCGCGGCCATCGCCAGCACGAGCGGCCGCCGCTGCGCAATGACCAGCGCCAGCATGCGGCGCAGCTTCGGGTCGATGAACATCGATCGCCGCGAATCCGCCATCATCAAGGTCCTGGAAACGCAAATCCTTAAAACGCTGCCGCTTCGACCTGAAAGAAAGAAGAATTCGGTAGTGTATGCGATGTACCCCGCACAACTGTCCCACTTGCGATGCCCGCCACTGTCGTGCGACTTCCGAACCACCTGGGCGATGCCTGCATGGCCAGCCCGGCACTGGACCTGCTCGCCTCGCGCGGCCATGACCTGACGCTGGTCGGGCAGCCCTGGGCACGCGACCTGTACGCCGGCTACCCATGGCAGATGCTGACACTGCCGGCCAGCCGCTTGGCGCGCGTGGCGCTGTTGCACCGGCTGGCGCGATCGCTGCCGCGCACGACGCCGGCGGTGCTGCTGACCAACTCGTTTTCCTCGGCGCTGGAAATGCGCCTGGCCGGCTTGCGCCCGATCGGCTACGACACGGATCGGCGCGGCTGGCTGCTGCAGCGCGCGTTCGCGGTGCCGGACCGCGGCGCCGCCGACATGCACATGGTGGAGTACTACCACTGGCTGGCGCGCTGCGTGATCGACCGGCCGGTGCCGGCGCCGACCCGGATCGAGTTGCGGCTGGCGCCGGCCGCCTATGTGCATGCGCGCTGGGTGCTGGAGTCGTCCTCGGTCAAGCCGCCCTACGTGATGGTGTGCCCGGTGGCCACCGGTCTGCACCATGGTCAGGTCAAAGCCTGGGACGGCTTTGCGCGGCTGTGCGAGGAGCTGGTGCAGCAGGGACACACCGTGCTGGCCTGTCCCGGTCCGGGAGAGCGCGATGCGGTCGCGCAAGCGGTGCCCCGCGCGCGCCTGTTGCCGCAGACCGACGTCGCGGGCTTTGCCGCCTTGCTGGCGCAGGCACGTTTGGTGATCGCCAACGACAGCGGCCCGGGACACCTGGCTGCGGCGGTCGGGGCGCGCCTGATCAGCGTGTTCGGGGTGACGCAGATCGAGAAGACGCGCCCGCTCGGCGTCAACGTGCAGGTGGTGGGCGGAAACCCCGGATGGCCGGACTACGGGGAGGTGCGCTCGGCGGTGCTCGCCGCGCTCGCCGGCTGAGCGCCGGCACTGCCATCCGGCGCCAGCAGCGCTCCCAGCAGCAGCGCGATCAGGTGGCCCTCGCCGAAGGTCTGGAAGTGCGAGTTGAAAAGGCTCGTGACGCTCCATGCCGCCAGCAGCGCCAGAGCGCAGGCGCGATAAGGCTGGCTGGCCGGCTGGCGCGCGGCGCCGACCAGCAGCCCCAGCAGGGCCGCCAGCCCGAGCACGCCCGCCTCGACCAGCACGCGCAGGTACTGGTTGTGCGGATCATGGGCCGGATGGGCGCACCAGTTCTGCAACGGTTGGTTGCCGATCTGGTTTCGCACCTCACCCGCGTACGCGGGCAAGAAGCCGCCCACGCCGTAGCCGAACCAGGGACGGGCGCTGATCAGCGCGCCGGTCGTGCGCCATAACAGCAACCTCAGGCCGGTGGAGTTCTCGATCGGGGAGGCACAGTCCAGCGTCTGCGCCTGCTCGGCCACCAGCTTGAAGCGCTGCTGCAGCATCGGCGACGCCGCCGCCAGCGCCACCACCAGCACCAGCAGCGCTGTGACCGCCTGCCAGCGCCGCCGGCCCGTCAGCAGCAGCACGGCGCCGGTGACGGCGGCGACCACGAAGGCGACCTGGCCGCTGCGCCCGGCCGCGATCAGCGTCATGTTGGCCAGGCAGATCAGCGCGGCCCCCGTCAGCAGCCAGCGCAACCGGCTCGAGCGGCCGCGTTGCGCCGCCAGCACCACCGCCAGCAACACCGCAACCGCCATCGTCATCGACTGCGTGACGTGATTGCGCATCAGCGTGCCCGGATAGCCCGGATCGATCGTAACGTGCGCGCCCCACATGCCGAACGACACGATCGCGCCGACGGCGGCGGCCGCAACCAGCGACAGACAGAAGCGTTCCTTCCAGCGCCGATCGCCGAAGGCGGCGGCCGCCAGCACGATCCACAGCATCGTGCGCCAGTTCCACCAGGCGTCGAAACGGGCTCGCCAGGGCACCTGGGCCCAGCACATCGCCAACGTCATCACCGCAAACAGGATCAGCGCCGCGCGCGCCAGCGGCTGGCGCGCCACCTTGACGAGGCGCGCCCGCATCGATCCGGATGCGAGGGCCAGCACCAGCGCCAGCGCCACCGCGACATTCACCAGCGGCGGCGACGTGAACGACCCGATCGCGGCTGCGATCAGCGCAATGCGCACGGCCGCATCGCGGCGCACAGTGGACGTCGGAGTCGAAACCAAGGGCGTGCTGGTGGCGCCCTTACTTGCCGTCGAAGGGGATCGTGCGGCCGCCGAACAGCCGGTGGCACAACCGATCCCAGCGGAAGCGGATCCAGGCATAGACGAGGCCGCGGCCACGCCGCTTGTCGTCCAGCAGGCTGTGGAAGCGCCCGTTCATGCTGCCCTGCTCGACCACCGGTTCGCGCAGCCAGAAATGGGGAATTCCCAGTTCGGCGTCCATTTCGCGCAGCAGCCAGTCGGGCGGGCGCGTGACCTTGTTGTGCTCCAGCCATTGCAAGCGCCGCGCGCAGGATGCGCGGTCCAGCACCAGCGCCTCGGCCGCCGGCAGCGGGCCGCCGGCCACCAGCATCGTGGGCGACCGCGCGGCGCCCGCGACGTAGCGGTTGTGACCGCAACCGAGGTACAGCAGGCACGGCGTGTTGTTGGGATCGAGCTCGGCAATGGCCTGCGCCAGCACTTCGTTGAAGCGGCGCGCCAGCACGACATCGTCCTCGAACACCAGCACGCGCCGGTAGCCGCGCTCGACGCAGATGCGCCAGGTCGCGATATGCTTCAGCACCGCCGACTGGTGCGGCAGGCGCAGATCGCTCGGCGCGAAGGTTCGCTCGATCAGGTCGGGGGTGATCTGTGGCGGGTCGAAATCGAACACCCATTCGAAATCGATGCCGAAGCGCGCCAGCTCCGCGCTCATGTGCGCGATGCGGTCGGTGAACGTGCGCACCGACACCACCAGGACGGCGTCGACCAGATCGTTGACATGGCCGCCCGTCGGACGAACCTGGGCCGTTTCACCGAGCATCTGACGATTTTATCCGAAGGGACCCTTGGCGCCGACCATCATCGAAGTCGTCGAGCCGACCATGGCGAGCGAAGCAGGCCACTGCGCGGCCCTGTTCGCGAGCCTGCAGGCGGCCGCGCCGTCGCTGCCCTACCGGCTCTGGATCGACCGGCGGGCCCGCCTGCCCGCGCTGGAGCAGCAGGGCGTGCCGCTGCAGCGCTTCTTCGCCCGGCGCTGGCGCAGACTGCAGGCGCTGTGGCTGTACCGGCGGCTGCTGCGCACCGGCGCGCCGATCCTGGTGCCCACCGCGACCTGGTTCGATCTGCGCGCGCTGGATCTGGCCGCGCGCGGCCGCATCGCGGCGGCGCGTGCCTTTCTGTACTTCCACAAGTGGCGCGTGTCGGCGCGGCGGGCGCAGGCGCTCGAACGGCTGGCGCGACGCCAGCCCGAGCTGGTGCTGTTCGGCACCTCGCCGGCGATCGTGCAGGCGTTGCGCGCGGCGGGCTTTGCCCACGTCGAGCAGATCGTCCCGGTGCTCGGCACCGCCCCGGCGGCCCGGGCGGTGCCGTTCCATGCGCTGCTGTCGGCCGGCGCCGCACGCGCCGACAAGGGATTCGCGCACGTGGTCGATCTGGCCGAGCACCTGGCGGCGATCGGCTCGAGCCTGCCGATCGTGGTGCAGGCTTCGGGCGATCACTACGGCCGCTTCGATGAGCGTACCCGCGCGGATCTGCAGAGGCTGCAGCGCTGCCGCTATCCGCACCTGACGGTGCTGGCCGACACGGTGGACGCGCGCCAGTACCAGGAGCTGTTCGCCGGCACGATCTGCCTGCAGCCGTACGGGCGCGCCGACTATGCCGACAAGATGAGCGCTGTCACGTTCGATGCGCTGCGCAACGGCGCGCCGATCGTCACGACCTCCGGCACCACGATGGCCGCGATCGTCGAAGCGAGCGGTGCGGGCCTGGTGGTCGACCAGCCCTCCCCTGAGGCGCTGGTGCATGCGAGCGAATCGATCCTGCAGCGCTACCCGCACTATTGCGAGCGAGCGCGCCGCGCGGGCGAGGAGCACTCGGCGGCCGCAGCGTGGCGGCCGATGGTGGAGCGCCTCGAGCAGGCGTTGAGGCAGGCCCGGCCCGCTGCGCGCTGAAGCGCCGCGAGGTCATCGCAGGCACCACTCTGTCAATTGCTTCAAGGCAACTATTTCCTTGACCGCAATACGCAGGCAGACACCGAGGCACAATGCGGCCGACGGTGCGTTGCAGTGGCTCGATGTGGCGGCGCGCCAGCGCGATCCGGCCATGCCATGGATCAAGATCGACCCGCTGATTCACGGCCTGCGAGCCGATCCGAGATATCGGGCGCTGCTGGTCGGGATGAAGCTCGTGGACTAGCTGACCTGCTCACTTCGCAATGTCCTTGACTTGCTCGTCGATCGCGCGCCAGCGACTCTGGCCAAGCCCGCGCACGAACGGATTGCCGGCGGCAGCCAGCGAGGCCTTGGCAGCGGCCCGCAGCGATTCGGGCGCGTTGCCGGCCCACCGGGAGCGGGGATCCAGGTACAGAGCCGTGGTCAGGGCGTCCGCGCGTTCCACCCGGTCGGACCCCAGATAGGCGACCGCAGCGTGACCGTAAGCGAATGCCGGCTCGACGCGCCTCAATATCCTGGCGAGCTTTAACGCGCGCTCGCGGTAGGCCGCATCGCCGCGCGCCTCGTACAGCAAGGCGCACAGGCTGATGTATTGATACGCGCTGTTCGGAAAGTAGTTGGCGTGCACATAGGCCCAGTTTTCGAAGTCGCCGTCCAGCAGAGCGAGAGCCTCGCTGGACCTGCCGGACATGGCCGCAAAAACCGCGCGCGCCAGCGTCACCTCGAAGCCCCGCCGCTCGTACGGGAGGTGATCAAGGTAATCGTGCAAGCCGAAGCGGTCGCCGGCTTTGGCGGCACTGAAGGCGAAGTACGGGAGGATGAACTCGCGTTCGATCCGGTAATAGCTGCTGAATTCGTCGAACCTGATCATCGCTTCTTCGTACCGGCCGCCTTGCATCGCCACCAGCGCCTGCAGCGCCAGCGCGTACTTGTCGGGTACCTGGGTCCGCGCGGTGAGCTTAGGATGGCGCTGCCGGCCGAACTCGCTCGGTCCGATTTGAGCCGCGCTGTCCGCGGGCGGGTGCGCCAGGTAGACCTTGCCGTCCTCGCGTGCCGAGACTTCCGAGGAGCTGGCCAGGCCCTGCATCAGGCCCGGCAGATCCGCGCTCAGCTTCCGATCGATGGTCTGCTCCAGGAAGGCGTGGCTGCGCAGGGCATCGCGATCGTCAGGACCGAGCCGGCTCAACTGATCGCGATACCATGTGCTCAAGTCGGCGTCGCTGATGTTGGCGCGGCGATGCCCGACCATCGCCGAGGTCCAGAATCCGGTCGCCTTGTAACGGGAAACCAGCTTGCCGAACAGCGACCAGGCCGCCTGATCCTGACCCGCGGCAAACAGCAGGCAGACGAGCTCGCGATAAGCCGTCAGGTCGTTGTATTGGTAGCCGGCCCGCACAAACCAGTCCGCCGCTTCCGTGTATTGGGCCTGGAGCAGCGCAACGCGCGCTCCTGACACGCTGCCGGCCTCGGACCCGGTTTCGTAGCCGGCTGCCCGCTCGAGCAGCGGCTGCGCGTCATCGATCGCACCCTGCCATAGCAGGGTGTGCCCGGACTCTGATGCGTAGTTGGACAACGTCACCGGGTCCTTCGGCTCTTTCTCCCGGAACGGCGGATACGAAAGGACGGTCTGCCGGACGGCGGCGAAGGCTTTCTGGTGCAGCTGCAGGTACGCCAGCGCGCGGTAGATCTGCCAGTTGTCGCGATCGGCCTCGATCTCGGAGCGCAGGTGATCGACCGTCTTCAGGTTGCGGGGAAGTTGCTCGAGCCTGCGCTGGGTCGACTCCTTGGCGCCCAGGAAGCGCGCGGAGAGTTCCTGCTGGTAGCGCAATCGTGCATCGCCGGTGCTCTTGTTCAGCAGATCGATCAATGGGGCCGGATGGTCGGTGCTGAACGCCAGGCGCTCGACCTGGGTGTCCGAGTCAACGCCGGCGCGCCAGTGCTGCCGGATCGGATAATCATCCGTCACCCTCAGGAAGTACTGGGCGGCTGGGTCCCGCGGTTCGACACCCATGCACGAAACGGCCTGGTCGGTGTCGGGCGTTTGCGCCTGACTCCACCAGACCGCCAGGCGCGCCGCCTCGTGCATCGCCTTGGTCCACTCCTCGCGGTGCTCGAGTTCGCCGGTTCTGAGGAGCATCCAGTAGATCAGGGCCCGCATGCTTTCCGCGTAAGGGCTGCCGCTGAGTTCATCGTCGTAGCCCTCGAGCGTGCTCAGTGCCGTTTTGTATTGGCCCTGCGGCGATATGTAGTAATACGCCTGTCGACCAAGCGTGTGCTCGATCCGGGCGTCGAGCAGGTCGAGCAGATCCGAGGGTCGCGGACCGGGCGCGAATGAACTGCAGCACCACACGCGCGGTTGCTCCTCGATCAGACGATGCACCCTTTGAATCGAAGCCAGCTCGTCGCTCGGATCTGCCAGGCCGGCCGCGGCTTTCACGCCGGCCGTCAAGTCACTGAGCCATCCGCCCTTGGAGGGCTTGAACGCATCGTCCAGCGTGCTCTTCATATCCAGCGTCGTGCTCCAGCTCCAACGGTCGGGCTCGAGGAGCCGCCGATAGACAAACGGCGCAAAGACCGACGAGCCGAGCGCTGTCCTGACGTGGCGCGCCGACGCGCGCGGGTCGCGCGCATAAGCCAGCTCGAGATCGCTGACCTCGATGCCCAGCGAGAACTTTTCCCACGGCCCCTTTACCTGCGCCAGTGCCTGCCGCGCCGGCGGCAGGTTGCCATTGAGGATCGCCCGCAGGCCCTCGGCTTCCGGCCCTCGATCCGCACGGATGATCGAAAGCGCATAGGGCCGCTGATCCAGGTGCAACAGAATCCGGGCACGCAGGAGCCGGACGGCGGGGTCAGCGTCATCAGCCGGACCCAGCGCGACCCAGGCTTTGCTGAACAGGCGATCTGCCGCCCGCCACTCGGCAGGCGCCTGCATCGCCAGAAACGTCAACGCAGCGGCGTCGGCCAACGGCCCCGGCGTCGGACGCCGATCCGGGTGCAGATACTCGTCAAGCGATTGCGGCAGCGCGGCGGGCATCGCGCCGCCACGCACCGCGGCTGCGGGCCCCGGATCGGCCTTGATCCCGATCGATGTCAGCATCTCCGCCAGGTGTGCCTGGAACACCGCAAAGGCCGGGTGCTGCGCGTCGTACCCGGCAAACTCGAAGCTGTGAGCTGCGATCAGACTCCGCCGCCCAGCCGGATCGGCGCGGTCCAGTCGGTTGCGCTGAAGCGTCACCCGCATCCTCGCGGATGGATAGTGTCCGCAGTAGGCGGTCACGATCTCGTGCGCCTGCATCACGCGTGCCAGCCTCTGTATCTGCTCCGGATCACGCCGACGCAGACCCTCGCCCAGCGCCACATCCGTCACGTAGGGATCCGTCACGCACGAACCGGAAGAAGCGAGCGCCAGTGCGAGCTGCGCCGTCATGATGTCGCGACTGGGGCGATCGAAGCCGCCGCCCTCGACCTGCATCGGTACGAGCAGCACATCGCACCGGGTGCCGTTGAACAGGGCCGCGTAACGCTCGGTGCGTTTTCGCAGCCACACCGACTCGGGAGGCTTGTCCGCCAGCGCGGCCGGGAGTGCGGCCACATCCGGCCCTGGAATCCCATCCTTCAGCTCGGCCGCAGCACTGACGGGCTCGGTGCGGCGCGGCTCGGCAGCGGCAGCAAGACTCGTCGACCAGAAAACCGCGGCCAATCCGGCGAGGATCGCCCACATGGTCAGTCGATGTGCTGCATCGGCGCGGTCGTCTGCAACCATGGGTGTTGTCTGGACTCGTAAATGGAGAACATCGGCGCAGGAAAGCCCGGGTCCGCAAACGCGCCGACCGGAACGCCGATCGAATCCGGATTGTCCGCGCCGTAGTAGAACACGGTTCCCCCGCAGTCGGGACAGAAATGGAAAGTGACCCTGCTGCCCGCTGTCGGCGGTGCGCACGTATCGGTTCGAGCGGCCTTCGGTGCGTATGCTGGACCGGGCGAAACGGGCCTGGACACCGAGCACGCTTCCGGTGCGCAACTGGCACGCCAGGCAGTGACAGATCGCGACCCGTACCGGCTCGCCCGTCGCTTCCAGTTTCAGTTGCCCGCAGCTGCATCGTGCATGTCGCGTCATCTCCTCCTCCGGCTGATTCAGCAAACTCCAACTACTCCAGGCCCGCAGGTCCTTGCCGCCGCCTGCGCCATACCAGCGAGGCGAGATATCCGACGATCACAAGATTGCTCAGCAGCACGACCGCACCGGCGGCTGACGGCCGGTTGGTCAGATGCCACAACTCGAACGGAACATAGAGGGCTCCGGACAGCGCCCCCAGCCACTCGCCCCAGCTGCGCTGGTACCACAGTCCGTAGGCTTCGCAGAAGCGCAGCACCACATAGCCGCTGGCCAGCAGCACGAGCGTGAGGCGGTTCGTGTCGGCCAGTACGTCGGCGTAGTGCAGGATGATCGACGGATAGCGCTCGTCGGGCCGCAGGCCGAAGTGCTCGATCAGCGTCACCGCCAGTTGATGCAGGTCCTGGCGCAGCAGGCTCAGCAAGCCGAGGCTGGCGGCCAGCGCAATGCCGCCCTTGGCCGCTTCGAACACCGCGATCGTGCGCAACGCGCGCCGGCGCGCGACCGGGTGCGACCCGGTGCCCGCGCGGGCGTGCCCGGTCTCAGGCGTACGCAAACTCGGCCGAGCACACGGTGGACTGTGCTCGCAGGTCGTCGATCAGTCGGTCCTCGCCGCGCACGCGCCAGCTGTCGGGCAGAGGAATTTCGACGCGGGCGGCGCCGTTGGAGTACGCCACTACCACCCGGCAGCCGACCGCGACCGGGTCGGGCCTGGCCTCGGCGATGTCGAGCGCGCCGCCGTTGGTCCCATTGCCGGCGCCGGAGGCGGTGCGGTAGGCAGCCAGCACGTCCCTCAAGCCGGCCGTATCCCGTCCGCCGCGCACCTCGATCCGCAGCGCGGCGCGCGCCCCGCAGCGCGCCTGCGCCAGATCCATCAGATCGTCGGCGGTGACGGCCAGCCGCTGCGCAAACTCGTCGAAGCGCGCCCGCCCGGTGACGAACAGCAGCGCGTCTTCCTTCAGCAGCGCGCGGCGCCGCTCGTACAGCTCCGAGAACACGGCCACTTCGAGCTGCGCGCTGCCGTCGTCGATCAGCACCGCGCACATGCGCCCGCGGCGCGTGTTCTGCTGGCGCACCGACACCACAATGCCGCACACCCGCAGGCTGTCGCGCGATTGCTTCAGGTCCGCCAGCCGGGTCGGTGCGATCCGGCGCGCTTCCTGCTCGAACTCGGTGAACAGGTGCCCGCTGAAGTAGAAGCCCAGCGCCAGCTTTTCCTGCGCCAGGCGCTCGCGCTGCGTCCACGGCCGCGCCGCCACCATCTGGAGCTCGTCGGCCGCCGGCCCGCGCTCGGACCAGAACAGGCTCGCCTGCCCGGCGCTGGCGGCGGCGCGCTCGGCCGTCTCGATCGCGCGTCCCACGGAGGCGAGCAGCATCGCGCGGTTCGGCTCGACCGCATCGAAACATCCCGCGCGCACCAGCGCTTCGATCACGCGCCGGTTCACGACATGGCGGTCCACCCGCCGGCACAGGTCCAGCAATCCCTTGAACGGCCCGCCGGAGAGGCGCACCGAAACGAGGTGCTCGATCGCCGCGGCGCCGGTCCCCTTGATCGCGCCCAGCCCGTACCGGATCGTGCTCGCATCGACCGGCTCGAAGCGCCACAACCCCGAGTCGATATCGGGCGCCAGCACGTTCAGCCCGTTGGCACGCGCGTCCTGGATTAGATCCTGCACCTTGTCGGTGTCGTCCAGCACGGCCGACAGGTTGGCGGCCGCGAAAGCGGCCGGATGATGCGCCTTGAAATAGGCGGTCTGATACGCCACCAGCGCGTAGGCGGCCGCGTGCGATTTGTTGAATCCGTAGCCGGCGAACTTCTCCATCAGATCGAACATTTCCGCGGCCACGTTGTCGCGCACCTGGTTGGCGCGCGCACCCTCGATGAAGATCGAGCGCTGCTTGGCCATCTCCTCGGGCTTTTTCTTGCCCATCGCGCGTCGCAGCAGGTCGGCCGAGCCGAGCGAGTAGCCGCCGATCACCTGCGCGATCTGCATCACCTGCTCCTGGTAAACCATGATCCCGTAGGTCGGGCCCAGGATCGGCTCCATTCTAGGATCGAGGTACTGCGGGCGCTTGCCATGCTTGCGCTCGCAGAACTCGGGGATCAGCTCCATCGGACCGGGCCGGTACAGCGCGACCAGTGCGATCAGGTCATCGAACCGGTCCGGGCGGGCGCGCTTGAGCAGGTCGCGCATACCGCGCGATTCGAACTGGAACACCGCGGTCGTGTTGGCGCGCCGGAACACTTCGAACGTGGCAGCGTCATCGAGCGGGATCGATTCGAGCGACAGCTCGCAGTCCGCGTGCAAGGCCCGCACGTAGCGCAGCGCCAGGTCCAGGATCGTCAGCGTCGTCAGTCCCAG
>Ga0187846_10001346_pt1 | contig 13886 bp, 13 predicted proteins | sample TC_taG_FD_161473 | JGI IMG/M metagenome (GOLD analysis project Ga0187846, IMG submission 161473) | Biofilm microbial communities from the roof of an iron ore cave, State of Minas Gerais, Brazil - TC_06 Biofilm (v2) | ecosystem: Environmental > Terrestrial > Deep subsurface > Cave > Wall biofilm...
TGACCGGGGACGTTTTCAACACTGCAAGCTGCGGCCGCTGAAGGCCGAGAGCAAAAATCGCCGAGGAACCCATGGGACTTCGCCTCACCTTCATTCGAACCGCCGTCACGCTGATCGGTGCCGCGGCGTCGCTGATCGCAGCAGCCTCCGACAAGGACGATTTCGAGCAGCGCGCCGACAAACTGCGCGCCGGGCCCGCCAGTGCGCCGGTGGAGAACGAAACCGGATTCGGAAAGGGTCTGAAATGCATGGACAATTTGTTCCATGCATACGGAGTCCGGCACGTCACCGTCGTGATCGATCAGATTCCCGACGCGACCAAGAAAATCAACGCAGGAGCGCGCGACATGTTCCTGTCGGCGACCTCTCAGATGACACGAACGAGTCACGCGATTCGCCTCGTTCCGATCGTCGACTCGCGCGTGTTCAGCGATTCGAAGCGGCAACAGGTGGTCTCCGAGGCCGACTTCGCAATCCAGGGGTCGATCTCGCAGTTCGACGATTCGATGCTGCAGAAACAGCGCGACGGCGCGGTCTGCATCTGGAAGTTGTGCATCGGGGCGGCCGACTCGGACAAGATCTCGGGAATGGGCCTGGATCTGAACCTGGTCGAAACCACCGGCATGTCGCTTGTGCCGGGGGCCGCGGTCAGGAACGCGGTGCTGCTGCGCAAGCACGGCAACGGATACGACGGCGAAATGACGCTGAAGAATTTTGCGATCGAGTACAACTTCACTCTGTCCAGCAACGACGGCAACGGTCAGGCGCTGCGCACGCTGATCGAGCTGGGTGCGATCGAACTGTATGGCCGCCTGCTGAAGCTGCCGTATTGGAGCTGCCTGGGAGCGTCCGAACAGGATCCGGAGGTGAGCGCCGAGATCGACGACTGGTGGGAGGAGATGGCCTCCGATCCGCGCGACCGCGGGCGCTTGTTAGGCTATCTGCAGGTTCAAATGAAGGCCCAGGGACTGTACACCGGCGACATCAATGGTCATGCGAGCCCCAAGCTGCTCCGTGCCGTTCGCGCCTACCAGCTTGCGCTCGGGATGCCCGATGGTCTGAACCTGGATTCGCGCTTTATGCACAAGTACCTGGCCGCCGACCACCTCGAGGTCCGCAAGGTCGCAGCGATCAAGCTCGCGGAAATCGACCAGAAGGACGGACCGCTGCCGCCTGAGCCGGTTGCGCAGGCTGCGCCGCAGGGCGCATCGGCAGGGCAAGGCGCACAGGCCGCCCAGAACACAACAGCGGGGACAGGCGCGCCTGTGGCTCAGAACACGCTGGGCGCCGCTGGCGTGCAGAGCGGGCCTGCCCGTGCGCCGGTTGCAGCGCAGGTGGCATCTGCACCAACGGTCGCCATTGCCCCGATGCCGACGGCTGCAGCAGCGCAGCCGGTTGCGCCGACGTCAGTGGCCGCCACCCAGGCGGTGGCAAAACAGACGAGCGCGCAGGTGACCCAACCGACTTCGGCTGCCGGCGTGCAAAAGGCTGCGTACCACCCGCCGGCTCCGGTGGCGACGATCCCGATCGAGGGATCACGCCCGGCCAGCAAAGACGCGTATCGGGCCGGCGAGCCGTTCTTCGTCGGGGTGATCTCGCCTCATGATGGCTACCTGTACTGCTACCTGATCGACGATCGGCAGGGCGTATCCCAGTTCTATCCGACGCCGGCGCAGGCACCAACACGGCTCACGAGCGGAACCCTGACGGTGGTGAACTCGGCCTCGCCGCTGGTAGCCAACCACCGCGGGCACCGCGAGCAGGTTGCCTGCTTCTCCAGCCCGAAGGACCTCGGGCGGCAACCGCTGGATGCCGAAAGCGTTCGCGGTCTCGAGGCGCTGAAAACACGGTTCGCAATCGCTGTCAGTGGCACCTATGCGATGGGGGTGTTCGATGTCAACGTTCAATGAGCTCAGGCTGTACGCTGCCCGGTGCGCGGTGGCGACTGTGGCCGGTCTTCTGACGCTTGCCTGCTCGACTGACTCGTCTGCAGCCGACAAGTCGCACGACGGCATGTCGATCACCACGTCGGCCTCCGAGTTGTCCGATGAAGTGAAGTCCGGCGGGGCGCCGGCGCAGGCCAGCGACGAAAGGCCGGGTGGAGCGCCCAAAGCGCCAACGCGGAGCCTGTTTCGGTGCTGGCAAGACGGGAGGCTGATCTTCGAGGGAAGGGGCTACGCCGCACTGCCGCCGTCGCAGATCGCCGCCGAGTTGAAGTCGAGCGAAAGCGGCTCCGGCAGGGTGCAGCTGCTGGATCTGTACCAAGGGGTCTGCGTACTGGAGCTTCCAAAATGAGTAATCGGAAAGTACGAGTAGCACTGTTGAGTGCGGCTTGCGTGTTGCTCGCCGCCGCTCCCCCGATCGCGTCGGCGGCACAGCGCGCGGTGCGCTTGGCCCCGTTTTCGTCGCTGGAGCTGAACCTGCCAGCGCACTACATCATTCGCGAGTCCAGCGCAGCGTCGGCGCTGGTGAAGGGTAGCTCCGAGGTCATCGATCGCGTCGTGATCGAGCAGCACGACGACCGCGTGAGGATCTATGTTCCAGGATCCATCTCGATCGAGGGCGAATTGACGATCGAGGTCCATACCTTGGGCCTGAAGGAGCTTGACGTCAATGGCGCCGGGCAGGTCGAGGCTCGAGGATTCTCGGGCCAGGAGTTCTCGCTTCGCCTGCTCGGCGCCCCCACGGCCAAGATCAGCGGTTTGGACGTCGAGAAACTGAGCGTCGAAATGCAAGGCAGCGCCGGCGCCGAGCTGTCCGGCCGTGCCACTCGCGAACGCATGCGAATTGCTGGCACGGGACAATGCCGCGCGTCCGATCTCGCCGCCGATAAGGCCGTCGTCAAGCTCGAAGGTGCCGCCAACGTTGAAGTGATGGCACGCGAGCGGCTCGATGTGAACATCGCGGGCGCAGGTAGCGTCCGTTATCGAGGCGATCCGAAGCTCAGCACGAGCATCGCGGGCAGCGGCACGGTCGCGAGGATGTGAGAGAGGATTTCAAAATGAAAGCATGCGTACTGCTGACTCCGCGGCGCAGCCTGACCAAGAGCGTTCTGCAGCGCTTCGGCAGCTGGGCTTCCGCAGCCGCACTCGCTCTGGTGTTCGCGCTGGCCATCTGGTCCGATCGAGCTGGCGCGCAGGCGTTTTCGCAGACCCAGGTTGGTACCCTCGATCAGGTACAAAGCGGTTCGCTCAACCAGCAGCAGATGCGCGTTGGCAATGTGAGCGGGAGCGCCAGTTCCAGCGTGACGGTAGGTTCAATCGTGCAGACCCAAAGCGGCACCTCGAACCGGCAGGGACTCGACATCGGCAACGCCGGCGGCAATGGCAGCACGACGGTGAATCTGGGCTTGCTCGTTCAGCAGCAGTCCGGGTCGATGAACACGCAGGACATGCGGATCGGAAATGTGTCGGGCAACGGGTCTTCGAAGGTGCAGCTCGGGCAGATCGTGCAGACGCAGACCGGCGCTTTCGCGACCGACACGATCGAGATCGGCAATTCGGACAACGGCGATACGGACGTGCAGGTCGGCGGTGTCCACAACGCGGCCACAGGGCATACCAATTCCGTCATCCGCATCGGCAATCACTAGTTGCCGAACGGGCGCCCGATCGCAACCGGAAGAAGGAGCAGCAGTACGAGCCGGAAAGCGGCATGCCTTGGCATGCCGCTTCGGCTGTTCTCCTTCGATCCGGTCGGGTCGGTTTCGCCTTAAGCGGTCGTTTGCAGCAGCGCACCGGGTTGGGTCGTGCTGGAGGCGGCGAAGTTCGACTGCGCATCCAGGTTCTGGATCAGCGCCTGCAGGAAGGCCTGCAGCGAAACCGTTGCGGTGGCACCGGTGGATGTGCTGTCCGTGGCGGAAGACGTCGCCGAGCTGCTCGTGGTGCCGGAACCTGCGTTGCCGCCAGTCGATCCACCCGCGGTCGGCGTCGAAGCCGCCGTGGTGGCGTTCGGGCTGGAGCCCGTTCCGGACGTGGCAGGCGTCGAAGCAGCAGAAGAACCGGTGCTGCCGGCGGTTGAATCCGACGCAGTGGAAGAGGCCGAAGCGGTCCCCGAGCCCGGGGTGAGCGCGCTTACCAGCGCCTGGAAATCCTGTTGCAGCCGCGACAGGGCGTCGTTGCCCGAGATCGCCGTGGAACCCGACGACGAACCGTTCGACGAACCGTTCGACGAACCGGACAGATCCTGCAGCAGGTTCTGAAGGCGCGTGGCAAGGCTGTCGTAGGGCGTGCCGGCGCTACTCCCACCGGCGCTACTGCCACCGTTTCCGCCGTCGTCCTTATCGCCGTCGTTGGACTGCCCCTGACCGGACTGCACCTGGCGCATTGCCGAGAACAGGTCGTGCAGGAACGAATGCAGCGCACTCAAGACCGCAACCGCGCTGTTGGCGCCGGCGGACGAGTCGTCCCCATCCGAATCCGTGCCGGAGCTGCTCGCAGTCGTGGTCGCGGCGGTGTTCGTGGTGCCAGCCGCTGTCGTGGTCGTGCTCGCAGTCGCGGTCGAGGCGCTCGCCGTACTCGAGCCCGTCGAAGAAGTAGCAGTCACGCCGCTGGAGGAGCTGGTCGACGCCGTGCCGCCGCTGCCGGATCCTGTGTCGGGCACGAGGCCGAGCTGACCAAGCGCCTTGAAGATGCTGTCCATGAAGCCGAGCATGCCGCCGCCGCGATCGTCGTTACCGTCGCCGTGATGGTGCCCGCTCACTCGCTTGTCGTCGTCGTCGCCGTCGTTCGGGCGCGCCGCGCCTGCCTGAGCGACGGTGGTGCTCTGGGTTACGTACGGGTTCGAGGTTCCCGTCACCCCTGAGATTGCCATGTTCGAAGTCCCCCTGATGGTCCTGGGCCGAGTCGCAGCCCGAGCGGGCAGACTAGGCGTGGCGTGATGCGCGGAATCGCTCGAACACACGCGCAAACTGCGTCCGGTTCAAGCTATTGATTGCAAACGGATTGTCAAAATTGGCCGGGAATTGCCAGGCGTTCCCGAGTCGGGTGTTACGGGCCACTAGACTTGTTGGGGGAAGGCGGGCACAAAGGGCCCACATATGGCGCTTCGTTTCGGGTTGTTCGTGATCGGCGACGAAATCCTGTCGGGCAAGCGCCCCGACCGCCACCTGCCGCGCATGATCGAACTGCTCGGCGCGCGCGGCCTGCGTCTGCACTGGGCCCAGTACCTGCCCGACGAGCGCTCCGTGCTGATAGAGGCGTTCCGCCGCAGCCTGGCGGGGCAGGAGGTGGTGTTCAGCTGCGGTGGAATCGGATCGACGCCGGACGACCACACGCGCCAAGCCATCGCAGCTGCTCTCGGGTCCCGGCTGGTTCTGCATCCGCGAGCGGCCGAGCTGATCGCTGCCCGCTGCGCTCAACTCGGCCAGCCGGACATGACGACGCCCGAGAACCGCCAGCGCCTGACGATGGGCGAATTTCCCGAAGGCGCGCGCATCGTCGCGAACCCCTTCAACGGGATTCCCGGTTTTGCAATCGCCCGCCACTACTTCGTGCCGGGCTTTCCGGCGATGGCCTGGCCGATGATCGAAGCGGTGCTGGACGCCGAGTTCGGCGCTCATTTCGGTGCCGATCCGATCGACGAACACTCGCTGCTGATCTTCGGCACGCCGGAGTCGGCCCTTGTGCCGATGATGCTGGCCGTCGAGCGGGACTTTCCGGAAGTGCAAACCTTCAGCCTGCCGTCGCTGGGCGACGGCCTTGACGGGCGCATCGCGCGACGTCACATCGAGTTGGGAGTCAAGGGTCCGCCCGGGCGGATCGGGCCCGCGTTCGAGGCTCTGCGCCGCGCCGTGCAGGAAAGCGGCGCCGAGTTCTCGGTTACTTCATCGTCGGCATGACGAATTCGGCGCCGGCTCGCAAGCCGGTCGGCCAGCGGGTAGTGATCGTTTTCAGGCGCGTGTAGAAGCGCACGCCCTCCGGTCCGTGCATGTAGTGGTCGCCGAACAGCGACGCCTTCCAGCCGCCGAAGCTGTGGAACGCCATCGGTACCGGGATCGGCACGTTGATCCCCACCATCCCCACCTGGATCCGGTGGCCGAAATCGCGCGCGCAATCGCCGTCGCGCGTGAAAATGGCCGTTCCGTTCCCGTACTGGTGTGCGTTGACGAGGTCGACCGCGCTGTCGTAGTCGGGCACGCGCACCACACTCAGCACGGGCCCGAAGATCTCTTCCTTGTAGATCGTCATCTGGGGTTTGACGCCGTCGAACAGCGTGCCGGCCAGCCAGAATCCGTTCGGGAAGTCGGGCACGCGGCAACCGCGCCCGTCGACCACCAGGGCCGCTCCCTCCTCGACGCCTTTTTCGATATAGCCGATCACCTTTTTCCGGTGCTGTTCCGTGACAAGCGGCCCCATCTGCGCGGTGCGGTCCATTGCCGGACCGATCTTGAGGTTGCGAATGCGAGGAACGAGTTTGTCGACCAAAGCGTCACCGACGCGGTCGCCCACTGCTACCGCGACCGACACCGCCATGCAGCGCTCGCCGGCGGAGCCGAACGCAGCCCCCATCAGCGCGTCGGCGACCTGGTCAAGGTCGGCATCCGGCAAAGCAACCAGGTGGTTCTTCGCGCCCCCAAGCGCTTGTGCGCGCTTGCCGGCGGCGCAACCCCGTTGATAGATGTAGCGCGCCACCGGCGTGGAACCGACGAAGCTCACCGCCTGGATGCCAGGGTGGTCGAGCAGAGCGTCGACCGCCTCCTTGTCGCCGTGCACGACGTTGAACACGCCATCGGGCAGCCCGGACTGCTTGAGCAGGTCAGCGATCACCAGCGAAGCGGATGGATCGCGTTCCGATGGCTTCAGGATGAAGCAGTTGCCGCAGGCGATCGCTACCGGGAACATCCACATCGGCACCATCGCCGGGAAGTTGAAGGGAGTGATGCCGGCCACCACACCGAGGGGCTGCCGCAGCGAGTGCGAGTCGACCTGCGTGCCGACATTCTCGGTGACGTCCCCCTTGAGCAGGTGAGGGATCCCGGAAGCGAACTCGACCACCTCCATGCCGCGGACGACCTCGCCCATCGCATCGTCGTGCACCTTGCCGTGTTCCGACGAGATCACTGCGGCGAGGCGCTCGCCGTTGCTCTCCAGCAGCTCCCGGAACCGGTACATGACGCGGGCCCGGCGCAAAGGCGGGGTCGCTGCCCAGCCGGGGAAGGCATTGCGGGCCTGCTCGACTGCTGCATCGACTTCGGCTCGACTGGCCAGCGGCACGCGGGCGCTGATGACGCCGGTGGCGGGGTTGAACACGTCGCCGTAGCGGCCGCTCGTGCCTTCGATCGATCGCCCGTTCAGGTAGTGCTTCAGGTTTGCAGCCATGGCCCGTTCCCAATGGGTCGCACGGCACCATTATCCGAGGCCGATCAGACCTGCGCAAAAGCTCACAGATAAAAAAGCCCGGTCAAACGACCGGGCTGGAAAGCACCACCTTGGAAGGAGACAGAGGCAGGTGTCAGGACACTAGGTCCGAACCCCAGTGGTGCCAAGGAGACTTTGGGAATCGCTCGTTAGCCGACCTTCTTGGTCTTGGCCTTTACCGCGTCGTTGGCGGCGGTGGCGGCATTGACGGTCGCGGAAGCAGCCGCGGCGAAGTTCGATTCGGCCCAATCAGCGGCCTGCTTGGCAGCCTTGCTGACGGTGTCGAACGCCGTGTTGGAAGCGGCCACTGCGCTCTTGAACATCGACAGCGCGGGTTCCGATCCAGCCGGGGCGTTCTTGCTGGCAAAGTCGATCAGTTCGCTGACCTTGCGGTTGCCGTCAGAGATCTGCGCTTCGACGATCTTCGAGATCTCGGCGCTGGCGCCACTGGCGATGCCGTAGACGTTGCGCGAGTAGCTGACCGCCTTCTCGACGGTTGGCTGGCCGAGCGTCGACGTCAGCGCGAGCAGCTCCTGCACGTCCCGCGCGCCGAACAGCTGGTGCGTCGTATCGGCGGCATCCTGCATCAGCGCCTTGGCGGCGGCAAGGTTCAGGTTGATGAACTTCTCGGTCGCATTGAAAACCGTGTGTCCGAGCGAATTGAACGCGTCGAGTTGACCTTTTTGCAGCTCGACCAGTTGAGCGGGCGTTGCGTACATGGTGTCTCCAGTGTCTGGTGGTTTCCGAAATCCGTTGCAGCGAATCTTTGTCCCCAGTTAGGGATCCGGTGCGTCGCTGTTTGATGCATCGCACAATCCAAATTGTATGGTGCTATGCACAAAAGTCAAGCGAGGAAAGCCCGGGGAAGTGTCAGGGGAAAGCAATTCTGAAAGATTCGCAAAATCCACACTTCTTGCAAATAAACAATCACTTGATTGTAAATTTCGAGGTCTTTTGCAGATTTTCCAAGTCGATCTGCTGCATAGCGCAAATATGGGGTTCAATGGACATCTGTGTGTGCAATGCTGCAGCGGCGCGAACCGGCGAGGCGGTCCAAGGCCAATCGCGGCGCGGATGCGCACTGTGGTCCAATTCGAGCATGGCGTCTGCGCACCGGATCGCTGTGATCGCCGGCGACGGCATCGGCCGCGAGGTCGTACCGGAAGGGTTGCGCGCGCTTGATGCGGCCGCCCGTCGGTTCCAATTGCGGCTGCACTTCGACAACTTCGATTTCGCCTGCTGCGACTACTACCGGAAGCACGGCTCGATGATGCCGGCCGACTGGCGCGACCGCATCGGTGGGCACGATGCGATTTTCTTCGGCGCGGTGGGCTGGCCAGCGATCGTTCCCGACCACGTGTCGCTGTGGGGATCGCTGCTGAAGTTCCGGCGCGAGTTCGACCAGTACGTGAACCTGCGACCGTGCCGCCTGATGGCGGGCGTGGCTTCACCGCTCGCGGGGCTCGCCGCAGGCGACATCGACTGCATGATCGTTCGGGAGAATACCGAGGGCGAGTATTCGTCGATCGGTGGGCGCATGTTCGAAGGCACCGAGCGCGAGATCGTCGTGCAGGAAACCGTGATGACGCGGCACGGCGTGGACCGTGTGCTGAAATTCGCCTTCGAGTTGGCCACACGCCGCCCCAAGCGACACCTGACGTCGGCGACCAAGTCCAACGGCATCTCGATCACGATGCCGTACTGGGACGAGCGTGTCGCGGCGATCGCCGCGAGTTATCCAAACGTCCGCGTCGACCAGTTCCACATCGACATCCTCGCCGCCAACTTCGTTCGCCGGCCCCAGCACTTCGACGTCATCGTGGCGTCGAACCTGTTCGGCGACATCCTGTCCGACCTGGGTCCGGCGTGTGCGGGCACGATCGGAATCGCAGCCTCCGCCAGTCTGAATCCCGAACGCACGGCGCCATCGCTGTTCGAGCCGGTGCACGGTTCGGCGCCGGACATAGCTGGGCGCGGCATTGCGAACCCGGTCGGCCAGATCTGGAGCGCGGCTCTGATGCTCGACTGGCTCGGCCACACGGAGGCGGGCGATGCCGTGCTTTCTGCGATCGAGCGGGTCCTGGCCGAAGGCCCTGCGCACGCTCCGCTTACGCCGGACTTGGGTGGTAAGGCATCGACTTCCGATCTGGGGCGCGCGATCGCTGCTGCGGTTTAAGCTTGCAGACCGCGGATCGACGCTTGCTGCGATGCCAGTTGCCGGATCGGCGCCGTCGCAATAGCCTCTACAATGCGCGGCTTTGCCGCGTTGACACGGTGGTTTCGCGAAATGCGGCGCTCGCCTCGCCCAATGTGGCCGATCGGGGCAGGATCATCGGGGTCTAATGGCAGAAACGCATACAGGCGACAGCACGGAAGCAGGAACGATCGGGATCATGCGACGCATTCAACAGCTGGTTTGGCGCACGGCAGCAGCCTGCATGCTGCTTGCGCCCTGTGTCGTCTGGGCTGCGACAACCGCCTCGGCCACGGCCCCAGGACCGACCGCGGCCACGGCCCCAGGACCGACCGCGGCCACGGCCCCAGGACCGACCGCGGCCACGGCCCCGATCTCGACCCCGGGCTCGGCTCCAGCCCCTGCCGTGGTGCCTGAGCCGCGGCTCAGGTCAGAAATGGTGATCGTCGTGGACCAGGACACCGACGAGGTGCTGTACCAGAAGAACCCCGACCAGGTCTCGTCGATCGCGTCGATCACCAAGCTGATGACGGCGATGGTCACGCTCGATGCGCACCTGCCGATGGACGAGGAACTCGAGGTCCGCAGAGAGGATCGCGCCAATGGCTGGGCCGAGTCGAAGCTGCGCCCCGGTTCGCGGCTGACGCGCGGGCAGGCGCTTCACCTGGCGCTGATGTCATCGGAGAACCACGCCGCGCAGCTGCTGGGACGAACCTATCCGGGCGGCGTGCCGGCAATGGTGGACGCGATGAACGCCAAGGCCAGCCTGATCGGGATGACCGACGCCCACTTCCAGGATCCCACCGGGCTTTCACCCGCCAATCGTGCCAGCGCCGCCGACCTGGTACGACTGGTGAAGGCCGCGTACGAGTATCCGGAGATTCGCTACGACTCGGTCAGCACCGATCTTGTCGTTCCGGTCGGTCGCCAGCTGGTGCACTACCAGAACACCAATCACCTTACCAACCGGCCGGACTGGCAAATCGGACTGCAGAAGACCGGCTACATCTCTGCCGCGGGCCGCTGCCTTGTAATGCAGGCGGTCATCGAAGGTCGCCGCGTGGTGATGGTATTGCTCGACTCGGTGGGACGCTCGTCGCGCTTTGCCGATGCGCAGCGCATTCGCGACTGGCTCAAGACGAGCGCACACGTTCACGCCGAAGCCGACTCCGCTCCACAACAGTTCTGACGGCCGGGGCTTACCAGGAACTGCCGGCGGCGCCGTTGCCGCGCGGACCCCTCTGCCCCCCGGCAGCTCCACCTACACGGCTACAAGGCTACAAGGCTGTGTGCGATGCGTGGGATGCGTGGCCCAGCCCGGCCGAGATCCTGGCGGCAGTGCCAACCAGCTCTTCGATCCATGCCTCCTGCAGGCGATCGGCGGGAGCCGAAACCGACAGCCCTGCCACCACATGGCCGCTGTCGTCGCGAATGGCTGCGGCGATGCAACGCACGCCCAGCTCCAGTTCCTCGTTGTCCTTCGCAAAACCGCGCGCACGAATCAACGACAGCTCGCGCTCCAGCCGCGGCAAATCGGTAATGCTGTTGCGCGTATGGCCGGCCAGGCCAGTGCGGGTTGCGTACGAGCGAACGGCGCGCGGTTCGTCGAATGCGAGGAACAGCTTGCCGCTGGAAGTCAGGTGAAGCGGCGCCCGTCCGCCGATCGCGCGAACGACCTGCATGCCTGAGCGCTCGCTGTATGAGCGTTCCACGTACACGATCTCATCGCCCTGCCGTACCGACAGGTTCACCGTCTGCCCGGTCTTCCGATGCAAGTCACGCATCTGCTCAACTGCCGCTTCTCGCACCGACAGCCGTGCCTTGACCAGGTTGCCCAGTTCGAGCAGGCGCATGCCAAGCCGATATGTACCTGGCTGCTCGCCCCGGTCGACGAACCGGCCGACCACGAGGTCGTTCAGGATCCGGTGTGCGGTCGACGGATGAAGGGCGGTGGCGCGCGCAAGTTCCTTCAGGCTCACAGAGCCGGACTGCCGGGCCAGCGCATCGAGCAGGTTTGTCAGCCGCTCGATGACCTGGATCGCGGTGCGTTCGCGCGAAGCTGGCGTAGCTGGCTGTTGCGCAGTCGGGAAGGGGCGGGCCATTGAGAAGGGGTGAGTGGTTTGTGCGATGCAGGATCCAAAATGCGGTGGTTTATACCACGATGCGGAAAGGATCGGATTCCTCGAATGTCCGATACCGCGTAGCGCCCTGCGGCGTTCTCTCCGAAAGCATCAAGTGCGCTTCCCGGATCAGCCATCTGAAAGGCGTTATCGCCTGGACGCTGCCGCCCGGATCGGCCGTGCGCTGTGCAGGACGTTCGGTTGCCTGCCGTACGTCGCGCAGCAGCGTGACATGCGGCACGAACGGCTTCGGATCGAAAGGAATCGCCAGTGATTGGAGCTGTGTGCGCACCATTTCGGCCATTCGGACCAGGCGGGGCTCGGGCTGTCCTCCCACCCATACAACGCGCGCGCGCTCGAAACGGCCGACATGATCGATGCGCCACTCGAACGGCTCTTGCACTGCGGCGCGCAACGCTTGCACCGCCTCGGCGGCTTTCGGCACCGCCAACTCCCCGATGAAGGCCAGCGTCAGGTGCAGGTTGTCGCGGGGCACCCGGCGTGCCTTCGGATAAAGCCTCGCCGCTTGTTGCGCCGCGTCGTCCAGAAAGGTGCGCGTGGCCTCGTCAGGCCAGCTGGCAAGGAAGCAGCGCATGGGGCGTCGGCCAAGCGCTCCGATCACTCCGGGGCGGAGGATCCGCGTGGCGGTTGATGCGCCTGGCGATATTCGGCAATCGCGCGGCGGCACTCCTCGATCAGCGCAGGGCCGCGGTACACAAGCCCCGTGTACAGCTGCACCAGCGTGGCGCCCGCGCGCAGCTTTTCAACGGCATCGGCGCCGGAGAGGATCCCGCCCACCCCGATGATCGGCAGCGCGCCGCGCACGTGCTCCGCGAGCGTGCGAACGGCCGCGGTCGAGCGCAGGAACAAAGGCCGGCCTGACAGCCCGCCGGCCTCGCTGGCCACGCTGGCCTCGCGGGCGGTGCCGACTCCTTCGCGCGCTACCGTCGTGTTGGTGGCGATCACGGCATCGAGTCCGTGTGCCAGCAACGCGTCGGCAGCCCGCCTCAAGTCGTCATCGGAAAGATCGGGACTCACTTTCACGGCGATCGGTACGTGCCTGGCATGCAGTTCGGAAAGGCGCGCCCGCTGTTGCACCACTTGGCTCAACAGCGCATCGAGCTCGCCAGCGCCCTGCAGCGCGCGAAGATCGCGCGTGTTGGGCGAGGAGACGTTGATCGTCACGTAGCTCGCGTGCGGGTAGACCGCGGCAAGTGCGCGCGCGTAGTCCTCGCCCGCGCGTTCGTTCGGCGTGTCCGCGTTCCTGCCGATGTTGATCCCGAGCGGCACGGCGCACCGCACGGCGCACACGCGCGCCACCAAGGCCCCGACCCCTTCGTTGTTGAAGCCGAGCCGGTTGATCAACGCATCGCTCTGCTGCAGGCGGAACATGCGCGGGCGCGGGTTGCCCGGTTGCGGGCGGGGTGTCACCGTTCCGACCTCGAGGAACCCGAAGCCCAGATCCGTCAGTGGCTCGACGAAAGCTGCGTTCTTGTCCAGCCCTGCGGCCAGGCCCACCGGGTTCGGGAACGTGAGGCCGATTGCCTCGACAGGATCGGGCGGCACGTTGGGCCGCAACGCCTGAGCGACGCCGAGCGCGTGTGCGCCGGCGAGCAACCGCAGCGCGGCAACGTGCGCGGTTTCGGGTTCCAGGTGGAACAGCAGCGCGCGCGCCAGGTGGTACATCGGCGAGGCAGGGCGCCGCGCGTTCAGCCTCGGCCGGATGCGGTGACCGCCTTCCTGCGCACCCAGTGTCCCCGGCGCAGCATCTCGACCGGGCGGAAGTTCGCCTTGTATGACATCTTCGGGCTCTGCTCGATCCAGTAGCCCAGGTACAGGTACGGCAGTTGCAGTGCCCGGCACTGCGCGATCTGCCACATTACGTTGTAGGTTCCGTAGCTGGCGTGCAGCTCGTCCGCATCGTAGAACGTGTACACCGACGACAGCCCGTCGGCCAGCACGTCGATGATCGAAACCATCCGCAAGCGACCCAACACTCCTACTGGGGCGTGCGGCGCCGGCGGGTCGCGGAATTCGACCAGGCGGGTATTGACCTTTGTCTGCAGCAGGAACTGCGAATACTGTTCACGGCTGTCGTTGTCCATGCCGCCGCCGGCGTGGCGCGTCGCCTGGTAATGCAGGTACAACTCGTAGTGCTCGGGATCGAAGGCCAAGCCAACGACGCGCGAGATCAGATGACGGTGCATTTCCCAG
>Ga0187846_10001347_pt1 | contig 13884 bp, 11 predicted proteins | sample TC_taG_FD_161473 | JGI IMG/M metagenome (GOLD analysis project Ga0187846, IMG submission 161473) | Biofilm microbial communities from the roof of an iron ore cave, State of Minas Gerais, Brazil - TC_06 Biofilm (v2) | ecosystem: Environmental > Terrestrial > Deep subsurface > Cave > Wall biofilm...
GCCAGTGAAGCCCTTTCCCGGTATGCTCGCGGTGAACACCAGCGAACTGACGCCAAAGCTCATGGTTACGGCGGAACCTTGATCGACCAGAGCCTTTGGCAGCAGCACCGAAATCAGAAAAAACGCCGTGCCGACAAATACGTAACTGGAAATCCCGATCGCCGTCCAGCGCAGCTGCCCGCGACCGAACAGCGCCCGATATGGCGGCAGCTTTTCGCGCATCGTCTGCAGATTGTCGCCCAGTGCGGCGACCGTCAGCGGCGGCACCCGGCTGCCGGCGCGCCGGATCATCTGGTTGACCATATCGACCGCGGCCGCTGCGTGGCCTCTGCGCAGATACCAGCGCGGGCTCTCCGGAATGAGAAAGTAGATCAGCGCGGGGATGACAAAGAAGGCGAGGCCGCCGGGCAGCGCCATCAGCCGGAAGGCGTTCGGATTGCCGGCGAGCAGGAAGCCGACGAAAGGCAGCACGGCGAACGAGCAGGCGAGCGCCATCTCATAGACGGCACTGTAGGTGCGCCGATGCCGCGCCGGCATCAGCTCGGTGGCGATCGGGAACGGCGCAATGACGGCAAAGCCGCCCGCGAGGCCGGTCAGCAAACGCACCACGATCAGCTGGGACCCGGTCTGGACCACGGTGATCAACAAGGTGAAGAAGGTTATCCCGGCCACGCCGATCACCATAACGGTCTTGCGGCTGTAATGGTCGGAGATTGCCGAGGCGATAAAACCGCCGACGACGATCATCATCGTCGAAGCAATGGCGAGAAAGCGGATCTGCTCTTGGGTCAGCTGCAGCGGCTGCTTCGCCAGCACCAAGAGCGAGCCGGTCATTACGAGGTCGTAACCGTCGACGAAGCCGACAAGAGACAGCACTGCGATGATCGTGAGGTGGTAACGGCCAAACGGAATGCTGTCGAGCGTGCGCCCCAGCACATGATCAGCGGTCGATGTCGATCGGCCAACCGGGCGGATTTCGGCCATGCTGATCTCCCTGCTTCAGGCCAGTGCCGGAACTCCTTCGGTAACGGTTTCGAGCTGGCCGACGGTCTCGCGGCCAAAGACCAGCGGGATAAAGGCGCCGATCGCCACGACGACAAAGATCGTACCGAAGAATATCGGCGCCGACCCGGTGTGCGGCTCCATCAAAAACGGCGCCAGCCCACCGGCGAACAGCCGCCCGAATGACTCGCCGAAGATGTGCCCGCGGCCCCGCAAGGCCGTCGGGAACTGTTCGGACAAATAGACGCGGGTGGCCGTGAAGGCCGACAACACCGTGAAGCCGATGATCAGCCCTCCGGCCACCATCATCACGCCCGCATAGTCCCCGGCGCGATGCGACAGCAGCATCAGCACGAGACCCGGCAGCGACCCGGTGAGCGCATAGGCGATCGTCCAGCGCCGTCCGATGATCTCCATCAAAAACCCGGTAAAGCCCTTGCCGAAAAAGCTCGCCGCGTAGACGATCGAGGTCAATCCCAGGCTCGCGCTGACCGCGAAGCCCTGATCGTTCAGCGCCTTCGGCAACAGCACAGAAATCAAAAAGAAAGCGGTTCCGGCGCAGATGCCGCTCAGGACCCCGACCGTTGTCCAGCGCAACTGACCTTTGGCGAACAGCGCCCAATAGGGCGGCAGCGGCGCGCGGGCCTCTTCCTGATGATCGCCGAGTTCCGCCAAGGTCAGCGGCGGCACGCGGTTGCCGGAGCGCGCAATGATCCGATTGACGAGGTCGACCGCGACCTGCGCCCGGCCTCTACGCAGATGCCAGCGCGGGCTTCCCGGGAGCGCCAGATACACGATCGGCGGTATGACGGCCACGGTCAGCCCGCCCGGTAATGCCAGAAAGCGAAAGGCATTGGCGTTGCCGGCGAGCAGGCCGGCGATAAACGGCACCACGGTAAACGAGGAGGCCAGCGCCATCTCATAGACGGCGCTGTAGGTGCGCCGGTGCTGCGCCGGCATCAGCTCGGCGGCGATCGGGAACGCCGCCGACACGACACCGCCGGCGCCAAGCCCGGTCAACAAGCGCAGGATGATCAGCTGCTCGGCAGTTTGCACAAGCGGGATCAACAAGGTCAGAAACGTCGTCAGGAACACGCCAATCAGCACGATGCTCTTGCGGCTCAAATGGTCGGACACCGCCGAGAAAAAGAAGCCGCCGAGGCACAGCATAAAAGTCGGGCCGACGGCGAGCCAACGGATGTCGGTGTCGGTCAGCTGCAGCGGCGCCTTGGCCAGGACCAGCAACGAGCCGGTCATCACCAGATCATAGCCCTCGATAAAGCCGACAAGGGCCAGCACGACGATTATCAAGACGTGATAGGCGCTGAACGGGATGCTGTCGAGCTTGCGCCCGAGCACAAAGCTTGCCGGAGTTCCCGGTCTGTCGATCGGGCGAAACTCTACCATGGCGACCTCCCGGATTGGTCGTACCCGGAGGACCATGCGAAACCGCTGAGTGGCGAGGCGTCCAGTCGCCTACCCGAAAAACGATCTACACTATTCCGTAACCTTAGGACAACGCCCCGTAAGCTCCCGCGGCCGCATCGGATGTCACCGGGTCGACGTCTATGCTAACCGAACCTCAGCCTAGGCGAGCCGGACCCAGTTGTCATCCGGTAGCGGTCTCCGAGCTGCTAATGCCGCCATTCCGGGGTCGACGGGCTCACTTTGCCGAGGGGTAGCGACGAGGGCCGGGGGAGCTGAACGATGTCGGGCTTCTCGGCCGGTTCGGTCTTGCGCGCCTCCGCGGCGCGCTTCAACCGGTAGTACGAGCGGATCGTCAGCGGGATCGAGCTCAGATAAACCACACCTACGACCATCAGGGTCGGCCACGGCGCGGTCGTCAAAAAGGCGGTGGCGACGACAAAGCCGAGCAGGGTCGGGATCACCATGTGGTGCGGGATGCGGATCCGCTTGAGTGACACCGTCGGGACCTTGCTGACCATCAACAGCGCGATCCCGGTTATCGTCACTGCGCTCAGATAGGGCGAGCGGAACAGCCAGTCGCCCCACTCGAAGCTGAGGAACATCGGGATCATCACCAGCCCGGCGCCGGCCGGCGCCGGCGCGCCGCTGAAGAAGGGGGCCGCATAGGACGGCACCTCGGCGTTGGTCCCGGCGTTGAAGCGCGCCAGGCGCAGTGCGCAGCACACCGCAAAGAACAGCACGATCACCCAGCCGAGAACATGCAATTCCGACATCGTCCACAGATAGAGCACCGCCGCCGGGGCGACGCCGAAGCTGACAAAATCCGACAGGCTGTCGAGTTCCGCGCCAAAGCTGGAAGTGGCTTTCAGCAGGCGGGCCATCCGTCCGTCGAGGCCATCGAAAATGCCGGCGGCGATGATCGCAAACACCGCGCCCTCGAAATTCCCGCCCATTGCGAACCGCATCGCCGTCATGCCGGCGCACAACGCGAGAAGGGTGAGGACATTCGGAACCATGCGGTTCACCGACAGGCCGGAAAGCCGGCGTACCCGCATCCGCGGCCGCCGCACCCTGTTACGACGCATCTTCAAGTCCCGTCTCCCCTCCGCGCCCACCGGCGGTCACTGCGCAAACCCCTTGCGAGCCGGTTCTCGCGCCAGACGATCGCCGAGCACCGTTTCGCCGCCCACCATCCGCTGCTCGGCAATCACCATCGGTACATAGGGCTGCGGACAGTAGACGTCGACCCGCGAGCCGAAGCGGATGATGCCGATGCGCTGACCGGCAATCACCTCCTGCCCTTCGCGCAGCTCGCAGACGATGCGCCGGGCGACGAGGCCTGCGACCAGCACGAAGGCAATCTCGGGGCCCTCTGCCGGCGCGATGCGGATCGCCATCCGTTCGTTGTGCCGGCTGGCCTCGTCGCGGCTCGCATTCAGGAACCGCCCCTTGGTGTAACGTACCGCGGCGACCCTGCCGCCGAGCGGCGCGCGGATGACGTGGACATCGAAGATGTTGAGAAAAATTCCGATCCGCGTAAGGGGAGCCTCATCCATCGACAGCTCCTGCGGCGGGGGCGCCGTCGCGATCGACACCACCGCACCGTCCGCCGGGCTGATCAACAAGCCCGCGCGGGTCGGCGTCACCCGCCAGGGGTCGCGGAAGAAATAAGCGAGCCACAAGGTCGCCGCCGCGGCAATCCAGCCGCCACCGACCCACAGCATGAAGAGCAGGATCGTCACCGCCGCGCCGGCGAGTACGAATTTGAGACCGTCCGGGTGGAGCGGCGCGAGGAATCTCCTCAGCACGAAACGTCTCCCGGGGGTGGAAAAGCCGGCGGTCAGCTGCCTTCGCGGCGCCAAGCCGCCAGCAACCCGCCGACGATCAGCAACAGCGCCGCGATGCCCGGCAGCAGCGGCATCTCGCTGAACCCGGTCACGGTGTAATCGCCGTTGGCACGCAACCCCATCCAGTTGCGTCCGGCCGCCACCCGGTCGGGCGAGACCCGGCGAATTTCCGGCATCCTCCCGTTGCCGACCCAGAAGATGCCGCCGCCGGTCGCGGCGACCACCGGCGCCAGCTTTTCCGGGGTGGTGCGGACATCGGCGAATTCGATCGGATTGAGCGGCCCCGCCGCCGCGAGCGCCGTGCGATTGCCGTCGGTCACCCGGTAGAGCCCCATCTCGCCGATCGGCAGGCTGCCGGTGCTGCGGCCGCCGGTGGCGGGCGCCAAAGTCAGGTCGCGGGTCGACCCGTCCGGCATTGTCACGTTGACCGGGCGGTCGTCCGGCTCGAGCGATTGGCGGGTGACTGTCAGCCGATCGCCTTCGACGGCCGCACGCAGATCGTTTTCCTCGAGGTCGGGCTCCTTCATCAGCCAATAGGCGAGTCGCCGCAGCAGCTCGGCCTCGGGACCGCCGCCCTCGAAACCGCGTGCCCAGAACCACATCTGGTCGGAAAGCAGCTGTGCCACCCGTCCCTTGCCGACCCGGTCGAGCACCAGCAGCGGGTCGTCGTGATCGCCGCTCATCAGGATCGTGCCGTGATGAACCCGCGCCTCGACCTGGCGGAACCAGCGGCCCCATGTCGGGTCGCCGCCCGGTGGCCCGGCCCCGGAGAGGCCCTCAGTGACCGGGTGCCGGCGACCCAGATCGGTGAGCCGCGCCTTGAAGCCTTCTTCAAAGACATCTCCGGTGGGCTCGGTCGGCAATATCGTTCCGAGCGGCGTGCGGGCGAGGCTCAACGGCGTGCCAAAGCTCGGACCCGCCGCCTCCAGAAAGGCGCCTCCATTACGGACGTAGCGCGCGACATTCTCGAGATAGGCCTGCGGGATCACCCCCCGCCGGCTATAACGATCGAAGATGATCAGGTCGAATTCGTCGAGCTTGACATCGAACAGCTCGCGGATCGGAAAGGCGATCAGTGACAATTCGCGGATCGGCGTGCCGTCCTGCTTTTCGGGCGGCCGCAGGATCGTGAAATGGACCAGGTCGACCGACGGGTCGGATTTCAGGATGTTGCGCCAGACCCGCTCGCCGGCATGCGGCTCGCCCGACACCAGCAACACCCGCAACCGGTCGCGCACGCCGTTGACGACGACGACCGCGCGGTTGTTGTCGAGGGTGAGCTCCTGCGCGCCGGGCTCGACCTCGAGCTCGACGACGTTGGGGCCGCCATGGTCGATCGGCACCGACAGCGGAACATCTCGATCGACCGGCACCATGACCGGATGCGGCGCACCGCCATCCTTGCGCCAGGTGAGCTTCGCCCGGTTGGCCGGAGCCGCGTCCGGTTTCTTGGCGGAGCCCGGGGGCGTGTCTTGCACGCGGATCGTCAGCTTCAGCTCTTTGCCGACCAGACCAAAGCTCGGCGCCTGGTCGACGACGAGCCGTCGGTCACCCTCATCGGGCTGTCCGGAAAGCAGGACGTGGAGCGGTGCACCGACAGCCTCTGTCAGCGCCTTTGTGTCGCCGCTCGGCACGTCGTGCACTTGGCCGTCGGTGATCATCATGACGCCGGCGAGGCGCTGCCGCGGCACCTCCGACATCGCCCGGTCGAGCGCGCTGAACAGCTTCGTCCCGTCGTCGCCGGCCCCGGGCTGCGGCTTTCCGGCGCGGATTACGCGCAGGTCGAGATCGCGTTCCCCGGCGAGCCGATCCTTGAGTGCCGCCAGCGCCGTTTCGGTCGCGTGCTGACGATCGCCGATACGCTGGCTCGGCGACTCATCGACAACGACGATGGCGACGTCGCGTTGCGGCGAGCGCTGCTCCTCGACGACGGAAGGATTGATCAGCGCCGCCAGCAAGATCGCCAAGGCGATCGCGCGCCACGCCAGTCCCCGCGCGCGGCGCAACAACCCTAAACCGAGGACCAGCGCGCTGGCGGCGCCGAGCACCGCGATCGCCGTCCATGTAAGGAGCGGTGCGGTTGCCAGTGTGAAGGCGCCCACGCTCATTGCCCGAGGCGCTCCAGAATTGCCGGAACATGCACCTGGTCGGATTTGTAGTTGCCGGTCAGCACATACATGACGAGGTTGACACCAAACCGCATTGCCATCTCGCGCTGCGGCTCGTCGCCCGGGACGACAGCGAAAGCCGGACGGCCCTGCCGGTCGACCGCCCAGGCGGCCGCCCAGTCATTGGCCCCGACGACGACGCTCGAGACCCCGTCGTTGACGCGATCCTCCGCGGGTTCGACCCACAACGTCCCGACATTCCAGCGGCCGGGAAATTCGTGCAACAGGTAAAACGACTTGGTCAGCACGTGATCGGGCGGGATCGGCACCAGCGGTGGGATCTTGATGGTGCCCACCAGCCGGCGCAGACGCTGTGCCGAAAGTGCGGCGCCGCCGAACGAGCCAGGGGTCTGGTCGTCGCCGTCGCGCGTGTCGAAGAGAATGGTCCCGCCGGTCTCCAGATAACGATTGATCCGCTCGACCGCGGTCGAGGAAGGGGGTGCTTGGTCGGCAACCACCGGCCAATAAAGCAGCGGAAAGAAAATCAGCTCGTCCCGCTCGATGTCGACGGCGAGCGGCTCGGCGGTCTCGACCGCGGTCCGCCGGTTCAGGGTCGCCGTCAAACCGACGAGCCCGGCGCGGCTCACCGTATCGACCTCATCGTTCCCGGTCCGCACATAGGCGAGGCGCAGCTCGGACGTCGCCTGTACCACAAAGGCGTCGTCGGCCGATGCTGCCGAAGCACTGCCGAGCACCGCGAGGACGAGAACGGCGGCAAGCTGCGCCGGGCGCCTTCGCAGCAAGCCGCGCAGCGCATAGGCGATCAGCAAATCGGCGAGCGCCAGCAGCAGCGACGCGGTCAACAGCGCCGGCCGAAGATCGATTTCGCGGCCGCTCGGAAAGTTCTCCCGTATGGTGCCCGGCGGCAGGCTCTCGATCGGCTTCAGTTCCGCGATCCCGGCCGAGAGGTTGAGGGCCCGTCTGGTGTCGGTCGTGCCGTAAAGGCCCGGTGGATGCTGCGGCGATGCGATCGCCGAAGCGATTTCCTTGCCGGCGATCGGGCGCGCAGTCGGCGGCGCCCGCTGCAACCGCCCAAAGCCGTCGAGGGTTTCGATCGGTGGCAACGCCTCTTCGCCCGCCGCCGCCACCCCTTGGCTCATCGCTACGGTGCGGCGCAGCATGTCGACGAACAATCCCGAGAGGGCGAGGTTCGACCAGTCGGCGTTAGCCGTCGTGTGGACGAGCACGATCCAACCTTGTCCCCGCTTCTCGGCGGTAACCAGCGGCGTGCCGTCGGCCAAGCGCGCCCAGGTCTTGTCGGCGAGGTCGAGATCGGGCTCTGCCAGCACTTGGCGCGAAACCGTCACGTCCGCCGGTACGGCGAGCCCGGCAAACGGGCTGTCCGGCGCAAACGCGGCGAGATGCGCGGGCTGCTCCCAGGAGAGTGCTCCGCCGATCGTGCGGCCGCCGCGACGCAACCGCACCGGCAGCAGCTGATCGGGCTGCTCGGCGAGGTGCGGACCGGCAAAGCGCAGCAGCAGGCCGCCGGCCTCGATCCATTTGAGGACAGCTGCCTCCTCCGCCGGCGAGTCCGCGGCGACATCCGAAAAGACCAGGACGGCGAGCTCGCGCTTGAGCAGGTCGGTCGGTCGGCCGCGGCGCATCTCGGTGAACGGGGACAGTGCGCGCTCGAGGTAGTAATTCTCGCCGAGCAGGGGTTGCGCGCCGGTGTTCGTCGCGGCGGCGATGCCGACCGGGCGGCGGCGCCATCGCTCATCGACCAGCAACACCGAGCCGGCCGACTGATCACCCTCGATTTCGATGCGAGCGGCCCGGTTTCTGAGCTCGCTCGGCATCGCCAGCCGAACCTCGACAGCCTTGGAGCCGGGCTCCATCGTCGCTGTCTGGCGAGCGAGCAGGCGGCCATCCTCGGCGCTGGCGCGGACCTGAAAGAGACGCGGCGTCGGTGCCGGCAGTGAAAGCAGGCGGACCCCGAGATCATTTGCCTGCAGCTCGCCGGCAGCGAGCAGCAGCGGGGTATTGTCCGGCGGCGCCGTGAGGTAATGCAGGGTGCCCTGCCCGGTGAGATAGGTGGCGAGCGCTTCGCTACCGCCATCGACGACACCGTCGCTGAGCCAGAAGGCGGAAGTTGCATCGGCCGACGGCAACGCTTCGAGGCGCGCCAATACCGCGCGCCGGTCGACCGGCCACGGCTTGGGCTGCAAAGCCTGGACCGCGGCACGGGCGTCGGCTGCGCGGATGGCCGCCAGTGGCGCCGCCGGCTCGTTTGTTACGGGTGGGGCAGTGGTGAGGAGGACCACTTTCCGGTCCTCCCGTTCAGCCTCGCCCATCAGATCGGCAACTGCTGCCTGTCGCGCCGGCCAATCGCGAGCCGCCGCCCAGCCATCATCGACGATGACGAGGATCGGGCCTGTCGATGCCAGTCGTGCCTGCGGATTGAGGACCGGATGGGCAGCTGCGATAATCACCAACGCGGCGAGCGCCACGCGCAACAGGATCAGCCACAACGGGGTGTGTGCCGGGGTCTCTTCGCGCGGCGCCAATCCGAGGAGCAGGCGGATCGCCGGGAAGGCGATGCGGCGCGGCGCCGGCGGCGTCACCCGTAGCAGCCACCAGATGATCGGCAGCGCTGCCAGCGCCACGAGCAGCCAGGGCGAGGCAAAAGCGAGGGAGCCGAGCGCCAGCATCGCTCACCGCCGGCGATCGGCGGACAACGCGGCAAACAGTGCGAGCAGCGCGAGGTTCGGCGGACGGTCGGTGCGGTGAAAGCCGAAGCTCCAGCCGACTGTCGCGGCGATCGCTGCAAGGCCATCGCGATGGCGCTGGAAGCGGGCGGAATAGTCGCCCCGAATGCTCTCCACCCGGCTGATGACGACTTCTTCGCGGTCTTCGACACCGGCAAAGCGGATGCGTCCGTCAAACGGCAGATCTTCCTCGGCCGGGTCGCTGACCTGCAGCATGTGGCCTTTCAGCCCGGCCGCGGCGAAGCGGGTGACAGTGTCGTTGACCACCTCTAGAGGCGACAGGAAGTCACCGATCAAAACGAGCTGGCCCGCTCGCGGCAACGGCTCGAAGGCGGGCAGACTGTCCGCTGTGGGGTTGCGGTCGATGATCTCGACAACCCGCGACAGCGCAATGCGCCCATTCATCGGCGCGATGCCACTGCCGAGCAAGGTCAGGCGCTCGCCGCCGCGAACGAGAAGGCTCGCCAGCGCGACGAGCAGGAGCTCGGCGCGGTCGCGCTTGGTCGGCCATTCCGCGCCTGTCAGGTATTCCGCCGAGCTGTAGTCCATCGAAGGCGACGCGTCGCGCCATAACCAGACGCTCTGCGCGGCTTCCCATTCGGTTTCGCGAATGTAGAGGCGTTGTGACTTTGCACTCTCGCGCCAATCGATGCGCGAGGCCGCGTCACCCGGCTGGTATTGGCGAAACTGCCAGAATGTCTCGCCTTGGCCGACGCGGCGACGCCCATGAACTCCCTGTGCGACAGTCACCGCGACCCGCTCGGCGGCGATCAACAGGGGTGGCAGCACTGATGCTGCCTGCTCTGCTCGATCTCGCAGGGGGGCACGCGGCGCCCGCCGCCGGGCCGGCAACAACGCAGCCGCCGCCCACGATTCGGCCGTGGTCACCGGAAGGGCACCGAAATCTGCTCGATGACCCGACCCACCGTCACACCTTCGGCGCGACCGGCAAAGCTGACCGCCATGCGGTGGCGCAGCACCGGTGGCGCCAATGCGAGAACATCGTCGATCGACGGGCTGAAGCGGCCGTCGATCAGCGCGCGGGCGCGGCAGGCGAGCATCAGGGCTTGGCTGGCACGCGGGCCCGGCCCCCACGAGACAAAGCGCGTAATGCTGTCAGTGGCGGAACCGTCGGGCCGCGCCGAGCGAACCAGCGACAGGATCGCCTCGACGACACTATCGCCGACCGGAATGCGGCGAATCACGCGTTGCGCCGCGATCAGATCAGCGACGCTCATTGCCGGACGTGGTCGATCCTCGGCGATACCCGTCGTCGCGATCAGCATCCGCCGCTCCGCGTCCCGGTCGGGATAGTCGACGTCGATCTGCAACAGAAAGCGGTCGAGCTGAGCTTCGGGAAGCGGATAGGTGCCTTCCTGCTCGAGCGGGTTCTGGGTGGCCAGCACGTGGAATGGTCGCGGCAACGGATGGTACTGGCCGGCGATCGAGACACGGCCTTCCTGCATCGCCTGTAACAGCGCCGATTGCGTGCGCGGGCTTGCCCGGTTGATTTCATCCGCCATCAGCAGCTGGCAAAAGACCGGGCCCGGGATGAAGCGAAAAGATCGCCGTCCGGTCTCGCTTTCCTCGAGGACCTCGGAGCCGAGAATGTCGGCCGGCATCAGGTCGGGGGTGCATTGGATGCGCTTGTCTTCGAGGCCGAGGATCGTCCCCAGCGTCTCGACGAGCCGGGTCTTGGCGAGGCCGGGGACTCCGATCAACAAGGTGTGTCCCCCGCACAACAGGGTGATCAAGGCTTGCTCGATCACCTCGCGTTGACCAAAGATGATTTCGCCGATCCGCTCGCGGACGAGGCTCAAGCGCCCGCCCAGCGCTTCAACCTCGGCTACGAGATCTGCGGAGGACGGGTTGATGGGTGCGGTAGAATTCAAGCGGTTCGATCCCTCTTCAAGCGCAGGCGCAAGTTCGAGCCTGATACAAAAAGCCGGTTCCGGCAATTCCTCCCCGGTCGACCCGGCCGCCGGCGGCAGGCAGCCGCCGATCGACCGCGGCGATCTCGACATGCGGATCGCTCGTGACGGCACATGGTTTTACCGCGAGTCTCCGATCGGCCGGCCGGCGCTCGTCAAACTCTTTGCCTCCGTTCTGCGCCGCGAGCCGGACGGCCGCTACTGGCTGGTCACCCCGGCGGAGCGCGGCCGCATCGAAGTCGAGGATGTGCCCTTCCTCGCCGTGGCGATGACGGTCGAAGGCGCAGGCCGCGACCAGCAACTGATCTTCCGCACTAATCTGGACGACATTGTGACGGCCGGACCCGACAACCCGCTACGCGTCGAAACCGCCGCGAGCGGCGCGCCGGCGCCCTATATTCTGGTTCGCGACGACCTCGAGGCGCGACTGGCACGTCCGGTGTTCTACGATCTGGTCGAGCTCGGCAGGGAAGAGCAGATCGAGGAGACCTGCCAGTTCGGGGTATGGAGCAAGGGCAGGTTCTTCCGGCTCGGCGAGCCCGGCCCGGATTGGAATTGACGGAACGGCAAGAATGGCCGCACCACTCACGCGGGACCGGGTGATCACGCGCTTCGCACAGCTCGGGCAACCGGGAAGGCGGGGGTTTGGCGGTGCCGCCGATCCATCCGAAGCCGCCGCGCTTAGGCAAGCAACCCGCGGCGATCACGACCTCAATCCCGGGTGGACGCCGCCGAGCGCCGAATTACGGCCGGCGGCGGTGCTGGTTCCGCTGATCGACCGAGCCAGTGGCATGTCGGTGCTGCTGACCCAGCGCACCGCGCATCTGAATGCGCACGCCGGACAGATTTCGTTTCCCGGCGGGCGAATCGAGGCGAGCGACCGGGACGCGACCGAGGCGGCGCTGCGCGAGACCGAGGAAGAGGTCGGCCTGACGCGCGACCGTGTGACGGTCGTCGGCCGGCTCGACACCTATGTGACCGGGACCGGGTTTGAGATCACCCCGATGGTCGGTATCGTTGCGGTGCCGTTTGCGCTGGCTCCCGACCCGTTCGAAGTATCCGAGGTGTTCGAGGTGCCGCTTTCCTTTGTTGTCGACCCGAACAATCATCGTCGCATGACACGCGTCCTTGAAGAGCGGACGCGGACCTTTTTCGTCCTGCCCTACGAGAACCGCTACATCTGGGGGGCGACCGCCGGAATGCTGGTGAACTTGGCCGAGGTGCTCGCCGGTTGAGGAGGAATGCTCCGCGTCCTCCTGACGATCGTCTTGCCGCTCCTGTTGCCGACGGCGCTGTACCTTCTCTGGGCTACTGCATTACGACCAGGGCGGCGAAACGGTGCGGCATTTTGGGGGGCGCTGCCGTGGATCTGGCTTGCCGGCATGGGAGTAGCGCTGTTGGCGATCGTGCTGTTCGTCGTGACGGTTCACTTCGGGGCGCCGCAGGAGGGCGTCTATGTGCCACCACGTTGGGAGAACGGTGAGATCGTCCCGGGACATATGCAACCGAAGTCCGGCCAATGACCGAATGCAACAAGCCGCACAGGATCGTCCCGCAGGCGTGGATGGTCGAGCCGGCGACGCGCGCCGTGCTAGAAGCATTCTCCGCGAGGGGTGTCGAGGCGCGGTTTGTCGGCGGGTCGGTGCGCGACGCAATCCTCGGCCGGCCGATCGGCGACATCGATATCGCCACTCCCGCGCCGCCCGAGCAGGTGATCGAGATCCTGGAGAAGACCGGCATCAAGGTCGTGCCGACCGGTCTCGCGCACGGGACCGTAACCGCAGTCGTAACGCCGCGGCATTTCGAGATCACGACTTTACGCCGCGATGTCGAGACTTTCGGGCGCCGCGCCCGGGTCGCCTTCGACGCCGATTGGGCTGCTGACGCGGCGCGCCGCGACTTCACAATCAATGCGATATTTCTGGCGCCGAACGGAACGATCGACGATCCGGTCGGCGGCTTGTGCGATTTGCGGGCTCGCCGTGTCCGCTTCGTCGGTGACCCGGCAACGCGCATCGCTGAAGATGTGTTGAGGATCCTGCGCTATTACCGCTTCGAGGCGCGTTTTGGAACCGGCACCGGCGATATCCAGGCGCGCGCCGCGTCCCGGAACGCGGCGCATCTATTGCCGACGCTCTCGGGCGAGCGCGTTGCGCGGGAGCTCGTCAGGCTGCTCGAGACCCCGGACCCGATCGGGGTGCTGCAGATGATGCAGGAAGACGGCGTGCTGGCGGTGGTGTTGCCCGAGGCAAGCCGCCTCGATCGACTGCGCCGTTTGATCGGGATCGCGCCGGAGACCGGCGCCCTGCTTCGTCTGGCCGCCCTGATCGAGGTCGACGCCGATGGTGCTGCGGCCGTCGCCAGGCGTTTGCGATTCTCCAACGCCTGGCGCGATCGGTTGCGCGGCCTTTCCCCACCCTGGCCGGTTGATCGGCGGGGAGATACCAAAGTGCAGCGGCGGACTCTCTACCGGCTCGGCGTCGAGCGCTATCGCGAGATCGCCCTGTTGATGGCAGCGCAGGGAGAACTGTCGCCGAGCCGGCTCGCCGGGCTCCTCGAAATCGCCCGGGCTTGGACACCGCCGCTGTTTCTGATCACCGGGCGCGATGTGACGGCGCTCGGCGTTCCGCCGGGAGAGCGGGTAGGCCGGCTGCTCGCCGCGGTGCGCGACTGGTGGGAGGACGGCGGCTTCAACGCCGACCGCGCCGCATGCCTCGCCCACCTGAAGGCGCTCCTGGGCTCCTCGGACAAACGCCAGGAATAAGCGCCGGGCGGCGCTACAGCGGCCACGACCATGAGCCAA
>Ga0187846_10001348_pt1 | contig 13882 bp, 10 predicted proteins | sample TC_taG_FD_161473 | JGI IMG/M metagenome (GOLD analysis project Ga0187846, IMG submission 161473) | Biofilm microbial communities from the roof of an iron ore cave, State of Minas Gerais, Brazil - TC_06 Biofilm (v2) | ecosystem: Environmental > Terrestrial > Deep subsurface > Cave > Wall biofilm...
CGCCGCTGCGGCGCTGATGACATCCCCCGACGGTGCGCCGGTGGTCGCCATTATTGTCGCCTATATTGGGGATCTCGCGGACGGGGAGGCGGTGGTCGCGCCGGTCCGGAAGCTCGGGTCGCCGTTGCTGGACACGATCGCCTCGACCTCGTACGTGCAGCTGAACACATTGTTCGACGCGGCGGTCCCCTATGGCGGGGTTCAGCGGTACTGGAAGTCGAGCTTTCTGAAAGAGCTCGGCAACGATTTGGTAGAGATCATGATCGAGCGGTCGGCGAAGATGCTCTCGCCGATGTCGATGGTGCTGTTTTTCCATCTTCACGGCGCCGCGGCGCGGGTGGATCGGAACGCGACCGCCTTCGGGTTGCGCCAAGACCAGTGGGATTACGACGTGATCTCGCAATGGACCGATCCCGCAGAGACCCCCGATCATGTGCGATGGACCCGCGAGTTCTGGACGGCGGTAGAGCCTTTCGCGACCGGAGAAGTCTACGTCAACCACCTCGACGCGGAGGAGGCCACGCGGATCAGAGCCGCCTATGGCGGTCACTACGACCGGCTGGTCGCGCTGAAGAACAAGTACGATCCGACGAACCTCTTCCGCATGAACCAGAACATCAGGCCGACCGTGTGAGCGCAAGGAGGGCAACGTCATGGCAAAAAATGGCTTCAAGCTGATCGACGCCGAGATGCATGTGATGGAGCCGGTCGATCTGTGGCAGCGCTACATCGATCCCGAGTTCAGGACACGTGCGCCGCGGCGGCTCGACGAGCGCCGGTGGGACATCCGCACCATCGTCGAGGGCGAGGTCATGGCGTCGATGCCGGGCGGCGACTGGCCGGCGCTGACCGACGCCGAAGAGCAGGCTCTTGCCGAGCGCTACGCGGAAGAAATCGCGCGGGACTTCGACCCTGAGACCCAAGTACGGGCGATGGACAAGGAGGGGCTCGATCTGGCGATCCTGTTTCCGACCTCTGCAATGTACGTGACCGCCTTCACCAGGATGGACCCGCGGTTTGCGGCGGCGGTGTGCCGGGCCTACAACGACTGGCTTCACGACTACATCGAGGCTGCCGATCCAAAGCGGTTGTTCGGCGCCGCCGCCGTCTCGCCCCACGAGATCGAGAGCGCGGTCGGCGAAACCCGGCGGGCGGTAGAGCAACTCGGCATGAAGGCGATCTTCTTGCGTCCGAACATCTACAACGATCGGCCTTGGCACGACCGGTATTACGATCCGCTGTGGGCGGCGTGCCAGGAGCTAAACGTCCCGGTCGGCTTTCACGAGACCACCGGCTCGCGTATGAAGGCCGCCGGCGCCGACCGCTTTAAGAGTTTGGGCATCGCGCATATCGCGACGCACTCGATGGAGCAGATGCTGGCGTGCATGGACGTGATCATGGGCGGCGTCATGGAGCGCTTTCCGCAGCTCCGCTTCGCATTTCTCGAAGGGCAATGCGGTTGGCTGCCGTTCTGGCTCGGCCGCATGGACGAGCATTACGAATGGCGCGAGCCCTACGGCGAGATGACCCACCTCTCGATGCCGCCATCGGAGTATTTCCGCCGCCAAGGGTTCTGCGCGGTCGAGTGCGACGAGGAGTTCGTCGCCCACGTCGTCGATGCATTCGGCGATGACAACCTCGTCACCACGACCGATTATCCGCACGGCGATTCGAAATACCCGAAGGCGATGGACAGGTTCCTGGCACTGCCGCTCTCCGACCGCAGCAAGCAGAAGATTCTCTGGGACAACGCGCTGCGCCTCTACGCGCTATAGCCCGGCCGTGAAAATCGGGTTCATCGGCGTCGGCAACATTGGCGCGCCGATCGCCGGCCAGCTGCTGCAGGCCGGCCACGTGCTCCTCGTTCACGACATCCGGTGCGAGGCCGCCAACTCGCTCGTGGCGGCTGGTGCCGTGTGGTCCAGCTCGACGGCGGCGCTCGCGGCCGATTGCGAGGTGGTGGCCACCTGTCTGCCCGGGCCGGCGGAGATGGAGCAAGTGTGCCTTGGACCAGGCGGCCTCGTTGCGCACTTCAAATCGGGGGGCCTCTACATCGACCACACGACGAACTCGCCGGAACTGGTGCGGCGGGTTCACGCGATGCTCGCAGAGAGGAGTGTGGCGATGCTCGACGCGCCGGTCAGCGGCGGTATGGAGGGTGCGCGGACGCGCGACCTCTTGGTGATGGCGGGTGGTGAGCCGGATGCCTTCGAGCGCGCGCGTCCGTTGCTCGATGCAATCGCCAAGCGCGTCATTTACACCGGAGGCATCGGCACTGGGTCAATCGCCAAGATCATGCACAACAGCGCGAGCTTCACGCTCGATCTCGTCATGGCCGAGTGCTGGACCACCGGGGTCAAGGCCGGAATCGATGCCGCGACGATCGTCAACGTCTTCAACGAAGCCGCACTCGGGCAGATGATGAGCCTCAAGGTGCGCCTGCCCGCCACCTATCTGCGCGGTGACTTCGACGCCCGCTTTTCGCTCGCATTGGCGCGCAAGGATCTAGGGCTGGCGCAGGAGCTCGCGCGCGCCACCGACACGCCCATGCGTCTTAGCGCGTTGTGCGAGCAAGAGATGGTCGCGGCGATGGCCCGCGACTGGGGTGATCGCGACGCCTCGATCTTTCTGACCTTGCAAGAGGAGCGGGCCAAGGTCCAGGTGCGCTTGCCCCCGATTGAAGGGACTTAGTTCAGCCGGAGTTCAGTGATGTGGCGCGGGTCCTGCTTTAGTTCGCCGCGCTCGACACGCTTGACGATGTCGACGAGCCGCTCGTTGGCGCGGGCTTGGATGCCGACCTGCTCCCCTTCGCGCACGACAAAGCCGTTCAGGTATTCGATCTCGGTGCGTCGACCCTTGGCCATATCCTGGCCCATCGACGGCCGCTGATCAGGCGAGCCACGCCCGACCCGCGACAGCCGCCGCTCGTCGTAAATTTTCAGTGCCGCAAGGTCGCCCTCGCCGGCGCGGGCGATCGTCTCCGGTGGCAGATGGTCGATCTCTTCGAGCTTGTACCCGCGCGCTTGGCCGATGCGGATGGCCTCGCTGCCGAGCCGCGCTTGGAAACGGCGGATCGCCTCGTTCTGCGCGATCTGGGTGCCGGGGAGCCCCGTGCAGGCCGAGACCCCGTTCGCCATGGTGTTGGCCACGAGCTTCGACCAGCGTTCGCCCCACAGATTGTCGGTGACCTTGGCGCTATCGGCATAGAAGACGAGCCGGCACACCTCGTGCGCACGGTCAGTGATCGTGCCACGCACCTCGCCGGTCCGGTAGACGGTGTGCGCGGCGCCGCCTTTGATTCCGCCGCGATGGACATGGCCCGGCTCGACCAGGCCGACGCTAATGTTGCTGGCGATGCAGCCCATCGTCTTGCCCCAGCCGACCACACCCGCGATCGTCGCCTCGTTCATGCAGTTCTGCAAAGAGACGACATAGCCGCCGGGCGCTAGATATTGGTGGATCAGTAATGCCGCCCAGTGAGTGTCGTAAGATTTGGTGCAGACGAAGGCGATATCGATCGGCGCTTCTTTTGAGAGATGCTGAGCCTCGGTCAGATGCAAGGCCCGCACCTTGACCGTGAACGGCTCGTCGCCTTCGTGGTGAGTAATGCGCAAACCGTTCCGCTTCATCTCGTCGACATGCGCCGGCCAGAAATCGATGAAGGTCACATCCTCGCCGGCGCGCACCATGTGCGCTCCGGTATAGCCGCCCACCGCGCCCGTGCCGACGACCGCGATCCGCTTGCGCATGGCTTCCTCCTCCGGGATATCCTCGAGGCATCTTAGCGCCCTTGGCCGCGACGACCACCCTTGTTCCGACCAGTGGAATCCGGCCTAATCCCGGGCGCCTGATCAAACTCGGGGAGGAGACGATGGACATCGCGGAAAAGCCCGCCGCAGTAGCCAGCAACGAGATCGACCGGCCTGTGCCGAGCGCGCCTTCGAACCGGGTGTGGGGCAGCGACGCGATCGCCGCCATGCTACGCGAGCTCGACATCCCCTACATCGCACTCAATCCAGGAGCGAGTTATCGCGGCATCCACGACAGCCTCGTCAATTATCTCGGCAACACCCGGCCGCGCATGCTGTTGTGCCTGCACGAAGAGAGTGCTGTCGCGTTGGCGCACGGCTACGCCAAGGTGACCGGGCGGCCGATGGCCGCATTCGTGCACAGTAATGTCGGGCTGATGCACGCGACGATGGCGATCTTCAATGCTTGGTGCGATCGTGCTCCGGTCCTCGTGCTCGGCGCCACCGGACCTATGGACTCGACCCGTCGGCGGCCGTGGATCGAGTGGATCCACACCGTCCGAGACCAGGGTGCCTTAATCCGGAACTTCACGAAATGGGACGATCAGCCAGCTTCGATCGGCTCGGCGCAGGAGGCGATCCTGCGCGCCTGGGTGATTGCCAACACGGCGCCGCAAGGGCCGGTCTACGTCAATTTCGATCTGGCTCTGCAGGAGGACGAGATCACCGAGCTGCCGCCAATGCCGATGGTCGCCCGCCATGCCCCGCCGATGGCGCCGGAGCCCTCCGGCCCGCTCGTGCAGCAGGCCGCCGAGCTACTCGCAGGCGCGCGGCGTCCGGTAATCCTTGCCGGCCGTGGGTCGCGCGATCCCGCGGCGTGGCAACGGCGCGTGGCGCTCGCCGAAGCGATCGGCGCCCGTGTCCTGACCGACCGCAAATCCGGCGCGACCTTCCCGACCGACCATCCGTTGCACGTCGCGGGCACTGCTCCGATCGTCGATGCCGATGTGATCCTCAGCCTCGACTGGGTCGACCTCGCCGGCACCTTGCGTACCGCTCTTGCCGGCAAGCCGGTGACGGCAAAGATCGTCCACGTGTCGGTCGACCAGTACGTGCATAACGGCTGGAGCATGGACTACCAAGGCCTGCCGCCGGTCGACGCCTACCTGCTAGCGGAGCCTGACGCCGCCGTGCCCGTGTTGCTCGCCGCGATCAAGGCGTTGCGGCCGAATGCGCACCCTCCGGTGCCGGGGGCACGCCCCGGCCCGCCGCCGCTATCGGCGCTCGACGAAGCCTCGATTATCCAGGTGCCGCACATCGCGACGGCGCTCCACGCGGCGCTCGGCGATACCGCGACGACGATGATCCGGCTGCCGTTGTCCTGGGCCGACGGGTTGTGGGAGTTTCGCCACCCGCTCGATTATCTCGGCACCGACGGTGGCGGCGGCGTTGGCTCGGGTCCGGGCATGTCGGTCGGCGCCGCACTGGCATTGCGCGACAGCGGCAGCAGCCGGCTGCCGGTAGCCGTGCTCGGCGACGGTGACTTCCTGATGGGAGTGACGGCGCTGTGGACGGCGGTGCGCAACAGCGTCCCGCTGCTGGTCGTCGTGGCCAACAACCGCTCTTTCTTCAACGACGAGCTGCACCAGGAGCGCGTCGCCCTGCAGCGTGGCCGGCCGCCCGAGAACCGTTGGATCGGCCAGGCGATCCGCGACCCCGACATCGACCTAGCGACGATGGCGCGCGGCCAAGGCTGCACCGGCATCGGGCCGGTCGAGCACCCGAGCAAGCTGGCGGGGGCGATGCGCGAAGCGGTTGCCGCGGTGCGCGCCGGTCGGGTCTGCGTCGTCGATGTTCGCGTAGCGCCCGGCTATTCTGCTGGTGCCACCGCCGCCATCATGCAGCACACCCCTTGATAGAATCAGACCGGGGTCGTTCAGGTCTTGGTCAGCGTCACCGAGTAATAGCAGCGGCCGCGCTCCAGATTCCCGGTAGCCTGATCATTGCTGATCTGGAGAGCTAGAATAGCGCCGCCCCCGCCGCGGTTCGTGTGCGACGTTTCCACCGTGCCGTCGGAATTGACCCTGCCGCGGTAATGCAGTGTGTGGCCAGCATAATCCTTGTACCAAATTCTGACGATGCCGCGCTTGACCCTCATGTTCATCGGCAGCTCGGGGTCGCAATTCCCACCGGTCAGTGTCTCCGTCGACCTGCCAAATGCTTGTGGGGTGAACGAACCCTTATAGAGCCCATCAAAGGATGTCCGCGTCGTCGGCGGTGGTGGCGGTGGAGCAGGCGGTGCCGGCGGCGGCATTGCGGCGACTGAAGGCGGCGGTGTGGTGGCGGCCGGCGGCGGTGACTGCGGAGCGCAAGCCGCGAAGGTGAGCAACAAGCTGAGCACGACAAGACGCTTCATCCCTTCCTCCTATGTTGAATTGGCACTCGCTCACCTTAACAGGAGAATATCGGCTTGTCTTCGGGCAGGGGATTTCGACTAAAAGGGGTGGGCCATTGCCAGTGCGCACCCTTGCAAGTAGTCTTGTAACATGGCTGCCTTGACAAGCTAGCCTCGGCAAGCCGCATCCGCGGGCTGCCCAAGAAGCCTTCTAAGAAACGAAGAAACCGTTCAACGGCGCGGTTGCGGGCACAGATAGGGAGAACGAAGTGATTGAATTATTGGAGCGGCAAAAGCGGCTCACCGCCAACCAGTGGAAGATCGCAGGCGCCGCGACGCTTGGCGACATGCTCGACTTCTTCGATTTCTTTCTGATCGGCTTCGTTTTGGCATTCGTGGTCAAGGAGTGGCATCTGACTTATGGACAGTCGGGCACGATCCTCCTCGCCTCGGGTGTCAGTGCACCGTTCGGCTCGCTGCTGTACGGCTTGATGGCTGACAAGGTCGGCCGGCGCACAGCACTCATTACCGCCGTGCTGAATGTTTCTATCGCTACCGGCGCCATGGCGCTGACTCCGGAAGGGGGGTGGATCTATCTGGTCGTTTGCCGCTTTTTCGTCGGGTTCGGCGTGACAGGGCTGTATTCGGTTGACATCACCCTGATGCAGGAGTTTTCGCCGGCCCACAAGCGTGGCTGGTTCACCGGAATCACCACGACAATGCTGCCGGCCGGCCAGTTGCTCGCCGCGCTGCTGGGGGCGTTTGCCGCGCCCTACATCGGCTGGCGCGGCATGGTCGCCGTCGGGTTGCTGCCGGCGCTGCTCTGCCTATACATCCGCGCTTTTGTCCCCGAATCGCCGCACTGGTTGCTGCGGCGCGGGCGAGTGGAGGAGGCGCGGCGCTCGCTCGCTTGGGCGTTGCAAATGAATCCCGGGGAAATAACGTTACCGGTGACGCCGCCCGCGGTCGAGCAAACGCGTTGGCTCGAGATCTTCAAATATCCGCGCAGTATCATCGCCGGCTGCCTGACTGGACTGACCCAGACCGGCGGCGTCGCGCTTGCTCTGTGGCTGGTAACCTTGCTTGTGATGGTGCTGAAGATCACCCCGCCGGAGGCGTCCAAGCTGGTGATCTGGGTCAGCATTTTAGCGATTCTGGGGCGCTTTTTCGCTTCATGGATATCGGATGCCTGGGGGCGCCGCGCTTCCGGTATCTTCACATGCCTGACCGCGGCATTGTTCATGTCGCTCGCCGGCTATTTGCACGACATCTTCATCGGCGGCCTGTCGATGTTCTTTATCATGATCCTGGTGCAAAGCTTTTTCGGGAGCGGCAATTACTCGATCGTCTGGCCCTATATGGGCGAGCTATGGCCCGCCAGGCTGCGCGGTAGCGGCATGGGATTTGTCTACGGGGTCGGCAATCTTGGCAAGTTCATCGGGCCCGCCGGGCTGGCGCTGATCGCCGGCTCGTCTAACTTCGTCAACCCGCAGGCGACCCTCGACGCGCTGATCCCCGGCTTCAACTATTTCGCGTCCTGGTATGTGCTCGGCGCCCTGGCATTCTGGCTCATTGCCATGGAGACGCGCGGCCGCACGATCGACGAGATCGATAGCCAGCTCGGGAGACCAGGCCCCATCGTCGCACAGCAGGCGGGGCGCGTCGCCAGCGACTGAGCCCGCACCGTCGGCGATGGCCCTCACTATGGGCCATTGCCAGCGTGTGCCCTTCATCGATATTCTCGACTGGATCGCCTGTGTGCCTGTCGACGCGGCGGTCGCTCGGCATAACGGCAGCTCAACAACGTTCGCCGTCCGATAACAAGAAAATCTGTTTCGCCGCACTGCCGCGCGATCGATCAAAAATCGGGGGGAAACGATGTTGGAGCTGCTGGAGCGTCAAAAGCGGCTGACGGTCAATCAGTGGAAGATCATTTCCGCTGCGATCCTCGGCGACATGCTCGATTTCTTCGACTTCTTTCTGATCGGCTATGTACTCGCCTTTATTGTCGGGGAATGGAAATTAACGTTTCTCCAGTCGGGGACGATCCTCCTGGCGGCGGGGATCGGCGCGATTCCCGGCGCTTTTTTCTGGGGGTGGATGGCCGACCGGATCGGGCGGCGCAAGGTCTTCGTCGCCACCGTGCTCAATTTCTCACTGGCCACCGGGCTCATGGCGGCGTCACCGGACCAGTATGGCTGGCTGTTTCTGGCGTTTTGTCGCATGCTCGTCGGCATCGGCGTCGCCGGGATGGTCACCGTCGACCTGCCGTTGGTGCAGGAATTCGTACCGTCGTCGAAGCGCGGCTTTGTCGGCGGCATCGTTACGTCGACCATTTCCATAGGCGGCGCGCTGGGCGCGGCCGCAGGTGCTTATCTCGGACCGACAATCGGCTGGCGCGGGCTGTTTCTGATCGGGTTGGTGCCCGCGCTGATGACATTGATGATCCGCGCTTGGGTCCCGGAATCGCCACGCTGGCTGATCCGCCGCGGAAGACGGGAGGACGCGCGCCGGTCGATCGCCTGGGCCTTGCAGACCGAACCGAACGAGATCGAATTGTCGGGTGGCCTATCTGAACAGCACCACACGCCGTGGCGCGAATTGTTCAAATATCCGCGCAGTGTAGCGCTTGTTTGCCTGACCGGGTTGTCGCAGACAAGCGGCGTCGGGTTGGCCCTCTGGGCGCCGACCTTGTTGGTGCTGTTGCTTAAGATCACCCCGGCCGAGGCCTCTTATCTGATGATCTGGGTGGCCGTATCCGCCTTTGTCGGCCGCGTCGTGTGCAGTTTTCTACCGGATCTGATCGGTCGTCGCCCCTCGGGCATGCTGACCTGCCTAGGCGGCGTGGCGACGCTGATCATCGCCGGCTATCTCGCCAACGCCTATATCGGCTCGGTGTCGGTATTCTGGCTGATGCTTATGGCCCATTCCTTCTTTGGCGGCGGCTCCTACACGATCATCGCGCCCTATATGGCCGAGGTGTGGCCGGCAGGATTGCGCGCGAGCGGGATGGGCCTCGGCTACGGCGTCGGCAATCTCGGCAAGATCATCAGTCCGCTGGGCCTGGCGCTGATCGTGGGCGGGACGAACATCATCAGGCCGGAGGCAAGCGTCGACGCGATGATCCCGGCGATGTTCTTCCTTGCGTTCTGGGCGGCATTGGCGGCGGCTGCGTTCGTGGTACTCGGCATCGAGACAAAGGGCCGCTCGATCGAGGAAATCGACGCTGCGCTCGCCAAGCCCGCTACTTTCGTCAAGGCTCCGGCAGCGTAGTCACACCGAATGCCCGCATAAGATAGGCGGGAGGACGCCATGTTGGACGTTTTGGAACGCCAGCAGAAGCTGACCAGAAACCAGTGGAAGATTATTTCTGCTGCGATCCTCGGCGACATGCTCGATTTCTTCGATTACGGGCTGATCGCATTCGCGTTAGCTTTTATCGTTGGTCACTGGAAGCTGACTTACGGGCAGTCGGCGATGATCCTGCTGGCGGCGGGTATCGGCGCCGTCCCCGGCGCACTGATCTGGGGATGGCTGGCCGATCGCATCGGCCGGCGGACGGTGTTCATAGGTACGGCACTCAATTTCTCAATCTTCACTGGCATCATGGCGCTGACTCCGGACGCTGGTGGCTGGATCTTCCTGTCGGTGTGCCGCCTGTTCGTTGGCGCCGGCGTGTCGGGCCTGTTTGCCGTCGATCTGCCGCTGGTGCAGGAATTCGTGCCGTCGAGTAAGCGCGGCTGGGTTGGCGGGGTCGTGACCTGCTGTCTACCGCTAGGCGGCACGCTGGCGGCGCTATTGGGAGCCTATCTGGAGCCCTATGTCGGCTGGCGGGGTCTTTTCGCGATAGGCCTGCTGCCGGCCCTCCTGACTCTGCTGATCCGCGCCTGGGTCCCGGAATCTCCGAGATGGCTGATGCGTATGGGCCGGCCCGAAGCGGCGCGCAATTCGCTCGCCTGGGCATTGCAGGTCGACCCGAAGGAAATCGAACTGCCCAGCGCGGTTCCTGAGGTGCAAAAGACGTCGTGGCTCGAGCTCTTCAAATATCCGCGCAGCATGGCAGTCACGGTGCTCACCAGTCTCGGCTCGCAGACAGCCGGCAATGGGATCGGGCTGTGGGCGCCGACCCTGCTCGTGCTGCTGCTGAAAATCCCACCTGCCGAGGCGTCCTTTCTGTTGATCTTCGCAGGTCTTACCGGATTCGTCGGGCGTCTTTTTTTCTCCTATACGGCGGACGCAATCGGCCGGCGTCCGTCGGGCATCCTGCTCAGCGTGGGAGGGGCACTGAGCCTGATCATCGCCGGGCTTTATCATGATGCGTTCCTCGGCGGCGTATCGGTGTTCTTCCTGATGCTGCTCGCTCAAGGGTTTTTCAACAATGGCGGCTACGCAGTCGTCGGGCCGTATGCGGCGGAAGTGTGGCCAGCGACGTTGCGGGGAAGCGGCATGGGCTTCGGCTACGGCCTCGGCAATTTCGGCAAGATCATCGGTCCGCTCGGTTTGGCGCTGATCGTCGGCTCGAGCGACATCGTCGCTCCGAAAGCAACGCTTCCGGCCATCGAACCAGCGATGTACTACCTTGCAGCCTGGTGCGTGATTGCCGGGCTCGCCTTCCTGATCTGGGGCATCGAGGTCAAGGGTCGCTCGATCGAGGAAATCGATGCCGCGCTCACCCGACCGCATGCCGTCGGCGACTGAGCCGATCGTCAGCGGTTCTGCATCCAGCCGTCACGCCAAAGGAAGTCGGGGCCGAGTTGATCGAGGCTCGGACAGCCGATCTGTCCCATCACCAAGTCAATCTCGCCGCGGAAGATGTCGATTACTTTCTTGACGCCGAGAGGCCCGCCGGCGACGGCGCCGTAAAGGGTGGGCCGGCCGAAGAAGACGAATTGGGCGCCAAGACAGAAGGCGATCAGGATATCGGCACCACGCCGGACCCCGCTATCGAGCATCACGGTCAGCTTGTCGCCAACCGCGGCCTTGATGGCCGGCAAGGCCTCGAGCGAAGCCGGCGCCTGGTCGAGCTGACGACCGCCGTGGTTCGAGACGATGATACCGTCGACGCCGATCTCAGCGACGCGAATGGCGTCGGCCGGGTTCAGGATGCCCTTGACGACTAGAGCCCGCGGAAACAGGCGCCGATAGCGTTCGAGGTCGCGCCAGGTCTGTGCCGCGGCGGGAGTCTGTCCCCGGCCGAATTTGATGACCTCTGCCGTGCTCGCCCCATTGCCGGCGTACGGCGCCCAATTCCCCAAGGTTGGCGCGCCGCCGAGACGCATATATTCGATGACCCAGGTGGGATGCGTCATTGCTTCCAAGATGATCGACGGTTTCAATTTTAACGATTCCATGACGCCGCCGCCGCGGATCCGGGAGAAGCCGTTACGGTGGTTGCGTTCGCGCTTCGGGTACACCGGCACGTCGACGGTCAGCACCAGCGCGCCGAGCCCGGCGTCGCGTGCCCGGCCGATCAGCGCATCGGTAATGTTGCCGTCCTTTGCGGCATAGAGCTGGAACCACAGATTGTTCGGCGCGACCCGCGCCGCCTCTTCCATCGAGGCGTTGCTGCCGCCCGACATGATGTACGGGATATTGGCCGCCGCTGCGGCCTCGGCCAGCATCACCTCGCCTTCCCGCCGGTAGAGGCCGACGCCGCCTGTCGGCGAAATCCCGAACGGGCTCGCATAGGTCCGGCCGAATACCGTCGCGGACTGGTCGCGCTTGGAGACGTCGACCAGGTAGCGTGGCAATAACCGGTGCCTACGGAACGCGCCCTCGTTGCGCGCCAAGCCTCGTTCGTCTTCGACCCCGCCCTCGATGTAGTCGAAGATGACCTTCGGCAATTTGCGCTTCGCGATCCGATGCAGGTCTTCGATATTGATGGCTTGATCGAAATTCATGGCCTGGTGATCTCTCAATCAGACGTTTCGCGCCCAATCGTCGCGCCATAGAAAATCGGGGCCGAGCTGATCGAGGCTCGGGCAGCCGATCTGCCCCATAACCAGGTCGATCTCGTTGACGAAGATGTCGATCGCCTTTTTGACGCCGGCCAATCCGCCGGCGGCGGCGCCATACAGGGTCGGCCGGCCAAAAAAGCAAAAATCGGCGCCCAGACACAGTGCGATCAGGATATCGGCGCCACGGCGGACCCCGCTGTCGAGAAGCAGGGTCAGCTTGTCGTCCACCGCCGCCCTGATGGCCGGCAATACGTCGAGCGAGCCCGGCGCCTGGTCGAGCTGCCGCCCGCCGTGATTGGACACGAGGATGCCATCGCAACCGACCTCGATCGCGCGCAGTGCGTCGGCGGGGCTCATAATGCCCTTTATGACAAGGGCGCGCGGGAACAGCTTGCGGTAGGTCTCCAGATCGCGCCAAGTCTGCGCATTAAAGGGGCGCAGCGAACTGGAGTGCTTGTAGACCTCTTCCGCATTCGAACCGGGCGGCGCATAGGGTTGCCAGTTGCCGAGCATAGGCGTGCCTCCGCCGCGTTTGAGATATTCGATGATCCATCCGGGATGGGTCAGTGCTTCGGCCAAAATCGAAGGCTTCAGGCTCAACGCTTGGAACAGCCCGCCGCGGACATTGGCAAAGCCGTTGCGGATGTTGCGCTCGCGCTTTGAGCCAACTGGGGTGTCGACCGTCAGCACAAGGGCGCCGAGCCCGGCATCGGCGGTGCGCTTGATCAGGTCGGCATTGACCGCGTGATCGCGGGCTGCGTAGAGCTGATACCAATGGTTTTTCGGCGCAATCTCGGCCGCCGCCTCGATCGAAGCGTTGCTGGCGCCCGACATAATATAGGGGATGTTCGCGTCGCGTGCGGCCTCGGCCAGCATCAGGTCGGCACCGTCACGAAAAAGACTGGCGCCGCCGGTGGGTGAAATGCCGAACGGGCTCGCAAACGTCTGGCCGAAGATCGTCTTCGACTGGTCGCGCTTCGACACATCTACGAGATAGCGCGGCAACAACCGATGCTTATGAAAGGCCGAAGTGTTGGTTTCGAGGCCGCGCTCGTCTTCGAGGCCGCCTTCGATGAAATCGAAGGCGATCTTCGGTAGCCGCCGCTTTGCCATCCGGTGCAGATCTTCGATGTTGACGGCTTGATCGATCCTCATCGGCCCGAAACCCCCTCGTTATGCATCCATCTCGACCGCGCACCTGCGTCAGTTCGGGTAGACGATGGTCCGCAGCATGACACGGCGCTCTTCCGGCCGGTAATCGCCGGCACCCCTGTGCATCGTCGCCCGCTCGTCCCACATCAGCAAGTCGCCGACGCGCCAGGAGTGGTAATAGACGAACCGTTCCTGGGTCGCGTGCTGCGCGAGCTCTTCAATCAGGTGCCATGCCTCGTTGCGGCCCACCCCGACAAAGCCATGTGTGTGCATCGGGTTGACAAAGAGGATTGGGCGGCCGGTGACCGGATGGTTGATCACCGCGGGTCGCTGCTGCTCGACGTAGGCCTTGTCGGTCATGTTCTTGGCTTCGTCAGGGGTGTAGAGCCGCGTGCCGGCCGGGCCGTCGGTCCGCCCGTGCAGCCCGACAAGGCCGGCGAGCAGCTTCTTGGTCGTCTGCGGCAACGCGTCGTAGGCGGCGCACATGTCGGCGAACATCGTCCCGCCCTTGGCCTCAGGGACTTCGAGCGCGTGCAAGATCGCCAAACGCGGCAGCACTTCCTCATAGGTCGAGTCGGTATGCCAGTCGGTCGCACGCTTGACGCCGTACCAATCGATGTTGCCGTCGT
>Ga0187846_10001349_pt1 | contig 13881 bp, 14 predicted proteins | sample TC_taG_FD_161473 | JGI IMG/M metagenome (GOLD analysis project Ga0187846, IMG submission 161473) | Biofilm microbial communities from the roof of an iron ore cave, State of Minas Gerais, Brazil - TC_06 Biofilm (v2) | ecosystem: Environmental > Terrestrial > Deep subsurface > Cave > Wall biofilm...
GCAACCGTGCGCAATCTACTCATGGACGGGCTCAACAGCCCCAGCGAAGCGCCATACTGCACGGACCGGTCCGGTCGCCTCAGCAGCTACCAAACTCTACCGCGCTGGCCATGACTGAACATACAAGTGAAGCGAATGGCCCCAGCGCGTCAGCGCGAATCGTTCGGGTTTTTTAGAGCTGACTTGTGAGCGACAGCACCGACGAGGCCACGCTGCGCAGGCTGCTGCAGCAGTGCCGCCGGATCGCGGTGGTGGGTGTGTCCAGCGACTGGAACCGGCCGAGCCACTTCGTGGCGAAGTACCTGATCGAGCATGGCTACACGATCATCCCCGTCAATCCGAAGTACCGTGAGGTGCTGGGCCGCACTTGCCACCCGGACCTGGAAGCCGCGGTGCAGGCAAGCGGGCCGATCGACCTGGTCGACTGCTTTCGGCGCTCCGCGGACATCGAGCCGATCGCGCGCGCCGCGATCGCGGTGCGGGCGCGCTGCCTGTGGATGCAACTCGGTGTGGTCAACCATGCGGCTGCCGACATGGCGCGTGCGGCAGGCCTGGAGGTCGTGATGGATCGTTGCGTGAAGATCGAGCATGCGCGCCTGTTCGGCGGGCTCGGATGGGCGGGGGTCAACACGGGCATCGTCTCGGCCAAACGTCCACGTCAACTGCCCTACTGATCCCGCCGAAAGGACCGAACCGTGCCGGACCGACCCTACGGCATCGAAACGCTGTGCCTGCACGCCGGCCAGCTTCCCGACCCTGTCACCGGCAGCCGCGCGGTGCCGATCTACCAGACGACGTCGTACGTATTCGACTCGGCCGACCACGCCGCCAGCCTGTTCAACCTGGAGACGTTCGGCAACGTGTACTCCCGGATCAGCAATCCGACCGTGGCGGTGCTCGAGGAGCGGGTCGCAGCGCTCGAAGGTGGGCGCGCTTGCCTGGCCACGGCCAGCGGGATGGCAGCCCAGTTGACCGCGATTTCGACGCTGCTCGGCCCCGGCGATCACATCGTCGCCAGCAGCCTGCTGTATGGCGGCACCTATGCGCAGCTGGACGTGACGCTGCGCAAAATGGGAATCGACACGACGTTCGTCGACCCGGATGACCCGGACAATTTCCGTCGCGCAATGCAAACTCGCACCCGCCTGGTGTATGCGGAAACGCTCGGCAACCCGAAGATCAACGTACTGGACATCCCGAGGGTGGCAGCGATCGCGCACGCCAACGGCGTTCCGCTGATGATCGACAACACGATGGCCTCGCCGTACCTGTGCCGCCCGATCGACCTTGGCGCCGATCTGGTCGTGCACTCGCTCACCAAGTACCTGGGCGGTCACGGCACTACGCTGGGGGGAGCGATCGTCGAGAGCGGCCGCTTCGACTACGGCAACGGGAATTTTCCCGACATGGTGGCACCGTCGCGCGGCTACCACGGCGTGATCTTCTGGGAGACGTTCGGAGACTTCGCCTTCACGATGAAGGCACGCATGGAAGTGCTGCGCGTGCACGGGGCGGCCCTTGCGCCGATTGCGGCGTTTCTTCTGCTGCAAGGTGTCGAGACGCTGGCGCTGCGGATGCAGCGGCATTGCCAGAATGCGCGTCAGGTCGCCCAGTTTCTCGAAGCGCACCCGTGCGTCGCGTGGGTGAACTGGCCAGGTCTTCGGTCCAGCCCGTATTACGATCTTGCCGGCCGCACGTTCCGCCTCGTCGATGGCGAGCCGGGTGCCTCGGGGGTGCTCGCGTTCGGAATCCGTGGCGGAGCCGGCGCCGGGGAGCGCTTCATCGAGGAGCTGACGCTGCTGTCGCACCTGGCCAATATCGGCGACGCCAAGTCGCTCGTGATCCACCCAGCATCGACCACGCACCGCCAACTGTCGGAGGAGGAACAGCAGCGCGCCGGCGTCACCCCCGACATGGTGCGGATCTCCGTGGGACTGGAATCGATCGAGGATATCCTGTGGGACCTGGAGCGGGCCCTGCAGGCGAGCGCAAGCTGACAGGCCCGCCGGTGCGCCCGGCCGCGCGGCCACGGTGGCGCGCAGGCAGCTGCAGGACGCTCGACGGCCTGGAAAATGACGATCGCGCTGCTGACCGACATCCACGCGAACCGCGAGGCGTTCGAGGCGTGCCTCGCACATGCCGTCGAGCATGGTACCCGGCAGTACGCGTTCCTCGGAGACTTCGTCGGGTACGGCGCCGATCCGCAGTGGGTGCTCGACACGCTGATCGAGCACGTTGACCGTGGCGCGATCGCGCTGCTGGGGAATCACGACGCGGCGGCGCTGGGCACGCTCAATGGACGGCTGAACCCCGGAGCGCAGCAGTGCATCGAATGGACGCGCGCGCGCCTGAGCCCCGCGCACCTGCATTTCCTTTCGCAACTGCCGTTGACGGCCGAGGACGGGTCGTGTCTGTTCGCGCATGCCAACGGCTGGGATCCGGGCAACTTCGAGTACGTTTTCGGACCGTTCGAAGCCGGCCGCAGCATGCGGGTGGCTCGCTCGCGCATCACGTTTTGCGGCCACATGCACGAGCCTATGCTGTACCACATGGGGCTGGCGCAGCGCGTCGAGGCCTTCGCGCCGGTGCCGGGAACGCCGATCCCCCTGTCGCCGTCGCGCCGCTGGCTGGCACTGCCCGGATCGGTCGGGCAACCGCGCGACGGCAACCCGGCGGCCTGCTACGCGACCTTCGACGAACTTACCGCCATGCTGACGTATTGGCGCGTCCCGTACGACCACCAGCGGGCGGCGGCCAAAGTGATCGAAGCCGGATTGCCGGCGTATCTGGCCAAGGTCCTGATGACCGGGGGCACTCTGTGAGCGCGGCTGCGCTGGCTGCGGGCCAGCGCATCGATGGCTTCGAACTGCTCGAGCACGTGCATCGCGGCGGAATGGCATCGCTGTGGCGCGTTGCAAGCGCGGATCTGGCCGAGCCGGCCTTGATGAAGGTGCCGGCGGTGCAGGACGATCCGGCCGCGATCGTCGGCTTCGAAGTCGAGCAGATGATCATGCCGCTGCTGGGCGGCCCGCACGTGCCTCGTTTTTTCGCAGCCGGCGGTTTCGAGGCGCAGCCGTACATCGTGATGGAATACATCGATGGCCCGTCACTGCGCGCCAGGCTGGACGACGCGCCGCTGCCACCGGACGAGGTCGCAAGGATCGGCGCGTCGATCGCCGAAGCGCTGCACGACCTGCACCTGCAGCATGTGATCCACCTGGACGTGAAGCCGAGCAACATCCTGTTTCGGCCGGGTAATGAGGCAGTGCTGATCGACTACGGCCTGGCGCGCCACGAGAGGCTGCCCGACCTGCTGGCGGAGGAGTTCCGGCTGCCACTCGGCACGGGTCCGTACATCTCACCCGAGCAGGTGCTGGGCGTGCGCGATGACCCGCGCAGCGATCTGTTCGCGCTTGGTGCCATCCTGTACCACCTGGCAACCGGCCAGCGCGCCTTCGGCACACCGACATCGGTCGCCGCGCTGCGCAAGCGCCTGTATCGCGCGCCCGTTCCGCCGCGCCAGCACAACCCGAATTGCCCGCCGTGGCTGCAAGAGATCCTCTTGCACTGCCTGGAGGTCGATCCAGAACGCCGATACGGCTCCGCCGCGCAGGCCGCGTTCGAGCTGGCGCACCCGCAGTTGGTTGCGCTGACCACTCGCTCGCAGCGCCTCGCCGACGACAGCCTGGGACAGCAGCTGCGCCGCTGGTTCCGCTCCGTCCAACCGCTGCCGATGCAGCACGGCGTCGCCCGCCAGCTGCGGCGCGCACCCATCGTGCTTGCCGCGGTGGATGTGTCCGAAGAATGGGAAGCCCTGGCCGATGCCCTGCGAGACGCCTCCGACCGAGTGCTGCAGGCCGAGGCGCACGCGCGTCTGGCCTGCGTGTCGGTGCTGAAGACCGCACGCATTGGCCTGGGCGATCCCACCGATGAAGCCGGGCAGAACCGTCACATCCAGCGTCTGGTGCAGCTTCAGCACTGGGCGCGTCCGCTGGCGCTGCCTGCGCACCGCCTCACCTGCCACGTGCTCGAATCGCCGGACCCGGTAGCGGCGATCGTCGACTTCGCGCGCAGCAACCTCGTCGACCACATCGTGATCGGCTCGCGCGGTGCCTCCGGGCTGCGCCGTTACCTCGGGAGCGTCTCGACGCAGGTCGTCGCCGAGGCGCCGTGCAGCGTTACGGTCGTGAACGTGCCGCGACAGGATTCGCCGCAAGCGGCGTCGGTGCAATAACGCCTAGGTGCTCTAGCGCCGGCTTCCGCCCAGCAGCGCCGGCACGCGCACTTTGCCCCCGGTCCTGCCAGCCGGCGCGGAGCGGGGCTCCTGCGCGGCGGAAGGCGCCGCCGGTTCGTACGGCTTCAGAAAGAAATCGTCGACCGGCGCGCTTGCAGGCGCGCCGCCCGGGGCACGCCGCTGCCGCTCGTCGCGCTCTTCACGGCCGCGCCCGCGCCGCGCGGCGCGCGGCTCGACGCGTGACCTGTCGATCGTGCGTTTGAGCAATTTCTCGATCGCGGCCACCGCCTTGTCGTCGGCGCCGCTTGCAATCGTGATCGCCCTTCCCTGTGCTCCGGCGCGTCCCGTCCTGCCGATCCGGTGAATGTAGTCCTCCGGTGCGAATGGCACGTCGAAGTTGATTACGGCGGGCAGCTCGGTGATGTCGAGGCCGCGTGCGGCGACGTCGGTGGCCACCAGCACCTTCAGCCCGCCACTCTTGAAGGCCTCCAGCGCCTTCATGCGTTCCTCCTGGGTCTTGTCGCCGTGAATGGCGTCGGCGTCCACCCCTTCGCGCTGCAACTGGCGCGCCAGGCGGCGCGCGCCGATCTTCGTATTGACGAACACGAGCACCTGTGGCAGCTGCGGATCGGCCAGTAAGGCGAGCAGTGCCGATTGCTTGTCCGATTCGTGCACGTGCAGCAACTCCTGGCGCACCGTGTCGGCGGTGACGTTCGGGCGTGCCACCTCGACCATCACCGGGTCGCGCAGGAAGCCGGCCGCGAGCTTGCGGATTTCCACCGAGAAAGTCGCCGAAAACATCAAGCTCTGGCGCTCGCGCGGCAGCAGGTTCAGGATGCGAGAGATGTCCGGCAAAAAGCCCATGTCGAGCATCCGATCGGCCTCGTCCAGCACGACCACCTCGACCTGTCCGAGATAGGTGTTCTTTTGCTGCAGGTGATCGAGCAGCCGACCGGGCGTGGCGACCAGCACTTCGACGCCGGCACGCAGCGCCTGGGTCTGCGGGTCCATGTCGACTCCGCCGAACACAACCGTGCTGCGCAGCGCGGTATGCGAGGCGTACTGGCGCACGTTGTCGGCAACCTGGTCGGCCAGCTCGCGTGTGGGCGTCAGGATCAGCGCGCGCACTGGGTGGCGGGCCGGCGACATGCTGGAGCTGGCGTGCGGAAGCAGCCGGTGCAGGATCGGCAGCGCGAAACCTGCGGTCTTTCCGGTGCCAGTCTGGGCCGCCCCCATGACATCGCGGCCCTTCATCACGATGGGTATCGCCTTGGACTGTATCGGGGTCGGCCGGCTGTATCCCATCGCACGGACCGCCTCGATCAGGCGCAGATCCAGCCCGAAATGGTCGAAGTCCGAATAGTCGGACATCAGCGGCCGGGCCGGCTACAGCGGGGGGCGCATAGGCCCTCCGCACCCGCGCGCGAGGCGCCCTTGAGCCGGCAGTGGCTATCCAACCAGACCATCCAGAGGCGAGTGTAGCGCGAGCAGGGAGGTCGCATTTTCGACGAAAAACCGGAGCATCCGGGCCTGTAGCATCGTTTCCTCTCGTCCGTGGAGCTTCGCGTGTTCACGACGCACGCCGGCGCGGTTTCCGACGCCCTGGTGCCAGCGCTGCAGATCGTCCTGATCGACCTGCTGCTCGGCGGGGACAACGCGATCGTGATCGCGATGGCCTGCCGCGGACTGCCGCGCGAGCTGTGGCGGCGGGCAGTGTGGCTCGGCACTGCCCTTGCGATCGCGCTGCGGATCGCCCTGACCGCCTTCGCGGCGCTGATGCTGAATCTTCCGTACGTCAAACTCGTCGGAGCGCTGCTGCTGGTGGTGATCGCGGTGCGGCTGGTGGTGCAACAGGAGCGGAACGATTCCGCCACCGATCGTGCACCCGCGCAGCCGAGCCTGTGGTCAGCCATCACCACGATCGTCGTGGCCGACACCGTGATGAGCCTGGACAACGTGCTGGCGGTGGCGGCGGCCTCGCGCGGCAGCCTGTTGCTGCTCTCGTTCGGACTGGCGCTGAGCGTGCCGATTTTGATCTTCGGAAGCCTCGCGGTGGCACGGGCGCTCGACCGCTATCCCGTGCTGGTGCTCGCCGGCGGCGCCCTGCTCGGCTGGGTGGCGGGGGACATGGCCGTTACCGATCCGGCCGTCCAAGGCTGGGTCGAGGCGAACATCGCGTGGATGTCGACCGCATGCGCGCCGATCGTCGCCGCGTACGTGGCGATCCACGGCCGGGCGGCTCGGCTGCTGCGCGCCCCGCGCCAGCAGGCGAGGTAGGCCCGCCCGAGGGTCCCGCCCGCGGGCGGCTACTGAGAGGCCCCGCGGCGCGCGAGGCGCATGCGCCGCACATGCGCATCGAACACGACCTGTGCGAGCCGGCCATCGGGATCGAAACGCCGCGCGTCCATGCCGGTCTGGGCGCGTACTGCGTCCGTGAGCACCCGATCCGCGCCGTCGATCGCCGCGGCCGCAACTTGCACCTCGCACGCCCGTTGCAGGGTCCAGTACACAAGAAACGCCGACGGCAGGTCCGCGCCGAGCGCCAGCAGCCCGTGGTTGCGAAGGATCAGGACCTGCTTGTCGCCCAGGCTCGCCACCAGCCTGGTGCGCTCATCGGGGCGCACCGTGATGCCTTCGAATTCGTGATAGGCGACCTGCCCGTACAGCAGCGCTCCGTAGAAGTTGTCATGGCTCAGGCCCGCCGCCTTGCATGCGACCGCCATGCCGGCAGTGGTGTGCGTGTGGATCACGCACCTGGCATCGGAGCGCGATTCGTGGATGGCGCCGTGAATGGCGAAGCCCGCCGGATTGCCGCGATACGGGCCGGACTCGACGTTCTCGCCGTTCAGGTCGACCTTGACCAGGTTCGAGGCGGTGATTTCATCGTAATTGAGCCCGAACGGATTCATCAGGAAGTGATGCTGGGGCCCGGGGATTCGCAGCGAGATGTGATTGAAAATGGCCTCGGTCCAGCCGACGTGGTCGAACACGTGATAACAGTCGGCCAGCTGCTGGCGCAGCGCCCACTCTTCGCTGCTCACATGTTCGGGTTTGGTCCGCCCGCTGTCATCAGTTCCCATCGCCTACCCCTTTTACGACAGTTCCACCGGTTGCGCGCGCGCTGCCACCCTGCACAGCGCAGAAACCCTGCGCAGGCACGTCCAACGCGCTGTTGAATTTGCTCGAAAGGTTCTGGAAAGCGATCAACGCGGTCAGCTCGACAATTGCATCTTCGTCGAAGCTTTCGCGCAGGCGCTGCACCATCGCATCGGTGACTCGCAGGGTCGAATCCGTCATCGCCTCGGCGTATTCGAGCGCAGCCTTCTGGCGGGCGTCGAACCGGTCGCTCCCGCGCCACGACGGCAGCGCCTCGAGGCTCTCGAGCGAACCGGCGCGGCGCGCCAGCGTGGCGGTGTTGATGTCGACGCAGAAACGGCAGCCGTTGATCTGCGACACCCGCACCGTCACCAGCGAGCGCAGCACCGGATCGATCGGGCTCGCGCGCCGATCCAGCACTCCGTACAGGGTCGCCACCGCGAGGAACAGCCGGGGAACACGACCCCACAGCAACCCCGGCACCAGCACCTGCCCGTATTTGCGCTTCTGGTTCCAGAAGAACGGGGCGAGGTACCGGGGATAGTCGCGGATCGGCTTGGCAGACACCCTCACGGTTCGCTTCCATCGAGGCACCGGCACATTATGAAGCCACGCGCGCCACGCGAATTCGAACCGGTCCGGCTAGCGGGCCCCCGGCCTCTGCTTCTGCAGCGGCGCGCTCAGAGTGACATCGGTACCTTGGCCCGGGATCGTGAACGACTCGGCGCTGCCCCCAATGAGTGTCATGCGCGTTCGCGAGCCATTGCAGCGCCGGGATCAGGCCGCGCTCGTACAGGACCGCGGTCGGTGCCCATCGTCCGTCGCTACACCGATCTTGCGAATTCGCAAGCCAGCTGTCGATACGGCTTGGCCGAGTTGTACATGACGTCGGAAGTGTCGCGCCTGCTGGTGTCGGCCCTCAGCAGATCCATGCTTCGGGAAACGGCGACAAAACTGATATCGGTGATCCCGAGATCCACTTCGCGCTCGGTCCGACGCATTTCCCTGATCATCGACGCGGCTGTGCCGCCGGAAAGATGCTCCCGCCTTACTCGCAGGTAGCCGTACGCGTCCATGAAGCGCAGGAATGCTTCGCGGCTACGCTGAGCGCTGGCCAGCAGATCGCAACATCTGAGCGACCTGCGAGCCCGCAGGATTTCGTCGGCCCATATATCCTGGGCGGAGGCAAGCTCCTGCCGAGCGAACCGCGCAACCTCATCCTCCGTAGGAATCATCGTTCCCTCCTATCGGGCTCGACCGACCGCGGCGTCGCACGCACAGCCCCATTTCATACGCGCACGGTGATCTTCTGCCGCATCGAACAGCTTTGCAACACCGCGAATACCCATGTACTCCTTGTCCCTGAATCGAGCGCAGCGGCCCCAAAACAGCGGCGCAAGTATGGATGCTCTTCGATTCCGAACGATCCGGTGAAACCAGCACGAGGCTATCCGGTAGACACCCTATCCCGGGCGGATCGCTCTTCGCCAACTCGTCCGGGCGAGCCGGGCATGACCAGGGGATGACGCCTTACGACACGGAGGCAGGCCTAACGGCACTACTCGGTCGGCTGGCCCAGCGATTCGAAAATCGATTTCAGTTGCGGGCTCATCGCGATACCCAGGGTCCTGCCGGAGGGCAGTCTGCGTTGAAACCATTGTTCGTAGATGCGCGCGAGCTCGCGCGTCTGGGCGAGCCGCTCGAAGGTGCGGTTCACGAGCGCGGCGAATTCGGGATCGTTTCTGCGGTACATGACGCCGTACGGATCGTAGGAAAGGAAGTCGTCGAGCACCATGAAACGCCTCGGATTGCTCGACTCGGCGATCGCCGCGACCAGTACCGCGTCGTCGCCTGCCCAGGCGTCAGCTCGGCCGGCAGAGACGGCCTCGAGCGCTTCGGCGTTGCCCGGCACTTCCTGGATCGCGATGTTCATTGCTTCGTTGGCGTTCAACGCCCGGATCGCAGCCTCGTTCGTACTGGCCGGCGTCACGGCAACCGTGCGCCCCTTGAGGTCGCGGTACGACCGGAACTTCGAAGACCGCCGTACAGCAAGCTTCGTACCGCTGACGAAGATGATCGGCGAAAAGGAAACCTTCTGCTGCCGCTCGGTGTTGTTCGTCGTGGTTCCGCACTCCAGGTCGATCGTCTCATCTACCACGCTGGGAATCCGCGTCTGCGTATCGACCGGTATGTAGTTCACCTGGAGCGCGTCGATGCCGAGCTCGGTACGCACGCTCTTGACGATCTCCTGACAGATGTCGATCGAGTATCCGATCGGCTGACCGGCGGAGTTACGGTAGGAAAAAGGTAACGATGCGACGCGGTAGCCGATGGCAATCGTATGGGTGGCGTTGATCTTCTCCAGCGTGCCGGTCAGCCGGGTGACTCCGGCTGCGTCCTGTGCGGGCGCTGCTGCCGCAAGACCGGCCGCCAGCACGCACGCCGCAAGCGCCTTGGGCACGCTCCTGCACATGGCAGAGCTCATGTGCGCTCTCTTCCGTCCGCCCCTACGCCGCAGCCGCAAGACCCTCGTCCCGGTCGATCGTGGCCTGCGCTTCGCGCTCGGGCTTGAGCTCGCCTTCCCACTTGGCGACCACGGCGGTGGCGAGGCTGTTGCCGACGACGTTGGTAGCCGATCGCCCCATGTCGAGAAACTGATCGATCCCCATGATCAGCAGCAGCCCGGCCTCCGGGATGTTGAAGGTCGCGAGCGTGGCCGCAATAATCACGAGTGAGGCGCGCGGCACGCCCGCCATGCCCTTGCTGGTGACCATCAGCATCAGCAGCATCGTGATTTGCTGCGTCAGGTCGAGCGGAATTTTGTACGCCTGCGCGATGAAGAGCGTGGCAAACGTGCAGTACATCATCGAGCCGTCGAGATTGAACGAATAGCCGAGCGGCAAGACGAAGCTCGTGATCTTCTTGCTGGCCCCGAAGCGCTCGAGCTGCTCCAGCGTCTTCGGGTACGCCGCTTCGCTGCTGGCGGTGCTAAAGGCGAGAAGGATGGGCTCCTTGATCAGGCTGACGAGGCGCCCAACGCGCGGGCCCAGGACCAGGAAGCCGGCCAATGCGAGCAATCCCCACAGAATCAGGATTCCGAGGTAAAACTGGCCCATGAAGGTGCCGTAGGTCACCAGGATGCCCAGGCCCTGCGTGGTGACGATCGAGGCCATCGCCGCGAACACGGCGATCGGGGCCAAGGCCATCACGAAGCCGGTCACCTTCAGCATCACGTGCGACACCTGCTCGACCCAATCGACAACGGTCTGCGCCTTGTCCCCGAACGAGGCAGCGGCGGCCCCGAAAAAGACCGAAAAGATCACGATCTGCAGGATTTCGTTGTTGGCCATCGCCTCGAAGACGCTGCGTGGCACCAGATGGGTGATGAATTCCTTCAGCGACAGCGAGGAGGTCTTCAAAGTCGACGAAGCGCTTGCATCCGGAAGCGGCAGGTTCAGCGCGGCGCCCGGCTGCAGGATGTTCACCAGGATCAAGCCCAGCAGCAGCGAAAGCAGCGACGCGGAGATGAACCACACCATCGTCTTGATGCCGATACGACCGATCGCCTTGGTGTCGCCCATGTGCGCGATGCCCACGACGAGCGTGGAGAACACCAGCGGCGCGATGATCATCTTGATCAGTCGCAGGAAAATGTCGGTCACGAGCGAGATGTAGCCGGCAACCGTCTTGGCCGACTCGGGCGTCGGCAGCAGCTGGTGGCACATCCATCCCACGACGATTCCTGCCACCATGCCGAAGAAGATCCATGTTGTCGCTTTCGCTCTTCTCATGGTTCGCTCCGAGGGGGGGGCAAGCCGCCCTCTATTTGGGGGTCAGTCGGTAGACGACGACCCGCCGTATGTCGTTCTTGATGTCGTAGCCCACGAGTGCTTCGTAGGTCTTTCCGTCCGTCAGGTAGGTGCCAGCTCCGGTCTCCGCAGCCGCCTTCAGGTCACTGGGCTGAGCGTAGTCCCCGATGACGTTGATGTCGTTGCCGACGATTGCGATTCTCAGGCGCCGCTCCTTTCGGAGAGCGAGGGCATGCAGGATGATGTCCGTGTCGGTCGCCATTAGGCAAAGCGCGCCGAAAGCTCACTACGAGCGATCGGCCATAGTCACTGGTAGGATTTCTTAAGGCGCGCCCGTCATCTAGTTCTTAGCGAGCGCTATCGTACTGTAGCGCTTCGCCATTCGTCTGCGCAGCGCTTTGGCTTCCATCTGCCGCTGTCAATGGCTGGTTCCGGGCACTTTGCCGTCCAGCCTCATCTTTACCAGCAGCGCCTGGTACCTCGGATCTGTGCGAACGTTGTGCAGGTACGCGTCGACCCTGACCCAAGGCATATTCGGATCATGCGCTTGATACGCTCGATCCAACCATTTCATGGCCGCATCCTTGTCGGATCGAAGCGCATAAATCTGCGCGATGCCGTAGCTATTCCCATCCGGCGCAGCTTCGAGCTTCCTCAGTTCCCGGTCGGATTCCGCTCTGCGACCCAAAGCCCAGTAGACCGCCGCCAACGCGCCGCGCCTAGCGTCGACGTCGGATTCCTTCTCTGCAGCGTCGAGCGCCTCGGGCAGACGACCCAACAACAACAACGCCCACGACAGATTTGCACTGCTGTACACGGACGCTGGACTCAGCTCCAGCTGCTCGCGGTAAGCGGCAACAGCCCCTTGTAGGTCACCCGCATCGATGAGAGCGACTGCGAGATCGGGCGTTGCACCCAACCCGACCGGCATCCTGAACAACACCAGCGTCAACGCAGTCACGAACGGCGGCGCTGGTACCGCACTCGGCACCATCAAATGGTCGAACCTCATCAGCGCCTGGTCTGCCATCCGCGTCGCCAACGGATGGGCACCGACCGACGCCATCATGGCGCCGCGCACCCTCACCGGCTTCGCCGCCCTCGCCGATAGCACCGGGCAGCCTCTACGTCGCCCCGACCTTCTGGCGAACATGCGGTTCCGCGATACGTCCGCAATCCCGATCAACGACACGGTCGGCGCCTCGGTCGATTGCAGCGAGATGTTCGTCGGAGACTTCGCACGCTCGATGGTGTTTGGCGTCCGCGAAGTGTTGACTGTGATCCGCTCGATCGAGGTCAAGGCGACCAGCGGACTTATCACGTTCGTCTGCCATTCGCGCATGGACGTCGGCATCACCTACCCGGCGTGTCTGGCGAAGATCACGGGCATCCGGCCCTGATAGGCGGCCTTCCTAGTTGGAGGGGGGGATATCAAAAGTTTGGCGCGATCGGGCCCGTACCATGCGCTGGGCAGATTTTTGCGCGCGGGAAATTGAGCCGATTTGGCGGGGATCCTGAATTGGGGGGAAGGTGAAATGCGGGGCCGCAAGCCGAATTTGGTCGGGCTACATATCGTGCGGGGCAATCCGAGCAAGCTTGGCGCGGCCGAGCTCGCCCGCCGCCAGGCGGCCGAGCCGCAGCCGAAAGTGGCGCTGGCGCCGGAGCACATCGCGGCGCTGAAGGCCGGCGACCGGCCGAAGCAGATCCTGCTCGCCCTGCTGACCGATCTGCCGCCCGGCTTTCTGGCTCGCGTGGATCTGGGCGTGCTGCTGGTCTACGCGACGGCCTTCACGCAGTTCCAGGACGCCAGCGCGAAGATCACCGCCGATACGATGATCGTTCGCGACACCCGAAAAGGCGGGTTCGTGCGCAACCCGTACCTGCGCGTGGAGCGCGAAAGCGCGGAGCTGCTGTTGCGGGCCGCGACCGCGATCGGCTGCACGCCGGCCGCGCGCGCGGCGCTGGGCACGAAGCTGCGCGAAGATCCTGGCGACGGCGCCTCGGCCTGGGACGAATTTCTGGCATCGCAGTAGCGCGCGCCTGGCCGTGGACGAGCATCGACCGCCTGCTGCGTCGCTCGCGGCTTGCGTATTGGGGCCAGTGGGCTCCGAGCCCGCGCGGCGGCGGCGCGCATTGCAGCTCGGCCGAGTGGCGTTACGCCCTGCATCGCGGCAACCTGCCTGCTGAGGACGAGCGCGCCAGGCGCACGCCCCGAGGCGAGTTTGACTGGCGGGATGCTTGGGCGATCGAAGTCGCCTGCCATTGTGGCGATCGCTGGAAGCCGCCGAGCGCCAGCTTGCGGGCCGCCTGGCGCCAAAAGCGATCTGCAGGCCGAATGGGCTGAGATAGCGACCTGGCTACGATCGGCGATTCCAGCGTCGCAAAGTCGCTGAGCCAGCGAAGCTACGGGGAAATTTCGGGACCCGGATCGCATCCGGGCGCGTGCGATCCGTCGCGCGGGCGAGTTGCTCGCGCTAAAGTGGGCGGCGGGATCACACCTTCGCGAGTTGCGGCAATCGCTCTATGAATTCGGCCGTTGACATCATCCGGCGCCCACGAGGCGCCCACAGAGCGCCGAAAGCTCGCCGCTGAAATCCCGCGTCACAGGAGACGAGACGTACATTCCGCACATCGCCGAACGCAATTCCGTTGAATTTCGGGCGCTGACCACTCAATCGCTGCGGCGGTAAGCATCGAGCGGCACACCGAGCAGGCCGAGGACCTGTTGCTGCAGATCTGAGA
>Ga0187846_10001350_pt1 | contig 13878 bp, 12 predicted proteins | sample TC_taG_FD_161473 | JGI IMG/M metagenome (GOLD analysis project Ga0187846, IMG submission 161473) | Biofilm microbial communities from the roof of an iron ore cave, State of Minas Gerais, Brazil - TC_06 Biofilm (v2) | ecosystem: Environmental > Terrestrial > Deep subsurface > Cave > Wall biofilm...
CTACGGATCGGCCATCGTGAGCGCCCGCAAGTAGCGGCCTCAAGCGGCCGCCATCATCCGCACGAACTCCGCCGGCGCGTCGGCGAGCATGCGCGTGTTCTCGTTGTCGGGAAAAGACGCGAGAGCGGCCCGCGCCCGCTTGGCGAGCACGGCGATTTCCTCCTCCATGCGTTGCCGCACCCCCGCGCCAGCGTCGGCGAACCACTTTCGGAACGCCGCCTCGCCGCCTGCGGCCACGTTCAGCGGTGGCAGGCGCGGTGTCCGGGCGAAGTGCAGCAGCGCCGGCGCGAGCGCCGGGAGCCGCGGCCACGCGAGCTCGGGGCGCTCGCACAGCTCTGCGACCTCGGCGAGATCGTCGGCGACCTGGTACGCCTGGCCGGTGCGCGCGCCGAACTCGTGCGCCGCCTCCGCCTGCCGCGGCGGCGCGCCGGCGGCGATCGCGCCCAAGCGGCCAGCCGCCGCGAACAGGGATCCAGTCTTGAGCTGAATGATGCGTGGGTATGCGTCGAGCTCGCTGATTCCGGCTGCCACGCGCCGCTCTAGCTCCAACGGGTCGACCATCTCCTGGAAAGCACCCCGCGCCACGGTCGCGATGGCGTGGGCCACGGTTGCCGCCTCGGCTGGGCCGGCTTCGGCCATCTTCTCGATGGCGGTGGCGAACATCACGTCGGCGAGGAGCACCGCGCGTCGCGGCGTGAGCACGGTCCACGGCGCCGGCCGGCCGCGGCGCAGCGTGTCGCCGTCGACGAAGTCGTCGTGCACCAGCGACGCGGCGTGGATGATCTCGATCGACACGGCTGCCGGCAGCGCCGACTCGGTTCTCCCGCCTAGCGCCTCGGCCACCAAGCACGTCAGGCACCCGCGCAGGCGTTTGCCGTCGGCGGGGATTGCGCGCAGCGCTTCCAGGTGCGCCGCCGGCACGCCTGGGAACCACTCGCCGACGCGCGCCTCGAGCTCGATGTCGATGCCGCCTTTAAGCCGGCCCCAGTATTCGCCGAAATTCGCCTTGCGCTGGACGGCTCCCGCCACGCTCAGCTCCCCAGACGCCACACGAGCAGCCCGACGCCAAGCAGGATGACCCCCAGGCTCACGCTCTTTAGCAGCGCCTCCAGGCGCTCCATCTGCGCGCGGTCCACTTCCTCGCCGCTCGCTGCGGCCCGCTTGAGCGCCTTGTAGGGGCGCGACGCCTTGATCTCCACTAGGCTAAGGAGCGCCATAGCGACCGCGACCAGCGGCACCGCCGGCGACACGGCGTTTGTCTGCAGGATGTAGCCGGCGAGAACAGGCAGCGCGCCCCACGACACGGCAAACCAGAAGTCGCTGTGGAAGCGTCCTCCGAACCACTCCAGGTTGTACGCGAGCACAAAGAAGCCCTCGGGAAGGGCGATCAGCCACAGGAGCGGCGTGTAGAGCACCATGTACCAGATGCCGATGGCGTAGGCGGCGATGAGCGACGTCACGGCGAGCGCCCAGAGCTGCGCGCGGGAAAACACGCGGCCCCAGGGCTTCGCGCCCCGGCCGCCCACGGCGTCGAGCGCGTGAGCGCCGATCCCCAGCGCGAGAAAGTGGATGAGTACGATTGCGCCGACCCGGTCCCAGTGGATCTCCGCGGCCAGCATCGAGCCGATCACCGTGTACGACAGCACCATGCCAGTGTAGGGCAGGAACAGCAGCCCCATGGCAAGCCGGAAGCGCTCCGGGCCGAAGGACGGGACGAACCACTCGGTGCGGCGGTCCACAGGTCCGTGGAGAGGCATGCGGCCAAAATGTTTCAAGCTGCGCGCAATGCCCGGGCGTTAGGCAGCCGAGAGATCCACAGTTGGAAGCGTATCAGAGCCTGATTCGGTCCGGTGTTCGCGCAGTTCAGCGCGATGGACCCGGCATAGTACCCGGCCGTTCTTGGCTTCGACCGCGCCGTGGGTCAGAGAGGCCATCACGAGTCTGCGGCGGGTCCGGGTGGTCACGGAGTTTTTCCGCACGAATTCGCTGTTATAGTCGAAATGCCGATCAGGATCATCCCGACGGCGTTAGCGGGCTGCACAACGAGCTCTACTCAAAACCCAACCGAGTCAGCCGTAAGGAGGATCGTCAAATGCGCAATTCAATTATCGTCTCCGTGGCCGCCCTGGCGCTGCTGGCGGGCGTTTCGATGTTCAGCTTGATGCGCAGCCGCGACGCGGCGGCGCAATCCGGCGGCGTCTACATTAACGCGGTGGACCTCGATATCGCGCCGGGCGAGATGGCGAAATACGTCGAACTGATCAAGGAAAACGGCGCGGCGGCGGTCAAGGAGCCGGGTTGCCGCGAGTTCAACATCTCGGTGCTGGCAAGCAATCCGAACCACGTCTTCCTGTACGAAGTCTACGCCAACGAGGCGGCATTGAACGCCCATCGGGCGACCGATCACTTCAAGAAATATCAGGCGGCGACAGCCAACATGGTCACCAGTCGCAATGTCCGGGCGATGACGCCGATCGCGTTCAATTCCAAGGCCCATTAAGTCCCGCCGACAGCGAGGAGCGCAAAGTGAGCGGCGCTGGGTCGCCGTTCACCTCTGGGCTCATCACTGTGCATCACTCTTCACCATCACCCGGGGCTGTGGAGTTCGCCACCGGCGGCCAACAGCGCCTGGTCGAGCAGCACACGACCCGGTCGTCTCAATCGGGGTCGCTAAGCGATAGTTGAATTGCTACGTAGATTGGACCACGACCTTGTCGGGCCGATCCCCGCAAATGGCAGCGGATCCCCGCTCGCAACGCTTCCCGGCGCGATCGGCAGAGCGCAAGACGAAAGCGGAGGGCGACGGGCAGCGTATCGCCAGATCCAGCGGTACAGGCCAGCGCCAGTTCCGTCTCGAGAACGAGTCCGCCGCCTGTACAACTCGGTTTATGGGAATTTCATCAGACCGAATAGTCTGCCGCGGCGGTCTCGTCAAATCGAACGTTCCGCGTAGCCATGGCGTTGAACACGGGGGTCAGCGCGGCAGCCACGATGAGATTCAGAAGCACCGTATAGAGGGCCGTGTATCCAGGGAAGAGGTAGCCGCCGAGCGACAGCGGGTACGTCGGGGTCAGATTTGCCGCAACGGCCATGGCCGCGCCGGCGACGATTCCCACCGCCCAGCCGAGCAGCAGCGCCTGGTCATTGAACAACGAGTGTAGGCACCAAACATCACTGCCGGCAACGTCTGGACAATCCAGATGCCTCCCAGAAGCTGGAGTTGAATGGCGTATTGGGTGGGCACGAAAATGATGAAAATGAGCGCGCCCAGCTTCACGATCAGCGGAACCCATTTCGCCATCTGCGACTCCTGCTTGTCGCTAGGATTTTCATTGATGAATTCGCGGTGGATATTGCGCGTATAGAGATTCGCTGCCGCGATCGACATGATCGCCGCCGGCACCAACGCGCCGATGGCGGCAAAGGCGACGCCGACGGACGCCGCGGGTACCCCACCAGGAGGACTTCCATGCAAGCCATCCGCATCGATCGCAGCAAGCCCTTGGCCGCCGAGCCCCATACCGGGCACAACCGCTATCACCCCGACATCGAGCCCGTGCTCGAGGTGGCCGAAGCTGAGGAGGTGGTCCTCGAGACCCGCGACGCCATCGACGGCCAGTTGTCTCCCACCTCCACCGTCGCAGCGTTTGCGAACATGAACGCCGGCGCCATCCACCCGCTCACCGGGCCGGTGTTCGTCAAAGAAGTGAAGCCAGGCGATGTGCTCGAGATCGAGTTCCTCGACATCGCGCCCCAGCCCACCGCCTTCAGCTGCATCATCCCGGGCCTCGGTTTCCTGCGCGATGTCATGACCGAACCGTTCCTGGTGCACTGGAGGATCCGGGACGGCTGGGCGACCTCCGAACAGATCCCCGGCGTGCGCATTCCCGGTGCGCCGTTCATGGGCGTGTCCGGGGTTGCCCCGTCGATCGAAAAGCTGAAGGAGTGGACTGCCCGCGAGCAGCGGCTGCTGGAGCGGGGCGGCATGGTCTTCCCGCCCGATGCCGCGGGCGCGGTGCCCGGGGGCGCTTGCGGTCTTGCGGGTCTACGCACCCTTCCGCCACGCGAGAACGGCGGCAACTTCGATGTCAAACAGATGAGCAAAGGTGCGAAGCTCTTCCTGCCGGTGTTCAAGGAGGGTGGGCTCTTCTCCACCGGCGATGCCCACTTTGCTCAAGGCGACGGCGAAGTGTGCGTGACCGCGGTCGAGATGGGCGCGACCGTCGCGGTGCGCTTCAAGCGCCACGCGGGCCTCGCAGCGAAGCGCAAGTTCCAGGCGCCGGTTTTCACGCGCGAGGATTACTTCACCGACCCGAAGTATGCTGCGCCGCAGCGTTTCCTCGGGGTCATGGGCATGCCGCTACGCCCCGACGGCGAAAATGAGGCCGAGAACCTCACCCTCGCCTGCCGCAACGCGGTGCTCAACATGATGGAGCTCCTCCAGGAGCGGGGCTTCACCCGCAACCAGGCCTACGTCCTTTGCAGTGTCGCGGTGGACCTGCGCGTGAGCAACGTCGTCGACGTCCCCAACTACGTGGTCTCGGCGCTGCTGCCGGAAGCGATCTTCGGGTGAGACGCGGGAGGAGACGTTGCGAGTGACCTCGCTCTGAACGTCACCGCTTCCGAAGCGCTCGGTCTAGTTCGCGCGCACCGGTCATCGAGAGTTGCTGTCCGATGCGCTAATGCGCGCTTACTCCCGGCGCCACGGGCGGAAGCCGGTGGCATTACATCCTGACCGACTCAACACCCCTGGGGGAAAGATCCATCAAGTAATCCATTTTCATTCCGCCGCCGCCCGTCGTGCCGCAGCTAGGCAGGATTCCGATCATGCTGGCCAGGATTGCAGCCGCGAGTGCTTTCAAAGTGCGCATCGTTTGCCCTCCACGTGGTGGATGCATGGTCGTGCCACTGAAAACACGCTACGCACTACTGATATTCCGAATCGCCCGCCAATCCGGCGCCATCCCTATACATGAATGGGTTGCGGCGGGACGGTCACGGGTGTGCGAGCCCGATTGCGATCGGGATCTCTGCTCGGAACGGACCGCGAAGCCGGCGTTCGGCGCAGATTGGGCCCCCTCGAACTGAAAGGAGCTAACGCCGCGAGCGGTGGCACAAGGGGAGAAGGGCGCGCGGTGGGTAGGCGAGGCCGCGCTCGCGTCGATCGCGGCACGCGCGATCGCGGTCGTGGCCATCGAGCGGCGGCTCGAATCCGGCGGGGCTTGGGCCCGCCGGCGGCTTGCCCTCTACCCGACGCTAACCCAAAGCCTCGACGTTCTGCGACGAGCTGTGCCGCGCACGGTTTCTTGCGAGACGCTCGTCCACCAAGGTGACGATCTCGTGCAGCGTGTCGGACTGCAGTCCCCGCTGGCGGGCGACCCGCCGCACCAGGCTGTCGACCCGCTCGATGTGCTCGGCACCGGCGAAGAGGGCGCGCGCCGCGGAAGAGGGTTTGCCCAAGTTCTCGGCGGCCTTGGCGTACTTCTCGAAGGGAACGAGATCGGCCGATTCGGCGCCCAGCCCGGTACAGACCTTCGAGACCCAGTTGTAGATTTCCCGGGACGCCTCGACGTTCCCATGCACCGCCTCGTTGATGGGAATCATGTCGTTCGGCCGGATGCAGCGGTAGTTACCGGCGATCAGCATCGGCCATTTGGCGAGCGGCACGAAAACCGAATCGTGCACCTTGAGCTTCACCGGAATTTCGATCGCATCGTCGCCGAGAGGAAAGCGGGCTTCCTCGATGTCGGCCTCGAGCCGCCGCAGGAGCGCGGTCGGCTCCTCGGAGTCGAAGCGCGCCGCCTTGAAATTGGTCGGCAGACCCACCTGCAGGACGTTCTTCGGCTCGCCGGTCGGGCGAAACGCCTGGGGATCGGGACTCGCCAGCGTCATCAGCCCGGGGTCGAAGGCCTCCCAGACCGCGGGATCCGCATAGCAAGCCTCCAGCGGTCCCGTCCAGAGCCCGGGAATACGCTTGAGGTAGGGCAAGGGCGGCATGTTCATGATCGCGAAGCAGGGGGTGCGCGCTCGGGCGATACGACGCATCAGCTCCCGGACGCCGCGCGAGCCGTAGTGGGCCTCCTGCATGCCGAGCACGACAAGGTCGAATGCACCGGGATCGACCTCGTCGGGCGTGCGCGCGGAAAGGACGCCGGGGAGTGCCCTCGAGGGGATCTCGAGCAGCGGCTCCCGACCCTTGACCGGGAAGCGCACCAGGGTTCCGTCACGCCTGATCAGCTCCGCAGTGGGCCGGGTGCATACCAGCGACACCCGGTGCCCCGCCATCAACAGCTTGGTGCCGAACAGGGAGCCGTAGGAGGCCCCCAGAACGAGAACGTTGTATTTCACCGGAGCTCTCCGTTTAGTGCCGGCATGTACATCTGCCTCCATGCCGGGCATGATAGGCACGGAGTTAGATAAATTTGACTATGGAAATTTCACACTGTTAATTTCACAACCGTCATGTCTCAGCACACCCGCAAGAGCCACTTCCTCGGCGCCAAGCTCCGCGCCCTGCGCAAGCGCAACGGCCTAACCCTGGAAGAGCTGTCGGCGCGCTGCATTCAGCTGGATTCGCACCGCGCCCCATCGGTGTCCTACCTCAGCATGATCGAGAGCGGCAAGCGGGTGCCGTCGGAGGACGTGCTTGCGCTGCTGTCGTCGATCTTTCAACGCGAGCCGCGCTGGTTTCTCGACGGCAACCCTGAAAAAGAGCCCCCCGCGTTCACGCAGCGGGCCGGCGGCGCGGTGGGTGTGCCGCTCGAGCCGGCGTTCCTGTTTTCCAAGGAGCTGCTGCAGGCGGCGATCCCCGAGCTCCTGGCGCAGACCGGCACCACCGGGCGGCAGTTCGCGCATCTGCTTATCCGCTCGCATCAGGAGATGTCGCGCAACGACTTTCCGGATCTCGAGCGATCGGCGGAGAGCGTCGGCGAGCGCAAATTTCCGCTCGATGCCGACGAGCTCATGCGCCTCTGCCGGCACCACGGCCTCGCCCTGCGCTGGTTCGACCGGGAGCCCGTGCTCACGCGTGACAAGGACCGCGAGCTGCGCAGCGTGGTGCGCTCGTTTTTCGAATCGCCGCGCACCGTCTACTTGAATCGCGAGCTGCAGGACGACCCGCCGCGTCTCAAGTTCGACCTCGCCTCGCACCTTGGCCACAAGGTCCTGCACGAGGGCGACGGGCTCAAGTCCCCGCATGCCACCGGCGGGGAAATGGGCGGCAGTCCGGAGGGCGGGGCGGGAATCGCCGCCGGTATGAGCGCGCAGGACGTCCTGCACGCCTGGCGCGATTTCGAGTGCAGCTTCTTTGCCGGCGCGCTGCTGTGTCCCAAGGTCCCGTTCCGGCGTTTCCTGACGCGCGAGTCCTACCGGGTCGAGGCCGGAGAAAAAATCGAGCTCACTCCGGCGGTGGTGATGCGGCGCATGACCAAGGTTTCGCCGTATCCCTACTGGCATTTCTTCGACGCCTATCCGCCCGGATATCTGCGCGCGGTGTATCGCGGCAACGGGATCCCGCTGCCTTGGGGCAACATGGCGCAGGTCACCGACCCGTGTCCGAACTGGGCTGTCTTCCGCATGCTCGACGGCAATCGCGGCGCCGACTGCGGCTCGCAGATTTCAGTGTTACGCGACGGCGATCAGTCCTTGCTGTATTGCTGCCACTCGCGGCGCGCCAACGACATGGCGGGCAATCCCCATGTGTTGTCGGTGGGAATCGACCTCGAGCCTGCGTTGCGCTCGCACAGCGTCGATGCGGGCGGTATCGTCGCAAGCATCACCGAGGAATGCCTGCGCCACCGCGGCGAAGCGAGAATTCCCAAAGCGGCCGTGGAGGCGATCCGCGGAGCGGCGCGAGTGCTGAACATCGCCTGGGTCGAGGATGCCTTGGCGGGCCCGGCACACATCATCTGTCCGCGCAGCACGCATTGTCCTCGGACGGAGCATTGCGACGGTGCCGACGCCTCGCGCGCGCGTGAAATCACCGATGTACGCGAGGAGATCATCAGCAAGGCAAGGCGCGGCCGCTGAGTTTGCGCAATGCTGTCGATGGCCCGGCGGCTCGAGCGCCGAGGCGCGTACGATCCGTACTTCACTATCCTCATCGCTTTTCTCAGGGGCGGCACGTCGTTGCCGAGCGCTTCGCCGAATGCGCCCGGATCGACCGAGCCGATCCGTTGCCTCGACCGCCCGGAACCGTTCAGCCGACGCTACATGGCACGTTCGCCTAGGCCGGCACGGGCGTAGCGCCGAACCCTCCCGCCGCGACGATCTTCTCCCGCCCGCCGCGGCGCGCGACCAGCGCGGCCTGGTCCGCCTTCGCGCGCCGGTCGATCGCTTCGGGGTCGCAAAGATCCCGCAACTGTCGTTCAAATCGATCGAGCTGCCCGGCATGGGCGGGGTCGCCTGCGAGATCGCGCAGCTACGCGCTTGGATGCGGCGCCCGACATCCCGACGGTGGATGAGGCTGGCCTGCCGGGGTTCTACATGTCCGTCTGGAACGCGCTCTGGGTGCCCAAGGGCACTCCGAAGGGTGTCATCGCCAAGCTCAATGCTGCCGCCGTGGTTGCGATGGCTGACCCGGCCGTTCGCAAGCGCCTTGCCGATCTCGGGCTCGACATCCCGCCGCGCGATCAGCAGACGCCGGAGGCACTTGCAGCGTTTCACAAGGCCGAGATCGAGAAGTGGTGGCCAATCATCAAAGCGGCGAATATCAAGGCCGAGTAGGCCTGTCCATACTAGGTCTGTCTATATCGTCTAGGGAGTGTGGCCAGCAGCTCGATGTCCGCCCTTGGCCGCGAGGAGAGATCAATCAACGTCCGCTCTGCCAGCCAACGTACAGCCGCTTACGGTCGACAGCGGGCTAAGGCAGCAGGCGGCCATGAGCGGGCATTACGACCCAACGAAACCCTCGTCGGGAACGACCGGTCCCAAGGTACAGCCGACGTAGCGCAAGGTTGCGCGCGCGGTCATAAAATCTCCAGACCGGTCGTTCTAAGACTGCGACACCGACCCGTACGAAGACGCGGTCGAACGTCAGCTCGCTAAAGCATCGAAATCAGGATGACCCTAATAATCCCTTTGCCCGTCGCGCGAATGGGCCAGACTGGCCTGGATTCGACATCCGATCTTCATTGAACTGGAGTATAAGTTGCTGCTCCTGTTGGAACGATCGACCGAGGATTGTGCCGTAGCAAAGAAAATCGCTTTGCCGGACAGCCAGCGTCCGATTGCGGGAGCGGCGGCCGCTTAAACCGTCTCGGTTCCGAACCGCGATTGGGGCGATCACAGATGTAAGGAGGTCGTACTGGAAAAGGTGGAGGTTGCCTTCATGAAATCGCAACGAATCCTGGCCGCCGGCCTAGCCGGCTGCCTGGTCGGCTGGAGCCCGGTTCACGGCGCACCTGTGGTCGACCCCGGGGTGCGCGGCGGAGCCGCTGCCGCCGGGTTGCCGCTCAACGGGCTCACGGCCGACGAGACCGCGTTCTTCAATGACGGTCTGGGGCGGTTTCTCGATGTCGAGGTGGTGACCGGTGGCACCAACAATGGTCTCGGGCCGCGATTCAACTCGAACCAGTGTTTCTCGTGCCACTCGCAGCCGGCCGCCGGCGGTTCGAGTCCAGCCAACAACCCGCAGGTTGCGGTCGCGACCCTTGACGGCGCGAAGAACGTCGTGCCATGGTTCGTCACGCCGAACGGGCCGGTGCGCGAGGCCCGCTTCAAGAAGCAGCTCAACGGCCTCGCCGACGGCAACGTCCACGCGCTATTCGTCATCACCGGTCGGGCCGACGCGCTTGGCTGCAAGATCGCGCAGCCGAGCTTCACGCCGGCCGGCAATCCACTGACCGGCCAGGGCGGCAATCCGAACATCATCTTCCGGATTCCTACGCCGGTCTTCGGCGCCGGCTTGATCGAGGCGATCCCGGATTCGGCAATCCTTGCGAACATGGCGGCCAACGCCAGCGCAAAGAAGGCGCTTGGCATCGTCGGCCACCCGAATGCGATCCTCAGCGGCAACGTCAATCGCAGCGGCAATGACGGCACCATCACCCGCTTCGGCTGGAAGGCCCAGAACAAGTCGCTGTTGATGTTCTCCGGTGAGGCTTACAACGTCGAGATGGGCGTCACAAACCAGCTTTTTCCGCAGGAACGCGACGACACCCCGACCTGCCTCTTCAACGCCACCCCCGAGGACACCGTTAATTTCACTCCTGCGGGAAGCAGTCCGACCGCAGTTCTTTCGGACATCGAGGCATTCTCGATCTTCATGCGCTTGCTCGCGCCACCGACGCCGGCGCCTGACACGCCCTCGACCGTCAATGGGCGCGCGGTTTTCGAGCGGGTCGGCTGCTCGCATTGCCACACCCCTGCGCTGACGACCGGCAAGGCAATTGCCAGCGGTTCGTCGACCAGTCCGAGCGCAGCACTATCGAACCAGACCGCGAACTTATTCTCCGACCTGCTGGTGCATCACATGGGCAAGCGGCTCGCCGACGGAATCTCGCAGGGCGGCGCGGGTCCGGACGAATTCCGCAGCGCGCCGCTCTGGGGACTCGGGCAGCGGACCTTCTTCCTTCATGACGGGCGCACCAGCAACGTGCTCGAGGCGATCGAGGCGCACCGCAGTCCGGGCAGCGAGGCCAACGGCGTCATCGCTCGCTTTAACAGACTCGGCGATCAGCAGAAGCAGGATCTCGTCAATTTCCTGCGCTCGCTCTAGCGTCCCGAGGCGGAGCTTCCGCGGGCGCGGTCGCTGCAGCAGGTGCCGCGGGACGAAGCGGCTTAGCGAAAACGTCCTCAATACTGGGTCGACTCGGGACGAAGGGCCCGGTCTTGAGATAGACACGCCCTGCTGTCGAAGGGCGACTCTTGTATGTCCGGTTTCGGCAAATGTCCGCGCGCTGCTCGAAGGACCGCAAATGGCCGGGAGTTCGCATTGCGCGCCGCAGCCGAAAGCTGCCGCTCGAAATTCGGGCCGGTACGGCAACGTCAGCTTTGCGGGCCCATGGTCGAACTGGCGCTCCCGGCCACAACCGGTCACTGCGAATCCCTTCGGAAAGGAGACGTTCGGATTTGGTATTGATGTGCTTGGGCCAAGTAGATAAGGATCAGCGCTTCCGCCTCGTGTTCCGTCTCGAACCGCTTGCATGACGCGCGACGGCCTCGACGATAACCCGCGCGGTTTTTCTCACACAAGCGACGAATTGTTCCGCAACGGGGTTTGGATTCTGCCCCGCCGGACGAAGCACGAGGTAGTCGTGCTCGACGCGCGGGGAAAGCGGCCGGATGCAAATCGCCGGATCGTTGAGGAACAGGCTGGTCACGAACGGATCGGCGAGCGCGACGCCCACGCCTTTCCCGACGAGCTGGCAGGCCGAGACGGCAGTGAAAGTCTCGCCACGTATCTGAGGCACGGCACCGATCTCGGCAAACAAGGTCTCCAACCGGATGCGAAGCGGAGAGCGGGAGCGAGTCACCACGATCGGTTCTTTGACCAGGTCCAAGGCGCTGACTTCTCGCTTCCGAGCGAGCCGATGCCCGCCTGGCAGAAGGATGAACAGCGGCGCGAGCACGAACGGCTCAGTTTCGACCAACGGGTGATCCACGGGCTTTGGAGCGAACCCGATATCGAACTGGCGGTTCGCGATCCAGTGGCTGATGTATTCGCGCTGGCTGATCTCGATGGCGAAGCGGAAATGGGGCCGGTCGGCGCAGAACTCGCCGAGCGCCGTCGGAAATACACCATGGACCATGTGCGCTTGCGCGAGTATCCGCAGCGGGGTGTCCTGCCGCTCGCGGATGTCCCGAGCGGTGAATTCGATCTCGGATAGGGCGGACAGCGCGCGCTCAGTCTCGCGATAGAACCTCAGGCCTTCCGGGGTCGGCAACAGGCGCCTGCCCTCGCGCCGGAAAAGCGCGAAACCGACCGCCGACTCCAGTTGTGCAATCAAGCGGCTAACGACCGGCTGCGTTCGATGCAGACGCTGCGCTGCGGCGGTGACCGTGCCATCGGCGATTACGGCGCGCATGGCGAGCAATGCCTTAAGGTTGAGGTTCATGACACCCCGCGAATCATGCGCTTATTGCATGATCATAGGCCAACTTTGAATTGGACTGCATAAAAACAGAGGCCGACAATCGGGTTGCAATGCTCAAGGAGGGGGCCCTTTTCTGGGCCCGAGGCTCTGGGGGGAGACTGATGAGCAGACTGTGCGCAGTTCAGTGGTTCGCCGGGCTCGCGGCCCTGGCGGCCCTCGCGGCATCGGCTGCGGCCGTAGCGCAGCCATATCCGGTCAAGCCGGTGAAGATCATCGTGCCGTTTGCGGCCGGGGGCGGCAATGACTTCACCGCCCGCTTCATGGCGCAGCGGCTTACGGTGGCCCTCGGCCAGCAGTTCATCGTCGAAAACAAACCTGGCGCGGGCGGATCCATCGGCTACGAGGCTGGAATCAGGTCGCCACCCGACGGCTATACGCTTACGATGCTCTCCAACAGCTACACCATCAATCCCAGTCTCTACAAGCTCAAATTCGACCCAGTCACCGACGTCACACCGATCGTCCAGATATCGCAGGGGCCGTTGACCGTGGTCGTGCACCCGTCCCTGCCGGTGAAGAACATCCAGGAACTGATTGCCCTCGCGAAGGCGAAGCCGGGTTCTATCAACTTTGCATCGTCGGGTGAGGGCGGCACCTCACATCTTGCCACGGAGCTGTTTGCGGCCATGGCCGGAATCCAGCTGACTCACGTGCCGTACAAGGGCACTGGCCCTGCTGTCACCGACACCCTCGCCGGGCAGACGAACCTCCTGTTTAGCACGAGCGCTGGCGCGCTGCCCTACGTGAGGTCGGGAAGACTGCGCGCGATCGCAGTCACGACCAGCCAGCGATTCCCCGCCGAGCCTGATATCCCGACGGTCGCCGAATCGGGGGTGCCCGGATACAAAGTCACTGTGTGGCACGGCCTAGTCGGCCCAAAGGGGCTATCGCGCCCCATTGTGGACCGCATCAATGCCGAGGTAGTGACGCTGCTCAAGTCAAGAGAAACCGCCGAAAAGCTGCAGAACGACAGCGAGTCGCCAGTGGGTGGTACGCCCGAGCAGTTCCTCGAGACGATCAGAAACGAGATCCAGGTGTGGCGCAAGGTCGTGCACGAGGTTGGTTTAGAGCGCGAATGAGCCAGACCTGACGTATGGGAAGCAATCGGTCTAGAGCATCGATTGGACTAGAAAATAGCTGACGTTGCGGGAAGGCCAGTCCAGTGGACACCTTCCAAGCGGCGCTTCGCTTCCTTGCAAGCCGAGACGGCATTCAGGGGGTGAGCGGCCGGTTTCCAATGACGCGAGTGTCGGCTCTCGGAAACTGTGGCCGACCGGTTAGGGTCGCAATGAGAAGATCGCCCTGCGGGGTCCAAGGGTTCCTAGTTTCCATATGAGTAGCGCCAGACCTGCTAATCCACGCTCGCGCTCAGCCGGTACAGCGCGCCCACCACACTCGGCGCGTACCGACCGGGAGAGAACGTATTAGCGAGGCTCGCCTTGGCCCGCCAGCCCGTACAGTGGCCGGGAGCGACGACATGGGGTTCGATACGCGTCTTGAGGTCGCGGACCGTTGGCTCGACGCGGGGCTCCATTGCTTTACCGGCGAGATGATAGCCACCAAGCACAACGTCAACCGCGGAAGAGGTACGATCAAAAAGTGTGTAAATGAGAAAGGCGGCGTAGCCTTTCGGTTGGAGATTGGACTTCAACCAACGCCCGGTTAGCGCCGGGGTGAAAGGAGACGCCACCCATGGAAGAGAAGACCACAAGTAGCGAGTCCGCGTCAACGGTTTGCTACGAGACGATGGAAGCGCATGCGCGAAGCCGCATTCAAAGATGGC
>Ga0187846_10001351_pt1 | contig 13874 bp, 9 predicted proteins | sample TC_taG_FD_161473 | JGI IMG/M metagenome (GOLD analysis project Ga0187846, IMG submission 161473) | Biofilm microbial communities from the roof of an iron ore cave, State of Minas Gerais, Brazil - TC_06 Biofilm (v2) | ecosystem: Environmental > Terrestrial > Deep subsurface > Cave > Wall biofilm ...
TCCTTGACGCTGATTCGCTACGCGGCGACGTTCATCGTGATGGTGCTGATCCTGTGGGCCGCGGAGGGCGCAAGCGCCTTGCGCGCGGAGGGGCGCGGGTGGTCCCTGTTTCTGTATGGCAGCCTCGGCTTCTGCGGCTTCGGTCTTCTCGTTTTCAGCGGTTTGCGCGCGTCGACCCCCGCGCACGCCGCGATCCTGGTCGCCTTGATGCCGATGATCACCGCGGTAATCACCTCGCTGGTCTCACGCAGGATGCCGCCGGGCACTACGCAAGCCAGCATCGCGATCGCTCTGCTCGGCGTTGCGCTGGTCGTCTCCAACGGTCACCCGGCCACGCTGCTGCAATCGCGCTCGCTGGGAGCGGACGCCATGATCTTGTTCGGGGTTGTTTCGTGGGTCCTGTAGATCCTTTCATTCGTTCAGTCTGCGCTGAAACATCCCGTCCGATCTCCTCGTAGGCTGCACGCATGTCTTCCGTTGCAGAGGTCTTCCATGCAAAGCCCCATATGCGCTGACGCACGAGCGGCGCCGGCATCCGCCGCATTCGGCTTCGTGGTCGTAGCCACGAGTCTGTCGTTCTTCATGACGCAACTGGATGTGACGATCGTCAACGTCGCGTTGCCCCGTATCGCACAGGATCTGTCCGCGAGTGTTGGCGCACTGCAATGGGTGGTCGACGCGTACACGCTGGCATTTGCGGTAACGATGCTGTGCGCGGGAGCGTTGGGCGACCGCCTCGGGGCCAGGCGCGCGCTTCGACTGGGCATCACTCTTTTCGGAGCCGCTTCACTGGCCTGCGCAATCTCCCCCTCAGCGCTATTGCTCAATGTGGCGCGTGCAATCCAGGGGATCGGTGCCGCTGCGATGCTGCCGAACTCGCTCGCGCTGCTGAACCATTCGTTCTCGCACGACGCCGAGCGCCGCGCCAAGGCCGTGGGATGGTGGACTGCGTCCGGCGCCATTTCCCTCGCGGCGGGCCCGGTGGTCGGCGGGCTGCTGCTGGCGGCTCTCGGCTGGCGCTGGATCTTTTTCGTAAACCTACCGGTTTGTGTGCTCGGCTTCGCGCTCGCTGCCCGCTTGCCGGAGAGCAACACCGGAACCGAGGCCAAAGGGTTCGATGTGGCAGGCCAGCTGTTGGCCACCGCCGGCCTAACGCTGCTGACCGCCGGCATCATCGAGTCGGGTCAGCTCGGACTGACGCGCATCGTATCGACTTGCTTCGCGGCAGCCGTCGCGTGCGGCGTGCTGTTCGCAGTCACGGAACATCGTGCACCCCATCCGGTGCTGCCGGGGAGTCTGTTTTCGGCGCCGGCGTTCCTGCCGGCGGTCGGATTCGGGATGTTGATGAATTTCACGTACTACGGTTTCATCTTCGTACTGAGCCTGTTTCTGCAGCAAGCCCTCGGCTACTCCCCTCTGCGCGCAGGCTTTGCGTTCCTGCCGCTGACGGCGGGTTTTTTTCTGTCCAACATCATCAGCGGTGCGGTCGTTGCCCGCTTTGGCTCGCGCCTGCCGATGCTGATCGGTGCCGTCATCGGCGCCATCGGTTTCGCGCTGCTGTTGACGGTGAATCTTAATTCCACCTACGGCGACCTTGTATGGGGATTTCTGCTGATCCCTATGGGCATGGGGCTGGGAGTGCCGGCAATGACGACGGCGGTGCTGTCTTCGAGCGAGAAGCGCCTTTCCGCGACAGCGTCAGCGGTGTTGAATACGGCGCGCCAGGCCTCCGGTGCCTTCGGTGTGGCCATCCTGGGCGCATGGGCGCACGGCAGCGCTGAGGGAATTGCGCACGCGATTCACGGCGCCGTGATGCTGTGTATCGTGATGCTGGCGGCGGCGTTTGTCCTTGCCCAATGCATGGACCGGCCGGCCGCCGCGGTCTCCCGCGCCACACGATGAGATGCACTTGAAAGCTTCGAGCATGACTCCGATGACTCCGGATGTTCTGATCGACTCGGCGCTTCTGCTGGGCGATCACTCGCGCCTGAAGATTCTGTGGGCGCTGCTCGAGCGGCGGGCCTATACGGCCGGGGAGCTCGCGCTGGTCGCGAATCTTTCCGCGTCATCGGCGAGCATGCACCTCGCAAAGCTTCTGAATGCCGGCTGGATTGGTGTCACGCCCCGAGGGCGCCATCGCTACTATTCGATCGCCGACGACGCGGTCGCCCATGCGGTCGAGGCCATTGGCGCGATCCAGCTCGGCGGCGAGAAGTTTCGCAACCCCAAACGCCCCAACCCGGGTTCCCACATGCGCCGCGCGCGCTCGTGCTATGGGCACCTTGCGGGGGAAGTGGCAGTGGCGTTCTGGGACGCGCTGCTCGAACACGACTGGATGCAGCAGGATGGCAAACGGTTCATCCTCGGCGCCGACGGAGTTGCGGGCTTTTCGGCACTGCTGAAGTGCCGCCCCGACGAAGCCATGCTGAAGACCAGCGTAACGCCCTGCATGGACTGGACCGAGCGGATGCTGCATCTGGGCGGCGGACTCGGCGTACGAATCTTCCAGGCGCTGCACGATCGCGGCTGGATCAGTCCAGCGCCCCGCTCACGCCTCGTCACGTTCGCTCCGGGGCGGGACAGGGACCTCGTGGCGCTGGCGTTCGACGACTGATCCTTCGGGCAGCGACCAGGCAGAGTCTCCTCATGAAATCACTCGGTTCCAGAGCGAAGGGTGCCCGGCTGGAGCGGATGAGAGCATCCCCGCGCTGGGCCGGCGAGGGTTTCCGCAACATGCATCCGATCCTGCCCGGACTGCGCGATCCCACCGCACCGATGCCGACGTTGACGGAGTTTCTCTGCGGCGAGAAGCTAGCGCCTGCGCAGCCGTTGCCATCGGTCAATCCGCTCGAAGCGTGGCGACGCAAACCCGACAGCGGCCTTCGGGCGACGTGGCTCGGCCACTCGACAGTCCTGATCGAGATCGACGGCGTGCGCGTGCTGACCGATCCAGTTTGGGGAACGCGCGCCTCGCCCTTGCGACTGGCAGGGCCGAAGCGCTTCCAGCCGGTTCCCATCGCGTTGCGCGCGATGCCTGCGGTGGACGCGGTGATCGTCTCGCACGACCACTACGACCACCTCGACTATCCGACGATTCGTGCGCTCGCGAAGAGCGATGTCCCGTTCGTCACCTCACTGGGTGTGGGAGCGCACCTCGAAGGCTGGGGAGTGCCGGCGGAACGGATCACGGAGCTCGACTGGTGGGAAACGTGCGAACTTCCCCAAAGCGACGTTCGCGTAACCGCAGCGCCGTCGCAGCACTTTTCGGGGCGTACTCTGGGCACTCGAAATGCAACGCTGTGGTCCTCATTCGTGGCGCGATCCGAGCGCCATGCCGTTTTCTTCAGTGGCGATACGGGGCTTACCAGCGAGTACGGCGACATTGCCGCACGACTTGGGCCTTTTGACCTTGTGATGCTGGAGATCGGCGGCTGGAACCGCGCATGGGGCGATATGCATCTGGGCCCGCGCAATGCGCTCGAGGCGCTCGAACTTCTTGGTGGCGGCACCTTTCTGCCGATTCACTGGGCCACTTTCAATCTCGGGATGCATCCGTGGGACCAGCCGGCCGAAGACCTTTTCACACTCGCTTCGGCAACCGGTGCGCGGCTGGCGATGCCCAGGCTCGGCGAGCCGGTCGAGCCGATCTTATCTTCCGGGCGCCCGAATCCGTGGTGGCGAGCCATCTCGGGTACTCATGAGACGCTAGGCGCGGAAGCTGCCGAAGGAAAGCTGTCGACGGCCATTCCCTGGCCGATCGACTGACAGTGATTCTTCCGCGCTAGTGCACCGAGGGCGACGAATACAAGCGTCCGAACCACCCTTGCATCAGCGCCCTGGCCGATTGCTTCGTCGCCATCGCCCTCTTGCGGTCGATCAGACTCACCGCGCTTACCGGCTCGGAGAAGCCTGCGAGTTTTAGCGGCCGCATGGGTTGCACGGCAACTGCGCGCCCCAGTCGTGCCAGCGCGGAGCGTTCCATCAGTATTTCTCCCGCGGCCGCGCGAGCGCACAATCGCTGCGCGAGATTGACAACCGGCCCGATCGCCCCATAGTCCATCCGCCAGCTGCAGCCGATCGGGCCGACCCGTGCCCGGCCCCGCGCAATGCCGATGCCAAGCGCGAGCTCGATCGCCTGACACCGCCAGCGGATCTCCAACTTGTGCGCCGCGGATTGCATCTGCAACGCCATCGAAAGTGCGCGGTGGGTTGCATCCACGGCCGGTGCCAGGTCATCGAAGAACACCATCAACCCATCCCCCGTAAAGCGTTCCAGCGTTCCGCCGTTATCCTGGATTGCTTCACCCATTGCGGCGTAGAACTCATCCAGGGTCGCAGTGACCCGATCGAGCGAATGCCGTTCCGTGAAATGCGTGAATCCGCGTAAGTCGGCAAAAACGACGACAATGTCACGATCGTACCGGCGCAGAAACGCCTCAGCTCCCTCCCGCGCAAAGGCATCAAACAGGTCCGGTGCGACAAAACCAAGGCGCCGAATCCGCTCACGGGCGTCAGCCAACAACTGCTCCAGGAGCGCAGGATGCTCCGAAGCAGTGTTGGCTTCCACAACGCCCTTTGGCCACGGCATGACTTCCGCATTGCCTTCCTCCTCACGCCCTCCCAATTCGAATGCAGCGAGTGCCGGCATCGATTGCTTTTCTTCTCTGTTCACGTACACCCCCAGCCATTTGAGTTGCGGCCAGAGTATTACGCAGCTCTGCTCCTGTGCACATTCGACGGTGGTCCGGCCTGTCGATATCGCGCGGTTTGGTGCAGAATCAACCTGAGTAAAGGTTCGAACCGGCGGTTTAGGATTTCGGTTTAGTTGCGAAACGCAGCGGTTCGACTATCGTTCTCGCAGTCGCTCCCGTCAGGCAGCTGCATCGTGCGAGTTCTTATCATCGACGACCACCCTCTGTTCCGGCAGGGGATGAAAGCGCTGCTGTCCGGTCTCGATGCGACGATCGATTGCACCGAAGCCGGAAGTGTCGGGGCGGCGGTGCAAATGGGCCTCGACGGTGCGCAGTTCGACCTGGTGCTGCTGGACCTCGGGCTGCCGGGGTTGTGTGGACTGGAAGCGCTCGCCGAGGTGAAGCGCGCTTTCGACAGTGCATCGGTGGTTGTCGTATCCGGCGACGAGGCCCCCAGTGTGGTGCGGGACGCGATCTCCGCAGGTGCAGCTGGGTACGTTCCGAAGTCCACCGACCCATCGGTCACGCTGCAGGCGCTGCGTTTGGTCATCGCGAACGGTACCTATCTTCCCCCGATCGCTCTCACGGGCTTCGGACGCATCGCGCAGTCGGCAGACGGTGCTCAATCCATGCCGCAACTGAGCCCACGTCAGCTGCAAATCCTGCGCTTGCTGTTGCAGGGGCAATCCAACAAGATGATCGCAAAGCGCTTGGAGATCGCGGAGGGAACTGTCAAGGCGCATCTGTGGGCCGTATACCAGACACTAGGCGTCGCTTCCCGCGGACAGGCGATGTTCAAGGCGCACGAGCTCGGCCTGTTCGACCACTATGTCGACGATATTTCGCGACACCCCTAGGGCACAGAAGAGTCGGTCGCCCGAAGGAAGCTCCGCGGAACCTCAAGACGTCCGCGAGGCCCTCTTGCAACTGCTGGCGCGACAAGCGCGCACGCATGCGTTTCCCGTTGCCTGTGCGATGACGCTCGTCGCGGCGATCGCGGCGGAGCGAATGGGCATCACGCTTGCAATCGGTTGGCTCGTCTTCGTGGTCCTAGCGCTCGCCGCGCGAACCCTGGTGTTCGCGCGCTTGGTGCGGGAGCATCGACTCCCCATCGAGCACCGCTTGCGCATCGCGGCCGCGTTGGGAGTGGTCAACGGCCTGGTCCATGCCTCCTCGTTGTACTTCTTCCCCTCGCTGTCCCCGTTCGAGCGGGCCGTGCAGACAATGGTGCTCACCTCCCTGGCTGCCGGCACGGTCACGACCACGGCCGGATACGCCCGGGTGATGTCCGCCTATGTTTTCTCGACGATGTTGCCCCTGTCAGCGTTTTGGGCGTTCACCCCGGTGACGGATGCGCCGCAGTGGATCGGCCGTACGCTCTCCGTGCTGATCGTCATGTACCTCTCTTTGCTAATGACGCTTGGGCGGGACGCCTGGCGATTGTTCAGCGACTCGTTCGCGATGCGCCTAGAACAGCGGGACGCGAATCGCCGCCTCGAGCAGGCGCTTGCGGCGGCCGAGGAGGCAAGCCGCGCGAAGACGAGATTCCTCGCCTCGGCCAGCCACGATCTGCGACAGCCGATGCATACGATAGCGGTCTTCGGCGCTGCCCTGTCGATGCGCCGCCTCGACGAAATCACCGCGCGGATGGTGCAGCAGATGAACGCTGCGCTCGTGGCACTGGCGAACCAGATCGATGCGCTGCTCGATATCTCGAAGCTGGACGCCGGCGTCGTCAAGGTTGCGCCGATCGACTTCGACCTGGGAGCGCTGCTGCGGAGGATCGTCGACGAATCGAACGCGAGCGCGCAACGCAAAGGGCTGCGAGTCGATCTGCGTTGCTCGGCCCCGGTCTATGCGCACGCCGACCCGCTGCTGGTCGAGCGGATCGTTCGCAACCTGGTCGACAACTCGATCAAGTACACGGAGCGCGGCCGGATCGACGTCGGGGCAAGCCGGAGCGGTGCGCAGTGCCGCTTGGTCATCGCCGACACGGGTTGCGGCATACCCGCCTCCGAGCAGCAACGCGTGTTCGAGGAGTTCTACCAGGTCGCCAACCGTGAGCGCGACCGGACGCAGGGCCTCGGGCTGGGGCTATCGATCGTCAAGCGGCTCGCAGCGCTGCAGCAGATCGATGTCAACCTTCAATCCGAGGTGAACCGCGGTACGACGGTGACGCTGGCCCTGGCGGCTGCCGATACAGCGGCGGTGCAGTCCGGGCCGGCAATCCGCCATGTGCCGGCCCGACTCGACGGCATGCGCGTCCTGCTGCTCGACGACGAGGAGGGCGTTCGCGCATCGATGTCTGCTCTGCTGCAGGATCTCGGTTGCAGTGTGGCCGCCGCCGCGGACATCGCGGGCGCGGTCGACGCGGCGCGGGTCGCGCCGCCACAGGTCGTGCTGGCCGATCTGCGTCTGCGCGGAGCCGAGAGCGGCATCGCAGCGATCCATGCGATTCGCGCCATCGTTCCCAATGTCGGCGGCCTGCTCGTCAGCGGAGACACGGCCCCCGAACGCCTGCGTGAGGCGCATGACTCGGGGTTGCGCCTGCTGCACAAACCAGTGACTTCGATCTCGCTATTGGTGGAGGAGATGCTGGCGGCAACTTCCAGCTGATCGATCGCGCATTTGCCCTTGGGGAGGGGCGATGGCCGACAACAACGATTGCAGCGCGCCGCAACAGGCGTGCTATTGGCTTTCGCAGGGTGTTGAAGTGCTGTTCGAGGAAGTCGCCAAAGGCAAAGCCGAACCAGGCGAGCCGAATTTCGACGTCCTCATCGTCGGGAGCGGCTACGGCGGCTCGATCGCCGCCGCCGAGTTCTCGGCTGCCTCCCAGAACGGACGACCAGTGAGCGTATGCGTTCTGGAACGAGGCCTCGAGTACCTGCCGGGTATGTTTCCGACATCCGCGTCCAGCCTCGGAGGGTTCGTCCGCTTCAGCACTCCCGCAGATCCGCGGCCGCGGGGCAAGCGCGAAGGCCTGTTCGACGTCCGGGTTGACGAGGACATCTGCGCGGTGCTCGCCAGCGGACTTGGAGGAGGGTCCCTGATCAACGCCGGTGTTCTGATGGCGCCGCACGACTCCGTGCTGAGAGAGGAAGTCTGGCCGGAGGCCGTCCGAAGGGACATCGAGAGCGGCAGCTTCGCGGGCTTAATGAACGAAGTCACGGATGTCCTCTGTGCTGCGGCGCCTGGGTCGGGGTTGGGCGCCACGAACACGATTCTGAAGCGGAGCAGGAACGGCAGTCCGCTGCCGCCCCCGCCCAAGTTCGAAGCGATGCGGCGGATTTCGTCAAGCACTGCCGCCACGCCGCTGGGCGTTGCGATGGCGGCCTCCACGACCGGCGCCGGCGTCGCTCTTTCGCAATGCTTGGGGTGCGGCGACTGCGCAACCGGCTGCAACTTCAGCGCCAAAATTTCGAACGATCTCAATCTTCTGGCGCTGGCATCGCAGCAGGGAGCGCGGATCTTCACCGGCGCGACCGTGCTGCGGGTCAGGCCTCACAAACACCGGTTCTGGAGCGTAGAGGTCAACTATACGGACGACCAACTGCGCCGGCGCCAGGGCGAAGCAGTCTCGATCACGGCCCGCCGTGTGGTGCTCGCGGCCGGCACCTACGGTTCGACCGAGATCCTGCTGCGGTCACAGTCTTCGAACTTGAAATTCTCCGAACAGCTCGGACAACGCTTTTCAGGAAACGGCGACATGTTGGCGGCGATCTGGGGTGCGGACTCCACGATCCACGCAGTAGTCGACGAAGCGAGCGACCCCAGCTTCCGCAACGTCGGTCCGACCATCACGTCGATCATCGATCACAGAGGCGAGCGCGACAAGGACTACGTCGTTGAGGAGCTCTCGGTGCCCGGAGCGCTGCGAGGCTTCTTTGCGGAGTTGTTCACGACGACCAAAGCCGTTCATGACCTCGCAAAGTGCGATACGGACAAGCACGGCGGCGAGCGAATTGATCCGATCGCGGTGGATCCGCAAATTATCGAGCAATCGACCGCGATCGCGCTGATCGGCCGCGACTCGGCCGACGGCCGCATGATGCTGACGGACGGCGCCGATCCCGATGCCGGCGACGGCGCGATCCGCGTCGTGTGGCCACAGGCGCGCAACGACCCAAACCTGCAGAAGCGTCTCGACCGGTTCAAGGAGGAACTCGGCAACGACAAGGGTGGCAAGAAGAAGCGCGGCGGCCTCGGAGGAGCATTGCTGCCGAACCCGTTCTGGCGGCTCCTTCCCGCGGACCTGCAATTTCTCGTCGGCAACCGGGCGGGGCCGCTGCTTACGGTGCATCCGCTCGGCGGATGTGCGATGGGCGATCACGTCGCCTGCGGCGTCGTCGACCACCTCGGCCGGGTCTTCGCGGCAGACCGTGGGCGGGACAGTCCGGAAGTCTACGACGGGCTGGTGGTGCTCGACGGGTCGATCGTGCCAACCAGCCTCGGGATCAACCCTGCGCTGACGATCGCCACCCTCGCGACGCGCGCGGTCCGGCAGTTGCGGACAGTCTGGTTTACCCCGGCCAAAGCCCCCGGCACGCCGAAACCGCTTCCACCGCGAGTCATCTACGCATCGCCGCGTGGAACTCTGACGCGGGCGGAGACATGCGTCGAGTTCGTCGAGCGCATGTCGGGAACGATCGAGCTCGACATCGATGAGCGCGGTACGCGCCCATACGTGGTGGAGCTGACGCTGCGCTTCCGTCCGGTACCGATCATCCCCTGGCTGACGCGCATGAAACGAAGGCTGAGGGTTGATGCTGGGTTCAGCCGCGTGCGCATCTTCGAGCCTGAGGAGTGGACACGCACGGAAGAGATGAAGGATACCGATGCGCTCGTCGTTGCTGCTGTGTCCGGCTTTTTGCATGTGCTGCAACGCGAACCTTCGAGGCCCTGGCGCCGGATCGCTCGCTCGCTGGGACCCTGGCTCCGGAATCGCGGGTTGCGGGACCTGTTCCAGGGATGGACCGACGGCGAAAGGAGCAGAAGCCCACTGGCCCTCGCATCCCGCGCCGGAGAGCGGCGGTCGTTCCGCTACCGGCTGAGGATCGCTTCCCTGATCCGCCCGCAGGGCCAGCCGCCCGATGCGGTCATCAAACGGCTTTTCGAGGGAGCCAGGATCGAAGGCTGCAAACGGCTGACGTATTCGCGCCGGGCCAACCCGTGGTGGCAACTCACGACGATGAAGGTGCGCCGGTTCCCGGGCTGGAGCACGCGGCTGCTCAAGCCGGAACCTGAATTGCGTTTCGATCTGTTCTACCTGGCACGAATCGGCGTGCCGCTGCTGCGGATTGTCAAGCAGCAGAACCAGGTGGACGCGCTGACCGATCTGATTTCGCTGGCGATGTACCTGGCCCGCTTGCTGCTGCATATCCATATCTGGACGTTTCGCAAGCCGGATGCACCGAAGCCACGCATCGTCGATCGCCTGCCCGGCGCGATCGAGGGGCTGCCGCCACCGACGATCGAGTGGCTCGCCCTGCAGCCGCCGCGAAAGAGGTTGGAGGTCCGGTTGCGCCTGACCCGCTATGCCGCCGCTACCCCTGCGCGCCCAGTCCGCCCGGTGCTGCTGATCCACGGGTACAGCGCGAGCGGCACTACGTTCGCCCACCCGTCGGTGCGCCCGGGTCTTGCCGAATATCTGCACGGCAAGGGTCACGACGTCTGGATCGTCGACCTGCGAACCAGCGCCGGCCTGCCGGAGACGGCGAAAATGGGTTGGGCATTCGAGGATGCGGCGTACGCCGACATTCCGCTCGCGGTCGATCACATCCTGCGGAAGACCGGATCACCCAAGCTAGACATCGTCGCCCATTGCATGGGCGCCGCGATGACCTGGATGGCGCTGTTGGGCCCGGGACCGATGCCGCCGGCGCGCGACTGCTATCGCAAGCAGCGCAAGGCGTTGCCGCTGCGAGTCCGAAAGCTGGTCGCCTCGCAGGTCGGGCCGGTCAATATCTTCAGTCCCGACAACACACTGCGCGCCTACGTGATGCGCTACATCAAGCTGTTCACACCGCTGACGGACTACCGCTTCCGGGTCGGAGACGATCCGGGTCTGATCGACCAGCTCCTGGACCGGCTGCTGGCGTCGCTTCCGTATCCGCCAAGCGAGTTCGATCGGGAAAACCCGTTTCCCTGGTTCTGCAAACATACACCGTGGGTCGGCACGCGGCATCGGATCGACGCCTTGTACGCGCGCGCCTTCGAGCTCAACAACGTCAGCGACGCGGTGCTCGATGCGATCGACGACTTTTTCGGGCCGCTGAGCGTCGAGACCGTGTCGCAGGCGATCCATTTTGCGACCTATCGCGTGCTGACCGATCGCTACGGAGTGAATCGCTTCGTGAGGCCGCAAACGATCCGCGCACGGCTGAATTTCCCGATCCTGACGATTCACGGTGAGCAGAACGGTCTCGTCGACGTCGGAACCGCCAGGCTGGTGCAGGACGTACTCAGGAGCCGGCATCCCGGCATCGACCTGAGGAGTGTCGTGGTATCGGGAGCCGGACACCAGGACTGTCTGATCGGCTCGCGCAGGTATGAGGTGTTCGAACGGATCGGGAATTTTCTCTCATGACGAACGGAACCGAAACCTCCGACACGGGTCCGGGCGCCGGCGGGGCAGCTCCCGCCGCTCACGCGCAGGGTCCGGCGCTCCTTCGTGCGGATCCACCCTGGCGCGGGCCGGTCCTCGGCGCCTTCGACGAAGGTGCAGCGGGTCTGTTCGTGGCAGTCGGCTGCAGCCCCGGCGCGGGGTTGGCGCGAGGTGTCGCCTGCGTGCCGCTGCTCGGCGGCCCGGGAACAGGTCCTCGCCTGCCGAGTGCCGATGGGAAGGGGGTCGGCCTTGCCGACGGCAGGAAAGAGGTCACAGAGGCGCTGCGCGACTGCGTGATCTGGGTGCGGCAGCGTATCGACAGCACCACGCCGTTGGTGCGGATCCGGATCCCGATCGACGAACGCAGCCGGGGATGCTCGCGCATGCTGTTGTTGCTCGTCAGCATCCTGGCACCGCGCGCCGACCAGCCTCCCGAGGAAGCCATTGGCAGCGCCAAGGGCTTCGCCAAGAGGCTCCCCAAGGCCCGGGCCATTGTCAGCCCCGAGGGCTTCTGGGACCTGTACGTCCAGACGCCGGACGTCAAGTACCGACCACGAATACCGCCGGAATCCGTGGCGACACCCTCCGATTTCATGGACCAGCTCGTCGAGTGCATCTTCGAACGGATCGAACCGCAGCCGTGGGTGGACCTCAAATCGGGCATCCTGCATCTGCCATTGCCAGGAGCTGCCACCAGCCTGCCATGCAGCGCCGCCTGCTGCGACACTCGCATCAGGTTCTTCCTGGCCAGTTGTCTCTATCCGGCGGGCCTCTTCGAAGGGACGCCACACAACGGCAGTTGGATCCCCGGCCCCGCGGACGCGTCGCTCTGTCGCCTCGCGGCAATGGTCAAGCCCGCGACGCACGAGCAACCCTCGCCGATATTGATCATGAGCGGAGACCAGATCTACGCGGACGCTACTGCCGGCGTGTTCGACGCGCGATTGATCAGCGACCGGCTGAGCTTCAGTTACGAGCGCCTGTTCCGCAGCCGCGGCGCCGCCGAGGCGTTTACGCGAGTCCTTCCGGTGATGCTGATCGACGATCACGAGATCTGCGACAACTGGGAGCCCGAAGCCCCATCGCCCCCGTCACGTAGTCCGCTCGACCCCAGGGTGATCTACTCCGAGGCCGGCAACCAGGCCCAGCGAAACAAGGGCGTCAAGCAATACTGGAAGCAGGAAAGGGCGGCCTGGAACCCTCTCAATCGACGCCCTGCGCTGAGCACACTGGTCGACGTCGACTTCCGCCACGATGGGGCGCCGTTCTACCTGCTGGACACTCGAACGCGCCGCCAGCACCGCACCGCCGCAACCATTGAAAAGGCGAGGATCGTGACCAGAGGTCAAATGCGGCGGCTGCGGCAATGGCTACGTAGGACGAGCGACTCCGGCGGGCCGAGATTCATTGATACGCCGTCGGCGTTCCTGCCTCGCCACCGGGTCGCCATCCCGGCGCAATGCAACCCCACCACCCTTGTGCCCACGAGCTGGGCCAGCGCGTTGCGCTCGGATGCCTGGGACGGCTATCCCCGCTCGCAGCATGCGCTGCTCGCGCTGCTCGTACGTGAACCATTCCGGAACGTCGTGTTCCTCTCTGGCGACGAGCACGTCTCGTTCGTGACGTGGGCGAAAGTCACAGAACAGTCGACCAATGCCTCGATCGTTCTGCGCTCGATCCACAGCTCGGGGCTGTACACGCCGTACCCTTTTGCGAACAGCACCCCGGAAGACCTGGCCGCCAACGAGACGTTCTGCTTCGAACTGGCGGGTTCGCGTTTCCGCTGCGAGGTGAAGACCGAGTTCTTCGACCGCGGCGCTGGATTCGCGGAGGTGACCGTCACGCCGAACGCCAGCGGATCCTGGGACTATCACGTCGATTTCCACGGAGAATACGGGCGAACGGCATATCGGAGCACAGGGAACAATCCTTGGGTCTGATGGGACACGTGATTTACGTGGGAGATCCGACGCGTTGACCACTCACGTCGATTTCAACTACCTCGGCGAAACCCTCTTTGAGCGACGGCGGCTCCAGAATCGACGCCACGCTGCGCAGCGCTTCCTCTGGTACGCGTTCATCCTCTCGGCGCTCACTGTTCCGCTGAAGTGCAACCTCCAACGGAACGTTTAGCCATACCGCAACTGCCGTAGCGCCGACGGCCCTTGCCATTTCCAATGCGCGCGCTCGGTGCCTGCGAGCCGGAAGTGCAGCATCGAAAAAAATGCTCGTCGGTCCCAGGTGAGCTGCATTGCGCTCGATCCATGTGGTTTTCCCGGATCCCTGGATGCCGCATACAACGTACAGGGTCATCTCCGATCGGGAGTCGCCCAGTCGCGCCTGCAATTCGGAGTACGCTAGTTGCCAGGCCATCTCACCCCGCTCTGGCGTCCATACGCGGCCAGCCGGGGTCGCAAGGTAGTGATCCGGGTTGATGTGGTTAGCGATCGACGTTCGCGCAAACACAAGAATTGACTTCGCTGCCTCTCAAGAAACAAAATTGAAGGCGGCCGTATTCATGCGATCGCCTCCGCCGGCGTGACGTGGAAGCCGAGCGCGGCGGCGCGTCGCTTCAAGGC
>Ga0187846_10001352_pt1 | contig 13874 bp, 13 predicted proteins | sample TC_taG_FD_161473 | JGI IMG/M metagenome (GOLD analysis project Ga0187846, IMG submission 161473) | Biofilm microbial communities from the roof of an iron ore cave, State of Minas Gerais, Brazil - TC_06 Biofilm (v2) | ecosystem: Environmental > Terrestrial > Deep subsurface > Cave > Wall biofilm...
GAATGGGCAATTACAGGGTAAGCTCCTTTCAGCTTACAAGATCAGCCAGGCTTTTCCTGGCACACCCCCGTAAGGGGCGGCATCCGCAGCTCTGATGCCGCCCCTGACGGGGCTCAAAGAGGCTGCCATGGATGTTCCTTTCCCCACGGCTTTGCCGTGGGCCACAGAACAGCGCCCGCTGCGCGTGCTTCCGGATGCTCACCGGCGCTTGGGCTATGCCGCGAACTTCGGTTGTTTGACCCTGGGTGCTAACCAAATGCACCGGCGCGAGTCATAACGGGGTAGAGAGTGCGAAAGAGCGGCGCCGCACGGGCGTTCCGCCCGGCACACTGTCAGCGTTTCAAGCTTCGCATCTCAACCGTCATCAGCGGGGTAAACAGACGATGAAGGTGAAACAAAGAAGTAAAATCATGGCTTTGGCTGCATTCTTGATTCCTTCTGCTTTGATTGCCCGACCGCCGGCCGTCAAGGGCTCTTTCGAGCGCAGCTTGAAAGTGAGCGGGCCAGCGGATCTTGAGATGTCTACCGCCTCGGGAGACATCATCATACGCCCCGGTGAGGCGAGCGCGGTCCGGATCAGAGCTAAGATCCAAGCCCACGACAACCGGGAAGAAGGCAACGCCGACAAAACGCTACGCTACCTTGAACAAAACCCGCCCATCGAGCAGGACGGTAACCACATTCGAATTGGGCGCCTGGAAGACCGGGAACTGACTCGCAACGTATCCATTGACTATGAGATTGAGGTCCCTGTCGAGACCCAGGTGACCTCGACCACGGGTTCCGGCGAGGTCTCCGTGGAGGGCATCCGCGGGCCGGTGAAGGCCACGAGCGGCTCGGGTGACCTGAAGCTGCACTCCGTTCAAAGCGACGTGACCCTTAAGACCGGGAGCGGAGACGTGAGCCTGGAGGAGATTTCCGGCGGACGATTGGAAGTGGAGACCGGCTCGGGAGACGTGAAATTGCGCAATTTGCGGTGCGCGATGCGCGTACGCACAGGGAGCGGAGACATCTCTGCTGAAGGTGAGCTGGCTGGCGACTGGACGCTGCACGCCGGCTCGGGAGAAATCATCGTCCGGCTGCCGTCGGAAACGGGCTTCGACCTGGACGCTCACACCAGCTCGGGCGAAATCCATACGGGCCTGCCCATTACCGTACAGGGCAGCCTCGGGCGCGGAGAATTGCGTGGTAAGGTCAGGGGCGGAGGCGCGCGGCTTGAGCTGCGCACCGGCTCCGGAGATATCACCATTAGTTGAACGCGATGCGTGGCGCGGGCGTCTGTGACGGAGCACAGCATGAAAACCAGAACAGCAATTAGCCCGACTTGCTGAGGCAACTGCGATGAAAGAAACAAGACTCGTGTCCCGGCTCAGAAGTTCGTTGAAGCATTCAGCTCCGAAGGAGCGACATAACTTAGCCCACGGCGCCAGCCCTGGGTTCGAACTCCCTCACCCCGTCCGTCAGCCGACGGACACCCCTCTCCCGCGCGGGCAGGAGAGGGGACGGGGGAGAGGGAGGGCGCCTTCAACCCACCGCTGGGACGGTGTGAAAAAATCGCGGCTCGGCCGCTTGCCGGAAAGCCGGAGGCTTTCCGCAGAGCAGGCGGCAGAGCCGCGCCAGCCCGTGGCTGACGGTCGGTTGCGATTTTTTCACACCTTCTGGTGCCCTGGGCTCAGATCTTCCGTCGCTAACAGGGCTCGGAGTCAATCTGGTTTGCAAAGCCAGACTTTGTCAACGAACTTACGAGTCAGGCCGTTAGCAATCCTTGCTATCCTGCTCGGGAGCATATTCGGTGTGTCCGCCCATGGCGCCGAGGGGTCCTTTGAGCGGACTCTGGCCGTAACCGGTCCGGTGGAGATTGATGTGTCGACAGGCTCCGGCCACGTCAATGTGCGTGCCGGAGCCTCCTCCAACGTCCACATCGCTGGAACGATCAAGGCCAGCAAGAGCTGGCACCTGGATGAGGGTGAGGCAGAAAGAAAGGTCCGTTACCTCGAATCTAATCCCCCTATCGAGCAGCATGGCAACTTCATTCGCATCGGCCGCATTGAAGACCACGAGCTCTCTCACAACATCTCCATCAGCTATGACCTGGTGGTACCCGCCCAGACGCGGCTGCGGTCGCAGACCGGCTCGGGTAGCCAGTCAGTCGAAGGTATCCAGGGGCCGGTGAGGGCGAGCACCGGCTCGGGCAGCGTGAAAGTGGAAAACATCGGGGATGAAGTGCGGGCGGAAACCGGCTCGGGTGACGTGGAGGTGAATTCGGTGAAAGGCACCACGCACGCTTCCACGGGTAGCGGCTCAATCCACGCCAGCGGTATCGGTAGCAGCTTTGTGGCCTCCACGGGCAGCGGCAGTATAAAGCTGGAACAGGCAGGACCAGGCGACGGGAAAGTGGAAACGGGGTCGGGGAGCGTCGAACTGCAGAACGTGCGGGGGGCACTGCGGGTGAGGACAGGCAGCGGCAATATTACCGCGCAGGGCGAGCCCACCGGCGAGTGGAGCCTGCACACCGGATCAGGTCGCGTCCTCGTGCGCCTGCCTTCCGCGGCTGCCTTCGAACTGAACGCCCACACCAGCTCCGGTCACATTTCCACCGATCATCCCATCACCGTACAGGGGACGATCGGGCGCGGCGAGCTGCGCGGTAAGGTGCGCGGCGGCGGTCCCATTCTGGAACTGGAAACGGGTTCCGGCAACATCCAGATCGAGTAAGGCATTTGGGGTTTCCGATTTTGGATTAGACGAAGAGTGGCCGCACTCTGCGTCTAGTTGTAGTTCAAAATCCAAAATCTAAAACCCCTGTTTACCCTCTTACGGCAGTCTCAGTGCTGGCCTGGCGCAACTCCTGCGCCGCAGACTCCGGGAGCAAGGAGTTGTAATACACTTCCTTAAGGCTGTAAGACTTCGACTTGGAAGGAATGACGGGCAGAATCTCGATGTGCCAATGATAATCGTCCGCGAGCGTTTGCCAGTTTGTGGCGCGCTCATACTTGGCATTGACATTGGGCGAAGTATGAAGCACCAGATGGTAGGCGGGTGATACCGACTGCAGGCGCTGCAGAATGGACTTCAGCAGACGGGCGAGGCGTAGTTGGCGGTCCCAGGCGTTGAGGTCTTCCTCGAACGAGCAACAATGATCAGTGGGTAGCACCCAGGTCTCGTAAGGGACGCGCGAAGCGAAGGGGCAGAAGGCCACGAAGATGTCGTCCCACTCCACCGTCCGCACCTGCTGCCGGAGCTCCTGCCTCACCACGTCGCACGTCAGGCAGCGCTCCTTGAGGTGGTAATAGCGCAGGGCGGAGCGCAACTCGTAGCCTACACGGCGGGGAATGAAGGGCGTGGCCGTGATCTCCGAATGGGGATGCTCCAGGTCCTGGCCGGCGAGCGGGCCCTGGTTTCGAAACACCGTGATGTAGCGGAACCTTCGGTCCTTCTTCAAGTCCGCAATTCGGGAAACGAAAGCGCGCAGCACCTGCGCTACGTGCTCGTCACTCTGCTGTCTGAGGGGCAAGTTGTGGTCGGGATGCTCCACCACGATTTCGTGCGCGCCCAGATTCCGCATCTTGTCGTAGAGTCCTTCGGCGCGCCTCTGGGCGTCACCTTCGATTCGGTAAAGCGGCCGCAGGTGGGGGATCACACGCACCTGCCACTCCGTATGACCATAGGGGTGTTCGTAGACATTGGGCGCGCAAAGCTTCTCGTTGCCGGGGCAGAGCGGGCAGGCAACATTGCGGGGCCAAACCTCTTCACCGTCGGCCTGCATCGCCCAACTCTGGGTGATGGGATCCCTTCTCAGTTCCATACCCTCTTCTCCTGACCCTGGCGAACGACGCACCGGAAACTACAGCCTGTTGTAGACTGCGAGACGCCCTTCTCCTGCAAGGGCGTTCAGGCCCGGCCACAAACTGCTCGTCCTTCCGGCACTTGATTTGCTAGCGTCGACACGGTCCGATCCCTTCTATATAGCGCTGACCCCGAGTTGTCAAGCGTCCTAGCAGGCTGGCAGGCTGCTGTCAGGCTGCACGTAGCGCAGGGTTCGCATTGTAACCCTGCGGTTCTTCGATTAAAGGAAAAAATCTTGAAAAGCTGCAGGGCTTGAACGGCGAGCCCTGCGCTGCATCGACCCTCACCGCTGATCCGTGTAGCGCAAGGTTCGAATCGTAACCCTCCGGTTGTTTTGGTTAAACGACAAAAGGTCTCGAAAAGCGGCAGGGCCACTTTGCGCGATCAGAATGATATGTCATCCTCAAGGGCAAGCGTGGCCTCACCTCGAGGTTGGAGGAATGGGTCAATGGGTCATTTTCTGGGTGTAGATGGCGGCGGAACCGAGACCCGGGCATGGCTGGCGGACGAGGCTGGGCGCATCCTCGCTCGGTGCCGGGCCGGGCCCTCGAATCCGTTAAAGGTGGGTTTCCGAGGCGCTCGGCAAGGGATACTTCAAGCCGTCACGCGCGCCTTGCGACGGGCGCGCTTGAATGCTGTAACCTTCGAGGGGGTTTGTGTAGGATTGGCGGGTGTCGACCGGGCGGAAGTCCACCGCCCGCTCTATCAGTGGCTTCGCAAGGCTGTACCGGCTCATTTCCATTTGCTGACCACGGATGCCGCCATCGCCCTTCACGCCGCTTTCGGCCATTTTCCGGGCATTCTGGTGATTTCCGGCACAGGCTCGATCGCTTGTGCCCGCGACAAGGATGGCAAAATGGTTCGCGCCGGAGGCTGGGGCATTCCCTTTGACGATGCCGGCTCCGGCTACGAGTTGGGGCGCAAGGCGGTGACTGCTGCCTTGCGCGATTTTGACGGACGCGGCCCGCACACACAATTGACGAAGCGTCTTTGCCAGGCCCTAGGCCTCCAACAGATCACCGAGGTGGTGGCACAGGATTTGTCGCAGGAAAAGATCGCCGCACTCTTTCGCGTGGTGATGGAGGCGAGTCGCAAACGCGACGCCGTGGCCCGTCTTTTGTGCGAGGAAGCCGGACATGAGCTCGGGGACTTGGCCTTAGCCCTGCTCCGGCGGCTGGGCTGGCTCGAGCGCGCCGTTTCGGTTGTCTGTGCAGGAGGGGTCTTCCAGGCCGACGCCAGCATCCGCCGCAGCTTCACGCGCCACCTCGGGCGCTACGCCCCACGCGCCCAGTCCGTGCTCCTTCGCCGCGCGCCCGTCGAGGGCGCTGTAGCGCTAGCTCGTGAAGCTGCGGTAAGTCAAAGGGTTCCGCCCGGATACTGAGGAGAGCGTATCGCCGAAGGGGATGGCTAGCGTGCCCAGATATGGCGAGGACACTAGCATGATAGTGTGATATCATACTAGGGAGGCGACCCCAATGCGAAACTATGCCGGCAGGATTCTGATCCGCGTGCCATCGGAACTGCACAAGGCCTTGGCCCGGGAGGCGTTTGAAAGTGGCCGCTCCATCAATCAGCTCTGCCTGGAAGCGATCGCAGCCCGGAAGGCCCTTCGGAAGTACGATCCCTGGAAAGTTGTTGCGGAAATTTGGAAGCGGAACCGAAAGGTTAAGCCAAATCAAGTGCAGTCTGACATCTTAAGGGCTATTTCTGAGGTCCGGCGTGGCCGGTAAGCCCCGGGCCGTGCTTGACACTAACATATTTGTCCTCGGTCTCATCAGCCCGCAGGGCCCGCCCGCCGCCATACTTCGAGCCCTCCGGTCAAAGAGATTTACCCTGGTATCCAGCTCATCGATCAATGAGGAGATCATCGAGGTCTTGAACCGCCCATCCATTGGCGATCGGTACGGCGTGGGCGATCGTATTTTCGAGGTGTCTGTTATCCTGTGGCAGCTTGCAGAGCTTGTGATTGACCTTCCCGATGTGAAGGTGTGCAGCGATCCCGACGATGACAAGTTTCTTGCAACAGCGGCGGCCGGTCGGGCCGATTACCTCGTAACCGGCGACGTCAGTGATCTGCTTCAGCTTCGTAGCTACAGGGACGCGGCCATTATTTCCCCTAGCGAGTTCATGCGGGTCCTAAGGGCCGGGCCAATGAGGTATGATGTTTCAGGGGAATAGCGACAGAGCGCAGTACCCAGCAATGCCGCAATTCATCGGTCGGAATCCGCAACTGAGGTCTTATGTCCTGGATGATGGAGGAAATCCGAGAACAGCCCCGGAAGCTGCGGCATACTTTCGAAGCCGAGCGCACGCACGCTCTCGAGTTCAAGCAGTTTGCCTCCAAGCGAAAATTCCGGCTCATTGTCCTGGTGGCGCGCGGCACCTCGGACAACGCCGCCCAGTTTGGACGTTATCTCCTGGAGCTTTCGACCGGCATCCCCGTGTCCCTGGCCGCGCCCTCCATCCACACCCTTTACCATGCGCGCCTCGATCTGCGCCAGGCGCTGGTGGTAGGCATCTCCCAATCCGGCGCCGGACCGGACATCAACGTGGTGCTTGAGGCTGCCCGCCGGCAACACGCCTATACCGTGGGTATCACTAACGAGGCTCACTCGGAGATGGCTCGCGTGGTGGACGAAGTCTTCCTGGTGCGTGCTGGCAAGCAACGCTCCGTGGCAGCCACCAAGACTTACACCGGCCAGCTCATGCTTCTGTACCTGCTGGCGGCCGCCCTGGGCCCGCGCATTACCTTGCCCGAGGTCAACGAGATTCCCGGTCAGGTGGAGAAGGCCCTCAGCCTCGCCCCCCAGATCCGCGAGCTGGTGGAGCGCTACCGCTACATGCGCCAGTGCGTGGTGGTGGCTCGGGGTCTCAACTACGCTAATGCCTTCGAGCTGGCCTTGAAACTGATGGAGACCTGCTACATAGTGGCGGAGCGCTTCTCCTCCGCCGACTTCCTTCACGGCCCGATTGCGCTGGTCGAGCGGGACTTTCCGGTGATCGTGCTAATGCCGCCGGGCAAGACTTTTAAAGAGCTCAAGAGCCTCGTCCATCGTCTGCACAGCTTGCGCGCGGAAACTCTGGCCATCACTTCCGCGGACGCCAAACTGCCGGACTCGACGCGTGTCATCGGCATTCCCGGATCAGTTCCCGAGATCTATTCCCCCATTCCGTATATTGTGCCTGGACAACTGATCGCCGAGGCCCTTGCCGAGGTGAAAGGCATCGACCCGGATAAGCCGCGATCGCTGCAGATTGTGACGCGGACGCTATGAGCGAGCTTCTCCTCGTTTTGGTTCCTGTATCTCCCCTTACGACCGGGGTCCCAAGCTTCTCTCGATAAGTCCCAAACTGATGTCAGCCAAGAGCGCCAGAGCGGCGGCGGGAATCGCTCCGGCAAGAATTAGTTGGTTGTTCACCATCGCCAGGCCGCGGAAAATGTACTCGCCCAGGCCGCCGGCGCCGACGGCAGCGGCAATAGTTGCCACACCTACAGAGACTACGGTCGCGACGCGCACCCCGGCGATGATCACTCCCAGGGCCAGCGGCAACTCCACCTGGAAGAGAAGTTGGCGGTCGGTCATGCCCATCCCGCGTCCGGCTTCGAGGATGGCAGCATCAACTCCGGTGATACCCGCATAAGTGTTGCGTATAATCGGCAATAACGCGTAGAGCGTAAGAGCGAGAATCGCCAAACGGTCAGCGCGTTCGCCGAGCCAGGGCACCGGCATCAAGAGCCCGAACAACGCCAGGCTGGGGACAGTCTGCATCACATTGGCGCCACCCAAGATGGGTTTGCGAAGCAATGGCCGGCGCGTCAGCAGAATGCCGAGCGGCAAACCAATGACGACCGCGAGTAAAGTGGAGATGCCAACGAGCCACACGTGTTCCAGCACGAGCTCCGCTACTTCGCCCCGGTGGTTGAGGAAGAATTGGACAAGATTCACGGTGCCTCCCACATAGTAGGCAGTAGATTGTGGGTGGTGGATTGTCAAGAATTATGCGGGACAGGACACTAGCTTGCGCGTCCCCTACCTTCCACCTACGACACACCACCTACTGCATTACGACCTACCCCACGCTACCTACCGCTCTGCTACCTACTGCTCTTAAGTATGCAGCGGCCGTGGGTTCGGTGGCTTTCAGAAACTCATCTGGCGTGTAGACTCCGGCCAGGCGCCCCGCTTCGAACAGCCCGATGCGTGAACCCAGCAGCAGAGCTTCGCGCAGGTCGTGGGTAACGAACACGATGGTCTTATTGAGCCGCTGCTGCAGCGATCTGAATTCACGCTGGAGCTCGGCCCGGGTAATAGGATCAAGAGCGCCAAAGGGTTCGTCCATGAGGAGAATGGGCGGGTCGACGGCCAGGGCGCGAGCCACGCCCACCCGTTGTCTTTGCCCGCCGGAGAGCTCACGCGGATAGCGCGATGCCAACGTGGGATCAAGCCCCACCAACTGCAGAAGCTCCCGCGCACGCCCACGGATTCGCTCAGGAGCCCAACCCTCAATACTCGGCACTAGTCCCACGTTGCGCTCCACGCTGAAGTGCGGGAACAGGCCCACTTCCTGAATGACATAGCCGATGCCGCGCCGCAGGCGGATGGCGTCCCACCGGGTAGTGGGCCGGCCCTCTACCAGTACTTCCCCCGAAGTGGGCACCAACAACCGATTGATGAGCTTCAGCGTAGTGGTCTTGCCAGAGCCACTACGACCCAGTAGAACCAGCGTCTCACCCTGACGGATCTGCAGGTTCAGGTCGGCGACCAGCAGCCGGTCGTTCCCGATTGCGTATGCCGCTCGGCGAAATTCGATGGTGTGGTTTTGTGTTGCTACACCCATAGACCTCGTCACAAAAACAGTGTAGGAAAGAAAGCCAGTCACCGCTGCCGCGGCTGCGCCGCTGGCTGTTTCGAAAATGGCAGGCCCCCTCGCCCGTCCCGCTTTGCGGGATACCCTCTCCCCCAAGGGGACGAGGGGCTGTGGTCCTGATACGATTTTTCGCACCTGGAGAGGCAGGCTGTGGAACTATTCTGAAAGGTGTGGCGTTGTCCCCTCCGCCTCGATCGAAATACCTGTCCATCGCGTCAACACCTCTTCGATATCCTGACGCGTGACGGTGCCCAGGGCTCTCTCGTCGATGCTGTATTTGTCGCGCAGCCGCTGGAGCTCCTCGCGCTCCTTGCGCTCCTCTTCCGAATATGAGCGCGCCTTGTCGAATTCATGGTCGGTGATAGCTTCCTGCATGCGATGGATGGTAGACTTGATTCGTCTTTGAACACTCATCATCTCTTCCGGCAGCGCGCTCTGCCGCAGTTTCACGCAGGCCCCGGCCTCGTCCACCAAGTCGATCGCCTTATCGGGCAAATAGCGATCCGGGAGGTAGCGGTTGGAGTGGTAGACGGCGTACTCGAGGGCCTCGTCGGTATACTTGACGGAGTGGAACTTCTCGTAGCGGTCCCTGATACCAAGCAAGATCTTGACTGCCTCCGCCTCGCTCGGGGGTGGTACTTTGACACCCTGGAAGCAACGCTCGAGCCACGGTTCCTTCTCAATCGACTGGCGATAATCGGCCGGCGTGGCGGCGCCGATGCACTGGATCTCGCCGCGAAAGAGCGCCGGTTTCAGAATGTCGGCCGCGTCCAGCAAGCCTTCGGCGCCCCGCAACGCGTACAGTTCCTCGATAAAGGTGATGGCGTTCTGTGCTTCCATCAGCTCCCGCACGAGAGTCCTGAGGCGCGCCTCGAACTGACCGCTTTGTCTGGCGGTGGCCAACAGCGCTGAAAGGTCGAGGGCCAGAATGCGCTTGTCGAGCAGGGGCGATGGCACCTTGCCGCTTGCGATCCGTCCCGCCAGTCCCTTCACCAGCGCGGCCTTGCCGACGCCCGGCTCGCCGATCAGCACCGGATTGTTCTTGGTACGGCGGCAAAGGATGTGCACCACCCGCTCGAGCTCGTTCTCACGGCCTATCAGGGGGTCCAGTCGATTCTCGGCTGCAGCCCGACTCAGATCGCGGCTGAATTCCGGAAGCAACCGTGATTCCGCCGGTTTGGAAGCTCGACGCCTGTAAGGCACCCCCGTCAAGGTTTCCTCCGAAAGCAGTCTATCGACTGCAGATTCTGCAGCAGCTCGTTCTTTCGGGAGCTGGCTCAATTCCTCTCGGATCGTCGTCAGGCGAAGGCCACACCCGTAGAGGATCTCCGCCGCAAAGCATTTCTCTTCGCGCAACAGGCCGAGCAGCAAATGTTCAGTGCCGATGTGCTTGTGCGAAAGCTGCTCGGCCTCTTCCTCCGCGTAGGCCAGTACCCGCTTGGATTCCACGCTCAGGGGCAGGTCCACCGACGTCGAGACCTTTTCACGGATGGTAGTGCGGGCTTCGATTTGCTTGCGAATGGACTCCAGTGAAGGACGCGGGTGCGGAAGGCGATCAGCGAGGGTTTTGTCTTCCCGCAGCAGACCGAGCAGCAGGTGCTCAGGTTGAATCTGTGGGCTGCCAAATTGGCTCGCTTCAAAGCGGGCAAAGAAGACGGTGCGGCGCGCCTTCTCGGTGTATCTCTCGAACATAGGTCCTCGGCATTCCTCGGCAACCGTAGCGATGTGATTAGTCTCCCGATGCCGGAAAGTGTTCGTGGGTACAAGGCTCCAGTTCATTCCCATGGCTGGATGAAAGCACCCCAGAACTTGTCGGGATTAAGCGCTTCGAAAGGAAGTCTTCGCTTTTGAGATAGGGAGTCCGAGGATTTCAATCCTGCTTAGATCACGGGTTCCAATTCCCAATTGTTCAGCCAACCGTAGGGTACTGTCGCAATGCTCGAAGGGCGCAGTTCCTCGGTCCGCCAACGGATCAAAGCCCATGAGAGCCGTAGCCACCGCATCCGTCGTAACGCAATTGGTACCGGCAATCAGTAGACCCGGACGCACAGGCCGGACGCGCTTGACCCAGGGGCCTTCCCCTCCCGCCATCGATTCGATCCCGTCGATAATCGCCAGATGGATGGGACGTGCCGCGACGAGGTCCACGGTCACTCGTGGCACCCGGTATCCCGGATCGCGCGGCGATCGTGGGTCATTCTCTGGCAGGGAGCTCCTGGAGGGTTGGCGGCTTCCGTCGTGGAGCATGGCGCGGGGCCCATTCACTACTGTGCTCGGGCCCTCGATTCCCGCGCCCTCTCCGTAGATCGTGCAAGGCGGAAGGCCGAATAAATTCTTCATAGCAAGCGTCACCCCGGCCGTCGAGTGTTCTTTCAGTTTGGCTAGGGACACAAAAACGTCGCAGTCTTCATAAGAATGATTCGTGTCGTAAGCTCGGAACAACAGCCCACCGCCCGGAACCGGCAGGCGGGAGTATTTCTTGCCCGATCCTGCGAAATTCGTGTTCTCAAACTCGACTCCTGATGCAGCATTGGCGAAGTCGCGCGGTTGCCAATTGGCTTCGAGAAGGAATTCTTCCAGTGACCCGCCGGGTGCCATAGTGCTTTCCAGGAGGCGTATTCTCCGCGCTCCTGCCTTGCCCAGCAGATGGACCGTGGCTCCGACCACCTGGGGATGAGCCCAATGGGTTTGTTCTACGGGCAGACCGCCCACTCTGTCCGTGACGCGTCCGGTAAGGTTGAGCTTCACAGCCACCGTCTTCCCCTCGACGAGACGTCGTAAGCCACCCAGCTGGTCAAACATGCGCTCCAGAGTTGAGAGCACCTCCGGACTGTAGGTTGAACACTTCGCTACAGCTACGGGCCCGGTCGGCGCGGCCATAGCTGACCAGCTCTTTGTGGAGCACCAGCAAAGACCCGCGACAGTAGTGCTCAAACCCCGGATAAACTCTCGACGATTAATGTCGCTCCGCATAAGTGTTTCCTTTCCAGGCGTAGGCCAACCCGTCTTAGCGCTCTAATTGCGTTCGAAAGAATAGTAAGTGAAACGCGGCTCGACTGCAACTCGGAGTTGCCTGGCTGAGCTGGTTAGGGGGCAGAAAATTCTTTGTTGCACAAGTGTGTACTTAATTGTATAGTACCCATGCGACCCAAAGGAGGACCTATGTCCAAAGCTACGCCTGTTGAGCGACGGCGATGCTCGCGAGTTGCCGTTAATAAGCGGATTGCGATCGTGGTCGATTCGGACCGCGCGAGCATTGCCCAGACTGTGTTTGCACTCGACCTGTCGGAGCTGGGTGTAAGAATCCGGTCTAAGGTCGACCTCCTGCCGGGCCAACTAGTTACCGTGATTCCGACAGGGGGTAATGACCACCAAGCCGTGCCCAGCCGGGTGGTCTGGGTGAGCCAGCGCTCCGATGGGTCGGGCGAAGCGGGACTGGCATTCCTTCAGCCCGAGGCCCTGGGTCCCTGACAGAGCCGTCGACCGGTTGGCTAAAAAATCGGTCGCAGCGAGAACTGAATCTGGCAGGAGGTGCCGGCGGTCTTGCTCCGAAGCAATCTTCCCGCGCCTCGCGGCTGGTGGAAAAGACCGGCCGACCCGACCCTACACTCTTGGGTATGAACCACGCTCCATCGCCTAGCGTGAAAACAGCCGGCTGCGAGCCTGCCGAAGGGCTCAGCGCCCCGAGCCTACCGAACAGCAGGCCCTGCCCCTTGGTGGGGGAGAGGTCACACGACGTTGTGACCGCCATCACTGAGTACCGTAAGCCCAAGTGACTTCCTGCCGCTTTGAACGTCGGGCTTTCGGGTTCTATGTGAATTAACTCTGCCGCGGGAATCTGATTCAGTTTGTTTAGAGACTCAAGCCTCTTGCCTGCTTTCGCGTGACCGGGAGGAAATTCTATCGCTTCCCGTTTCCGTGGCTGCAACCGATCGACCCGGCCGGCACGTCATAGAACGGTCAGTCCTAACCGACACGTTTGTCGCGCGCCCACCGGGCTCGACTCTGGAAGGAGTAGCCCCCAGAGTGATGCTCGGTTATGATAGTAGTATCCGCTGTGGCCAAACGACGGTCGCCTCTCACACTGTGCCCGATAAACGCTGTGGCCGAGACGCCTTTGCCACCGGTGGCCGCTATGGTGGCTCACTGCGCAGAACTGCTACGGAAGCGCCTCGAGACTTCAAGCCCGTGCTCAGGTCTTGTCGTGGGATGTGGGAGCGGAGACGAAGTTGTGTACATTCGCCATACGCTCAATTCCCGCCAGGTTCTGGGAATCGACGTGGAGGCGAAGTTCTCGCACGCGGCCCGGACTGAAGGTTGTGTGTTCGTTGCGAACGCTGAGCACCTGCCGTGGCCGTCGGAGGCTTTCGACTTTGTTGCATCATTTCACTCCTTAGAGCACGTCGAAAATCCAGAGACCGTGCTCGATGAGATCCGGCGGGTTCTGCGAGGCGGCGGTTGGTTTTACGTGGGGGTCCCTAACAAATCTCGCCTTCTCGGATATTTAGGCTCGTTCGATGCGACGTTTTGGCAGAAAATCACCTGGAACCTTATGGACTGGTGGGCCCGTTTGCGCGGCCGGTTTCGGAACACATTGGGAGCGCACGCCGGGTTTGACAAGGACGAGTTAATGCTCTTGCTGGGGGCGCGGTTCGCCAGGGTCGACCTTGTCACAGAAGAGTTTGTCCGCTTTAAATACCGTGGCCGCTTACCCAGGACGATGCTGGATTTCTTGCTGGCGCCGCGGATTGTGAATTACTCGGTCCCCTCACACTATGCTCTCTGCCAGAGACAATAGAAGCATGAAGAGCCAACCCTAACTGCCGAACCTCATGACGAGATTCTTCAAAGATCCTTGGCTTGCTGACCGCGAGCCTATCCCATCTAAGGGCACCCAATGCGAGGATTAAGGGGGAAGCGTGTTCTCATCACCGGTGGGGCCGGTGGCATTGGCGCGGCGACAGCGGCGCGATTCCTGGAGGAGGGCGCGCTCGTCTGCGTCCTGGACCGCGACGCCAAAGCGGGGGCAGCGATGCTTGCGCGCCTGCCAAGTTTGTCAGCCGCGCTCAATGCGGACGTCTCTGAACTCGGCCAGGTGGAAGCCGCGTTCTCGGAGGCGGTGCGCCGGATGGGCGGCGTGGAGGTCCTCATCAACAACG
>Ga0187846_10001353_pt1 | contig 13867 bp, 11 predicted proteins | sample TC_taG_FD_161473 | JGI IMG/M metagenome (GOLD analysis project Ga0187846, IMG submission 161473) | Biofilm microbial communities from the roof of an iron ore cave, State of Minas Gerais, Brazil - TC_06 Biofilm (v2) | ecosystem: Environmental > Terrestrial > Deep subsurface > Cave > Wall biofilm...
ACCTGAGGCAAGAGCCGGATGCGGGAAATCTGCTCGTCCGGATCCGTGGAGGGGGTGCTGGGCAACTGGCATTCCTACTCCGACTTGGCAAGGAAAGCACGCCGCCAAACGACGATGGCGGTTTCGGATATTGCACGTGTCTGCTGCGCTAGCGATTTACGTGCTGGTTGACCAGATCCCTGACCACTGACGGATCGGCAAGCGTGGACACGTCGCCGAGGTGCTCGTAGTCACCCTCGGCGATCTTCCTCAGGATTCGCCGCATGATCTTGCCGGAGCGGTCTTCGGAAGGTAGGGCGCCCATTGGATCAGATCGGGGCTCGCAACGGGACCGATTTCCTTGCGTACCTGCGCTACCAGCTCACGCCGCAATTGCTCGGTCGGTTCGACACCGCGCTTCAGCGTCACGTACGCGTAAATGCCCTGTCCTTTGAGTTCATGCGTATAACCGACTACTGCGGCCTCGGCAACACTCGAATGAGAAACGAGCGCGCTTTCGACCTCGGCGGTACCCAGGCGATGGCCGGAAACGTTGATTACATCGTCCACACGCCCGGTGATCCAGTAATAGCCGTCCTCGTCGCGGTGGCAGCCATCGCCTGTGAAGTACTTACCTTCGAAGGGGCTGAAGTACTGCTGGCGCAGGCGCTGCGGATCGCCATAAGCGCCGCGCATCTGCCCGGGCCACGAGTCAACTAGGCACAAATTGCCGCTACCGGCGCCGTTGATCACCTTGCCATCGTCGTCAACCAGCTCCGGCCGCACGCCAAAGAACGGCCACGCCGCCGACCCCGGCTTCAGGGACGTGGCGCCGGGGAGCGGGCTGATCAGTATCCCGCGGGTTTCTGTTTGCCACCAGGTATCCACAACCGGCCACCGCTCCTCGCCTACGACTCTGTAGTACCACAGCCACGCCTCGGGATTGATCGGCTCGCCTACCGACCCCAGAAGGCGAAGCGATTTGCGCGAAGTCTTCTTCACGGGTGCGTCGCCTTCGCGCATCAGAGCGCGTATGGCAGTCGGGGCGGTGTAAAGGATATTCACGCCGTGCTTGTCGCACACCCGCCAGAAGCGCGACGCATCCGGGTAGTTAGGTACGCCCTCAAACATGAGAGTCGTGGCGCCGTTCGCAAGAGGACCGTAGACGATGTAGCTGTGGCCGGTCACCCAGCCGACGTCAGCGGTGCACCAGTAGATGTCCCCGTCGCGGTAATCGAAGACGTATTGGTGAGTCATCGCGCAGAAGACGAGATAGCCTCCCGTGGTATGCAGTGCCCCCTTTGGCCGGCCGGTCGAGCCGGACGTGTAGAGAATGAAGAGCGGATCGTCGGCACTCATTTCCTCCGCGGGGCAAAGCGACGAAGCCCTTCTCGACCTCGTCGTCGTACCAAACATCGCGCCCCGTCGTCCACGGAACCTTGTTGCCGGTGCGCCTGACCACGATGCAGCGCCTGATGCCCGTCGCCTGACTCATTGCCGTGTCCGCGTTGGCCTTGAAGGAAATCGAGCCGCCTCCTCGTATGCCCTCGTCCGCCGTGATCAGAACCTCCGATTTGCAATCCCGGATCCGGCTCGCCAGTGCATCGGCCGAGAACCCCCCGAATACGACCGAATGAATCGCCCCGATGCGCGCGCAGGCCAGCATTGCAATCGCGGCTTCCTACAGGGAGTAACCATCATTCAGTAAGCTGATGCTACTGTGGCGTTGCCGGTATCGCTGTCGGGAAGGCATGACATTTCCTGTAGGCAAATCTTGGCATAAGGCGCATTGAGGATTGTCGACACGTCATTGGCCGTGGGCGTCGAGTAGTCGCGAAACACCATCGTCCGCAGGTCGTGCGTGATGCGGTTCGACAAGCATGCGTACTGTTGTCATCTTCGCGCTGACCCTGGTGATGCAGGGTTCGTCTACGGGCTGACGTTCATCACGTCCTCTTCGCCTTACATGGTCAGCGTTGTCGTTCCTACATTCCTGCCTCGAGGCTACGTCAACTTTGGTGCTCGCTGATAGCGGCGTGTTTAATCGTCGGCCTCTCGATTGCCGTTGTTTGCAACTTTTTTGTCGACCGTTTCGCCGGCGGCTTTACAATTTGGGGGCTGAAGTAGACGCTTCAGTCATGACCACGGGACGTCTTCATCGGTAAGCGATCAACGCCTGAACGGCGACAACGCCGGAAGTGTGAAATCGTCGCTGCGTCGCTGTCCAGGTGCCGCTGAGGCGATCCCGGAAGGAGGCAGCGATGATCCGCTGGATGCTCAATGGCCTCGGCAAACGGCTCGCGCGCTACCTTAGCCAGCCGAGCAAAGGTACGAGCCTCTAAGCACGCACGGATTTGAACGGCTTGCCAAGGTACTTAGGCCCGGCGACGTCGTGCTGGTCGAGGGCAACCGACGCATTAGCACTGCCATCAAGTTCCTGACTCATTCCACCTGGTCTCATGCCGCGCTGTACGTCGGCAATGCGCTTGGCACCTTCGACAACGGAAACGACGCTACCGTTTTGATTGAAGCTGATCTCGAGCAAGGCGTGATTGCTGTCCCGCTTGAGAAATACGCCGGCTTGCACACTAGGATCTGTCGACCAGTCGGCCTGACGGAACCGGACCTGCGGCGCGTAATCAATGCCGCGGTGTCGCGACTAGGGGAAAGCTATGATCTTAAAAACGTGATCGACTTGGCTCGCTATTTTCTGCCCATTCCACTTGTCCCGGTGCATTGGCGGCGTCGCATGCTCGCGTTGGGCAGCGGCGATCCTACGAGAGTGATTTGTTCGACGTTAGTTGCGCAGGCCTTTCAATCCGTGCGCTATCCGATCTTGCCGCAGGTCACTTATCCGGCTTCGACAGGTGATACTCAACATCCTAATGCCTGGGTGACCGAGGTCATGCATATCCGCGATAGCAGCCTGTATGCTCCGCGCGACTTCGATTTATCCCCTTTCTTCCAGATCATCAAGCCGACGCTTGAAGCCGGGTTTGATTACCAGGCCTCTGTTTGGAGGTAATCGTTCGCAATGAAAGCGAGCCGATGTGTACGTCTGAAGCGTGATACCGTGGCATGGCTCCGATGAGGTCGGCTCGATGTTAATCGTCGTACGTCGGTCGACGATTAACAACTGTTGTGGATGCTGCCGTTCGCTTTAGCGCAGCGCGGACCAAAGCGGCGTAGAGTCGATCGGTCAATATTTTGCCATCGGTCAAGCCGAGCCGCGCCAGACCGGCTGCGGTTTGTTCGGATCTCGGACCGGTAAACAATCCTTGCAGCACAAGGAGAAACATTCGCCATGGCGAGGTGGAAGCAGTCTTGAGCAATTGCAACGCGGGAATGAGCGCTTGTTCGGTTTGAGAAAAATCGGTTCCAAACGGAAAAGGTGGCAACAACCCTCGGTCGCGGAAGGGTATCAGCGCACGTTCGATGCGGTCCGGAACATTCTCACGGTAGACCGATGGGATCTCAAAACTTCCAGGAATTTTGCCGGCTTCCTTCGCCTGTCGCAGCAGCTCTGGCTGGAATCGCGAATCGGCGATTGATAGCATCGCGGCAATCACATCTCGATCTGATTTGCCGCGAAGGTCCGCCGCACCGTATTCCGAGACGATGATATCCCGCAGATGACACGGGATGGTTTCATGACCATACGACCACCGTATGTTCGATTCCGGCCTGCCCTGCATTTCGCGGGTGGAGTTGAGCGTGATGATCGACCGGGCGTCCTCGAGCGCGAACGCTTGACTGACGAAATTGTATTGTCCGCCGACTCCACTAACGGCGCGGCCGTCTTCGAGACCGTCAGAAACCACGGCGCCGAGCAGAGTAGCCATCATGGTGCTATTGATGAACCGTGCCTTCGTTCGCGCCTGGCGTTTCCTCGCCTCATCGCCGTAAAGCTCGTTGGTGAAGGACACCGCGGTCATCTGCAGACGTGACAACTCCGCCTCGCTCATCTCGCGGAGCGCGCGGTAGAACGCCTTCGGGCCAATAAAGAAGGCTGCGTGGAGCAATACGCCGTCTACGTCCCGTTTCAGCACCCCCGCCTGAATCAGGGCAAGGAATGCCCCGACGAACATCTCGCTGACGCCATGAAGGCCGACGGCAAACGGTCCGTCGTTGTGGAGTGGGGAGCGTTTGGCGTTCGGCGCAAGCCGCGCGACCGCGTCCTTGAACGCCGCATTGTCGGAATGACGGAGGATGAGACAGTGCGCCGCCGCGTCGCCTTCCTGCCCGATCCCGATCTGCAACGTGCCGCCGTCGGGGACGAGCCGCGCCACATGAAAGCCGGTCGCATATTTAGCGAGATTGACCGGCTCGTTCGGCGGGGCAAACAGCGGAAAATCACAACGGGGCCCTTCGAGCATATGGCTGAATGTTTCGGCGGGGAGGTCGCCTTCGCCCGGCATGAACGGCAGTTCCACGTTCACCTGCCCGACCAGTTTGAAATGCGCCCCACCCGCGGCACGCGCTTTCAGGAGATCAAGCGTAAGATCGGTGTTGCAGCTCAGACTGATGCGCGCATTCCCGTTGACGATGCGTTTCGCCACCAATTGCGCGATGACGTTGACGCCGCGCTCGAGCACGTAGCGCCCAGCATGCGTATAGTTCGCCGCTATGTAATTTTGTTGGGCGGCAGGAACTCGAAGCCACCGCCCCGCCAGAAAGAAGAATTCGCTGACGTCGATGTTAGGCGGTAAGGTACCTTTGCGTAGCGCTTGCGCGTAGGCGAGATCCGGATAGCCGCCGAAGAGACGCTCGATTACAGGCGCAATGAAGCGGCGCTCGAGTTCGTTTGTACCGTGTGGTTTTTCCAGCGTCAGCGCAGTGAAAATCGTGAGCTTGATCGAACGGTCCGCGACGGCCCGCGCATAGAGCGCGTTGGCAACATGGTTTGCCTTGCCGAGACCAAGCGGCAAGGCCAGAACGATGTTGGTCCCAATCTCGCGAACAACGGCCTCCGCAAGAGCGTCGGCATCGCCAAACCATTGCGGAGCTTCGGTCATGGCTTCGAGGCCCACCGATCCCAGCCGGTGTCAGGTGTGAATCGCTCGCCGAACTTCTCGGTGAGCTCGCGTTGGGCCGAGATGACATTCTTAATGCCGCGTGATCGCGCATATTGCAAGGGGCCGCCACGAAATGGCGCGAAACCGGTCGCGAACACCATCGCGCCGTCGACGATGTCGGGATCTTCTACGATCCCTTCGCGCAGACAGGCAACGCAGACATTCACCATTGGCAAGATGAGGCGATCGACCATTTCGATATTTGGCGCCGACTCGGCCTTGGCCTTCACCGCCTTGCCGTCTTTCCACTCGTAGATCCCCTTCCCGGTCTTATGGCCAAGCTCACCCGCGTCGACCTTTCGACGCAGCCAGTCCGGTACTGGAGGCATCGGTCGGTCGAGCTTTGCCCTCAGCATATCGGCAACGGCAAGGCAAATGTCGAGACCGACCTGATCCGCCAACTCGATCGGCCCGATCGGCATTCCAAACCGCTTAGCGGCTCCATCGATGGTATCCCGGGACATCTTCTCGTCGAGTAGCAGCATCGCCTCGAGGATGTAGGGCATCAACGCACGGTTCACGAGAAAGCCGGGTGCGCTTTTCACCGGAAGCGGCAATCGATCGATCTGTCCGATGAAGCTTCGCGCTGCGGCAAGAACGTCCGCACTCGCGCCAGCGTGGCTCACCAACTCGACGAGCTGCATGCGCGACACCGGGTTGAAGAAATGCAGGCCGACGAATCGTTCCGGAACCCTCAGCGTGAAACACAGCTCCTCGAGCGGAATGCTCGAGGTGTTGGTTGCGAGGATTGCGTTGTGTTTCAGCAGGGGCTCTATATCCGCGTAGACTTTCTGCTTAAGCTCACGCTTCTCTGGCACCGCCTCAATTACGATATCGGCCTTGCGAATGCATTCACCCTTGAGATCCGGGATCAACCGATCGAGCGCATCGCGGGCCTCGATCGGGTTTCGGGTAATCTTGCCGTAGAGGTCCGCCGCACGTTTCATGGCACCGGCGATCGGATCCGGTTTCATGTCGGCGAGTGTGACGCGTAGGCCTTGGAATGCACACCATGCGGCGATATCGCCACCCATGGCGCCCGCACCGATGACGTGGACGTGGCGGAAATCGCGCCTTTCCGCGGCGCTCTTCTTCATCTGTTCACGCAGAAAGAACACGCGAACCAGGTTTTGCGCCGTGCTGGTCACGACGAGATTGGCAAACGATGTCCTCTCGGCCACCATCATCGCCGGGCGGTTACCGCCATGGCGCTCCCACAGATTGATCAAGGCATGAGGCGCCGGATACTGATCCTGTGGCGCCTTCTCCTCGGTTCGCGCGCGCATCCGACCCGCAACGACTCGGCGTACCGGAGCGGTGTTCAGGATGGCGCTCTTCAAACTCAGCCGCCGACTCTTCAGCGTCCCAGAAATGGCGTCCTTCACGGCGTTGCGGGCATGACGTTCCTGCGTAATGGCATCGATCAGACCCAGCGACTCTGCCTTCCGGGCATCAAGTGTCCTACCCGTAAGCATCAGGGTCATCGACTGCACCGGATCGATCAGATGCGTTGAACGCGCCGTTCCGCCGAGCCCAGGGTGAAGCCCGAGCATAACCTCGGGAAAGCCGAATTTGGCGCCGTCAATGGCGATACGCCACTTGCACGCAAGGGCAATTTCCAATCCGGCACCCAAGCAAAACCCGTGGATGACGGCAATGGTCGGGATCTTCAGCGCCTCGAGCCGGTCGACGACAGCATGGGCGCGGCCGACCATCGCTTCGACCGATGCCGGGTCGCGCGCGCCACGAAACTCATTGATGTCAGCGCCGGCGATGAAACCCGATGGCTTCGCCGATCGGATTACAAGTCCCCTCGGCGGACCAGCTTCGATGACACCGAGGACCGCATCAAGCTCGGTGAGCACCTCGTCCGACAGCGAATTGGTGCTTGCTCCTTGCCGATCGAACGAAAGCCAGGCAACCGCATCCTCATCCTTGGCGAGACGCCAGTGCAACCACGTGGCAGAGATCGTCGGCTTTGGCCCCAACTCGAGCACACGGTCGGCGAGAGCGTCCCATACCTTGCTCTTCACGGTACCCTCACACTGCCTCGATCAACATCGCGCCGCCTTGGCCGCCACCGATGCATTCGCTCGCGATTCCGCGTTTCTTGCCGAGACGTCGCATCGCATTGACGAGATGCAGCACGATCCGATTGCCGCTCGTGCCAACCGGATGGCCGAGAGCAATCGCGCCGCCATCAACGTTGAGCCGCGCGCGATCGATGACCCCGGCAGCGCCATCGAGGCCCAGCACGTCGCGGCAAAAGTGCTCGTCCTCCCAGGCAGCGAGGCACGCCAGCACTTGGGCTGCGAAGGCTTCGTTGATCTCCCAGAGATCGACGTCGCCGAGCCCCAGATGGTGCTGCTTCAAGAGCTCAGTCGCCGACAGCACCGGCGCAAGCCCCATGATGGTCGGGTCGAGCGCTGCCCATTCGCTGTCGACGATCACCGCCTTCGGTTCGAGTCCGTGTTTCTTCACCGCGTCCTCGGACGCGACAATCAACCATGACGCGCCATCGGTGATCTGCGAGCTGTTACCGGCCGTGACCTTGCCCCACGGGCGCTCGAATGCCGGCTTCAGAGTTGAAAGCTTTTCAACCGTGGAATCTGGTCGGACGCCGTCGTCATGATCGTAGAACTTGCCGTTGCGGGCGAACGCGGTTTCAACTTCACCGGCAAGCCAGCCCTGCTGCTGCGCGCGCGCGAGGCGCAAATGGCTTTCCACCGCATAAGCGTCGGCATCGCGCCGCGAGATGTTGAACAGATGGGCCACGACCTCGGCGGTCTGTCCCATATTGAGCTCGACAATCGGGTCGGTCAGGCCCCGCGCCAGGCCGATCACGGGTTTGAAAAATCCAGGCCGCAGGTGAAGCGCCACCGCGGTTTTTTCCCGGGCGGTACGGGCCGAGAACAGTGCACCGAACCATCGGACGCCCGGTTGGGGGAAGATCAACGGCGCGTAGCTCAGCGCCTCCGCGCCTCCGGCGAGAATAAGGTCCGAAACGCCTCCTTGAATGTACCGAGATGCGGTATCGACCGATTGCATGCCAGAACCGCAATTGATCTGAACCGTGAAGGCGGTCATCGCCTCACCCATGCCCAGGCGCAGGGCGGCGACGCGCGCCGGGTTCATCTCGTCGGCGATGACGTTGACGCAGCCGAGGATGACTTGATCAAACGCGTCCAGCGCAAACGGTTGGCGTGCCAGCAAGGGCCGTCCGCACTGAACCGCAAGATCGACCGGCGTGAAAGGGCCCGGCCCGCTCCTCGCCTTGAGGAAGGGCGTACGGCTGCCATCGATGATGTAGGCCGGGCGCAACTTCAACTCACTGTCGCGGATAGTTTTGCGCGACTCGCCAACGTCGCGACATCCACTCCCGGCTTCTTGCTCATCAGGGAGAGTGTCTCGGCGGCGAAATCATCCACGGCTACGACCTTGCCCACCGCTTCCTCCTGAGCGGCCATGCGCTCAGCCTCGAGATCGGTGATGAGGCCGGCTTTCTTTGCCGTGCGCCAGTCGTGAAGGTGCGCGGCTCGCAACTTCCTTGCGATCGGCTCGTTCTCGATCACCAGCGCGAAGGCCCGTTCGAGTAGCGCTAATCCGTCGTCATGCTTGCCGACACAGAGCCCAGCGGTCAGGCGTTCGCGAGCGGGAGAGGATTCGAGCAGAAGCTGGGCACAATGCCTTGTCAATGCATCGGCCGGACTGCGATGTCGCGCGCCGAACGGTTGGCCGATGAAGCGCAGGACCCACGCGGCGAAGCGGTTCGGCAGGTTAGAGACGACATCGGCAAATCGAACCTCGATGGTGTTGAAGCCGGTCGCCATGCACCAAGCGAGCAGAGAAAAGTCGGCTTTGTGCCGCCCCTCGTCTTCCCAGCGCTTGAGCGCGGCCGACAACAGATAAAGCTCGGACAGAATGTCCCCTAGCCGAGCCGCCAGCATTTCCTTGCGCTTAAGTTCTCCGCCGAGGGTCAGAAGCGCGATCTCCGAAGCCATGGCAAAACTAGCCGCGTGGCGCGACAACTGCCGGTAGAACTGCGTGGCGGCACCAGCGTCGGGCGCGGGCGCAGATATGCCGCCGGTCCAACTGCGTCCCCAGGCGCGCATCACGGTTATCAGACTATGCGCTAAATGACGCCAGACGACCTTATCGAACCGAGCGAGGCCCTTCTCGGGATCGCGTTCGGACAATGCCATCATCTCTTCGAAGAGGTACGGGTGGCACCGGATCGCGCCTTGACCAAAGATGATCAGATTGCGGGTCAGAATATTCGCGCCTTCTACCGTAATGCCGACCGGAACGGCTCGGTACAGGTTGCCGAGATAGTTCTGCGGCCCGTCCATCACCGCCTTGCCCGCATGCACATCCATCGCATCGTTGACGGTACTGCGCATGCGCTCCGTTGCGTGCAACTTCATAATGGCCGAGATGACCGCCGGATGATGACCTTGATCGAGGGCGGCGCAGGTAAGGCGGCGCGCCGCGTCGAGCAGGTAGGCGGTTCCAGCGATACGGCCGAGCGCTTCTTCGATACCTTCGAACCTGTCGATAGGGATATTGAACTGTTGACGCACGCGCGCGTAGGCCCCTGTCGTGCGCGCGGCAAAGGCCGCACCGGCGGCAGACAGTGATGGCAGGGAGATCCCGCGACCGGCTGCAAGCGCGCTCATCAGCATCTTCCAGCCCTGCCCAACCCTCGCGGGCCCGCCAATGATGGCGTCGAGCGGGAGGAAGACGTCGCGGCCCCAGTTCGGACCATTCTCGAAGACCTGGTAGCACGGCAGATGCCGACGGCCGATCTCCACGCCGGGTGTCTTGGTGGGTACCAGCGCGACGGTGATCCCGAGATCTTCCTGATTGCCGATGAGGTGATCGGGATCGTAGGCCTTGAAGGCCAGCCCGAGCACGGTGGCAACCGGAGCGAGCGTTATGTAGCGCTTGTGCCAATTGAGCCGTAGGCCTAAAACGTCGCGACCATTGTATGAACCCCGGCAGATCACACCCCGGTCGATCATCGACGCAGCGTCGGAACCAGCCTCCGGGCTTGTCAACCCAAAGCAGGGTATTTCGCGCCCGTCGGCAAGGCGCGGCAGCCAATGCTGCTGTTGCTCTTTAGTCCCGAAACGCATCAACAATTCACCAGGTCCGAGCGAATTGGGGACCATGACGGTGACGGCTGCTGCAATGGAGCGTGTCGAAATCTTTCTGATCACCTCCGAGTGCGCGAACGCCGAAAAACCGAGCCCACCAAACTCCGTCGGAATAATCATTCCGAAGAAACGGTTTGCCTTGATGAAATCCCAGACCTCCGCGGGAAGGTTGCGCAATTCCCAGTTGATACGCCAGTCGTCGAGCATGGCGCAGAGCTGCTCGACCGGCCCGCGAAGGAAAGTCTCCTCCTTCGCAGACAGCGCCGCCGCCGGCGTATCAAGGAGTTTTGACCAGTTCGGATTGCCAGTGAATAATTCCGCATCCCACCATACGTCGCCAGCCTCGAGCGCTTCGCGCTCGGTATCCGACATGCGAGGAAGAGCTTGGCGAGCCCATCCGAAAATAGGCCGCGTGACCCAATTCCCGCGAAATGAGATCCTCATCGACTCCGTCCTTTGAATTCACCCTCGGTAATGGCGCACCCGCTTACTCGCTTCCTCCCTGAATCGTCACGCGGAGCAAGGCGCTTCATACGAGCGCCTGCGCCGGAAACTTGTCGGCCCCCTGGGTCACGGGCCTCGGCTGACCCTGATCGTCGATTGCGACATAAGTGAAGTTGCCATCGGTGACGAGAATCGGTGTTACCTCGTTGCGTCGCATGATCCAGGCCTCGACACGAACCGTTACCGATGTGCGGCCGACGCGAACAAGGGCGGCGTAAACTGATACGACATCGCCGACATAGACCGGTTTGCGAAAGGTCATCGCGTCGGCCGCGGTGGTGACGGTTCGACCCTATGCGACCTTGTAGCTGAAAATGCTCCCGGCGATATCCATCTGGCCGAGCAGCCAGCCCCCGAAAATGTCGCCGTTTTGATTGGTATCTGCCGGCATGGCCAGCGCGCGGATCGAGAGCTCGCCATGAGGTCCACGCGGCTTGGCCTCTACCTCGGTAGTCACTTTCGACACTACATGGGTCCTATCAAACCCTCAGTGGCTCGCTGACTGCAGAACTCGCAGCCTCCGTCATACATCCGCTGCTCAGGACAAAGAGCAGGCGGCCATCGCAGCAAGCCCTTCCGCCGTGGAGCATCTATGCAGTGAATCCGATCTCGACAAGATCAGACAAGCGTCCACACGATTAGCCATCCGCAATCTATCGGGGCTTTCGGTCCGCAGCCAGCCGGAAACCTTGATAGTTCCTGTAGGGAGTATTGGACTGCCACAACATCTGGCGTCGATTTCCGTGGCTGAGCCAGCGGGCCGGTTCCCGGGTGTTGAATCCGGCGGTCAGCATCACCCTATCGTTTTTGGGGCCTGTTAGCGCGCCTGGGTACCAGCTCGAGATCTATCACCGGACGACGTTCACCGGATTGCCGTTCGCATTCTCGCGCTTGCGCTCCTACTTCTTGAGCGACGAGTTCGCGTGGAGGACCTGACCGGCCGGATCCACCGCGCGATATCCGGCCAGGTAACTTTGAGGATGCGCGATCCCGTGAGCAGCCCGATGTGGCCGCCGGGAACGAGCTTCTTCTCAATGTTGTGCGCCGGAGTGCCGAGATATTTCTCGGCGTTGAAGACTTGCTCCTTGGTCGGAATGTCGTCGGATTCGCCGGCAAGAAGGTAGACCGGGCAGACGATGTCCTTGACGTTCAAGCGCAGCCCGAGGCCGATGAAGCGGCCTTTGGCGAGGCGATTCTCCTTGAACAGATCGACGATGGCCTGGAGATACCAACGACCCGGCAGGTCGTCGATGGGGTTTTCATACCAGCTGCGGAACGTCTCTTCCTTTCTCGAGTAGGCCGGATCATCGAAGTGCTCGTAGAGGTCAATGTGCTGCTTGATGTAATGCTTCTCCGGGTGCATGCCTTTCCATCCCTGCAACATGAACTGGCCTAGCATGCGCCCGCTCCCCAGGGTGATCAGCTCCTCGAAGAACGACGTGGGGTGCCTGTGCGCCATGCGCTTGACCGGGCCGTTTCCCGCATCGGTGTCGATCGGCGCGCCCGCGAGCACCAGGCGCGCCACTTTGTGCGGAAAGCGCGCGGCGTACATCGCCGACATCCAGCCGCCCTGGCAGAGGCGCACCAGATTGACCCGTCCACCGAGATCATCGACGCACACGTTGATTTCGGCAAGATATTGATCGATCTCGAGGTGCTTCATGTCCCCGGTCGCCGACTTCCAATCGGTGAGAAAGACACGCTCCAGGCCGTTCGCGAGCAACGTCTCGATCAGGCTTTGACCCTTGTGGTAAGCAGCGATCATCGCACTATGTCCGGCATAGGGGGCATTGACGATTGTCGGCGCGCCCGTGGCCGCAGGCGTCGAGTAGTCCCGAAACACCATGGTCCGCAAGTCGAGCGTGATGCGGTTCGCGGTCGCAAGCTTGGGCCTCAATTCGGGATGAATCTTTTCTTCTTCCGCCAGAAATGCGAGGTTCCTCCCAACGAGTTCGAGGCCTTGTTCAGCGATTTGCTCGGCTGCCGCCAGCGGCCAGAACAACGGTACACCCATGCCGGAAAGCTTATGCGGAGCAACGTGAGACGAATGGACCATGGCGAGGCTCGATAGGGATGCGGTAGGGGTCGGCGGGTGCACGTCTCAAAGCAGAGCGTTATGGTTCGCAGGTTTTCGATCAGACCAGCGCCGAAGTCGATGAAGACTTGCTATGCAATCCGCCCAGTGACGTTTGGCTCAGACGGAGGAGCGGGGCACCGTTTGCTAGCGGCTCTCACGGTGTGGCTACACTCCGAGGTAGGCCCGCCTTACTTCTGGGTCGTCGGCGAGATGGGACGCTAGACCTTCGCGAACGATGCGGCCGGTTTCCAGAACATACGCCCGGTCGGCGACCTGGAAGGCCGAATGAACGTCCTGCTCGACCAGCAGGATCGTGACGCCTTCACTGCGAATGTCGACCAGCACGTCGAGCAGGAGATCGACAACGGTCGGAGCGAGGCCCAGGCTCATCTCATCGACCATCAGAAGTTTTGGTGCGGCCACGAGCGCCCGCGCCATCGCGCACATCTGCTGCTCGCCCCCCGACAGGCTTCCCGCCAGTCGCCCACGTCGCTGCTGGAGGGCGGGAAATAGCGCGTACACGCGCTCGAGGCTCCCCTGCACACCTGCCTGATCAGTGCGGCGAAAGGCACCCATCAGCAGGTTGTCCTGCACGGTCATGCGGTCGAAGAGTTGGCGTCCTTCGGGTACCTGGACCAGCCCCAGATCGAAAACCTCATCCGGCGACATGCGATTGACCTCGCGACCGGCGAACCGAATCCGTCCGGTGCAGGGAATCACGCGCGACAGCGCGCGCAGCAAAGTGGTCTTGCCGGCTGCATTGCTGCCGACGATGGCGACGATCTCGCCCGCGAAGATCTTGAGGGAAATTGCCTGCAGCACCGGCATTGTGCCGTAGCCCGCGCCAAGATCGGTCACCAGCAGCAATGGTTCGTTCACGCGCGCCTGCGTCCGAGATAGGCTTCGACCACCTGGGGGTCACTGAGCACCCGCTCGGGCGTGCCGTCGGCAATCTTCTCGCCGTGGTGTAGTACGAGCAGCCGATCCGACAGGCTCCGAATTGCTTTCATCACATGCTCGATGACCAGGATGCTGACGCCTTGCTCGCGCACCTTCTTGATCATTGCGATCACCGC
>Ga0187846_10001354_pt1 | contig 13866 bp, 7 predicted proteins | sample TC_taG_FD_161473 | JGI IMG/M metagenome (GOLD analysis project Ga0187846, IMG submission 161473) | Biofilm microbial communities from the roof of an iron ore cave, State of Minas Gerais, Brazil - TC_06 Biofilm (v2) | ecosystem: Environmental > Terrestrial > Deep subsurface > Cave > Wall biofilm ...
CGCGGGGCTCGAGACTCCCACTGCGGGCGAAATCCTGATCGATGGGCGTCCGGTCACGCGGGTCCATCCCCGCGACCGGGGCGTCGGGCTCGTGTTCCAGAACTACGCTCTTTATCCACACATGTCGGTGTTTGATAACCTTGCGCTCAATCTCAAAGTGGGAGGCGTACCCCGGAAAGAGATCGAGCAGCGTGTCCGCGCGATCGCCGTCACGCTGCAGCTGGATCATCTATTGTTCCGGCGTCCCGGGCAGCTGAGCGGCGGGGAACGCCAGCGTGTCGCTGTCGGGCGGGCGCTGATTCGAAACCCACGCGTGCTCTTGATGGACGAGCCGCTCAGCAACTTGGACTTGAAGCTCAGGGAGCGCATGCGCACCGAGCTCAAACACCTGCATGAACAATACCGACACACGGTCGTGTATGTCACCCACGATCAGGTCGAGGCGATGACGATGTCGGACCGAATTGCGGTCATGAGGCATGGGGGGATCCAACAGACCGGAACGCCTGAGGAGATTTACTCGGCGCCTCAGACCACGTTCGTCGCCGGGTTTATTGGCACCCCTACGATCAACCTGCTTCCGGCCACGGTGCGCGCGGCGTCTGAGCCTCCGGTGCTGCGGCTCGACGCGGCGCCGGAGAGCCCGTTAGCGCTGCCCGGGTTCCTGCCGGTGAACGGCACGCACGATGAAGAACCACCGACGACCGTCCTGTTGGGGGTCCGCCCCGAAGACGTGGTGCTATTGCCGGACAACAACGGCGCATTGGCCCGTATGCAGGTGGACATGATTCAGCCGGCCGGCGCAGCGACCTATGTCGTCTTGAAGTTTGCAAGTGGGCGCCCCGGTGTCGGCGAGATCCCCACGGGCACAAACGGAACGGCGCAAGTCATCGCTGCGGTCCCCGGAGGCAAGAAATACGCTTCCGGATCTGAGGTCTTCGCGGGGTTTCGAGCCGGGAATCTACTGCTCTACGACGCCACCTCGCAGATCCTAATTGCTCGCGCCTAGCTGAGTGGGAGCGCCCAGCCGAACCTGATTGGCTCCGATGGGAAGGGCGCGCGCTTTCGTGCCTCCTGTGACCTTAACGTAGCACCGAGGCATTCCCGGCGGTTCAAGTCCTGAGATCGTGAATCGATCGCGCGAATTTTGGGGCTGATGTCGAAGGTGTGATCAAGACGTAGCGAGTTACTGCGATTGCTCCGAAGAATCTTCCCGGTCGCGGGTCTCTGGGAGGGTTCGGGATCGTCGCACCGAGCCGCGCAGCCGGTCGGTGGCCTCGCGGTCCCAGTGAAGATCCGAAGGGTCTACAACCACGCCGTACGCGCTTTGGGCGCGCTCGATGCTGATCTTGCCCAGCCGCACATCCTCCGCGACAATCGCCGGATCCCGATCCACAGGAGTCCCGTATCCACCGCCGCCCGGCGTGCAGACGTCCACGATATCATCGGTTTCGAGTTCCAGGTTACATTTTGACCGGAGCGGGATCTCGCGCCCCCTCCGCTGAAGCGAGAACCGCGCCGGGGAGCCGGGCTCGCCCCCGGCGATTCCCCACGGCCGAAACCGTGTCCGATCGGAAATGATGGAAAAGCGCATCCCGCCGTAGGGAAACTGGTACTGTCGGCGGATTCCCAGCCCGCCACGGTACGCGCCTGCCCCATCCGAATCAGGAATCAATTCGTAGCGTGCGATGCGTACCGGATACTGCATCTCCAATTCTTCGACGGGAGCGTTCTCAGTGTTCGTCAAATCGGTTTGAACGCCGTCCATCCCGTCGACGCCATTTCGACCGCCCGAGCCGCCGGCTACCGTCTCATAGTGGGCATAGAAGCTGCCCGGACGCCGTGGATTCGGCCCTCCAAATCCGATATTGCACATGATCCCCTTCGCCGCTGCCACCGCTCGGTCAGGCTGGCACTGGGCGAAGGCTCGGAAGAGCACGCCGCACACCCGCTGCGCGACCTCCCATCCACCGACGACGCCGACAGGACGCGTCGCGTTCACCACCGTTCCCTCTGGGGCGTACACGTTCACAGTTCGATAGAACCCGTCATTCACCGGGATATCATCGCTCACGATGCATTTCAAGAAGAATGCTACTGCGGCATACGTAAATGTCAAAGTCGCATTCATCGGCGAGGGGCGCTGAGAGTCGGTGCCTGAAAAATCGATCGATATCCCCCGCTCGTCGATCGTGAGCGCGCCGGCAATGCGAATGGGTTCCGTAGTATGTCCATCATCGTCGAGAAAGTCCTCCGCCCGATAGGTGCCTCGGGGGAGTGGAGCTAGATCGTGGAGTACGCGCGCTTCGGTGTAGGCAAGGAGCTGCTCGATTTGATGGGCCAGCCGGTCCGGCCCGAAGCGATCGATGAGGTACTCAAGCCTGCGGATCCCGATCATGTGTGCTCCGATCTGGGCCCGCAGGTCGCCTGCGACCTCTCTGCTTGCTCGTACGTTATTGAGAATTATGCTGAGGATCTCCTCGTCGACCTGTCCGTCTCGCATGATCCGCACAGGGGGCAGATTGAGCCCTTCCTCATAAATCTCTTTGGACACCGGGAGGCTAGCGTGAGTGGCGCCTCCGATGTCGACCTGATGCGCGATGGTGGCGGCATAGCCGGAGAGGACCCCGCGGTAGTAAACTGGGGTGACTATCGCCACATCGTTTAGGTGCGCACCTCCGCGATACGCATCATTCGTGATCAGCGCCTCGCCCGCTTCAAGGGGGCGACCTCTCCGCCGAGTGTATTCGTCGACCACCGTGGGGACGAGGCGGGGAAGCGATCCCAGCAGGCTCGGAATCGCGAAGGCGTGGGCGATAATTCTTCGCCGCGCGTCAAAAAGCGCGCAGGAGAAATCCTTGCGCGTCTTGATGTTTGTCGAATAGGCGGATCGTTGGAGGGCGACGCCCATTTCTTCTGCCACGCCTATTAGGGCGTTCTTAGTCACATCCAGCCGCAACAACGACGTGGAATCTAGTTCGGAAGCGCTGCCCATGGCATTCTCGATTCGATCCATGGAGCGTGTCGGTGATCGGGCAGGGCGTGAGGCCCGTACGCCGCGGGGGTCATGAGTGCCCGGCGCGGATCCAGACGGTTCCGCGGTTGTCGATCGTCGCGTGATACCCATGCAGAATGAGGGTCGTCGACGTCGACTCTTCCATGATGGCCGGTCCTTCGATGGTGCACCCCGGCGCCAGAAGATCACGGGTCCATATCGGACATTGGATGAACCCTTCGAGTTCCTCAAAATAAACCGGACGGGTGGTGGACGCGTTACGAGTCGCCGTGTTAGAGGGCGCCGCTACGTGTGTGTGGGGTTGGAGCGCATCGACCCACGTGTTCAGCACTTGTCCAATGCCCAGCACCTGCAGCGTGGTGATTTCGATAGTCTCTTGGGCTACGGAAAATCCGTAGGCGCGGTCGTGCTCCGCGAGGAAGAGTTCGCGGATGGGGTCCATGCCGCAAGGCCCGTCTGCGTCTGGGGGGAAACGAATTCGCAGCTCATGGGACTGTCCCTCGTAGCGCATGTCTGCAAAGTATTCCAGTTCAATGCGATCCTTCGTGAAGCCCTGGTCGAGCAGGCTGACTTCGACCTCGGCCGCAAGCGGTGCGAGGAGCTCCCATACTCTCTCCCAGTTTGTGTTCGAGAGCGAAGTGAGCCACGACCGCTTTCGCTCGACGTGGACATCGGTGACGAGAAGTCCCAGCGCCGAGCCGACTGCGGGCGAGGCCGGGATGACTACCTCGCGGATCCCAAGTGCCTGTGCAAGCAAATTGGCGTGCAGTGGGCCGGCTCCTCCGGTGACCACCAGGCTGAGCTCACGCGGGTCATACCCGCGTTCGACTGTAATTAGGCGAATGGCGTTTACCATGCCGGCGACGGCCAGGCTCACGATCGCTGCGGCGACAGGCACAACATCATGTCGCAACCGATCGCCGCATTCCGCGCTGATGGCCTTGCGGGCGGCCTCCGCATCGAGAATCATTTCGCCGCCGAGAAACCGTTGAGGGTTGAGCCGGCCCAGGACGAGGTTCGCGTCGGTCACCGTGGGCTCTCGGCCTCCTCCTGGATAGCAGGCCGGTCCTGGTGATGCCCCAGCGCTTCGGGGACCAACTCGGAGAAGGCGCCCGGAATCCACCCACGCGATGCTTCCCCCGCCCGCGCCCACCTCCGCCAGATCGATTGACGAGATTCGGAGGGGGTATCCATCTCCACGCGTAAGGCTCGTCTTCGTGGTCTTCGAGCCAACTTCGATTTCCGATACGATACGCGGCCTCGCGCCCAGGACGAGCGCGCACTTCGCAGTTGTTCCCCCCATGTCGAAGGCGATCACGTCTTTGAGGCCTGCCATTTTGCCCACAAAAACGGCGGCCATCACGCCGGCCGCCGGACCGGATTCCACGATGTTGATCGGCTGGGTTCGAATCACCGGGCTCGGCAGCGTGCCGCCGTTGGAGCACATCAACTGCAGGCCACAGGCAATGTCTCGATCCGCAAGCGCATGCTCGACGCGGGCAAGGTATCCGTCGATGATTGGGAGCAACCCGGCGTTGATCGCCGATGAACTCGCCCGCGGATATTCCCGAAACTCTGGACAGACTTGTGAGGATAGCGTGACGTACAGATCCGGATTGACCTGCCGTAGGAGCGCGGCGACGCGCTGTTCGTGGGCGCCATTGGCATACGAGTGTAGCAGACACACGGCGACCGAAGTGACATTCTCCACCCGCAGCCGCTCGGCGATCCGGTACACATCCGCGTCGACGAGCGGCGTGAGGACGTTCCCATCCGGGCCCAACCGTTCCGTGACTTCGAAGCAGAGCGATCGAGGGATCAGGGGGCGCCCCTTTTTTGCGTAGAGGTCGAACAGCTTCGGTCGGACCTGAAACCCGATCTCGAGGATATCGCGAAAGCCCGCGGTGACGATCAGCGCGGCGCGCGCCACCTGAGCCTGGATCAGCGCATTCGTCGCCACCGTCGTCCCGTGTGTGACCATGAGTGCGTGATCCGGAGCCACGCTCGCGTCCGCAATCACTTGGTCGATTACCCGAAGGAGGCCAACAGACAGGTCCGAAGGCGTGGATGGAACTTTGCGTGTATATTGCCGGCCGTGCCCGTCGATGAGGACCGCATCCGTGAAGGTTCCCCCGACGTCCACGCCGAGACGCCAGCCGTCCAGTGAGCCGGGGGGATTTTCCATCGGAGCTAACACGGCGTTGCCCTGGTGATCTGGTCGCGGTCTTGTCACGTCTGGCCTCGGAATACCGATTGCCGAATGCGATCCTCCCAAATGAGGGAAGCGGCCCGGGCCGATGCCAGGTGCCGGTACCTCGCTCCGGCGACGACGGCCCCCTGAAGTCCGGTCAGCACAAGGCTTGGCGATCGATCCCAGATTCTATCACATCTGTACCTCGGCCACTGCGGTAGGAACACGGTCGCGCCAAGGTAAGGCCTGCTCGAGCGCGGCGGATGCCCGGAGCAGTTTCGCGTCTTCTCCCCATCGACCGGTGAGCTGTAGCCCCACCGGCAGGCCGTCCGATGTAAACCCACAGGGCACGGATGCCGATGGGCCTCCGGTAATATTCGCGAGGGACGTAAACATCACCACCCCTGTCAATCGGTCGCCGGGCCAGCTGTAGCTCGGCAAGATCTCGCTAATTCTCACGGGCCGGACCGGCGTTGTGGGTGTGAGTAGGATGTCGTATTCACTGAATACTCTCTCCATTTCCGCGCGAATGCCGTACACATTCCAGAGCGCCTTCGCATACTGCGCCCCCGTGACGTGGCTGCCTTCTTCGAGGATGGCGCGAAGCACGGGGGTAAGCCGGTGGGCATGGTGCTTGAGATTCTCGACATGTCCCGCAAACAACTCCGCCTCAGCTATAGGGAGCCAGGTCTCCCGCAGGTCGCCGATAGCCGGGGTGATCTCTTCGACATGACATCCTAGGGATTCGAAGGTCATCGCCGCAGAATATGCGATGTTGCGTAGTTCCAGATCGACGCTCGGCTGCCCAAGATCGGGGCTCCAGGCCATCCTAAGCTTGCCAAGCGGAGCCTCTAGAGCAGCGGACGGATTCAGGGGACCCTCGCGCAACGCAAACACGTCGCGCCGATCATAACCCGACATTAGTCGAAGAAGCAGCGCGGCATCCTGCACCGTTCTTGTCAGGGGTCCGACGGCCCCGAATAGAGGAAACGATTCGAAATCGCCAAACGCCGGTATCCGTCCCTTGGTCGGTTTCAGGCCGTACACGCCGCACCAGGCTGCGGGAAGGCGGATGGAGCCGCCCGCGTCAGTTCCGATGGCGAGCGGGGCCAAGCCCGCGGCTACGGCAACCGCTGAGCCCGCGCTCGAGGCGCTGGCCGATCGCTCTAGGTCCCAGGGATTGTGGCAGTCATCGTCGAGAATCCGGTTGTAGCTCAGGCCGGCACCCATCGCAAATTCGGGCGTCGTTGTCTTGCCGATCAGGATGGCTCCGGCATGGACGAGACGCTCCACGACGATCGCGTCATGATCTGGGACGAATTCCTCATATATCAGGGATCCCCCCGTCGTACGGATACCCTTGGTAAACAGCGTATCTTTTACGGCAATGGGAATACCGCACAGCGGAGGTGCGTCTCGGCCCCGCGTAATGCTGGCTTGCGCCTGGCGGGCCGCTGCGCGGGCATGGTCTGCCGCAACGGTAATGAAAGCCTTGAGGCTCGGATTGAGCCGCTCGATCCGGCGAAGAAAATGGTCGACGATCTCAACAGGGGAGAGCGTCCGCGCTTGAACGCGCGCGGCCAGTTCCCACGCCGGAGCGAACGTTATCGAGTCATCGGCCATTCCAGCGTGACGCGGTCTTCAGGAATGCATGCCAGCACGCATTCCTCACGCGCGCTTGCGCTGGAGATCGGCCACCGCATCATCGATTCGGGTCAGCGCCTCATCGATATCCGCTTCCGTGTGAGCCGCGCTGAATCCGTGGTGTCCGGTCACAAGCTTTCCGTAGTCGTGGAAGTATACGCCGCGGTCGAACGCGGCGCGAATAAATTGTGCGGCAAGCGATTTGTCCTCGTTCACCGTGTCCGCATAATTCGTGACCGGCGCAGCCTTGCCGAAATGTATGCCGAAGCGGGCACCGAGACCCTGCGCATACGCGGTTAGGCCATGCCGTAGGAAGATGCGGTTGAGCCCAGAGTAGAGGCGGTTCGCCAGCGCCTCGATCCGATCGTAGAACCCAGGGCGCCGTATTTCGTTGACTGCCGCGAGCCCAGCGAGAATAGCAAACAGGTGGCCGGAGAATGTCCCGCTGTGCGCGGCCTCCCCGACGGGTGCAAGACCGTCCATGATCCGTGCTCGCCCAGCCAGAACGGCAATAGGAACCCCGTTGGCGACCGCTTTCCCGATGCTGCAGAGATCTGGCGTGACGCCATAGTAGCCCTGCGCGCAGTCCGGGCCGGTCCGGAACGCAGAGAGCACCTCATCGTAGATCAACACGATGCCGTGCTCGTCGCAGCGGTTCCGAACGGCCTGCATGTATTCCTTGGATGCCATGATGCAGCCCTGATTGTAATTGATGGGCTCCATGATGACGGCGGCAATTTCGTGAGCATGCAACCGGAGAGCAAGATCGAGGGCCTCCGGATCCTTCCACGGGATCACGATCATGAGACTGTCGAGCTCGGGTGGAATCCCGGCAGATTCCCGATTTGGCGCGATGAGTTGTCCCGGTGTCGCGCTGTTCGGGGAGTGTGCATTGTAGAGCACGTAATCGTGCAATCCGTGGAAATGGCCCCAGAACTTAAGGACTTTCTGCCGGCCCGTCATGGCCCGCGCCAGCCGGATGGCCGTGAGAGTTGCTTCTGATCCGGAGTTGCAAAACCGGACCCGCTCCGCTGCCGGAATCGTTTGGTTTAGGAGTTTGGCGAACTCCGTATGTGACGGCGAGTCGTACCCGCAGATGGCACCGCGGTCCAGCGCCTCCCGGACGGCCGCCGTCGTGGCCGGGTGATGGTGACCGAGGAACGTTGCCCCGTGGGAGAGATTGAAATCGAGATACGATCGCCCATCGACATCCCAGATTCGGCCGCCCTCTCCGCGCGAAACATAGAGTGCCGTGCCGAGCGCTGGATTGTACCGTGCGCTCGCGCCGACACCACCGGGCAGGTACTGGCGGGCATCATTGCCCAGCTCGACGCTCTTCAGGACCTTCACCTGCTCTGTCGCCATTTCTCACCGTCCTCCTTTCGGATACCTCTTGTTCCGAATGCCGCGGCAAGGTTCGCGCTAGGCTCGACGGAAGGAAACCGTCAGGCGTTGACCGAACCGCCCTGTAAGATGTCCTACAAGTTCTCTTCGGAGGGGACGGTACTCGATCCTCCTGGGCCGAACTGCTAATACGATGTGAAGAGACGGTGACGTTGCTCTTGCCCCCACTGCGGGGAATATCATAACATCTCGGAGAAAAAACTCGTAAAGTAACTCTGGCAACGCCTGCGACCTACCATACTATGAGGATAGCTATGTAGGATCGAGGGGACTATAGATGAATCCTAAGGATGATCAAAGCAACGGGACAACGAGCAGGCGGCGGTTGGTGCGATCATGACTATTCGAATCGGCGTCGACACCGGCGGAACCTTCACCGATCTTGTCGCGATCGATGATACCACCCATGAAATGATGGTAGTGAAGAAACCATCGACACCATCGGAGCCTTCGCAGGCCATGTTCGAGGCCTTGGAAAGCCTGCCCCGTCCGCTTGCGCATGCCTCCGCACTCGTCCTGGGTACGACGCTCGCCACAAACGCCTTGCTTACGCGTCGAGGCGCGCGAGTGCTGTACGTCACGACGGCCGGGTTCGAGGACATCCCGCACCTCCAGCGCGCCGACAAGAAAGACCCATACAATCTCCAAGCCGTCCGCCCGGAGCCGCTTCTCGCCAGGGCCGATTGCCTCGGTATCTCTGAACGCGTCGATCACCTTGGCCGGGTTGTGCAGCCAGTGACTGATGCCGCGCTTGATGCTGTGGGTGACCAGGTTGAGGCGCGTCTGCGTGGCGAAGACGATCGTCCCACAGCAATCGCGGTAAACTTGCTATTTGCATTCGCCTACCCTGATCACGAGAGGCGTCTCGGCGACTATCTCAAGAGACGATTCCCGGGCATTCCGATTACCCTTTCACATCAGGTGGCACCGGTGTGGCGGGAATACGAGCGTGGCAGCACGGCCATCATCGACGCGTACATCAAACCCCTCATGGACACATTCGTGAAGGAAGCCAGTCGAGGCCTTGAGCGGCGGGGCCTCCAAATTCCCTTCGCCGTGATGAAATCCAACGGTGGCCAGATGCTCGCGGACGCTGCGGCGGACGAGCCGATCCAAACCGCTCTCTCCGGATTGGCTGGCGGGGTAATTGCCGGCAAGTTCTTCGGAGACCGCTGCGGCCGGTCCAACATCATCAGCTTCGACATGGGCGGTACCAGCACGGACGTCGGCGTCGTGAAGGACGGACACATCGGCTATCGGACTCAGTATGATCTCGATTTCTATCTCCCAATCGCGACTTCGGTCATCGACCTTATCACCATCGGCGCCGGTGGCGGTTCGATTGCCTGGATCGACAAGGGGGGCTTCCTGAAGGTCGGGCCCCAGAGCGCCGGCGCAGATCCCGGACCCGTTTGTTACGGTCGGGGCGGGATCGAGCCAACGGTGACTGATGCCAACCTCGTACTCGGCCGCCTCGATGCCGGGTTTTTCCTAGGCGGCGAGATGCCACTCGACATCGATCAGGCTACTGCGGCCATCAGGCGGCTTGGCAACCGCATCGGCATGTCGGTTGAGGAGACGGCTCAAGCTATCGTGGAAGTCGCAAATGAAAACATGGCGAACGCGATTCGAGTCCTGACGATCGAACGAGGGCTGGACCCACGCGAATTTGGCCTCGTCGCGTTCGGGGGGGCTGGGCCGCTACATGCTGGGGAGATCGCCGCCGCGCTGGGAATCTCGGAAATCATCATTCCTCCGCACCCAGGGCTGGCGTCGGCGTTCGGCACGCTCCTTGCCGACCGACGTGTCGACAAGCGCTGGACACGGCTGTTCCGCTCAACGAACGCCGACTGTGCTGCCATCCAGTTTCATCTCGATGATCTGGTCCGCGCCGCCTCCGATGAGCTCATCCGACATGGATTCACCGAGTCGCCGGTTGTTCATCGCACTGTGAGCATGCGGTACGCTGGACAGAACTCCGAATTGGATGTACCCGTTCCCGCCGGTTCCATCACACCTGACGTCCTCGCCGGCCTCTACGAGACGTTTCAAGATCAACACGAGGCATCGTTCGGCTACAAGATCCCCGGAGAGGTCATCGAGCTAGTGCACTTTAATGTCTCGGCGATCGGCCCCACTCTTCCCCCGTCGCTGGCCGCCCGGCCCGGCGGTCGGATGCCAGCGCCCCAGGCCACACGGGCGGTGTATTTCAAAGGGTATGGCTCTGTCCAGACTCCCATTTACCTGCAGCACACGCTGCCGGCCGGAGCGATCGTGTCGGGTCCGGCCGTAATTGAAGAAACAGACTCGACCATTCTTGTCCATCACGGACAGCAGCTAACCGTGCGCGAGGACGGGTTGATGCGGCTCACCCGGTCCGCCGCCCAATCCGATACCGGCCATGCAAAACTGGACGGCGTCACACTCGCCATCATTCACAACCATATGGTCAATACTTGCCGTGAGATGGCCAGTGCGATGGTGCGCACCGCATACTCGCCGATTTTTAGTGAGGCGCGAGACTTCTCATGTGCCCTCTTCGATCGCGATGGCAATATGCTCGCCCAGGGGGAGGGCTGTCCCTCCCAGATCGGCGCTATCCGGCATACGGTCAAGTGGACGATCGCCGAACTGGGCCCGGAGGGATTCGAACCGGGTGACGTGATAATTCACAACGACCCTTACCGCGGCGGGTGTCACATGCCTGAGCACATGGTGCTCAAGCCGGTGTTCTATCGCGGCGCCCTCCTCGCGTTCGTCGCGAATATCGCGCATGTGGCGGAGATCGGCGGCCTCGCACCCGGATCATTTGCTTCCAATGCTACGGAGGTGTATCAGGAAGGCCTACGCCTCCCCCCGATGAAGCTGCTACGCAAAGGCGAGCACGTTCGCGATGTTTGGAAGGTGGTGTTGGCGAACCATCGCACACCGCGCAACACGTGGGGCGATTTTCATGCGATGTTGGGATCGCTGAATGTCGCCGAGCGTCGTGTCATCGAGCTCGTAGATAAGTATGGGCCCGAAATGTTCCAGCGTGCGGGGGCTGAACTCATTCGTCATGCCGAACGGTGGATGAAGGAAGAACTACGGCGGATCCCCGAGGGGGAATACGTATTCGAGGACGAGATGGAGGACGATGGCGTTGTAGACCAGCCGGTCCGGTTTCGGGTGCGCGTGACCATGCACAATGGCGAGGCCATCGTTGACTTCACTGGTTCGGATAGGCAGGCACGGGGGCCGATTAACGCGACGTATGGGGTTACGTCGGCGGCCACGTGCAACGCGTTCCTGCAGGTCACGGATTCCACTATCCCACGCAATGACGGTGTTTACCGGACGATCAAGATCATTGCTCCACCCGGCTCGGTTGCCAATGTTCAGCATCCCGGGCCATCGGTGGGTGGGAATACAGAAACACAGCCCAAGATGGTGTTCCTCATTCTTGGGGCGCTGGCACAGGCTATTCCCGAGCGCATCTCCGCTTCGGAAGGTATCACATCGTGCAACTTTCTGTTCGGCGGTGTGCACCCCGAGACCCACCAGTATTATGCCAACTATCACTTCGAGGCCAGCGGATGGGGCGGCCGCTACCGGACCGACGGCAACGATGCTCAAAACCACGTTCATGGAAATTGCCGGATCACCCCGGTGGAAGTGTTCGAAGCACGGTTCCCGTGGCATACGATCAGCTATGGACTGATTCCCGACTCCGGCGGACCCGGAAGACGCCGTGGTGGCTTGGGCACACGTCGGGTCCTGGAGGCCCAAGCGCCGGAGATTCGCCTCAGCGTCTTTATGGACCACGTCAAAGCGGGAGCGTGGGGATTTGAAGGGGGGCACGACGGACGAACTGCGGGAGTCTACATCAAGCGTCGAGGCGATGACAAGTTCCGGCCATTTACCGAGGCTTTCGGCACAGTGAGTCCGTCCAAATTCGCGAACATCCTGATTCACTCAGGGGACCAGGTCATGATCGAGAGCGCGGGAGGCGCCGGGTACGGGCCTCCCGAGCAGCGGGAGCCAGGGCTCGTGCTCCGCGACGTGGCCGAGGGGTTCGTCTCCGAACATGCTGCCCGAGAACGGTATCACGTTGTGATCCGCCATGAAAACGGCAGACTGGCCGTCGATGACCGTGAAACCGCCCTCCTGTCGGGACGGGGGCAGCAGTGATAAGGGAAGCGAAGACACCGCCAATGTTCGATCTCACGGGTCGCGTGGCGATCGTTACCGGCGGCGGAAAAGGAATCGGCGCGCAGGCTGCTCTTGTCCTTGCCGCCGCTGGAGCGGATATCGTAGTGGGCGGCCGGCATCCAGAGACTCTTGAAGCGGTAGCGGCCAATATCCGAAAGCTGGAACGCCGTGCTCTCGCGATCCCAACGGATGTGCGACGAGTGACGGACGTTCGCGCGCTCGTGTCCCAGACTTTGGACACGTTCGGTCGGATCGACGTGCTCATAAATAACTCAGGGGTCAATCGGACCGGTCCGACCCTGGAAGTAACCGAGGAGACATGGGATTCGATCCTGGATACCAACGTCAAGGGGATGTTCTTTGCGTGCCAGGCTGTCGGCCCGACTATGATCGCGGCCCGTAGGGGAAAGATCATTAACGTCGGCTCAATCATTAGCGCAATTGGACTCGGATTTAATGTTCCGTACGCGGCCAGCAAGGGGGCCGTGTTGCAGCTCACTCGATCCCTCGCACTGGAGTGGGCCCCGCACAACATACAGGTGAATGCCATAGGGCCCGGATACGTGATGACCGATCAGGTGCGGTGGCTTTTCAAGGATCCGGAGTTTGCGCGGAAGATCGTCGCGAAACAACCAAGCGGCCGGGTCGGTGAAGTCCAGGATCTTGACGGCGCGATCCTCTTTCTGGCCTCGAAGGCCTCAGATTATGTCAATGGGCAGATGATTTTTGTGGATGGAGCTTCCGCGACAGGATGGCTGGGGCCGGAGTAGGGCCAATTGGACTTCGTTAGACCGATGCCTTGGTCTCATGCATCGCGATCGGCTAAACTGTAACATCTGTCATGAGGCGAGTCTCTGACACGAGGAACCTGTCCGGAAGGGACGATACATGAGCGTCTTCCCAATCGCACATATTGACCAGATCGCGCTTGTCGTCCGCGACCTCGACGCATCAATGCAACAATACTGGGATATGCTGGGCATCGGGCCCTGGGTAGTCTATACGTACGGCCCCTCCCTCGTTCCGATCCAGACATTTCGGGGACGATCTCACTCATACCGGATGCGGCTTGCGCTGGCGCAGGTTCGGGACGTAATGGTGGAGCTAATTCAGCCGCTTTCTGGCGACAGCGTCTATTTTGAGCACCTCGAGCGCAAAGGTCCCGGTCTCCATCATGTTGGGGTGTTTGTCCCCTCCTTTGACGAGGCGCTCAAAGAGGCGGCCGAACGTGGATACACCGTCCTTCAGAGCGGCCGCGGGTACGGTCGGTGGGGTGATGGCGGATACGCATACTTGGACACCGAAGACGTGCTCGGAATGATTCTCGAGTTGATCGAGATTCCGCGAGAGCGGGTCCCGCCGGAGAAGGTGTTCCCTTCCCGCTAGTTTTTCCCCACTGCTTAACTGCCACGCGGTCTGG
>Ga0187846_10001355_pt1 | contig 13864 bp, 12 predicted proteins | sample TC_taG_FD_161473 | JGI IMG/M metagenome (GOLD analysis project Ga0187846, IMG submission 161473) | Biofilm microbial communities from the roof of an iron ore cave, State of Minas Gerais, Brazil - TC_06 Biofilm (v2) | ecosystem: Environmental > Terrestrial > Deep subsurface > Cave > Wall biofilm...
TTTCGCAAGCTATTGGTTCGATACGAGAAGCTTCATCGCAGTTACATGGCCCTGACCCATCTCGCCGCCGCGATCATCGCGTTTCGCAAGATCGAAGGGGTCCAAAATATTATTTACGGATAATCCCTTAGGGGCCGCAGCTCCTCAACGCATGTTGCCGGTATGACCGAGCGAATAACGGCCCGGCTGTGGCCACACGGTCAGCCCGTGCGGCTCCTGGCCCACGGCGATCTGGCTGACTGCGCCCGTTCCGGTATCGAACATGTACACGACGTCGTCGTAGCGACCGGAAAGCCATAGCTCACGGCCGTCGGCGCTGACGTTGCCCATGTCGGGACTGCCGCCGCCCGGGATCGGCCAGGTCTGCTCGACCTTCAGCGTTGCGAAATCGATCACCGAGACGCTGCCGGGGCCATGCCGCTTGCCGTGGATCTGGTGCGATCCGCGGTTGGCCACGTACAGGCGGGTGCCGTCACGGCTCGGGTACAGGCCGTGCGTGCCGATTCCCGTCGCGATGAAGCTCTCTTCCCGGAATGCGGCGCCGTCAATGACGAACACGCCGTCGGCCATCATGTCCGCCGCCAGGAAGCGCTTGCCGTCGGGCGTGACCCGGATGTCCTGCGGCATGCCGCCCTTGGACAGCTTCAGCACACCGACCACCCGGCGCTGCACCAGGTCGATCTTGGCCAGGGCGCCGGCGAACTCGCAGGTAAAGATCGCGTAGCGGCCGTCGATGGCGAAATCTGCGTGGTTGATTCCCTTGCAGCCGGGAACGTGCAATGAAGAGTGCAGCGCCATCGAATGCGGGTCGCGGAAATCCAGCCGCTCATGCGCCTCTGCAACGACAATCGCCTCGCGCCCGTCCGGCGTGAAATACATGTTGTACGGATCGTCGACCGCGATCGGCTTGCCGGGTTTGCCGGTCTTCGGATCGATCGGCGTCAGGCTTCCGGTCGTACGCCCTTCGGCGTTGTTGGTCACCCACAGCGTCTGCAGATCCCACGACGGGACGATGTGCTGCGGGTTGGTGCCGACCGCGAAACGATCGACCACCTTGTGTGTGGCAGGATCGATCACGTACACGTCGTTGGACCGCAGGTTTGGCACGTACACGCGTGCGAGCGCACCTGCGACTGCGGTGCTCAGCATGCCGGCACCGGCTTCGGAGTACAGGTTGTGCGGGTCGATCACCGGCGGCATTCCGGCAACGACGTCGATCGCAGGCGCCATCGCTTGCGCCGCGGCGAACGCCGGCACGCAGGCTGTGGCGCCGGCAACGATGATTCGGAGCTTCTTCAGCACGGTCTGGTCCAGCATGGTTTTCGGCGGTCAGGGAGTCAGGCAGTCAGGTAGTCACGGATACCGCGCCGCTTCGGCGCGAATTGCAGTTACGGAACGCGAAACGATCAGGTCGACACCCAGCTCGCCCAGTTGCGCGGATGCGCGACGCGGATCCCCCCCGGGAACGCCCTGCGCGGGGCCAGGCCGCTCGCGCCCCTTCAGCAGTTCGGTGCGGACCGCTCCCGGATCGATCGCCAGCATCAGCGAGGTGTCGGCCAACGCGGCATGCGTGCCGATCTCATCGTCGCGAAAGCCCCGCGCCCGCAACAGCGCCGCAAAGCCCTCGGTCGCCGCCTTGTAGTACTCGCCGAGCGCCTGCACGTGCGCGCCCGATCCGGCCCACTCGCGGTTCAGGCGCTCGGCGACGATGCGCAGATCGCGCTGGTAGCCGCCGTGATCGCCCAGCAGGACGACGTGGCGGAACCCGTGTGCGCGCAGGCTGCGTGCCGCGGATTCCAGGATGCGCTCGAACGCGTCGTCCGGGACCGAGATCGTCCCGGCAAACCGCATGTGGCCGGTTGGTGGATCGATATTTCCCTCCGGAACGTAGGCGACCACGGGAGCGACCAGTGCATTGCCGAGCTCGCGCGCGATCCTGCCCGCCAGCGCGTGCGCTCGCTCGTTGTGCTTTCCGAGCGTCATCGCCGGCCCGTTCTGTTCGGTCCCGCCGATCGGCACCAGCGCCACCGTCTTGCCCGCATGGATCTGTCCGCGCAGCTCCGGCGAGGTAAGTTCCTCCAGGTACACCGAAGACGGTGCCTGCGCGCGCGCAACCACGGCCATCACCCATAGGGCTGCCCACAGCGATCGCCAGGGTTTCCGCCGGATCATGCTGGCGCCGACCGATTCCTACTATGTCGATGATTCGACTTGCACATGCTGCAAAGCTTCGTACGATACGCGAATGACCGCTGCTGCATCCGGACGGTTCCTCGTCACCTACAGACTGCGCGTGCCGCCAAATGAGGTGCAGGCCCGTGCACGGGCGCTCGCGCTCGAACAGAGCATCGAGATGCCACTGGAGGCGGTTGCGCAGCTGTTCGTGCGCGAGCACATCGTCGCGCGGGTCGAGTCGATCGGACCATCCACGACCAGCGATGCCGACGGATTCGACGTAACGCTCTCGCTTGCCACCCGCACCACCGGACTGGAGGCCGGGCAAGTGCTGAACATGCTGTTCGGCAACTGCTCGCTGCAGTCCGAGGTCGAACTCGTCGAGTTCGAGCCGCCGGCGGAGCTTGTGCAGGCGCTGCCGGGCCCGCGCTTCGGCGTGCAGGGATGGCGGCGCTCGCTCGCTCTGGAGCACGCACCCGCCCGGCCGCTCACCTGCACGGCCTTGAAGCCGCAGGGTCTTTCACCGGGAGAGTTGGCCGAACTGGCAGGCACGCTCGCACGCGCGGGCATCGACGTGATCAAAGACGATCACGGCATCGCCAACCAGGACTATGCGCCGTTCGCGCAGCGCGTAGCCGCGGTACAGCGGGCGATCGAGCGCGCCGCTTACGAGCGGGGCCAGTACGGACGCGCGCTGTATGCGCCTACGCTGTCGGGCGGGCCGCAGCGCCTGCGTGAGCAGCTGCAGGTGGTACGCGACGAGGGCGTCGGCGCGGTGCTGGTGTGCCCGATGCTGTGCGGCGTTCCGACGCTGGTGGAGCTGGTGCGCGAGCAGGCCGGGGTGCCGATCCTGGCGCATCCGGCCTTTGCCGGCAGCGTGCGGATCGCGCCGCCCCTGCTGCTGGGCCGGCTTTTCCGGATGTTCGGCGCGGACGCGACCATCTTTCCGAATTTTGGCGGCCGCTTCTCGTACGATCGGGCCACCTGTCGCGCGATCGCGCAGCGCGCCCGCGAGGCGCTCGGCGCAATGGCGCCGATACTGCCGGTACCGGCCGGCGGCATGTCGATCGAACGGGTCGATGAGATGGCCGCAGAATTCGGCACCGACGCAATGCTGCTGATCGGCGGCAACCTGCTGCGAGGGGCAACCACGCCGGGCGACTCGGTCTTGCAGCGCGCGACCGCGTTCGTCGAACGGGTTCACGCTGCGGCCGCGCTGCACGCGGCGGCGACAGGAGTGACCGGATGAGCGATCCCGTATTGCGCAAGGCAACCTCTGTTGGCCGCTGGAGCAACGTCGAGCTGCTGCAATACAAGCGCGAAGGCGAGGCACCATTTGCAGGCGTCACGCGCCAGGTCCTGTTCGAGGACGCCGGCGGCGCGCAGTGGCGCTACTTCGAGGTCGCGCCCGGCGGGCATACGACGCTGGAGCGCCACCACCATACGCACGCGGTGATGGTATTGCACGGAGCCGGACACTGCCTGGTAGGAGACCGCGTCTACGCGCTCGAGGAACGCGACCTGGTCAACGTGCCACCGCTGACGTGGCACCAGTTTCGGGCGCACGAGAACGCCGCGCTCGGCTTCCTGTGCTTGGTCCGCCACGAGCGGGACCGGCCACAATTGCCATCGGAGGAGGAGTTGGCCCGCTTGCGGGGCAACCCCCTGCTCGCAACATTCATCCGGACGTGAGTCGGGACACAGGTCCGGGCGCCAGTTTTTGCGGCAGAATTCGAAATGCGAAACCGGGAGGAAGGGAACCGATGAACCGCCGTGAGCTGCTCAAGTCTCTGCTCGAACCTGTGAAGGGCGACCTGGCGATGCCCCGCTCGTTGCACAACTTCGCCCGACCGGGCGACCCGGCGTGCCAGGCGATGACGGACTTCCGCAATGGTCCGATGATCACCACGCCGTCGTCGACCTCGATCGAGCTCGCCCTGCAGCAGATGAAGCTGTCGGGCGCGCGCTTCGCATTTGTGGTGGGCGACAAGGGCGCGCTGGTCGGCTCCGTAACTTCCTACGACATCCAGGGCGAAAAGCCGATCCGCTACCTGCAGTCGATCGACCGCTCGCTCGGCACCGGCGCCTGGCGCGACGTGACAGTCGAGAACGTCATGGAGCCGCTGGCCGAATGGCAGGTCATCGACTACTCGGCGCTCGAGCGCCTGACGATCGGAGATGTCGCTTCGCTCCTCTTGGACACCGATCGGCGCTACCTGGTGGTGGCCGAACGGATAGCGGGCAGCGGCGCGCAACACGTTCGGGGACTGTTTTCGGCCGCCCGCATCCACATGCTGCTGGGCACCGCTGCTCCGGGCGTGACGGCCGCGCACACGTTTGCGGAGATCGAGCGAGAGATCGTGCAGCCGTAGCGGCCTGCCCGCAGGGGCGGAGCGCTCGCAACGGAACCGAGGCGCCCTTGGACCGGAAGACGATCTACCGGAAGACCGCGAAGGGTCTTGCCGAGATCACGTCGCCAAGCCGTACCGTCGAAAGGCGCGTTCGACCCGCGCTGATCCTCACGGATGGCAATCGCACGGGAGCACTGGTTCTTTCGCTCACCAACGGAATCGGAATCCAGGAAATGGATTTCGACCAGCTGATCGATTCGGGTTTCATCGAGGCGATCGCGCTGCCGGGAGGTGCCGACGGCGGCACGGGCGCCCAGGAGACCGCCGAGCATCGAACGTCATCCGGCGTTTCCGAACCAAGGTCGGATCTGGAGCGCTACAGCGACGGGCAGCGCTTCCTGAACGAGACGATGACCGACCATCTCGGAGTGCGGGCGTATTTCTTCGTGCTGAAGGTGGAACGGTGCAGCTCGGCCGAAGACCTGATCGCGCTCGTTCCGCAGTTCGAACAAGCTCTTGCGCGCAAGGTCGACCAGGACTTCGCCAAGCGCTGCGCGCGCATCGCGATGGCGATCCTGAAAAAGTAGGCCGGCGCGCGCTTCGTCAGTCCGTCAGTCCGCCTCCGCGGCGACCGCCGCAACCAGCGCGAGATCGGCGTTGGAAACCGAGCCGACATCGAACTTGTGCGCGGCGGCGGCCATTCGCGTCAGCGCCTGGGCGAGCGGCATTACCGGCGCTGTCTGTCCCTTCTTCGTGCGAATGAAGCGCACCGGATTGATGCGCGCCACCACGTAGCTGCGCAGGTAGGGCGAGCGGAACCCGCGCTCCTGCAGCGCCTTCACGGTCCGGGTCACATCGGCGTCGATCTGCTCGATGCGCGAGGCGTAGCCCTCGCGCTCGCGCAGGCTTGCCGGCAGGGTGCGCTCGCCGAAACGGTCGAGCTTCTTCAGGAAGGAGCTATATGCGCCGCCGCCAAAGCGCGCGTTGCGTTCGTATACGATTCCCAGCGTCAGCAGCTCGGCCGCTTCGAACTGCGCTGCGAATTGCGACTCCTTGCTCCTGGGCTCGCGCGCGGCCAGAGCGCGCGCCATCCGGATCACTTCGAGCGCGCGATCCTTCAGGTTGTGCGCCTTTTCCGTGTTCAGTGCGAGGATCCGGAATGCAAGCGTCTCGTCGGGCGACACCAGCGCGGTGATCTGCTTCAGTCCCAGCACCTTCGCCGCCGCGAGGCGGTGGCGCCCGTTCGGCGTCCACAAGCTGCCGTCTTCGCCGCGAACGACGATCAGCGGGTCGAGGAAGGATCCGGCTTCCTCGATCTTGGACGCCAGCCGCTGGGTGTGGGTGGGCGATAAGTCACGCTGAAACGGGGTCGGCTGCACCGCCTCGACCGGCAACGCGGCCAGCAGCAGCGGGCGTCCGGACAATGGCTCGCGATAGGCGCCGATCGGCGCGCCGCCGCGGGCCGCCACCTGCTGCGCCAGCGCGGCAACTTCAGATGCGTCGCGATCGAGAACGATCTCGGCGGCAGACAGACCACGCTGCTCCTTGCGGGGCGCCAGCTTTCCGCGGGACGGACGCCGGCGCGAAGCGGGCTTCGCCGCCGTCTTCGCGCCCGACTTACCGGACTTACCAGTGCCTCGGGTGGCCATGCACGCAGTCTAAGCGCCGCTCGGGTCAGGCAGCCTCGCCGCGATGCCGACCGCGAAGATGCTCTTCAACATCGGCCTCAGATCCCGCTCACTCGGCAAGCTGCGCGCAGTGCTGCAGCCACTGCGCCGTGACCTTCTCCTGCAGCGAATTTTGCTTCAGGCGCTCGTTCAGCGAACCGAAGTCGACCGCGTCGAGCGATTGGTCCTGGTTGAAGCAGGAGTACACGACCGAAGTGGCGCCGGTGCGCGGATCGCGGTGCTGCTGCAAGCACTGGGCGCAGATCTCTTTCATCATGCACTGCATCGGCGAGTTGATCGATCCGATCGCGCAGTGGCCTGGCTTCAGGTGCCGCTTGAGCACATCGTGGCGCGCCTTCGCCACTCCCGCCATCATCCGGTCCGAACCGATCGCGATGATGCGGTCGACCTCCTCGGTGCGGATCGCCACTTCACCGAGCCGTCCGGTTGCGTAAGCCTCAATCGCCTGCACGATGTTGCCGACGAAGGCGCGGTCCTGCGAGCGGGTCGGAGTAAATCCTGGCGCCTCGTCGCAACACCACACGACGAGGTCTGCGGCCTGCTCGATCTCGTCGACTTTGTAGCGGTCGATCGCCTTCTTGTAGCCGGCGAAATACAGCACGCGCGAGCCATTCGCGCGGAACGCCTGCCCGATCGAGAAGAGCACCGCGTTGCCCAGCCCTCCACCGGCCAGCAGCACGGTCTCGCCGCTCGCGATGTGGGTCGGGGTGCCGGTTGGCCCCATCAGGATCACCGGCTCGCCCGGCGCCAGGTCCGCAACGAGGTCGGAGGAGCCGCCCATCTCGAGCACGATGCACGAGACCAGGCCCTGCTCCGGCTCGACCCAGGCGCCGGTCATCGCCAGGCCCTCGGTGTGGAACCGGGTTGCGTCGACCACCTTTGAAAGTGTTTCGAGGTTCTGCAGCCGGTAGAACTGACCCGGACGGAATCTGCGTGCCGCCGCAGGTGCACGCACGACGACTTCGACGATGGTCGGCGTCAGGCGCTGCACCGCGTGGACCGTGGCGAGCAGTTCGTCTGCGAGCTGCGCGAAAAATTGGCCGCTCGGTTTCGCGCTGGCCGGCGCACGCTGATCGAGCAGCCGCGAGATCCTCGGGTAACCCTGGCGCGCCGACGCCATTGCCTTGACGACATTGCCGAAATACGAGGGGTGCAGGTCGCCGAAGAAGCTGATGAAGCGGCCGTCGTCCAGCCGCGACATCAGCACGTCCGCACTCGGCGCCTTCGGCATGCCCAGCGCGGGCTTCACGGGCGCACCACTCTCGTCGCACGCGGCAAAGTACTTTCCATCGAGGCGGAAATGCGCCGAATCCTCGCGTGCAAGCACCGTATTGGGCGATGTGCCGGCGGCCACGAGCACCGTGTGCGCCGCCATCGAGTGCTCCCCTTCCACGATCCACTTGCCGTCGTCGCCGCGCCTCTGCCGATGGAAGCGGATCCCGCACACTGCGCCGAAGTTGTCGACCTCGATGCCGTTCGGCGACATGCATTCGACGAACGAAATCCCCTCCTCGAGCGCCTTTTCGACCTCCTCGTGGTTCAGCGTGTACGACGGGCTGTCGATCAGCCGGCGACGGTAGACGATGGTGGATCCGCCCCATTCGCGCAGCAGTTCGACCACGCGTGCCGCGCGCTTCTCGCTGCGCGCGCTCTCGCGCTCTTGCCGCAGCGCGCGCGCGTGCGCCAGAAACTCCTCGGCGATCTCGCGATCCAGGTCGTCCCAGCGGTCGCGGATCGCACCCTCACCGATGTCCGCCGCCAGCTCCTCGTAACGGTGCAGGAATTTCTCTACCTGCACCGCGTAATAGGCGAGCGACTCGGTCGCGGCGTCCACTGCGGTAAGGCCTCCTCCGACCACGACGACCGGCAGGCGCAACTGCAGGTTTGCGATCGAATCGGCCTTGGCCGCGCCCGTCAACTGCAGCGCCATCAGGAAATCGGAAGCCGAACGAACCCCGCGTGCCAGGCCATTGGGAATGTCGAGCGTGGTGGGCTTGCCCGCCCCCATGCACAGGGCGACGTGATCGAACCCCAGCTCCATCGCATCGTCCAGATCGAGCGTGCCGCCGAACCGTACGCCGCCGAACATCGCGAACTCGTCGCGCCGCGCCAGCAGCAGGCGAATCAGCTTCAGGTAATTCTTGTCCCAGCGCACTGTGATGCCGTACTCGGCGACGCCGCCGAATCCGGCCAGCACGCGCTGATCGAGCGCCTCGGTGATCGAGCGCACGTCGCGCAACGGCTCGAACGGCGCACGCGTGCCGTCGGCGCGAACGCCGGCGAGCGACTCGGGCAGCGGTTCGATTTTCAGCCCATCGATGCCGACCACCGTGTGGCCGTCGTTCAGCAGGTGGTGCGCCAGCGTGTAGCCTGCCGGACCGAGCCCCACCACCAGTACCTTGCGGCCGCTGGGCGCGCGCGGCAGCGGGCGCGAGATGTCCAACGGGTTCCAACGCGTCAGCAGGCTGTAGATCTCGAAGCCGAACGGCAGCTCCAGCACGTCCTTCAACGTTCTTGTCTCGGCCTGCGGGATGTTGACCGGGTCCTGCTTCTGGAAAATGCAAGCCTTCATGCAATCGTTGCAGATCCGGTGGCCCGTTCCCGCAACCATCGGGTTGTCGACCACGATCATCGCAAGCGCCCCGATCGGCACTCCTTGCGTCTTGAGCATGTGAAATTCGGAGATGCGCTCCTCGAGCGGGCAGCCGGACAATGGCTCGCCGAATGCGCTCTTCTTGTAGACGACGACCGCTTGCCTTGCATCCTTGGGCGGCCGCTCCTTCAGACCGTCCGAGCAGGAATCCTTTTTCTGAGGATGGCACTGGATGCAGTAGTGCGCCTGGTCCAGGGCGCCTGGCAGATCGAAGCCCGCATCGGTCAGGCCGAATCCGTCGCGGCGCCGGATGCGGTCGGGACGGATGCGTATCTCCGAAACGCCCTCATCGCCCTGCAGGCGCTGCGCCGGGCGCACCAGGTTCATCGGATCGATGCCGGCCGGCATGTGAAACAGAAGCCCGCCGTGGTGACGGCTCTGGCCGGCTGGCGTATGAACGGCCCAGGCCGAATACTGTCGGGCGACCTCCAGTTCGCCGGCGTGGGCTGCTTCGTCGGCCAGCCATCGGCTCACCATACGTGCGAAGCCGAGCTCATCGAACTGGGTGCCAAGCAACTGCTGCAGCCGCGCAAACAGCGCCTCGCCGTCAAAAGCGGCCGCCTCTTGCGGCGCGATCTTCTTGGCCGCCAGGCGCTGCACGAATTCGCGCTTGATCCGGAACAGCGGCTCCAGCTCGGCGTGGCGCGCCTTCAGGTCGGAAAGTTCGGACTGGATGCCGAACAGTTCGCCGACGAATGCCTCCAGTTGTGGCGCGATTCTCAACGCCAGCTCGGACACAGCGGCGCGCGAAACGCCGGACGGGTTGGCCCGGGCCTGCACGAGCGCTTCGTGCAGCTGCGGGTCAGCGGCGGCAAGACAGGCGAGAAAGATCCCGTCGAGTCGGATCAGCCCATCGCGCCGATACAGGTCCTCGACCGTCAGGCCGTGCGCAAAGACAGGCGCTTGCGTTCGATGCATCGCAGGGAAGGTGGCAGGTCGTCGAAAAGCGCGCAGCGCGGCCTGCGCAATGGCCGCACTGCGCGGTGCGCGCGAACCTTCGAATGATACTGTGAGGCGCCGGGTTTATCGGGGGCGGCGGCGCCGGCTGATCAGAGGCTGTGCAGCGGGCGGCGAGGCGCCCGCCCGACGGGGACGCCAAGTGCCGTTTCGCGCTTCAACCGCGTTGCGGCTCACGCTCGCGCCGCACATCCTCGTGTCCGCCGCGCTGCTGCGCGCTGGCGCGCTCAGGCGCAGGTCCGGGTGCGGCACGCGGAGCGGGAGCTTGCGCAGGCCGGTTCCAGGCGGCGCGCGGTGCAGGAGCTCGCGCCCCGCTCCACGCGGCATGCAGTGCCGGGGGCTCGGACCTGGCTGCCGGTTCGCGCGTGTGCGCCGGCTCGGGCCGCGGCGTCCGTTCGGCCGGGCGGGACGCGGGGGAGGACGGTCGTGTCGAATTGGCCGGCGCATACATGCGGTCCGGTTGCCCCGTGCGCAGCGCTTCACGCTGCGGGCTCGGCCCTGCATTGGACTGGCGCGGAGGTTCCGGACGGCTCCGTACCGCCTCGTGCGGGAATGCGGCTGGCCGCGGCGCCGCCGCGATCGGCGGCCTTCCGTGATTCACCGTCGCGCGCAGCGAAGGCGTCATCAGTGCCGCCTGCGCGTGTCGCTCTTGATCCGCCGTCGGCGCGTAGTGCGGTGCTCGCAGCACCGCCAACTCGCCGGCCGTGGGTGCGAGGCGTACTCCGCCGGGGCCGCCGTTGTAGCTGACGTGACCGTCGAAGGCGTGTTCGTGCGCGGGCTGCGTGTATACGTTCGTGATCGAGACGCTGCCGAGGTTTGCCACTGCGCGGTTGTAGAAGAACCTGTCGTGGTCCCAGCGACCGCCTTCGAATCCGCGGCCGAAATAACCGAACCCGTAGTCGACGCCACCGTAGAAACCGACCGTGGTTCCCCAGTAGCCCGGGTGCCACAGGTAGACCGCTTCTTTAAAGCCCCAGTAGCCCGGCGTCCACAGCAGCCCGGGGGCAGGTGCGAGAACCCATGTGCCCGGCACCCAGTAGTAGCCGCCGTTCGGATCGTAGGCCCAGTAGCCCGGGGTCCACAGGTAGCCCGGCAGTACCGGCGGGGCAAAGCCGACGGACACCGAGACGCCCCACGCCGCCAGGCAGGCGGCTGGCGCTGCCAACGCCGCAGATGCAACGGTGATTGCGGCGATTGCTTGCAAGAGCTTCGAGGTCTTCATGACGCCCTCCTTTGTGGCGACGCTCCTGATCATTTAACGCGTCACCATACGGGCGGTACACGCGGCCGCGCAGGCCAGTTGCAACGACATGTCACAGCGAAGCATTTCTGAAACAATGGGACACAGTCTGCGCGCCCGCCACTCATCCGCTCGGTCGATGCCCGCCGGCGCAGTATCCCTGCTCCCGCGACAACTTGTTACCACTGTGCGCCTCGATGCCGCGGCCGACGACCTAACATTCGACGCTGCTTTTCCTACCGGAGAGACGAAGATGCGTGACCGTTTTTCTCGCTTCGCATGGCGAAACGGATGGATCGGCCTGCTCGCGGGCGCGGCCATGATTGCGACCTGCGCGCCGGCGCGCGCGGACGATCCGCTCGGGGTGTATATCGGCGGCGGGGTCGGCGAGGCGCATGTACGCAACGACAACGTGTCCGGTTTCGTCGAAAACCACACCGGCTGGAAAGCGCTCCTAGGCGTGCGCCCGATCCCGTTCCTGGGGGCTGAATTCGAGTACGCCGACTTCGGCCATCCGGGTGCGACCGGCGTCGTCGTGGCGCCAGGCCTGGCCTACAACGTGGATGCATCGCAGAAGGCCGAGTCGGTGTTCGGCCTGTTGTACTTCCCACTACCCGTGCCGCTGTTGGACCTGTACGCCAAGGTGGGCATGTCGCGCCTGCAAAGTGAATCGAACGCCTCGTGCGTGACGCCGCTGACGTGCGGAGCGAACCCCACCGTTCATACCGATTCGTCGCAGACGCGAGTCGGCTATGGGGTGGGCGCGCAGGTGAAGATCCTGGCGTTCGCGGTGCGTGCAGAGTACGAGCGCGTGGACTCGTCGGGCGGCAGCCCCGACATGTATTCGCTCAGCGCTTTGTGGAATTTCTGACCGGCTAACCGCCTGCAACGGTCGCGCCGCCGCACGAGGATCCCGATCCGGCCGTACAGCCGTAGCAGTGGTTGGCCGTCACGATGCGCCGCGTTTTCAGGCGCGCCGGATCGAAGTCCCGCACGTGCGTCGGCGCCGATGCCCCCGCCGCTGCCTCAACCGGCAGCTCGAGCATCTGGTTGAAATCGCAGTCATACAGCGTGCCGTCCCACCCGATCGATATCGTGTCGCGGCACATCACCGCCTGCGCCGCGGTCGGGTTGAACGCGTTTGCCAGGCGCTGCATATAGCCTTCGTAGTTGCCGGTTTCTACCAGGAACTCCAGGAAGCGCCCGATCGGCATGTTGGTGATCGTGTAAAGGCGGTTGAAGACGACCCCGTGTCGGTGCTGCAGCTCGCGCTGGAACTTCGCCTGCAGCGCCTCCTGCCGCGCCGGCAGGAAGGCGCCGACGGGGTTGTGGACCAGATTCAGCACCAGGCCGCTGCCCTCGTGCCCGTAGCCCAGCCCGTTCAACAAGCGCAGCGCCTCGATCGACCGGTCGAATACCTTCTCGCCACGCTGCGAATCGGTCTGCTCCGGCCGGAAATACGGCAGCGACGCGACTATTTCGACGCGGTGGTGCGCCAGAAACTCCGCCAGACCCTTCTGGGGGCCGAGCAGAAGCACGCTCAGGTTGCAGCGGTCCATCACGTGGCGGCCGAGCGACCTGGATTGCTCCACCAGCCAGCGAAAATTCGGATTCAACTCCGGCGCGCCACCGGTGATGTCGACGGTGGGGATGTCCGTGGCCGCGAGCGCCCGCATGCACAAGCGCGCCGTCTCCTGGCTCATCTGCTCGGTGCGGTCGGGCCCGGCATCGACGTGGCAGTGACGGCAGGTCTGGTTGCAGAACTTGCCGACGTTGATCTGGAACACCCGGATGCCGGTGGCGTGCAGCGGCGCCAGCCCTGCCTGCTGCATTCGCGTTTGGAACGGCGCGTACGAAGCCGTCGCGCCCAGGCGGCGCAACTGTTCGCCGGTCGATGCCAGCCGGCTGCCGCGGCCGACCAGGGTCAGCGCCATCTTTACATCGACAGATGCTCGACGACGTTGCGCATCTGCACCCCGTGTACCAGCGAGGCGCCCCCGCGGATTGCGCAAGCGACGTGCACGGCCTCTGTCATCTCCTCGGCGTTGGAACCCTTCTCCAGGCACGACTGCGCATACGCGTCGATGCAGTACGGGCACTGCACCGCGTGGGCGACCGCCAGTGCGATCAGAGCCTTCTCGCGCTCGGTCAGGGCTCCTTCGGCGAACACCGCGCCGTAGTACGCCATGAACTTGTCCCACAGCTCGGGGCTGCCCTTGGACATATCGCTGAAACGGGCCAGATCCTTCGGCCGATAGTATGTTTCCATCGGGGACTCCAGACTCCACAGGCGGCGACCCGCGATTGTAGGGTCGGAGCGTCGGCAGCGTCGGGAAAAGCGCGCCGATCACGTCTGAAGGGAAGCGATCCGCCGGTCCGCTTCGCGAATGCTGGTGCGCGCGAAGCGAAGACGAACTCCGCGCCAGTTCATCGACATCACTTGGAGATCTGCGATGTCTGCCTATCGCTTCGGAAAGCACCCGCCCAAGCAGGATTACCGCACGTTGCGGCTGAAAGACTATTTCACGAAGTCGCTTGCTGCTCCGCCGCCAAGCTACAACGTCCTGCCCTCGGTGTACGACAAGCTCGGCATTTCGGACCCGACCAAGCTATTCCCGATGGATGGCAACGACACGCTCGGCGACTGCACGATCGCGGCCCTCGCACACGCCGAAACCGTCTATAGCGGACTGACCGGAAAAAAGAAGATCATGGCCAAGACGGCCGTCGTCAAAGTGTACATGCACCTAACCGGAGGAGTGGATTCGGGGCTGAACGAACTGGACGTTCTCAATCACTG
>Ga0187846_10001356_pt1 | contig 13861 bp, 7 predicted proteins | sample TC_taG_FD_161473 | JGI IMG/M metagenome (GOLD analysis project Ga0187846, IMG submission 161473) | Biofilm microbial communities from the roof of an iron ore cave, State of Minas Gerais, Brazil - TC_06 Biofilm (v2) | ecosystem: Environmental > Terrestrial > Deep subsurface > Cave > Wall biofilm ...
ATGACTGGTTTCCCGATCGTGGGGAAATAGGAGTATCGCTTCTGAAAATCCGGCCGCATGCCTTCGCGCGGCTTGGGATCGTTGCGCAGAACCCGCTCGCGGTCCTGATCGCTGACGCCGCGTTCCGCCACCGCGCTCAGCAGAGACATGTCGGCCCCGGCGCAGAAGCCCCGGCCCGCACCGGTCAAGACGATCACGCGAACGTTGTCATCCCGTTCCGCATCGTCCATGGCGGAACGCACTTCTGCCTCCATCTGCGCGGTCCAGGCGTTGAGCTTGTCCGGACGGTTCAGGGTAATCGTGGCCACCTGATTGGCCACGGCGTAGAGGGTTTCCCGGCTGGGCATGACGCGCGCGATTATATAAAAATGCGGTCACGTTAGTCACTAACATGTTATTGCGACTATCATTATTTGCGATCGATGTCGGGCCCGCCGTCACAGGCAGCCCCGTGGGTCACGGTGGTTGCGGCGGTTTCATGCCTCGGGAACGATGCGTCGATGGGTGTGAGTTGCATCGCGGTGAGCTGATCGCGCAAAACTCTGTCCGAAACAAGGAAATCTGCTATTGGCGGGGCACGTTTTTCAACGCGGGTGCGATCTCATAGGCTTTGTCAAACTCGGCTTGCGATTCCGTCTCCTTTCCTTCCTGATGCAGCGCCAGCGCCAGATTGTAGTGCGCCTCCGCATAGCGCGGCTTGAGACGCACCGCCTCAACAAACTCCTTCTCTGACTCGCGGAGCCTTCCGGATTGTAAAAGCACGAGTCCGAGATTGTTGTGAGCTTCGGCGAAATTCGGATCGTGACGCACGAGGTCACGGAAAACATTCGCGGCGCCGGCCGTATCGTTCTTCTGGCTGAGGATCAGCCCCAGTTGCACCCGCGCGTCGATGTACTGGGGGTCGAGGCTGATGGCGTCGCTCAGCTCACGCTCGGCCTCGTCCAGATTCCCCGACTGAGCCAGCGCCAGGCCGAGATTGTAGTGAGCCTCCGCCAGATCGGGGTCGCACATGACCGCCTGCCGGAACTCCTCGAGAGCGTGCGCGCGCTCGTTCTTGCGCCAGTAGAGCAGGCCGAGACTGGAGTGGACCTGTGCATAGTCCGGTTTCAGTTCGAGAGCTTTCTCATAGGCGGCCAGTGCCTGCGCGGCGTCATTCTTGCGCTCCCAGGTGAGGCCCAGGTAGTAGTAGCCGGTGGGCAGTTCAGGGCCTTTCTCAATGGACTTTTGAAAAAACCCGAGAGCGTCATCAAGCCTTTCCTCTTTCAGCGCGCCCACGCCTTGCAGGATCAGCATTTTCGCCTGCGCCAGGCGCGCGCGGAAATCATGCAGGCCGCTGAGTTCCTTCATTTCCTTTTGTGCGGCGTCGGTCTTCCCCTGGGCGCGCAGCGCAAGTCCCAGGTTGTAGTGGGCATCTTCGTAGTCAGGCTTCAATTCGATGGCGCGCTGAAACGACGCGATGGCGCCGGCCAGATCGCCGCTGGTCTTGAGCTCCATGCCGAGGTTGAATTGTGCCCGGGGATCATTGGGATCAATGGAAGCGGCTTCACGGAATTGCGCGAGCGCGCCGGCGTGATCGCCCTGGCGGCGCAAAGTCTCGCCCAGCAGCATGTGTGCCTGCTCCAGCCGCGGATTGAGTTGCAGCGCGCGGCGAAACTCGGCCGCCGCGCCGGTGAGGTCGCCGAGCTGGCCTGCGGTCAGTCCGAGTTCGGAGTACAACTCGGCGGAGGGCTTCGACGCGATCGCCCGCTGCAATTCAGTCTTGGCTGACGAAGGGTCCTTCTGTTCCAGGTAGACTCGCGCCAGCATCCGATGGGCAGCGGTGTTGGCGGGATCGAGTCCTACCGCGGTGCGCAGTTCCTTCAGCGCGGCGGGCTGGTCTTGCAGATCGTACCAGGTGGCGCCGAGTCCGTAGTGCGCATCGGCCCATTTCGGCTTGAGACGCAAGGCAGCCTCGAACTCATCGACCGCCTGCTTCGCATCTCCTTTGTATTTCAACGCGAGGGCGAGATTGTAGTGGGTATCGGCGTCGTTAGGTTCAAGCTCCAGCGCCTTGCGATAGTTCGCGATGGCCTGGTCCCAGGATTTCTGCTGGGCGAGTTCGGTTGCGTCCCGGCGGTAGCTCTCGGCGGTTTGCGCAAAACCGGTTTGCGCAAAACAAGGAGAAGCCGCCATCAACCCGAGGACCAACAGGACCAGCATGGCTACAGCCTAGCACGGGGACCTCAGCGGTGGTGGCATCTACAGCCGCGGTGACGGGCGTAAAAAAAGTTGCGGGCGGGATTAGGAGGTCCCGCCCGCCGCATGTTTAATTTTCCCGCGATCACCAGATGAACTTGGCGCTGAGCTGCCCGATGCGTGGGTCACGCGCGCTCGTGACAATCCCAAAATTGCCATCGATATCCCCACTCGGGTTCAAGAATTGAGCGTGATTGAAGATGTTGAAGAATTCACCACGGAGCTCGATCGCTTTCGCCTCCGTGATTGGAATTCTCTTGGTCATGCCCATGTCGAAATTGTTGATGCCGGGGCCGTGGAAAAATCTCCTGTTGGCCGTCCCGAATGTTCCGAGCGTTGTGTTCGGAGCGAAGGCTTGCGGCAGGAAATAGCATCCGGTTCCCGTCGTTGTCGGACAATTTGTATTCACTTTGCGCGGATTCACTATCTGCACCGGGCCGACTAGATCCGGCATGTCCGTGGAAGCACTCCCCGCTAGAGAGATATCCCCTCCACTCTGGTTCAGTTGGATGGGAAAACCGGTTGCGAAACGGGTTATACCCTGCAGTTGCCAGCCTTGCGTCAGGCGCTTTGGCAAACCGCCAAAAGCTTTGTCGAATGGGATCGCCCATACGTAGCTCACCACAAAATTATGGTGCACGTCAGTGTCGGACAAACCGCGGCTCAACCTGGGATTCGAGAAATTAACGAGGTCGTTAAACGCCGACGAATTGTCGATGGCCTTGCCAATGGTGTAAGAGCCCAGCAGGGTCAAGTCTCCGGCTTTGCGCTCGATGGTGATCTGGCCGGAGTGGTAGATCGAGTTTGCTGCCAAGTGGGTAAGGGTATTGGAGTTACCAAAACACAACCCTCCCGACTCCGGACAGAAATTGTTCTGCAGAAGAAAGTTCCTCGTGCCATAAACGCAGTTGTTCGGCGTGCCGTCGGCGCATGGCACGCCCACAGCCGCGCCTAAGGGAAGCGTGTAAGTAGTTTGTTCGCCGTGGGGGCCGCAGGTGGGAGTAGCTCCCAGCGCATTCAGCTGCATACACAGAGCGGCGTTGCCCGGATTCACATCCTCTTGCTCAATGAGCCGGTGGCCTTCCGTACCTACGTAAGCCAGCGTGAGCACAGTTGACTTGCTCAACTCGCGCTGAATGGAGAGATTGAAGTGTTCAGCATATGGCAGCCTATTGTGGATGTCATAGCCCGGCGAGAACGATAACGGCTCGAATACTGCAAAACTCAGGGTTTTATTGGCGGGACTCCCCGGGATCGGAAGGGTGAAGGGGAATCGCTGTCCTTCTCCGTCTGTTCCTCCATTGAGGCGATTGCGGAAGGGTTCGCTAAAATCAACCGGACCTGGACTTGTCCAGAATTGGCCGAACGGAGCATCAGCCACTTCGAAGAAGAGGTTCAGGTCCTCGACCGAGGTGTAGTAGATGCCGTAGGAAGCGCGGATGCTGGTCTTGCCTGGGCCGCCAAAAATCTTGCCCAACACGCCGTCGTTGAAATCCGGCGAATAGGCGAGGCCAAGGCGCGGCGCGAAATTGTTATATCGCGTTGGCGCGAGAGTCTTCGGGATTCCAGGGTCTCCGGGAAAGACCCAGCCTTTCGGAGATAACGGGAAAACCACCGATTGTTCTCCCGGATTCCACGTCTCGATCTTGCCTTGCGTGTCATACCACGGCATGCTGACTTCCCAACGCAAGCCAAGGTTCAAAGTTAGATTGGGCCTTGCTTTCCAGGAGTCTTGTACAAAAGCGCCACCGTAGCGCGTGCGCGAATCCAGCAGTTGCAAGGCAGCTTGGGTATAGCCTCCCTGATTGGCCGGAGCACCAATGAGATAGTCTGCGAAAGCCTGGCTGGGATTACTGCCGTCGCCGGTCACGGCGCCACCGAAATTGAAAGCCCCATTCACGTCCGCCAAATTGCGCTCGTTAGTTTGCAGATAGCGGAATTCACCGCCGAATTTCAGAGTATGGTTCTTGACCACTTTCGAGAAACTGTCAGACGCCATATAGACGTTGTCGGGCTCGGCTGTGATCAAATCAGATGGGCCGACGCTATAACCATTAAAAAAGAGCCGCGGCATGAACTGTTTAGTGCTCGGCAGGCCGTCAGTAATGATCCCCAGACCATGTGAGTTATCGAAACCCAGCGATGCAAGCGACGCGAAAGGACCTTGTACGCTGTTCGCATGAGTTGAGGTGCGGAAGAAGGTCGCCCGCGCCTCGTTCACCCCAGTTGGCCCAATCGTCTTGGTATTGCTCACCACGAATTCTTGCGCGCGAGTCGGTGTGACCGTGGGGAAGCCCGGTGTGCTGGAGACACCCAGGGCGTTTAAGACGGTTGAGTCGTCGAAGTGGTAATAGAAGGACCAGTTGCCGGTCCTCTGGTTGTTAAAGTCAATTCGCTCGCCAATTTTGTCATCGCGGATCCTGTTCCTCCCGCTATTGTCCTCAAAGTTGAATGACTGGTTCGTAACATTCGGTGCGGGAATGGAAGAAAGAGTTCCAATGGCCGCCGGCGACCACGCGGCCTGAGGGATTACGCCGCCGGGAAAGACACACGTTCCTGCCTGAGCATCAGCCGGTGTGTTGCAGCCGTTCGTCCAATACGGCTCGCCTGGGTTAACCGTGTAACCCAATCTGTTAGAAAGCACTTGGGCCCAAGGCAGGCAAGGACCCGCCGTGGGTGGACAAGTGGTGGTACCGCCAGGAATAAGATCGACTGTATTGGTCAGGACTCCGGGGCCGAAATTGCCGTTACGCTGGTCATTTGTCGGCAAGAACAAGCCACCAGTCTCAGCGCCTCGCACTTGCCTTGTGCCCTGATAGTCGGTAAACCAGAAGATCTTGTTCTTCCAGAGCGGCCCGCCGATCGCGTATCCGAACTGATTGCGTCGCAGTTCGGATTTTTGGGGTGTGAAGAAGTTCGCAGCGTCGAGCTTGTCATTGCGAACGAATTCGAATACATCGCCATGGAAGCCGTTCGTGCCCGACTTGGTAATCGCGTTCATCACGGCGCCGCTGAACTTCCCATATTCCGCGTCGAAGCTGTTAGTGATAAGGCGAAACTCCTCAACGGAATCGAGGTTTGGAACCAGGCCCGCGCTCAGGTTACGGCCCTCGCTGACATCGCCGCCGTTCACCAGAAATGCGTTGGCCGTCTCGCGCTGCCCGTTAACTGAGACATTGCCCGCATTCGTGATGTAGCCCGAAACCGGCCTGTCACTCTGAGTGTTTCCCAAAAGCGTGCCGGCAGTAGTGGGCGCCACGCCCGCCTGCAAGCCCAGCAGGTCAAGGTAGCTGCGACCGTTGAGCGGAAGCGCCAGCATCTTCTTGGAATCGATCACGTCGCCCAGTTGCGAGTTCTCGGTTTCGACGTGCACCGTGTCCGCGGTAACGCTGATCTCCTCCGACACCGTGCCGACTTGCAGCGTGACGTCGATGCGGAGCTGGTCGTTTACCTGGAGCGTGATGTTGGTCGCGACAAAAGGACGGAAACCAGTCGCGCTCGCATTGATCCGGTAGGTCCCGGCCGGCAAGGCGAGGAAGTGGTAGGAACCGTCGACGGCCGTGGTGGTTTCCTGGCTCAGATTAGTTTGCGTGTTGGTGACCGTGACCTTCGCATCCTTGACCACCGCCTGAGCCTTGTCGCGAACCACGCCCGAAATCGAACCGGTCACGTCCGCGCGCACGGCGCTCGCCGCGAACAGGACCAGTATTGAAACGATTAAATACCGCACGCTGAAGCGTCGATAGTTTTCCACGGGAGCCCCCCACACGGTGCGAATACGATTGCACAAAGAATCCTGAGTAATCAAGCAGGAATATGAGAACGCCGGTTCCTTCTCACAGAATGAAAAATGCGAAGTCTGGAGCTGGTTTGCTGCTCGAAGCAACCTGATCCCGATTGCGCCTGCTCGTTCCCGAGACTTGACAGAACATGAATATGGGTTCATATTCATATTATGAATCTGCGTATCTTAACAATCGGCATTGCCCTGTGGATTGTGGGGACGGTCGCGATCCGCCTGTCGGGGCAGCATCTGCTGGCGCCAGCACGGCCGGTGCGCGTGGTAGTCCTGTACATCGTCAGTTTCCTCGCGATGGCCCTGCTGGCGCGGCGGATATTCAAGCGGCTGAAGCTCGAGCAGAGCTCCTGGCCCGGCGCGGCAACGGTTCTGGCTTTGCCCACGCTAATCCTCGATCCATTCTCCTGCCTGCTTTCGTCGACGGTGTTTCCCAACCTCGATTCCGCGGCGGTTGGCATATTCGGGGGCTGGATGTTGATCTGTTGTGGCGGGGCTGTGGCAGGCGCATGGCTCAAAGCATGAGCTCGCATGTGGGGCCGCCCCTGCTGAGCACTCGCGAGAAGCTGCCCCGCGCGCCGCGCCAGGCGCGGAGTCTGGCACGGCGGCAGAAACTGCTGGAAGCCGGCCGCTCCCTGTTTTCCGGAAAGGGATACGAAGCAACTTCCATTCAGGAGATCACGTCCAGGGCCCGCGCGGCCGCGGGGTCGTTCTACCTTTACTTCCCTTCGAAGCGGCATCTGCTGGTGGCGCTGATGAACGAACTGTTGCAGCGTCTCGACGGCGTCAGTCTTTCTCCGCAAGGCGGCAAGAATGCGCGGGCCAGTCTGCCAGGTTTCTTGGCGACGGTGTTTCGCGTGGACCTGGAATACTTCGGCGTGATTCGCGCCTGGCAAGAGGCAACGCTTACCGATAAAGAGTTGGGGCGCATGCAAGCCGCGATCCAGGCGTGGACGTCGGCTCGCATCAGGAGAGTCTTTCAACTGCTGCAGCGTCACCCGCAAGCCCGAAAGAACGCAGATGTATCAACCTTCGCCGCGATGATGGACCGCCACTTTTGGTCGCTGTTGGCCCGCGGCTCGCGGATGAGCCCACTGGACTTCGATCGCGAAGTGAAAACCTCGGCCGACGTGATCGATCGCTATTTGTTTCGCGATCCCGCGTGACCGCGGCGCAAGCTGAGCCCGTCGGTTCCTCTTCACTCTCACCGGCGCGGCTTGCCGGAAACAGGTGGAGCAAACGTTGATTCGCGGACCACGAGTTCCGGCTCGACAAAGATTTCTCCCGGGTAGGAGTTCTTGGCCGAGATGCGCTGCAGCAGGTGCATGGCGGCGAGTTCGCCCATTTGCCGCAGGGGCTGGCGGACGGTGGTCAGGCGCGGCGTGAGGTAAGCGGCGGCCTGCACATCATCGAAGCCGACCACCGAAATGTCTTCCGGCACGCGCAGGCCGGCGTCGCGGAAGGCGCGAATGGCGCCGATTGCAGACACGTCGTTGAAAGCGAACAGCGCGGTGAAGCGGCGCTTGCTGGCCAGCAATCGCTGGGCGTAGACGTAACCTTCTTCCGGCACCGACGGCTCGGGATGGTGCGAATAGCCCTGCAACTGCAGGGTCAACTCCGGACGAATCTCAATGCCCAGCTGGGACGCAGCGTGGCGAATCCCGGCCCAGCGATACGCCGTGTCGGCGCTGCCGGGATGACCCTGAAAAAAAGCGATGCGCTTGTGCCCGAGGCGCGTAAGGTGTTCGAGCGCGAGCCAGGTGGCCTTCTCGTTGTCCATGACGACGTTGGTAATGCCGCGAATTTTCTTGTGACCCGAAATCGAAACAGCCGGCACTCCCGGCGCCTTGTTCACCGGCGTGTTGAGCAGGATCAAGCCCTCGACCGAGCGCTCGATCAGCATTTGCGGATATTCCTGAATCAGGTCGGACTTGTTGCGATGGCTGGCCACGAAATAGAAATAGCCTTCGCGCAGCAGATAATCGTCGATGCCGCTCATCACCAGTGAGGCATAGCCTTCGCTCAGTTCGGGCAGAATCACGCCCACGGTGAAGCCGCGCTTCAGACTCAGCGAGCGGGCAAAAAAATTCGGCCGGTAGTTCAACTCGCGCGCGGCTTTCAGGATGCGATCTTTGGTGTGCTGCGGGATCGCCTTGGCCGCCGGCGAGTCATTCATCACCACCGACACGGTGGCGGGAGACAGCTCGAGATAGTCTGCCAGAGAGCGCAGGCTGACCGGCTTTTCAGGACGTGGCGCCCGACTGGGACGCAGGGAAGTCGTTTTGTTGCGGACTGCGCGCGGCAAAGATTCGTAGCTCCTGGCTACTGAATTGATTTAATAAACCGCTTCGGGGAATCCTACCAGCCGTGTCAAGAAGCCTGTCGCCCTTTTCGCTGAAGCGCTTTAGCAAGCCACAAAAGCGGTTTAGGGAAAGCTTTTTTCCTTGACAACGGGCGGGTAGTTGTTTTGTATTAGTCGACACGATTGGGTAGGAGTCTCTCTGCGACCCGGCGTTGCGCTGGCAGGGCAGCGCCGTCGGGACCGCACTGGTAGTGGCGGGGTTCGAACTCGGGTCGGGTGGTCGTAACCGGAATTCCCAGGAGATACCGATATGCGGAACATGCAGCGCTTCTCGTTGCTGACGATTGCGATGTTGGTGAGCCTGATGCTGGGGACCGCGATGGGGCAATCGGATCGAGGAACCATTGCCGGCTCTGTGCTGGACGCCAGCGGGGCGGTCGTTCCCGGCGCCTCGGTGACCGTCAAGGGCGCCGACACCGGCACGGTGTACAAGACCGTGTCCAGTTCCGATGGCGTGTATCGCATCTCCGACATCGCCATCGGCCGTTACAACATCACAGTCGAAGCCGCCGGCTTCAAAAGGTCGCAGCAGACCGGCGTGCTGGTCCAGATCAATACCACGGCGGCACTGAATATCTCCCTGCAGCCCGGAGATGTGAAAGAAGAAGTCACCGTGCTGGCCGACGCGCCCACGCTGCAGACCGAGAGCTCCGATGTAGGCACGGTCGTGGACAAGAAGCAGATCGAGGAATTACCCATCGCCTTGAGCGCGACCGGTCAGAGTTTCTTGCGCTCGCCGGAAACTTTCGTCTTCTTGACGCCGGGGACGACTGGTCCGGGAACTGGCGGGGACCACGCCGGCATTTTCGAGTCGAAGCTCTCCGGAGGCCAGAACTTCGGTACGGAAGTTCTCCTCGACGGAATCAGTATCCAGCGGATGGACACGGTTTCAGCTTTCGACCAGATCGCCCCCTCCGTAGAAGCCATCAACGAGTTCAAGGTGACAACGTCGACACCCAGCGCTCAGTTTGGCCGCACCTCCGGCGGAGTTGAGAGCTTTACCACGAAGTCAGGAACCAATCGCTACCACGGGGCCGCATTTGACTTGTTCCGCAACCAGGCTCTCGACGCATTTCCCTGGGCCGCTAATTTCGCAAACGGCGTGATTGCCAGGAACAACGCCTACTGGTTGTCGCAGAACCAGCCCCAATTCGTGCAGGGGCTGGCAGAAAAGCCCCCGGATCATCAGAACGATTTCGGCGGCTCGCTCGGTGGTCCCGTCCACATTCCCCATGTTTACAACGGCCACGATAAGACGTTCTTCTTTTTCTCCTGGGAGCAATACCGCAATAATCGAGGAACCAGGAGCCTCTCGACCTTACCGACGGATCCCGAACGCGGCGGAGATTTTTCGGCCCTCCTCGGTCCGGCTATCGGTAAGACCAATCCTTGTACCGGGCAACCGGTTCTGGAGGGACAAATCTTTGATCCTTCGACCACTACTACCGTCGGCGGCATGCCCTGCCGCATGCCCTTTGCGGGCAACAAGATTACCAATATCAGCGGCGTGGCTCAGAATGTCTTGGGGTACGTGCCACATGCAAATCTGACCGGCGACATTCACGGGAATAACAACTACTTTTTCGCGGGTAATATTCCCACGCGCGACACCTCGACGAGCTTCCGGATCGACGAAAACCTGAACGATAAGAACAAGCTGTTTTTTTCTTACAGCAGCCGCGATCAGGAAGTTCTCAACGGTACCCCAGGCCTTCCTCCTCCGCTGGACGGGAATTTCTACAATTCCAATTTCAGCCACCTTCTCCGTTTTGGCTGGGACTTTATCGCCACCCCATCGCTTTTGAATCATTTGGTTGTGGGCTTCAATCGGCTGAAGAATGCCAGCGTTGGAGAGAGCGTGAATGGCAAGAATTGGCCCCAGGTGCTGGGCATCAAGAACGCTTTCGGCCCGACCTTCCCGACGATTGGCTTCAATGGCGGTCCGTACGGTCTCAATTACTCAGGGTTGAGTACGGGCAACTACAACAAGAACATTCCCAGCAGCTTGGTGATCGCCGACAGCATCTCGTGGGTGCGCGGCCGCCACTCGATGCGGTTTGGAGGCGAACTCCGGGGCCTCCAGTTCTCTGTTCTGAACCCCAACACATCGCCCGGCTACACTTTCAATAACTACGAAACTGCGTACCTACCGAACGACAACTCTTTGACCGGCAATCCCGTAGCCAGCTTCTTGCTGGGCGAACCCAACCAAGAGGGACTGACAATCAGCTCGCACTTCCCACGCTGGAATCAGCGCTATTACGCCCTGTACGCGCAGGACGACGTCAAAGCGCGCCAGAACTTGACCGTCAACCTGGGCTTGCGCTGGGATATCGATACGCCCCGCCACGAGGCGACCGGCGCCATGTCTGTACTTGACCTTACTGCTTCCAATCCGGCGACTCCAGGGGCCCCCGGTGCTTTGATCTATGGCAGCAACGCCACCGGCACCACCACCTACCTCAAGGACTTCGGCCCGCGCATAGGATTTGCCTATTCGCCGGACTTTATGAAGAACACCGTGATTCGCGGTGGTTACAGTATTTACTATGCACCTCTAAGTTACTCTGACTTTGGTTCAGCCTTAACCAGCGGAACCAGCGTCAATCCAATGTTCACCTCCGCCGACAACTTCACCCCCGTTCAGTCGTGGGATGTGGGTTTTCCGGCCTACACGCCTCCCAGCAACAACCGCGACCCCACTCTCGTGAACTTTTCCGATTCGGGCAATACCGTGCTGCCTTCTTATAACCGGCCGGGCATGATTCAGAACTGGACCTTTGAGGTGCAGCATCAGATCGCCCAGGACTTGATCTTTACCTTGGGTTACGTCGGTCAGCACGCGACGCACTTGCACTCGAACCTGGCGCAGATCAATACGCTCAACCCCAAGTACAACTATCTGGGCGCCGGACTGGGATATCTGGTTGACGGGTCGGATGGAAACAACGGGCCGGCAATTCTCTCCCAGCTGGGCGTAACTGTGCCTTCCTGGTTTGTTCCTGGCTGGGGATCGAGCGGCAGGGATACGGTCGGACAGCTGTTGCGGCCTTTTCCCCAGTTTGGATCCGTAGGAACAAACTGCTGTCTCGAAAATGTCGGCCAGTCCACCTACAACGCTCTGGAGGCGAAGATCGAGCGCCGCTTCCGTAACGGTCTGAATCTCCTCGCTTCCTACACCTTCTCAAAAACCTTGACGGATTCGGACAGCAACTATGCCGTCCCGTTCACCGGCTTCGCCTCCAACGTATTTGGCGCCCAGAATCCGTACAATCTCAGGGCTGAAAAAGCCGTCAGTTACCAGGACATTCCGCAGACGTTTGTGCTCAGCTACATATACGAGCTTCCGGTCGGGCCAGGGAAGAGATACCTAACCCACGGAGTTGCCAGCAAGGTATTGGGGGGCTGGCAGATTGGCGGCGTGCAACGATATCAATCGGGTTCGCCGACAACGATTAGCGCGGGTGCCACCGCTCCCCCCAACATTTACGGCGGCAACTGGCGCTTCAGCCTGATTCCCGGCCAATCCCTGTTCTTGACCAATCCAGCCAAATGGACACCATCGATCGACGGCACGTTTAACACACAGGGCCCCTTTTCGATAGGATTCCAAAGTGGCTGTAGTGAACAACCCGATGGCACTTTCTTATTCTCTTCAGCCTTGAACTCGCCGATTCTCAATTGCAAGGCGATTCTGGATCCGAGCAAGATTGTGGGGTCGGTATCCGGTGCTGGATACGTCTTCGGCAATCTCCCGTCTATCGAGGGCTGGCTGCGAAGTCCCCGGTATCTCAACGAAGACTTCGCCATCATCAAACGCACGCGCATTAACGAGGGCAGTTCGATCGTTTTCAAGATGGACTTCCCGAATGCGTTTAACCGGCACATTTTCTCCGCCCTTGATGGCGGGCCGGGTGATCAATTCTTCGGAGTTCCGGGGGGAAGCGGCCACACTGTGATAAATGCCGCGAGGGAAATTCAAGCCACCCTGCGTTACGAGTTCTGACGCTTCTTAGCCGGAGCGCTTCCCCCGGCTCGACTCCTCCTGCTACCCGCGTAGCAGGAGGATTTCTTGTTTGCGCGGGGGCCGATTTGCGGAGTATAGAATTCAACTGTGCGTTTGAATAAGGATTCATTCCTCAGCGCGCGCCCGGCGGCCGCGCGATGCTGCGTCGGCATGCTCCTCCTCGGCGCTCTTCTCAGCATCACGGCCCATGCCCAGGCCCCCGACCCCGCCGCCTTCAACGCCGCCACGCAGGCCATGCGCGAAGGCAGACTCGATGAAGCAGCTTCCAGCTTCGCGGCGATCGTCAAGCAGTCTCCCAGTTTCGCCGAGGCGCATTTCAACCTGGGTCTTGTGTTCGAAGAGCAGGGCAAGTTCGACGAGTCCATTGCCAGTTTTCAAAAAGCGCTCGCCCTGAAGCCGCGCCTGCACGGAGCGAACCTGTTTCTCGGCATCGCCGAGTTCCGCCTCAATCACCTCGACGATGCCGCCGCCGCAGTCAAGCGCGAAACCGAGAACTTCCCCAAAGACGCCGCCGCCTGGATGTGGCTCGGCGTCGTTCGCCTGGCCCAGGAAAAGCCTGAAGACGCAGCGGCGGCTCTGGACAAGGCCGCTCAACTCAAGCCCGGCGATCAGGACATCCTTTATCATCGCGGCCGCGCCCACCTGCTCGTGTCGAAGAACAGCTATGCCCGGATGTTCAAGGTCGATCCGCGCTCGTGGCTGGTGCATCGCGTCATGGCTCAAGCCAACGCCGAGGCCGAGCGGCACGTGGACGCGATCGCCGAATACGAGACCGCCATCAAGCTCGCGCCCACGCAGCCCGGTCTGCACGAGGAGCTTGGCTCGGAGTACCGCAACGCCAACAAGTTTCCTGAGGCTGAGGCCGCGTTCCGCCGCGAACTGGAGATCGATGCCAACAATGTTCTGGCAAAGTACAAGCTGGGCGCCATCGCGGTGGAGAAGGGCGACGGAGCCACCGGCAAGGAACTGATCGAGGCTGCTCTGCGCGAAAAGCCCGGGCTGGTCCACGCCGACTACAACCTGGGACGCGCCGAAATGCTGCTCGGCAACGATGCCGGCGCGGCCGCTCATTTCGAGCAGACGGTGAAGACCGACACCAGTTCGGAGGTCGTCGAGCAGGCGTGGTTTCAGCTGGGCACCGTCTATCGCCGCCTGCGCCGCATGGACGAAGCCCGCGCCGCCATGGCTCGGTACCAGGAACTCAAGGATCAGGAAGCCGCCAGGTCACAGAAGGCGCTGCAGGAATACCAGGCAGAGCACCCGGACTCTTCGACCTCTCCCCCTCCCCAGCAGCCGCCGCAGTAAATGTGTTTTTCCTCTCGAACCTTCCCCTTCACATTTTCCGTGAAACGCTTCGGGGCGGCCTCCGCACTATGGCATTGAGTGGAAGAAGTCGCCTGTTCGGTGACTGCACACATCCACCGATCCCGACATGGAAGTC